>Ga0209254_10000040_pt1 | contig 74748 bp, 67 predicted proteins | sample FrelakmetDIP11DI_FD_187148 | JGI IMG/M metagenome (GOLD analysis project Ga0209254, IMG submission 187148) | Freshwater lake sediment microbial communities from the University of Notre Dame, USA, for methane emissions studies - DIP11 DI (SPAdes)... | ecosystem: Environmental > Aquatic >...
TTTATTAATTGCGAACAACCCATTACTGAAGGCTCGATGCTCTGTGGATCTTTTTACTCATCCGCTCATAGCCAATGGCTCAAGGCTCGCAGCTTCTCCATCATAACTCCGACATGAGAAACTATACATCGAGTGCTTTTCTCGCTGCCAATTTCCATAAAACCCTTGTAGAATTAGAACATTTGTGCTATAATTAGGGTGTAATTACCCACCCACCTCTCCCGCCTCCCCTACAAGGGGCTTAAGCCCCTTGTAGGACTCGTCGTCGAGAGGAAGTTTTGGATGTCATTGCGGTCATCCCTGCTGATTTTCGGGGAAGGAGCGAATTGTGCGATGAAGCAATCTACAACATTATATATACGCCACACTGTAGGGTGGGTATCTTACCCACCGCATTATAGAAGGTGTTCTGTAGCCGTGACTGTCGATCTCAGACTCGTCCCCAATTGCATACGGGGGTGTGAGGGGGATGAGTGAGTAATTACATCAGTGTGTTTCTGATACCAATCGATTATCATTGGTATTAGGGTATAACTACTCACCGATCGATTTTGCTAGGTCACCTGCGGCAATTTTTGTAGAGTATATCCAGAAAAAGGAGTGCGTAGGTGGTTTTTATACATCTTTTTTCTGCCATCATTGGGGATGGGTGATTAGTTACATGATTAGGATGGTTGATAAATTAGGAATCAAAGATTATTTGAATTTATTCGTTTTATTAATATACGAATCATAGGGTTGCCATTACCTGGCAACCCTCGTAGAGTACAAATATGGCTAAACTGGGGTAGGTGCAATGGTTTCGAGAGCTTCTTCTGAACCCGAGGTCGACTTTTCCACGACCAGCTCGCCCCGGGCGAAGGCAGCCCCCTTATCCAAAGCCTCCACATTGCTTTTAAAAAGTTTCTTGTGGCGCTCGGGCATGTGTTCATCCAAGGCAGCTTTGATATCCGCCAGGGTCAGTATTGGCAGCTTTTCAAGCAAGCCACCCAACATCACCATATTTAACAATCGGCGTGGGCCGATCGTCTCGGCAATCTCCTGGGCAGGGATCATCACCCAGGTAATGTCTGTTCGATATGGGTCACGGTTGACCAAGGAGGAATTGACGATTAGCACACCACCCGGCGTAACCAGCGGCTCAAATTTATCCAGGGACGGCAGATTCATCACCACCGCCGCCTTGGGGTTTTTGATTGTTGGCGATCCGATCTCCTCGTCCGCAATCACGACCGTACAGTTGGCTGTGCCACCCCGCATCTCCGGACCATAAGAAGGCATCCAGGTCACCGCATATCCAGCATCCATGGCAGCAAACCCAAGCACCTGCCCGGAAAAGAGCACACCCTGACCACCAAACCCTGCAAAAATGACTTCTGTCTGCATTGTTATCTACCTTTCCTATGCCCTGAAACCATCAAGTCCAGAAGTGACTTTAAAATCCTCGAGTGGATAGACCGGGATCATGTGCTCTACCAGCCAGGTGAGAGCTTCCTGTGCAGAAACACCCCAATTGGTGGGGCAGGTGGAGAGCAACTCCACCATCGAAAAGCCAAGCCCGCGTTTTTGAACTTCAAAAGCGGTGCGGATCGCTTTCTTTGCCAGGCGGATATTCTTCGGGTCATGCAAACTTCGCCTGACGATGTAACCTGCGCCATCCCATTTGGAAAGTACCTCTGCCATATGCAGTGGATAACCCATGGTCTCCACGTCTCGCCCATGTGGCGAGGAGGTGGTCTTTTGCCCTGGCAAAGTGGTGGGTGCCATTTGCCCACCCGTCATACCGTAGATGGCATTATTGATGAAAAAGGTGGTGATATTTTCTCCTCTACCGGCAACGTGCATGATCTCACTCATGCCGATGGAAGCCAGATCGCCATCTCCCTGGTAGGTGAAGACGAACCGATCGGGCAAGACGCGCTTGATACCGGTAGCCATGGCGGGAGCGCGTCCGTGGGCAGCCTCTACCCAGTCGAAATCGAAATAGTTATAGGCAAAAACGGAGCAGCCCACCGGAGCGACACCAATCGTCCTTTCGCGGATATCCATCTCATCCATCACTTCAGCGATCAGGCGATGGGCAATGCCATGCGTGCAGCCTGGGCAGTAGTGAGATGGGGTATGGGATAGGGAAGCCGGGCGGATATAAACGGTCTGAATTTCGGTTTGTACAGGAGTATCCATCATTCAATCCTTATCATCATGATAGCGTAATAACGCCGTCTTTCAAACGCTGCATCCAGCGCCTGCGTGGATCACCGCCGGGTGATTTTGGTTCGTGGACCAGTCGCCTGATCTCACCCAGTATCTCGTCTGGGTAGGGGACGATTCCACCCACACGGGCATAAAACTCGATGGGTACCCGGCCTTTGACCGCCATGCGTACATCTTCCAACATCTGGCCGGTGTTCATTTCGGTAACCAGGAACCCCTGGGTGGTCTTGATCAGCTCTTCGAGCTGAGGGAATGGAAACGGGCTGACGGAAATTGGGCGGAACAAACCAACCTTGATTCCCTCGAGGCGAGCGTTCCGGACAGCTGTCAGTGCAATGCGACCAGCCGTGCCAAAGCCTATCACCACGTATTCCGCATCATCCAGGTAGTATTCCTTGTAGCGGATCTCATTTTCCTGGATCCTGTACCAGGTATCGAGGATCTTATGGTTGTAAATTTCCTCTAGAGTTGGGTCGATGAGAATCGATGTCAGGATCCTTTGGGGGCGGTTCAGGCAACCATCCACAGCCCAATCCGGGGTAATTGTGCGCAACGGTCGCATTTCAGGAAGCTCAGCGGGTTCCATCATCTGGCCAATGCTGCCATCTGCCATCACGATGCATATATTGCGATACTTTTCTGCCAGGTCAAATGCAAGCACAGTCAGGTCGATAGCTTCCTGTACCGAAGCAGGAGCCAGCACGATGGGGTGGTAATCACCATGTCCACCGCCGTGAACAAGCTGGTTATAATCTCCCTGCGAGGGGGCGATATTGCCTAACCCAGGACCACCGCGGACAACATCGATCAGCACAGCAGGGACCTCTGTGCCAGCGATATACGACAAGCCTTCCATCATTAAACTTACCCCGGGGCTGGATGAAGAGGACATCACTCGTGCACCAGTGCAAGCTGCACCATACACCATGTTGATTGCGGCAACTTCACTCTCAGCTTGCAGGAACGCACGCTTCAATTCGGGCATGCGGTGGGACATCCACTCAAGGATCTCGGTTTGGGGTGTGATGGGATAGCCAAAGTAGGCTTCCACACCAGCGCGCACGGCTGCTTCAGCCATGGCGAAGTTACCTTCTAGGAATTCTTTTGCCATGGATACTCTCCTATGAATTTATTGCAGGTACTTTTACAGGTTTTATGGGTGTTTCGCGATACACACTCAGGGCTGCCTCTGGGCAAACGATAGCACAAATACCGCAACCGGTACAGCCATCCATTACCAATGTTACGGGATGATAGCCTTTGGGAGTCAGCCTTTCCATATCGAGTGCCATGACATGTTGGGGACATTCAGCGATACACAACTCGCACCCTTTACAAAAAATCTCATCAACTTCAATCCATCCCTTAACAGGCATTGGTTTACCTCCTCGGAAATATAACAAATTGGATAGATTCAACCAAGATTATCGCTAATTATAATCCTTGTTGCCAGTGTATACTATCACATCACATCGGAGACAAAAGTACTTAGATTAACCGGTTGACAGGAAAAAACAACCCTATTATAATTCAGCCCGCACTGCCCCGGCAGACTTGCTGGGGCTATATATTGCCAATTGCCAGGCAGACTGGCGAATAATATCCCCAACTTCCCCGAAGCTCTGCGTGGGACAGGCTGTGAAAGCAGCTTTGCTATTTATGAATAATCGCGGACCTTCTGGTGAAGTGAAGCTTGGAGGAAGCTTATGAAGTATGCCATTGTTGAAGATGGCGGTAAACAATATAAAGCCGTCATTGGTGAATCCATCGACGTGGATAAATATCCACTTGAGGTGGGCGAGGAGCTCGATATGGATCGGGTGCTGCTCATTTCGGATGGAGAGAATGTAAAAGTCGGTAAACCGTTCATCCAGGGAGCAAAGATCCAAGCAACGGTTGTTGCCCAGGTCAAAGGACCTAAAATCATCGTTTTTCGATATAAACCCAAAGAGCGTATCCGGTCGAAAACGGGGCATCGGCAAAAATACACGCGTGTACGGGTCGATGCGATCATCGAGGAATAGGAGATAGAAAATGGCACATAAAAAAGGTGGCGGTTCTGTTCGTAACGGACGCGATAGTCAAGGGCAACGCCTTGGCGTGAAAAAATACGGTGGTGAGTTTGTGCGTGCCGGGAATATTTTAGTCCGCCAGCGTGGTACTCACATCAAACCTGGTGAAAATGTCATGGTTGGCAAGGATGATACCCTGTTTGCCACCATCGATGGGTATGTCTTATATGAGACGATTCGTGATGATCGAAAACGCGTAAGCGTAACGCCTGCAGTCGCAGCGGAAGTTTAGTATTTTTTGAAAGGATCTAAAAATGAAGGAAGGTATTCACCCGACCTATTACACAGATGCACAAGTCATTTGTGCCTGTGGCAACACATGGACTACCGGATCGACCAAGAAAGTGATCCACACCGATGTATGTTCCAACTGCCACCCATTTTTTACAGGAGAGCAGCGTATCGTTGACTCTGAAGGACAGGTTGATCGCTTCTATAAGAAGCTGCAAGTACGCCAACAGTATATCGATACTAAATCTGCTCGGGAATCTGCCCGCACTTCCCCCGAGCGCCCAATTGCAGAATTGGGGATCGGAAATCGTGCTACAGAAGCATTAGCAAAAGCAGATATCACCAAAGTTGGACAGGTAATGGATCTATTGGAGAATGGTGAAGCTGGAATCTTGGCTATTGATGGATTCGGCAGAAAATCACTGGCTGATCTCAAGAAAAAACTACGCCAGTTCGGTTATGAGCTACCCGAAGCAGCCCAGGAAATCGTTGTTTAAGCTTGCACCTAGGATTATTTCAGTTACACTTAACAGGCAGACGCTTATCACGTCTGCCTGTTTGCTATAATTAGGTTTATCTACCATTCATGGATTGGAATAACAGGAGGAGTTCATGGAACATCGTACTGGATCGGTTGAAGTGATCACTGGTTCAATGTTTTGTGGGAAAACCGACGAGCTAATCCGGCGCTTGCGACGAGCGACGATTGCTCGGCAGAAAGTGCAGGTTTTTAAGCCGGCAATTGATTACCGTTATGCGGTGAGGAAGGTAACATCGCATGCTGGAAATGATTTTGAAGCCCACCCGATCGAACAAGCCGGCGAAGTCTTGACGCATTTAGTGGCAGATACGACCGTCGTAGCGATCGATGAAGCCCAGTTCTTTGATAGCCAGATCATTGAAATTGTGCAAAAACTGGCTGACCAGGGAATGCGGGTCATCGTGGCAGGATTGGATACAGATTTCAGAGGCGAGCCGTTTGGACCGATGCCAGTACTCATGGCAAAAGCTGAGCATGTGGATAAGCTGCAAGCTATTTGCATGGTTTGCGGTGAACCAGCATCCCGCACCCAAAGGATTATCAATGGAAAACCAGCCCGGTATGATGAACCAGTGGTAATCATCGGTGCAGCCGAGATGTACGAGGCACGCTGCCGTAAGCACCATGAGGTTCCCAAGGAGTGAGCCATGCAAGATTACCATGAGTTTCTGCAAGAAGTGTTGATCTCAGAGCAAGCACTGCAAAAAAGGATTGCTGAGTTAGGTGCAGAGATCAGCAGTGATTATAAGGGTAAGGAACTGCTGCTGGTATGCATCCTGCGAGGTGGTGTGATGTTCCTGACTGACTTGATGCGAAACATATCCATCCCACATATGGTTGATTTTATGGCTGTCTCTTCTTACGGGGTTGGGGAACGGCGCTCCAGGGGTCAATCTCGCATCACGTTAGATATTAACACCGATATCCAGAACCGGCACGTGCTTTTGATCGAGGATATTGTTGACAGCGGTTACACGGTCAAAGCTGTGCTTGAATTATTGGGTGGACGCCATCCGAAGAGCCTGAAGATATGTGCATTGCTAAATAAAGCCGAGAGGCGTGAAGTGGATGTTCCGATCGACTACTGTGGATTCGTGATCCCTGATAAATTTGTATTTGGTTATGGATTGGACGCCGACGAATATTATCGCAACTTGCCATTCATTGGGGTATTAGCAACCGAAAAATATAAACCGAGTGAGTAACAGGCATTCTGCCTGCCTCTTCAAATAAAGAAGTAATTTCCATGGATGAATTTTCAAACAGAATTAGCAGTCCATTATTAAATCGGATCATCAGCCTGATCCCAGAGGATGAACCAGTATACCTGGTTGGAGGAGCGATCCGGGATGCGTTACTCAATCGGCCGAATTATGACCTCGATTTTGTAATTCCTGGGGATGCGATGAAATTAGCGCGCCAAATTGGCAATAGCCTGGGAGCGGCCTACTTTCCTCTGGATACAAACCGGAACATGGCCAGGTTGGTGCTCAAGACCGATATTGCTGCAAATCTTGAAAATGGAACCACGAGACGGATCGATTTTTCGACCTTTCAAGGAGCGGATCTGATCGCCGACCTGGAGGGACGAGATTTCCCTATGAATGCCATGGCTGTGGAGGTGCATGATCTGTCATCTTTAATCGATCCCCTGGGAGGAGCAGCTGACCTAACCCGTAAATACTTAAGATCATGCACACGGAGCTCCTTCACACAAGATCCGGTGAGGATACTGCGCGCAGTCAGATTTTCGGTTGAGCTTAACCTCAAGATCCACCCAGATACCTTGCAATGCATTCGACAGGCTGTGGATTTATTACCCGGAGTATCTCCGGAAAGAATACGAGACGAGCTATTTCGCATATTGACCCAATCTAATCCGAGCAGCTCAGTACGGATACTGGATAAGCTCAATGTGCTCGAGTACATCCTGCCAGAGATTGTAAGATTAAAAAATATTCAACAATCACCACCACATATCCAGGATGCCTGGGAGCATTCCCTGGATACCCTGGCGCGATTGGAAAACCTGATAGAGTTCCTGACGAAAGATCATAATCCAAATAACACGGGCAACCTGATGCTGGGATTAGTCGCCTTACGTATTGGACGTTACCGCCAGCATCTGATTGAGCATTTTCAAAACTCGATCAATCCAGACCGACCTCAACGAGGCATCCTGATCCTGGCAGGGTTGTACCATGACGTGGGTAAAGCAATGACTCAAAAGCTTGATGAGAATGGAAAGATACGTTTCTTCGAGCACGAACATGTGGGGCGCGAGTTGGTTGAGAAACGTGCAAAAGCATTGAAATTAAGCAGCCAGGAAATCGAACGAGTGGTAACGATCGTTAAACATCACATGCGACCATCCTTGCTTTCACACAGTGATGAATTTCCCAGCAAGAAAGCGGTATACCGTTTCTTCCATGATACACGTGAAGTGGGTGTGGATATTTGCATCTTATCTTTGGCAGACGTATTGGCAACGTATGGAACCACGCTTTCACAGGAAAGATGGGCAAAGCACCTGGATGTTATTCGTGAGTTGCTGAAAGCATGGTTCGAAGAGCGAACGGAGCGGATATATCCAACTCCATTAATTAATGGAGATGAGTTGATGGAAGAATTGAATCTTGCACAGGGACCGATTGTGGGATATTTATTGGAAGCTCTCCGGGAAGCGCAGGTGACAGGTGACATACATACCCAATCGGAAGCCCTTGACCTGGCAATGCACTTATTACAGGATAATGCAATAAAAACGGGCTGATAATCTCAGCCCGTTTGATCGAGGGGGTTAGTTTTATGGATATATCTCGTCGAGGTATGGCAGGTAAAACGACCGACATCCCAGGGGATGCGAGCATTTTTCAATTGGCAAACGGGGAACTTGATCTTTGGGGTAGGTGCCAGTTAAATTCTGGCATGCTGGACACGCATCGTCGGGAACAACGATCACGATATATTTAATGCGCGAATTGGCTTTCATCCTTTCAAGCGATTGGGCTGCAGGTGAGGTTTCCCACGTTTCTTCAGATCGGTCGGTTAATTTGACAGAAGATAATTGTGAGGATTGTTCAGGTTTTTGGTTTGACACGCGCGCACTCCTGGGAATCAAATATTGCTGATTTTAACCCAAGACCATAAAGAATCAAGGGTTAATTCCTGAAAGATCACGCAGCAGACAATGACGGATTATCTTGTTTTAAAAATCGACGGGTAAGCTTTTGCAAGTGGGCAACAAGGATTTCTGAAGAAAATGGCTTGGTCAGGTAATCATCAGCACCAGCGTCCAACCATAAGGCGATTGAATTTGGATCCGAGACAGCAGCGAGAACCAGGATTGGAGCCTGGCTGTATTGGCGCAGTTTACGGCATAACTTCCAGCCGTTGACCGCGGGTTGCATGATATTTATGATAATCAGGTCGGGATTAAAAGTTTGAGAGGTTTGAATTCCATCGGAACTGGAATTTACTTTGATTACATCGTAACCATTCGGATTTAGCGTCTGCTTGATAAAATTCTCCCCGAATGTATCCTGGTCGATGACAAGTAACTTCGTGGGCAATGGATTTAACATAAGTTGAATTATCCCTCAAATCATCATAATATTCCTTATAATTACTTTACACAATTGTTAGGCTTGCGTTAAGAGGTAAGTCAGGATATGATATTAGAAGGAAAACTTGGTAAAGATGGATCATCTAATACCCTGCCCAAACTGCGGACACCTGTGCAATCAACAGGAGCTGGAATGCCCTCAATGTGGGGTTAACCTGGCATTAGCAGCCGTAAAAGAGGAACAAGAGGTCATCTCCAGGATCAACCTTAATCCTACAATACCGATTACCCCGGAGATTCTTGTCCCCAGGGTAGGTGAATTGTTGATAGAGAAGGGGGTACTAACCCAGGTAGACCTTCAACATGCACTGGAGTTCTCAAGGAAACCAGGTCCCGATGGTCATCAGCGATTGGTTGGCCAGGCATTACTAGAACTACACCTGATCAACCGCGAGACATTAGATCAGGTTATTACTGAACAAATATTTCAATTGCATACTGCTCTGCAACAATCCAATTTAAAACTTGAACAGAGGGTTAAAGAGCGTACCCAAGAATTACAAACAGCTTTAATCAAGTTGGCAGAACTGAACCAACTGAAATCAAATTTTATTTCCAATGTATCGCATGAATTGCGAACACCATTAACCCATATTCGCGGCTACCTGGACCTTCTAAATGACGGCAGCCTGGGTGAATTATCGGATGAACAAGAGATTGCCCTTGACGTGATGCTAAGGGCAGAAGAGCGACTTGAAGAATTGATCGAAAAGATGATCCAGTTCTCTTTGGAAGCCAGTGGTCAATTTACATTGCAGCTCAAACCAGGGAATTTAAGAGAAATTGTTGACCATGCTTTGCAACAAGCGAAAATTAAGGCTACGAATTGTCCTGTAACTTTGAGTATTAATTTGGGTGATGACCCTTGTCCGGTAATGGCAGACCAGGAGAAAATTCAATGGGTGGTAATGGAGCTTGTGAATAATGCGATCAAGTTCACGCCACCGGGTGGTATTGTAAAAGTAGGATTAGATAAAGATACTGACAATGCCCAATTCTATGTAATTGATACTGGAATAGGTATTTCGCCTGAAAGGCTAACGGAGATATTTGAACCTTATCACCAACTTGATGGTTCAAGTACGAGGCATTATGGTGGAATTGGTCTGGGACTTGCATTAGCTAAGAAAATAATTGAAGCCCATGGGTCCATGGTGCAAGTGACCTCTGAAGTAGGCCAAGGTACTTATATCCAATTTGCACTCCCAATTACTGGTGCGAATGATTGATATGACCGATGATTTAAATGAATCCGTTGTCCTAAAACCCGAAGATCTACGGGCAGTATATGCAATTGGTTTAGCGATAGCTCAAACTGAGAATATTGATTCAGCCTTAGATTTAATCGTTCAGCACACGCGCCATGTCTTAATCTTTGACAACATGGTTTTATACCTGCCAAAGAACAATAACGGCCTTGATCCATCATACGCACGGGTGATTGGTCGTGGAAAATGTGCAGAAGGAAATATCGAATGGGGTGAGGTAATCGCATCACAGACATATCAGGTCAAACAAACTTCATTACGCCAGGAGAAGCTTGATGGATGGGAGAATAATCGGCTCTTCTGGCGGGATTTTCTAGGTCTCCCAATCAAAGCAGGCGAGGAAGTACTGGGTGTTTTAGTTTTTGGTAGGTTTGGCGGACCTCCATACACCCCGGATCAGGTCCGCTTGGCGGAGTTTATCGCTGCCCAAACGGGACAGCTAATTGAAAATCACCAACTAGTGGAAAGGGTCTCAAAATTAGAGGCAGAGCGTTGGCTGCGACGAATGCAGGACGAATTTATCACAACCATTTCGCACGAACTCAGGACGCCAATTGGTTTCATAAAAGGATACGCAACCACGCTATTAAGGGATGATACAAAATGGGACGACGAATCCCGACGAGAATTCCTAACGATCATTGACGAAGAAGCAGATAGATTGCATGAATTAATCGATGATCTGCTTGATTCTGCACGACTAAAAGCAGGGACAATGTTCATGCAACTTCAACCCACAAGAATTGACCTGATCTTAAGGGAAATCGTAGTCAGAAGTACAAGCCGGTATTCATCACTATCAGTTCAATTAAATGCGAACCATGGTGTAACTGTGATGGCAGATCCAATGCGGATCACTCAAGTATTTGATAATTTATTGAGTAATGCTGTAAAATATGCACCAGGTGCACCAGTGAAAATCTATGTCAAAAATAGCAGTGATATTTGCACCATTACCGTAGAAGATCAAGGTCCTGGAATTTCAGAAAATCACCTTCCACACCTATTCGAACGGTTCTATCGAGTTCCAGAAACCAGTGTTTCCAATCATGGTACTGGATTAGGATTGTTTATCTGCCAACAAATCATCCATGAACATGGAGGCGATATTTCAGTAAATTCTGAGGTTTCTATGGGAACAATATTTACGATCAACTTACCATGCAAGGTGAACACACAAGACACCCCACCTGTGGGAGAGGAGCCTATCGCATGAGCAAGAAAATATTAATTGTCGATGATGAACCACGCTATGTCCGCTTGATGGAAGCAAATTTAATATCAGATAATTATCTGGTTTTAAAGGCATACAATGGAGAACAAGCGTTGGAAGTTGTAGCTAATGAAAATCCAGATCTGGTTTTATTGGATATTATGATGCCTATTCTGGATGGATTTATTGTATGCGAGCGAATCAGAAAATTTTCAACGGTCCCCATCATCATGGTTACGGTGAAGGGAGAGGAACAAGATCGGGTGCGTGGTTTAGATATGGGGGCAGATGATTACATTGTAAAACCATTTTCAGCTACAGAATTGCTAGCGCGCGTTCGGGCAGTTTTACGTCGGGCAGCAAAACCGACCAACATCCCTGCACCGTCAGTATTCCATCATGGTACCATGGATATTGACCTGGCTAAAGCCGAGGTGTTTCTCAATGGAAAAATGGTTTATCTATCTGCTACAGAATACCGGATCCTATTGCAGTTAGCACAAAATGTGGGTAGTGTGATTCCATCGGAACAGCTCCTCAGTGATGTATGGGGAGAAGAATATAGGAAAGATAAAGAAATCCTTTGGGTAAGTATTTCTAGACTACGGCAGAAATTGGAGAAGGATCAAAATAATCCCCAACATATTGTAACCCGTTCAGGTGTGGGATATATCATGCCAGTTCTCCCTGAAGGACAAACCATCTAGAATTTTTCTTACAGATCTGGATATGTATTAATAATTGTTTGGAAGGTGTTGAAAGGGATTGAGATGAGCGTCAACCCGGTACTAAAAATCATCAGAGCAAAGAAATTGGGTTTATTAATCCGTGATGCAAGGGTTAAATCTGGGAAAACCATCCAAGAATGTTCCCAAGCAATGGGTCTCACAGAAGATGAGTTTTCCACCATTGAATATGGTGATCGACCCCCTACTTTACCGGAGGTTGAATTATTGGCATATTACTTGGAAATACCATTGGATCATTTTTGGGGCAATCAAACACTGACAAAAGGTGGGGTAGAAAAGGATTATGATCCTGTAGAGATCAAGCAAATGAGGCAACAGGGGATCGGTTTGTTACTCCGTAAAGCTCGTATCGAAGCGGTATTATCCGAAGAAGAACTTGCCAATCAGGCGGGTATTTCTGTTGCAAGCCTACAATCCTATGAAAATGGTGAAGCCTCTATCTCATTGCCTGAGCTAGAGATAATTACCCAACTATTGAACAATTCGATCAATAATTTTGAAGATCCTGAAAGTCTGGCAGGCAGCTGGTTTGTGAAACAGGATCATATGCATGAATTTCTTGTCCTACCACAGGAATTACAAGAGTTCATTGGAAAGCCCGTCAACCGACCCTACCTTGAATTGGCAATAAAGCTCAGTGAACTAAAGGTTGAGAGATTACGCGCCCTAGCAGAAGGGTTGTTGGAAATCACTTTATAATTCATGGAAGCATTGACACCTCAACAGCTTGCAGGTGAAGGGCATGCTGAATATAACAAAGGTGAGTATTTTTCAGCGGCTGGGCTATATAAAGCAGCCGCTGATGGTTTTTCATTGATTGGTGATGAATTATCTGCTGCAGAAATGGCAAATAATTGCAGCGTGGCATACCTGAAAGGAGGAGATGCAAATTCTGCCTTGGAGGTGGTCAATGGAACAGACCAGATATTTGCAATCAATGGAGATATCAAGCGCCAGGCGATGGCCATCGGAAACCGGGCAGCTGCACTTGAAGGGATCAATCAACTCGATGAGGCGATCGTCGAATATAAACAATCTGCTGAACTATTCAATCAAATTGGTGAATATGAGATGCATGCGTACGTGTGCCAATCCATCTCATCGGTGTTGATGAAGCGTGGAAAGTACCTGGAAGCGTATGGCACCATGCGCGCAGGTGTGATGAGTGTGACAGAACCGAACCTGACTCAAAGGCTGTTACAAAACCTTATGAATGTCCCGTTTAAATTCATGAAATAGATAAATCTTCAGACGAATTCCTATAAACGATCTATCAAAAAGTACCTTTATAAATCCCACCATCCACGGTTAACATTACACCGGTGATGTAGGATGCAGCGGGAGAAAGTAAAAACACTACTGCATTTGCGACTTCTTCAGGACGCGCCATGCGTCCCAGGGCTGTATCTGCAACCGTGCTGGAAATTTCCTGCTCCAGGCTTGTGCCGTTGGCATTCGCACGATTAGCCATCAATTCCTGAATCCTTTCAGTCATCGTCCAACCTGGCAGGATAGAGTTGAAGCGGATGCCATCAACGCCAAGCTCTAGGGCAAGGCTTTTGGTTAAGCCTACTGTTGCAGCCCGGATACTGTTTGAGAGTACAAGGTTGGGGATAGGCTGCTTAACTGAGTAAGAGGTCAAGGTCACGACACTAGCGCAATCTGATTGGCGTAAAAGGGGGAGCGCTGCGCGTATTAAGCGTACATGGCTGAGCAGTGATAACGCAATTGCATCTTGCCAGGCAGTCTCATCAATGCGATCGAACTTACCTGAGGGAGGTCCCCCAGCATTGGTCACCAGTAGGTCGAGTCCATTAAATGCCTGAACAGTTTTTTGAACCAATATCAGTGGAAAATCAGGTTCTCCAATATCGCCGGTTATCGGTACAACCTCCGAATTTGTTTCGGTATGGATTTTGTTGGCGGCATCGGAGATGCTTTGAGGGTTTCGACTGTTGATGGCTACTTTGCAGCCTTCATTTGCCAACCCTAATGCGATCGCATATCCGAGGCCTTTGCTTGAACCGGCAATCAGGGCACGTTTACCTTTCAATTTTAGGTCCATAAGTCCTTCCTAAGTGATAATCTCGATATGGTCATCGACTAAAGCGATATCTGGCCAATTCTTATCCAACCAATGAATAATGCTTTGGAGAAAGCTGAAAACATATTGACTGTCGTTACTGATCAGTGCGCAACCAATCGTGGCTGAGTCCCAATCATCCTGCTGATCAAGCTCTGCTGCAGATACATTAAATTCCCTATGAAGCCGGTTGATGAGCGGTTTTAGCCGGCTACGTTTTTCTTTTAGTGATTTACACCCGGGAAGCTGAATCTGAAGGGTAAGGATTCCGACACTCATAGTTTCTTCTAGTATAATATATTCTTATGAATGAACGTAAGAACCTACTTCCCTGGATCCTTGTTGTTGGTATTTTTGTGATCATAAGTGTAACAGCGATCGGTGTTGTGTTGACAATCCAAAACACGACTCAACAAGCCATCCAGCCTGTCAGTGATATGGCAAGCAGCTTAAGTACCCAGGTTGCCCAGTTTCTGCATCCAACTCCTACCGTTCTTCCTGATCCGGTAACCATCATCAACCAGATTCGCCCCCTGGCACGTCTGGAGACCATCCAATACACCGTTGAGAAGGTGATCACGGCAGAGATTGGTCAAAATGCACTTGCACCTCTATTCGGAGATAGATTACTGTTCGTGGGTCATGGGTACGTGATTGCCGGAATCGATCTATCTAAGATTCGTTCGGAAGATATCGTTTTTGAGGATGGAATACTGGTGTTACGGCTGCCTAAGGCTGAGGTGTTTGTTGCAACCCTTGATAATAACCAATCTTACGTTTACGACCGTGAAACGGGACTATTGACTCATGGTGACATCAACCTGGAAACCACTGCTCGCCAGGCAGCAGAAGGACAAATCAAGCAAGCCGCGCTTGATGATGGGATATTAGAGCAGGCTCAAACGAATGCAGAACTCTACCTGGAAAGTTTGTTGAATGAATTAGGTTATCCAGAGGTTTCATTCGTTTATCAAGTAAAATGAGTTAAATAGTTGGGGGTAGCTTTAAATCCGTTCCAGCCAGACAGGATGTGTATATTTTTTACGCAAGAGTTCAGATGCCCTTCTGATATCTTGCTCAGATAACGATCCTGGTTGTAAATCTAAGTTAAGCTCAGACTGAAAGCCATTAATAAATGCCTCAACCGCCTGTTGCCATGAAATGCGCATCCCAAGAATCATCTCAGCAGTGGTCGCATGTTTAAGTACACGCGAAGCAGCAGTACGGCGGACATCCTCATCCGAAAAAACCAGAACCTCAATAATCCGAGATAGGTCACCCCCAAGCGGAAATGTTCCATGCTGGAGGAGAGCATTTTTTCGCCGTGCCTGGGCACTACCGATCAATTTTTTTCCTTGGACTGTAATTTCATAATTTGAAGGTACCTCAAAACAGACTGGTTGATTCTCGGAATTGGATCCAAGCGACTTATTTGGAAGTGATTCTGCGGGGAGATTTAAGTTGCGTAAAGAAGATAATAACGCAGAAGATAAGCGTTGGTAGCTTTCAAGAACACCGCCAGAGACCCTCGGATCTGATAATGGTGCGATGACCGAATAGGTCAGCTCATCGATATGAAGAATTGCCCGACCACCCGTGGGTCGGCGAACCCAGTCCCATCCCAGTGCATCTAATCGTTCCTGGTCAATATCAGCACAGGGCTGTGCATAACCAAGAGATAGACAGGCAGGTTCCCAAGCATATAATCGTAAGGTTGAGGGAGCATTATATCGCTCAACTTCTTCCAGGATCACTTCATCAACCGCCATGTTCCATGCGCCAGAAGCGGGGGGTGATATTAATAATCGCCAAGACTGTTGTATATAGTTCACGCTAATAATAAAATAGTTTACGGATTGGTTGTGGGAGTGCTGGTTTCAGTCTCAGTTGGCGTAATGGTTGAAGTCAAAGTTGGTGTGAACGTCGGAGTGCTCGTAAGGGTGATCGTTGTGGTTGGGGTCACTGTTCGTGTAGTAGTTGGGGTAGCTGATGACGGAGTTTGAGTTCGGGTCGGGGTTGGGCTCTTAATAGGTGTCCTTGTGTAGGTCGGTAATGGAAAATAATCCAGCTTTAATCGAGCCAGGGTTGTATATGAACTTTTTGGGTAATTCCGCCATACCCATAAATACTGGTCGATTGCATTCCCGAACTCGTCGTTCAGATTATGGACAAATCCAAGGGTGTAATGAAACTGGTCACATATATTAAATGCAATACAATCTCCTTTAAAACGAGGTGAATTCAATAATTCAAGCAGGTCATTTTGGATCCGTTTTGGGTCAGCACCATCCATTAATGCATTTACTGCGTTTGTATATTCATCCAAGATTATTGTTGGACGAGCATATTCCACATCCACCCATTCAATATACGCTTCATGCGTATCAAGCAGCCGTCTAAATATAAAACCTTGTTGAAGCTCGAATTGAACGACTGGAGTTGACCCAGTGGGCTCATGATAATAGGGCAATGATTCGCTGCCCTGCAAAACTTGTACAAATACTGCCTGAACACCCTCCGCTCCATTTGATAGGATCCAGAATTCAAGTTTGGATTGCGATTTCGGTTGAATGATCACCCAACGTTCGTCCTCCCCATCCAGATCAAAATCAAAGACACCGCTGGATCGGATTGTGACCCCATTATTTTGTAAATAGGACAAGACCTGTTGGGTATCATCCAAACCGCTGGTGGCTACCATGGTCTGCATTGCATCACTCAGATTACAGAATTGTGCCTGCTGGCAGGCTTTATATAAATCCTGTGGATTATGATAGATGCTCAAAAATTCCTCGGCGGGGATGATCCATGTGGAATCAGGAGTGATGGGCGAGTTTACAATCTCATTCAAGTAACGAAATGCCTCTGATGATTGTCCTGCAAGTGCATACAAAATTCCCAGTCGGTAGCGGAGTTCATCATATGCGTCTGGTGGATAGGTTTTACCTTGTATATCAGTCGCGGGAGGCCAAATATCCAGGAGGGGCAGTGCAATATCGATGGTAGCTTCAGGTCCCCATTGGGTTGATGCAGTATCCAGAACAATTTCGCAATAAGCTTCCTGGTTGCTAATCGGAACCAACCCATATAGTAAGGGTGATAAAGTAAATATCGTCCCATCCCAGATGAATTGTTGGGTCACTTTCGTTGGGCAGGCGGGTAAAAGTGTATGTGTGAGCTGCAATTGATTAGTTCCACCACTATCTGCTAAGACAACGATTTCGACACGCGGTTCTAATCCGAAATCGGTCGGAATTTGGTCCTGGATTGGCCTTGTAACAGGGGGCTCGATGGATAAATCGTAGATATGAGGATGGATTTGTTGGGTATCACCCGGTGAAGTTCGCCGGTAAATCACTAATTCAGGAGAAGAATCACCGGTCAAGTCGTCATACAAAAAGGAGTTTTCATGAGGTTGGTCGAAATCGATATCGTTGATCAAAGGATAGATATTCACACCATTCGGGGTTTCGATAAGGAAAAAGTACGCGCTTCCCGGACCGGAAATCTCGATCAATGACCTGCTCAATTCCCCAGGTTGGGGAGTCAGGGAGGACGTTTGTAAATTCAACCTGGTATCATATTGAGCGAACCAGGTAGGCAGGTCGCTGGTGCGGGCTTGCCCTGAAACGATTGCTGATTGGATCAGGTCAGCATACAGCGCCATAGCCTGTGGATCACCGATCCGGATCAAATTATAAGCACGATCCCAACGCCATTCTATGGCGTTCACTGCTTCAGGAAAGCGTAGATTTGCTTCCCCTTGAGCGAAGGCAAGCACTTCAAAAGAATCATTTGAATTCTGCAGAATTGTATCAGCCTTGAGTAATTCAATCGTTCTTTCCTGCTCAGAAAGATCCCATGGCTTTAGCTCATAAAACGTATTTAATTGTGCTGCCTTTGCTGGAGTTATCGTGGGTATCAATGTAGGGGTTAAGGTTGACGTTGGTGTTGGCGTTTCCGTAACCGTGGCAGAAGGGCGCAAGGTCCACGTCGGACGAGGTGTAATTGTTATAGTACTGGTATTTGTAGCTGTTGGACTCGGAACAAAAGTAAAGGTGAATACTCGAGTTATATTGGGAATTATGGGAGTGGGGGAAGGATTCTGAAGGAATCTAATTAATCCGCCAATAAACAACAATATGGCTAAACAAAAAATAACCATTACTATGATAAGAATGGGTGAACGTTGTGTGGAGGAGGTGGACATTCTATTACATTACTCAAGTGCAGCTATATACTCAGTAAGGATATTATTCACGAGATCTGAATTTGAATCCAATAAAGGGGGCATAATACTCCACATTGGGAAACCATACACCCTGGATAACACTTGTTTAATCAGCGGTGGCATGGGTGGATAACGATCAAATAGCTCACGTACCTTGCTCAATTTGTTTTGGTTGATTTCATCTGGGAAACCTGCTTGAAAATTATCCCACACAGCTCGATGGAGAGGTGACATGAGATTTGCCAGGGCGGTGATGCACCCAGAGGCTTGGGATTTTAAAGCTAAACTAAAAAGGCTATCATTGCCGTTTAATACCAGGAGGTCGTTCCCAAAATGTAATCCGAGAGTACGAGCCCAGGCTTGATCACCTGACGAGTCTTTTATTCCCAGGAATTGGTCCGGAAAGGAATCTTTTAATCGTGACAATAATTCTATTGAGAAACCGATACCTGTAACCGGTGGAATGTGATAACCCAACACCGCTCCATTTGTTGGAACTGATTTCTTTATAAACTGACTAAACCAGGCGAATAATCCGTTGTCTGATATCTTGCGAAAATAGTATGGTGGTAAAACTACTACCCCAGAGTAACCCAGGTCGAAAACTGCCCGTGTGAGATTAACACTATCCTCCAGGCTTGGTGTACCCGTCCCGGCTAGAAGTTGGAAATTTGGAATTAGTTTAACAGCTTCTGCAGCTGTTTTATAAATTGATAACCTCTCAACGATAGAAATAGATGGACCTTCTCCCGTGGTCCCCATGATCAATGCTCCATGACATCCCCTATTTGCCAGGAAGTGTAAAAGCTGTTTTAATCCTTCAAGATCCGGTGTTAGATCTGGATTGAGTGGTGTTACTGCAGCGGCAAAGACACCATATAGCTGATGAATATTTTCCATGTGTAAATTATACTGGATTACTTCCTGAAGGTTTGATACCTGATCTTACAAGTACATAGAAAAAATCTATAATCAAGAATTTAGATTCGAAAATTAAGGGATTCTCATTTGACGAACTCAATGATTCATGTAAAATGATAAAATTCAGCTTTGGTCGAATAAATAGAGCAAGTCGAAATAAGAATTAATAGATCTACTTCCTTCAGGTGAATAATCAATCGGACGGATGATGCTAACTTTATTGAACAAATATTTGTTTTCTAAAAGGTACGTAGATTAAGAAAAAATTCATAGTTATTTAAAGAAGAATATGGGGTTTTAACGGATAACACTTTTATTAATTGTGGATTGGAGCGATATAAAACATTGGAAAGTATTATTTGGAAGAATTGGCGTATAATAAAACCACAGCCATAACTAATTTTGTAAAAATGGAATATATACAAACGAAAGGAGGAACTATAAGGGGAAAATACTGAAAACAATGTTAATCCCTATCTTTACATATTAATGTAACAAAAAAAATAATACAAGGAGAATAAAGATGAAGAAATTTTGGAGTTTGCTGACTATCTTACTCATCGCCACCATGATTTTGTCAGCATGTGCAACCGCAACAACAGAAGCACCAGTTGTTACCGAAGCACCAGTTGTTACCGAAGCACCAGTTGTTACCGAAGCACCAGTTGTTACCGAAGCACCAGTAGTAACTGAAGCCCCCGTTGAAACTGAACCACCTGCTGAAGCTGTGACGATCACCATCTGGCACCAGTGGGATGGTAAATATCTAGATGCTATTCAAGCTGTTTTCACAGCATATATGGCTGAGCACCCGAATGTGACCATCGTGCTCGATAAGCCAGAAAATGTGGGCGATGCTCTTAAAGTTGCCATCCCCGCTGGCGAAGGTCCTGACATCATTGGTTGGGCAAACGACCAAATCGGACAGCAGGCACTTGTTGGCAATATCATCGACCTGGACAGCTTAGGTGTGACACAGGATTTCCTGTCATCAACTTACGAACCAGCCGCGGTGAATGGTGTTGTCTGGTCAGGGAAGATCTGGGGACTCCCAGAAAGCCAGGAAGGTATAGCCATCGTATACAACAAGGCAGTTGCCAGCGAAGCTGACTTCCCAACCGATCCAAAAGATTTTGCCGGATTACTGGACAAAGCAAAAACCTATGCTGAAGCCAACCCAGGAAAGAATCTACTATGTTCCCAGGGTTTAGGCAATGCAGATGCATATCATGTAGGTGCAGTATATTTTGGTTTTGGAATGCCGGGCTATGTTGATGATGAAGGCGCAGTTTTCTTGAACTCACCGGAAGGGATTTCTGCTGGCAACTGGATCAAGGATTTCAAAGCCTATGCACCCGCTGAAACCAACTATGATATCTGCAAGGCTGGGATCACGGATGGTACATTTGCAGCCATGTGGACGGGTCCTTGGATCATTGCAGACCTGGAAACTGCTGGAGTTGATTATGGTATCCTGCCAATGGGTAGCCCATTTGTGGGTATCAAGACCCTGTTGATCACCAAGAACGCACAGGATCGTGGCACTGCTGAGGTAGCTCTGGATATCATCAAGTACTTCACGAATCAAGCCAATGAAACCACCGTTGCGCTTGCCAACAAGACCATCCCCGCCAACACTGCCGCCCTGAATGACGCGCAGATACAAGCGCTATACACCATAAAAGCATTCGGTGCAGCGCTCAACCTGGGTATTCCGATGTCGAATTCACCCTATGCGAGTGCCCAATGGGGTCCGGTGGGTGATGCAACCAATGCCATCTGGAGTGGCTCACAAACACCCGAGGAAGCTCTGGCTGCTGCCCAAACAGCAATGGAAACAGCCATTGCAGAAATGCAGTAACTTCTAGATAACGCGGGAGGGAGCGCACTGAGCGCCCCTCCCTTTTTTATATCGCTTGCCGATGCATAATATTAATCACTGAGGGTATTGGCCAAAGAGAGGAGGATGCAATGATTGCTTGGTCTGGGCGAAAAAAAGCATTGATGATCCTGGCTTTTATTGGACCCACATTATTAGGGATAATCGTTTTTAACATCTATCCAATCACGTACAATTCCATTATCTCGCTCACTAACCGGAACCAGTTTCACCCGAACCCGGATTGCAGTTTGAAGGTGATTAACCTTATTGAACCTTCATGCTGGCCAATGTTCCAAGAATCCAGTGGGGTCAGCAAACCATATTCCTGGCAGGATCCATTTGTAAAGAACTATAGCACACTCTTAGGGCAACTCTTATCCAAAGTAGGCTCGTTTGCTCTGGTTCAGTTCATGATCTGTTTTGTGCCTTTGATTGCAGCCCAACAAGTGAATAAATATTTAGATCGTCAGCTCACCCGCCCGATATCCGGGATGGTTATATGGCTGCTTGGTTTATTGATCACTATGATCGCCTTTTGGTTCATCGGTAACAAAGCCATCAAGACTTTGCAAGAAAATAGTGATTTCTTTGTGGTTGTATTCCGAACGATCCTATTTGTTATTCTTACCATACCAATCAATTACATCGTTGGATTAATTCTGGCGTTGGTACTCAACACTGAATACATCAAAGGACGGACTTTCTTTCGTGTAGCGATGATCATTCCCTGGGCAGCCTCCACGATGTTCATCATCATCTCCTTGATCTGGCAATTCTTCTTTAGGGATGTTGGGGTGATCAACCAGGTACTTAGCGTATTTGGGATCAATGGACCTGCCTGGTTACAACAACCAGGACTGGCATTTGGCGTGATCTTGCTGGTAAATCTTTGGTTTTCATTCCCCTTCTGTTTCACAATCATATTGGGAGGATTACAAGCCATACCAGCAGACCAATATGAAGCCGCTGAAATGGATGGGGCAACTTACTCGCAACAACTGACGAATATCACCTTGCCATTGCTCCGTCCAACGGTTATTCCTGCGATTATCCTCAGTGCGATTGGTGCAGGTGGTTTTCAGATGTTCGGCACTGTGTGGGCTATCACGGCAGGTGGACCATCCAGAGGGGCAGGAGTGCCAGGTGCCACCGAGATGGTGATGATCTATGCGTATAAGCAGGTATTTCAATACAATGCTTATGCCAAAGCAGGAGCATTTGCGGTAATTGTATTTATCTTCCTGTTCATCATGACCCTTTACAGCCTGCGTATCACGCGCATCACGAAAGGAGCCTACGAATGAGCCGCCGTCCAAAAACCCTGGTGCTTATTTTCCAATATGGCTTCCTGTTATTCATGACATTTTTTTCACTTTATCCATTATGGTTTGTGATACTGGCATCCGGGCGATCGGGTCAAAGATTATTTACCTTAAAACTAGTAGACATGCTCATCCCGACCTCATTCACATTTGAAAATTACCTAACCTTACTTAGCGGAGATAAGTATCCCTTCACATCTTGGATGCGGAATAGCTTTATGGTTGCTGCCATTACCACGATCGCCTGTATGTTAATAGCTACTTCAGCTGCATTTGCCTTCTCACGATTTCGCTTCTATGGGCGCTCAGCTGGTTTAATTCTATTACTGGCAATTCAAGCTTTTCCGGGTGTGCTTTCACTCGTTCCAGTTGCACAATTATTATCAGCGTTTGGTCTATACGCCAACCTATTCGGTTTAGTCCTGGCGTATGTGGTGGGTAGCCTAGTGTTCACAACCTGGCTACTGAAAGGTTACTTTGATACGATCCCAATTGAGATCGAGGAAGCTGCAATGATAGATGGTTGCGGACCGATCCAATCCTTCTTTTTGATCGGTCTTCCAATGGCTAAACCCGCACTAGCGGTGACCGCACTGCTCGCATTCATGGGCGGGTGGGGAGAGTATGTGTTTGCGTCGGTGTTAATACCAGCACCTGATGCCAAACGCACCCTGATGGTCGGTATGTATAGCCTGGCAAATACACCCAGCATCCCCTGGGGATTGTTCGCTGCAGGCGCTGTGATGACCATCATCCCGGTCATGATCGTGTATTTATATTTCCAGCGCTACTTGATTGGTGGATTGACCCTCGGTGGTGTCAAGGGATAAATGAAAGATTTCATTTTTGGCACCCTCGCGACGGAGGAGCTGCGTCTCAAGCATGTACGCACCCTCCGGGCGGGGGTGTCGCATTTCCAAGCGCGGTTCCCACGTGATCCCCTACCTGATCAGGATATCACACTGGAGTTATCCGTTGGGCCAAACCATCCTTGTGAACGGGCTTGGGTCTACTGGACGAGTGATGGCAGTGACCCAACAGGAAAATCTGGTGTTGCCACGAATGGCCATGTGTTTTCAATGGAAACCAGCGGGACAGAATGGGATACTGTTTTATGGGGGTACATTCAACGGTTCAGGGTAATCATTCCTGGGCAACCGTCAGGAAGCGTAATCCGATATTTCCTTGCAGGGATTACCTCATCAGGAATTGAAATCCCCGCTGATAACGGAATTTTATATGCCTGTTATATTGCGGATGATCCTACGCCAGAATGGACACGGAATGCGATTATTTACCAAATTTTTGTTGACCGGTTCTATCCTGGTAAGGGGAAAGACTGGCTTTCACCACGAACCCCAGCAGGTTTTTATGGGGGCACTCTAAGTGGTATCCTGAATAAACTGGATTACCTGAGTGATCTGGGTGTCACTGTGTTGTGGTTGACTCCCATCTTCCCAAGCCCTTCCCACCACGGGTACGATACGACTGATCTTTTTGAAATCGAGCCAAGACTAGGGACAAAAAGGGATTTACAAAACTTGTTGGTTGAATCTCACCAGCGAAATATACGGATATTACTGGATTTGGTACCCAACCATGTGTCCAATCTACACCCAACATTCCTATCTGCCATTGCTGAAAAAGAGAGTCTATACAAAAATTGGTACACATTTACAAATTGGCCGGCAAAATATTGCTCGTTCTTTGATGTGCCAGGTTTACCACAGCTCAATCTCCGTAACCCATCTACAAGACAGCATATGCTGGAGGCAGCCGCCTTCTGGTTAGATTTCGGAGTAGATGGATATCGGGTGGATTACGCTATCGGACCTCCAACTGATTTTTGGGCGGACTTCCGCAAGGTTACCCACCAAACTCGACTTGATAGCTGGACTTTTGGGGAAGTTGTAGAGCCTCCCGATTCGCAGTTGAATTTTGAGGGCGGATTGGATGGGTGCCTTGATTTTAACCTGATGGAAGCTTTTCGGAATACATTTGCCTATAATGAATGGAATGCAGAGGCTTTTGCAAGTTTTCTCACCAGACATGAAGCATTTTTCCCTGTGGGATTTTCACGCCCATCTTTTCTTGATAACCATGATATGAACCGTTTTCTGTGGGCAGCACAAGGAGATTTACGACGGCTACGCTTGGCTGCAATTTGTCAATTCACATTATCCGGATCCCCTGTGATTTATTATGGAACCGAGGTTGGGCTCTCTCAAACCCGGGATGTAAGGCAGGATGGGCGAGGCTTGCCGGAGGAATCACGCTTACCCATGCTTTGGGGTAGTGACCAGGATGTTGACCTGTTGGATTATTATCGCCGTTTAATCCACCTCCGAAGAGAAAACCCTACTCTTATTATGGGGAGACTACAGATTGTTGAGGCGGCTAGAGACAGATTAGTGTATACCCGTGGAGACTCTGGTGAACTAATCGTAGTGCTTAATCTGTCAATGAAAAAGCAAAGATTTAGGATGCTCGATAAGTGGGATAAAACTATCTTTCAGACAAACTCCGATGATGTCCAGGAAGATGAATTAGAATTAACGATAGCTCCATTGGGAGGAGCCATCTTGTCAAGAAGATTATAAAGTTCTGTAGTAAAGCCCGTTATGCCAAAATCGATATTAAAAAGATTGAAAAATGAACAAACGCCATTGCTCGATGGAAATATCGCCACATTTGTCTGGCAGGGTGAACACGTACCTAAGTTGATGGGTGATTTTACAGGTTGGGAAGCAAGGGATTCAATAGTCATGAAAAAGTATGGACCGGGTATATGGACCTGTCAACTGACTCTGCCTTTGGATGCATATATTGAATATGGCTTCTTTTCTGATCAGGGTAGCTACACCGATCCAAATAATTCCCGCCAAACACCTAATGGCATGGGAGCAACCAATAATTATTTCTTCATGCCGGATTACAAACCGACAAACCTGGTGAAGAAAAATTATAAAATTCCGCATGGTATCGTGACAAGTTATTATGCAAAAACTGATTATTTAATCACAGGCAAGCATCGAATCATTCACCTATACCATCCACCTGTCACTGAGCCTGTGCCTTTGGTGGTCATCTGGGATGGGCAAGACTATTACCATAGGGCACATTTGAATGATATTGTGGATAACCTGATTGCCCAAGCACGGATACGCCCTATAGCACTTGCATTCGTGAATAATGGGGGTCCGAAATCCAGACATATTGAATATTCGTGTAATGATGCGAACCTTGGATTTTTGAGGACAGAAGTATTACCAATAGCGACCAAGAATTTAAACCTAATTGATATAAACGCATATCCAGGAGCATATGGGGTTGCTGGAGCATCGATGGGTGGTTTGATGGCCTTATATACTGGGACTCGCATTCCGCTGGTGTTTGGAAATGTATTCAGCCAATCAGGTGCGTTTTCCTGGTCTGGTATGGATATGGTGGTATATGATCTCCTCAAGCATGGTGAAATGCATCGATTGAAGATATGGATGGATGTTGGTATATTTGATATCCCAGGCTTATTAGACTCGAATCGGCGGATGCTTAATATCCTCAACCAGAGAGGATATCAGGTGATCTATCGTGAATATAATGCCGGCCACAATTACACTGCCTGGAGAGATGATATTGGGCGAGGCTTAGAATCCTTGTATGGAATTGAGTAAGTAAATGAATGGAGAAAGTGCATGACAGGTAAAAAACTGATTCCAATAGTTCTTTTACTCCAATTAGGTATATTCCTATCAGCTTGTCAACGCACAAAGATGGAACCAGTTCAATCAACCAGAGTTCAATCAGTCACCGCCCAATCAAGCATTGTTCAACAGGTCACAGCTGAACCAACTCCTATCCAAGCGGTCAAAGTCCAACCCATCACTGGTTTCCCGCAGGGGACGGATGGTTATGCATGGTGGAATGACACAGTTTTTTATGAGATATTTGTACGCAGTTTTTATGATAGCAATTCAGATGGGATCGGTGATTTTAATGGAATCTTACTTAAATTAGATTATCTGAATGATGGTAATCCCGATACTACGAATGATTTAGGTGTAACTGGCATTTGGTTGATGCCTATTAATCCATCACCTTCGTATCATGGCTATGATCCTTCTGATTATTATGGCGTTAACTCTGACTATGGAACGATGGATGATTTTAAAAAATTGATGGATGAATGTCATAAACGGGGAATACGAATGATCATTGATATGGTCTACAACCACAGCTCGAATCAAAATCCATGGTTTATCGAGGCTAGGGATCAACCCCTATCCACAAAGCATGATTGGTATATTTGGTCAGAGAAAGATCCAGGTTACGCTGGACCATGGGGTGAAAAGGTCTGGTATCAGACTGTGTCAGGGTATTATTATGCTATTTTTGCATCTACGCAGCCTGATTTAAACTACACCAATAGCTCGGTAACTGATGAAATGCTTAAAGTCGCACAGTATTGGTTACAAGATGTTGGTGTGGATGGATTTCGTCTGGATGCAGGGCGTTACCTGGTTGAGGAAGGAAAAGAACAGCAAGACACTGCATCGACGCATGAGTGGTGGAAGAATTTTTACACATTTTATAAAGGGATTAAGCCCCAGGCGATGACAGTCGGTGAAATATATACCACCAACTTCATCGTGGATGATTATGTAAAAAATGATGAATTTGACCAGGCATTTAATTTTGATCTTGCTTCACAGATATTAAAGAATGTCGATAGGCAAAATGCGGTCAATTTAAATGCAGCCCTCAAATCAAGTTTTGAATTATTCCCGAAAGGGGATTATGCTACATTCCTCAGTAATCATGACCAGGAGAGGGTAATGAGCTTTTATTCGGGTGATCAGAATAAAGCTAAAACAGCTGCGACTGTTCTCCTGACCACTCCTGGGACGCCGTTTATATATTATGGGGAAGAGATCGGAATGACAGGTAATAAACCAGATGAAGATATTCGAACACCGATGCTCTGGAGCGATGAAAAATATGCCGGTTTCTCAACAGTTTACCCCTGGGAACCAACTATAAGAAATTATCAAGAAATCAATGTAGCGACTGAAACAACCGATCCAAATTCCTTGCTCACACTATACCGTACATTAATTGGTGTCCGAAATGATCACGCTGGGTTGAGGGTAGGCGATTATGTTGGTGTTAAATCCGATAATCCCTCGTTATTACCGTTCCTACGTGTCAGTAACGAAGAAACCTTGCTGGTAATCATCAACCTATCGACGGAAGCAGCTAATGGCTACATGCTATCACTCAACCAGGGACCACTTTCAGGGAGCTATCGCTTAGTTCCTATCCTTGGTGAGGGGACTTTACCAGATTTAAATGCCAATGCAAATGGTGGATTCGACTCCTATCAACCCAATCTGGAGATTCCTGCAAACGAATTTTTAATAATCCAATTTCATGGAAACTAAATCAAAATATTCCTTAATATGCACTGATAATCATGGAAGAGAACCCAGGTTTAGTTAGCAGAAAGTCATTCTGGACACGCCGGCGAATAATCCTACTGGTGGTTGTGATGGGATTTTTATTGCGTTTGTGGGCTGCCTGGCAATTACCCGTGGATTTTGACGAGCCGACTTACCTGGAAGATGGATACAAGTATGCTCAGCTGATCCAGGCTGGTGATATCAACGGGATCATAGACTATTCTGGGACGAGCGAACATCCTCCTTTGGAAAAACTGATTTATGGTTTAACAATTTTAATCCTGGGTAAGGGAGTTATTTGGGACCAAGCCTTGTTTTTATCCCGATTGATCTCGGTCTTATTTGGTTCCCTGGCTGTATTCATACTGGCTTTGATGGATCCACTTGCGGGCGGCTTAATGGCGGTTCAGACATTAGCAGTGAAATATACCAGTCAGGCATACCTTGAGGCATTACCACTCTTTACCGGTCTACTGGCGATTTATCTGATTAGACGTTCATCGTCAAATCGAAGCAAGTGGTTCATCCTCTCAGCTATAGCCCTTGGAATTACAGGTGCTGGTAAATATAGCTATTTCCCATTTATATTCATTATCCTTTACTTGCTTATTTGGGAAAAGCACATGCGGATCGGTAATATCCTGCTGTATTTTACGCTGGCAGCAGTCACTTTCTTTGCCTTCGACCTATATTTATGGCATGACCCTATCAATCGCCTGGTGGCATCACTCAGCTTTCACGCACAATATACTCAGGGAACTCATGTCCAGGAGGTCGGGTATCCTTGGTACCAACCCTTGTTGTGGGTCTCCCGCTCGTATGGCTTTGTCTGGCATACTGATATATTTTTCTATATGGGAATCGACGGGTTGATTTTCTTGCTAGCACTGCCTGGTCTATGGTTGGATCGCAATCAAAGGCGATGGGTCGTGGTTTGGGTCGTTACAAGTATGCTCGCTTTATTAGTTTGGCCAACAAAATGGCCTCAATATACCCTGGTGGTTCTACCTGCATTTTGCCTGGCTGCATCGACTGCTATTCATTATATTTATGAGAAACTAAAAGAGCAGGAAATGTATTGGGAGTGGTTTCATAACATGTTCCCACGCCCTTCGCGCAGATACTTTTTCATTGCGGCAGGTTTACTGGGATTATTAGTATTTGGTGTGCTGGTAACCCAAAGCCTTATTGCGATCAACCGTATTGGTTGGTCTGAGATGACATCAGATAAGTCGGGATTACCAAACGATGGTGTAAATGATATCCTGGCCTTGCCAGATGGCCGAATGTTGATCGGGACCGATGGAGGTGCTGCCATCTGGAAAGCAGCCAGCGATGGAGAAGTGCAGGATGAATGGAAGGTATTCAACCCTGGAAATTCCTCCCTTCCCAGCCAGAATGTCCTTTCCGTAGCCCAGGACCGTGGGGGGGTTCTGTGGTTCGGAACAGCAGCAGGATTGGCGAGTTACAATGGGAACGAGTGGGTAGTATACCGGGCAGGTGATTTTGGCTTAACGAACGAGCAAATTAATACTATTGCAGTGGATGATCAAAATCGTATATGGATAGGAACCCTAGATGGTGCTGCTATGTTTGATGGTATTGCCTGGACTGCTATCACTGATCAGACTTCAAACCTGGATGACAACGCAGTTTTTTCCATCGCAGTTCAGAATTTTCCTACAAATGATGTGATCTGGTTTGGAACCCTATCTGGGGTTTCCTCTTTAAACCCAAAAACCGGCGAATGGGATAACTACAGCCGCCAGGAAGTTGATCTGGGGTGGGGGGGTGTATCCGATTTGATGTTTGATTCCAGCGGTACATTATGGGTGTGTACAGAGGGTGGAGGGATCAACTTGTGGAATGGTCAGGAATGGACACATATACGCGTCAGCAATTCACATCTTCCCTACAATATCGTTGAAACCGTTGCTGAACTTGAACCTGGCGTGTTTTGGATTGCATCTTCCATCCCAAATTCTGCGGGTGGTGTATTGGCGAAATATGATGGCATGTCCTGGCGCATTTTTAAAGACGGTTTCACTGGTTATTCCGGTGGAGAAACTGTGACAATCGATAAAGATAGCAAAGGGCGATACTGGTTTGGAACACGCAACAACGGTATCAGCCTTTATGAGCCAAAAAAGTAGAATCGAGGAGCATATGAGATCAAAATCATGGATTTTTATTAATATTGCGTTGGTGATGGCATTTGTTTTATCGTCTTGTAGCCAGCCGACAACCAATCCAACTGCTACAACTAGCTTTACTCAAAGCCCCACCACAATCCCAACAACTATTCCAACGATCATACCTACAACCGCGGCTGAAGAACCGATCTATTTATCGATCATATGGCACCAACACCAGCCGGTATATTACAAGGATCCTGATACAAACGTGTATGAAAAACCGTGGGTGCGGGTTCATGCGGCTAAAGATTATGTGGATATGGCAGCAATGCTTAAAAATTACCCCGACATTCATGTCACCTTCAATCTGACCCCCAGCCTGATCCGCCAATTGGATGATTTTCAGGCCGGCGCGAAGGATTTATACTGGGTCATCGCAGAGGTGCCCGCAGATCAGCTAACGGATGAACAGAAGCAATTCCTACTGGATCGCTTCTTCGACACCAACCGGAAGATCATTGCGCGTTTCCCGCGTTACCAGGAGTTATTGGATAAACGGGATGCAGGTGGCGAATACACCACGCCGGATTACCTAGACTTGCAGGTGCTCTTCAACCTGGCCTGGACTGACCCCGATTGGCTGGCGCAAGAGCCACTAGCCAGCCTGGTTAGCAAAGGTTCAAATTTTATCGAATCTGATAAAGCAATCGTGTTTTCTGAACACCTTCGGTCGATATCCGAGGTGATTCCCGTCCATCGCGAGATGCAGGATGCTGGACGGATCGAAGTGACCATGACTCCTTACGCACATCCAATCCTGCCGTTGTTGGTAAGCACGCGCCTGGCATTGATCGCCAACCCAACCATGGACCTGCCGAGCAAGGAATTTGCTTATGGACAGGACGCGATCGACCAAGTGCAATTGGGAGTCCAGCTTTACCTGGACCATTTCGGAAGAGCCCCACGTGGGATGTGGCCTGCGGAAGGATCCGTTGCCCAGGAAATCGTTAATATGGTTTCAGCGGCGGGCATCCAGTGGATGGCTTCAGACGAAGGTGTATTGGCAGCCAGCCTGGGGATGGAAAGTTTCACCCGTGATAGTAAAGAGGTGGTCACTGAAGGAGATACTTTGTATCGTCCATATTACGTGCAAAGCAAGCAGGGCAACCCTGTGGCGATGGTCTTCAGAGATGTGGTGATCTCGGATAAAGTCGGGTTTACTTATTCAGGGGTAAGTGGAACAGCGGCTGCCAAAGATTTCATCAACCGGATCCACGCCATTCGGGATACGCTGATCGCCAATGGAAACAGCGGACCTCATCTCGTATCGGTGATCCTGGATGGCGAAAACGCCTGGGAAAATTATGATAACGATGGCAAGGAATTCCTGAACAGCCTGTATGCTGGTTTGAGTGAAGATCCATTAATCCGCACGGTAACTCCGAGCGAATTCCTAGCCATGGCTCCAGTCCAACCCAAGATTGAAACGCTTTGGGCAGGATCGTGGATCAAGCATGATTTCACGACCTGGATAGGAGAAGATGAGGAAAATCGTGCCTGGGATTACCTTACTACAACGCGTGAGTTGTTACAGAAATATATATCTGGTATCCGCCAGACAACTCCTGAAGCATTACATCAAGCACAAAATTATATGTATATTGCCCAAGGCTCAGATTGGTTCTGGTGGTTCGGTACTGATCAAAACTCTGGCAATGATGAAGCATTCGATCAACAGTTCCGTAGCACGCTAAAACAAGTCTATATAAGCCTTGGTGAATCTGCACCAGATTTCCTGGGTGTGCCGATCATCCCGCTCAACCCGGTTTCTGCGGATATTGCCTCCAGTGGGTTAATTACGGTCACTGTGGATGGGCAGGTGAGCAGCGGTGAATGGGATCCAGCAGGAGTTTATCTGGCATCCGGCGGTGTTATGGCGTCTGGTCAGGCATACTTCCAGGACCTGGCATATGGATTCTCCTCCAAGGATCTATTCCTGAAGGTCACTTCAGTACCAGAATATCAAGCGCCTGCAGGGACAAATAATCTCGAACTATATTTACAAGTGCCCGGAAGTGAACCAACCAATAATTTCAGTGACAATGGGACACTACTGGGGTTTTCTGCCAATCGTCTGGCGGAGGTTCAATTCCTGGATGGAAATCTTGTCTCCGCCATTATGTATCCAGCCATTGGGGATGAGTCCTGGGGAGAACCCATAATAATTGAGAAAAAGGCTCAGATTGGGAATATTCTTGAGCTGGCAATACCATTAACAGACTTGGGGAATGCAGAGACCGGTGACCGGATTAACTTGCGCGCTATCCATTCAGAGCAAGTTGATCTGGCAGGAAATGTAACCATGATGGATGCAGATGTTTTACCGGGCAGTGGTCCGGCGGCATTGATCGTCCCAGATTTGGGCACAACAAACCTGGTGCTGGAGATTACCGACCCTGAAAGAGATGATTATGGTCCGGGGACTTATACATATCCATCGGATGCAGTATTCCAGGTAGGGAGTTTTGATATCCTCAACTTCCAGGCAGGTTCGGATGCAGAAAATATCGTCTTCAAGTTCACAATGAGGGGTCCGGTGGAAAATCCATGGGGCTCACCCAACGGACTATCAGTCCAGACATTCGATATATATATTGATACCAATGGGGATGGACAGGGAGGGGTAAGTTTCCTGCCGGGTCGGAATCTGGCTTTACAGGATGGTTTTGCTTGGGATTACGCCGTTACGGTGGAGGGATGGGACTTTGGAATATATGTTCCAGGAGATGCTGGCGCTGAAAGAATCGCTACGAGTAGTGATTTCCAGGTCCTGGCTGATCCTGGACAACAGCGTGTGACCATCCGTATACCAACCTCAATTCTGGGCGATAATCCTGAGGAGTGGAAATACGCCGCCATGGTTCTCGGCCAGGAGGGTTATCCAAGCGGTGGAGTCATGCGGGTGCGAGATGTAAATCAGGTTGCAGAACAGTGGCGTTTTGGAGGAGGACCTGCGGACACCAATCATACACGGGTGATTGATCTGGTATGGCCAGAAGCAGGAGTACAGGAGAGCTGGCTCAGCACATATACAGCCAGTCAGGCTGGACAACCTGACCTTACAGTAACCGACTTTAGCCAGGTGGGGATGTTGGCGATCGGACAATAGTATAATTGATTTATCTTCATACTCAATCTTCCTGGAGGATTGAAACCTTCTGGGAAGATTGTGGTAATTTGGTTTAATAAATGAAGCAAAAAGCTTCAATACTTATCCTAATAACACTTCTACTTTCCACAGTTGTGATCCTTGGTGAATGCAGGCGCGGGTCTATACCTCAAACTCCAGGTGGGTTGACTACGCATACTGCAACGGAGGGTGCAGGACAACAAACACCTGTTGAGACTGCATCTCAACCGACTACACAAGCCACCAATACGGTCGGTGCACCGACGACCGAAATGCCTTATCCACTGCCTACCTATCCTACCGATCAAGAAACTGAAATACCCTACCCGGAACCACCTACTGAAGAGTATTATCCCACATTAATGGCTACACCTGGTTCAGGATACCCACCACCATTTGAAACCAGCACTCAACCTGTGTACCCACCTCCACAGGCTAGCCAATCGCCTGGAAATAACACACCCACACCGACCACAACTTTTATCCCAGCATATCCAGGCGCGAGCCCGAATCCTACTTCGGAATTATATTTGCCATACCCGGGTCCTTTGTATACGTCGACTTCTCCGGCTTATCCAGGACCTGAATATACATCAACATTGCCAGCCTATCCAGGACCAGTGACTTCAACTCCTCGTGCTACCCCTACTCCTGAAAAATCGACTACCCCAGGCCTAACACCCGGAGGGACCATTTATCCAACTGCAATACCGACCCAGGGTGCTGGCACACCTGAAGCAACCCGCACAGAATTACCTCCACGACCGCCATTATCTCCACCACCTCCTGGCAGTGCTGTATCCATCTGGCATTCCTGGGGAAGCACGGAGACTGCCGCACTTCAATCGATCATCCAGTCTTTTCAACGCTTATATCCAGACGTTACTTTTAATTTACAGTATATTCCGCAGGATGATTTATTCAATTCCTATCGTGATGCGGCCTACCGTGGACAAGGACCAAGCTTGCTGTTTGGACCATCTGCCTGGGGTCCTACCCTGTTCAAGGATTTATTGGTCACCAATCTCAAACCATTCGTTCCTGTTAACTACCTGGATATTATCAATCCTGCAGCTCTGGCTTCCGGACAATACGACAATTCGCTTATCAGCCTTCCCCTTTCGGAACACGGATTATTAATGTTCCGTAATAATCTCTTGATCTCCGATCCCCCTGCAAGTTTGGATGATCTAATATCGATGGCTCCAGACATAACTCATGGAGGTGTCGTTGTTTCATATCTTGAGCGAGGGTCATATTTCTCTTCCCCTGCGATTGTCGGTCTGGGAGGTCAGCTGATGGATGAGAATGGTTATCCGGCTTTTAATGATCAGTATGGATTGGAATGGTTTGATCTCTTGGAAGCATATGACGAAGCTGGAGCGGTGACATTCAACACCAATTATGATTTGGAAAAGTTCAAACAGGCCAGAGTGGGAACGATTATTGATGGAAGCTGGAATATTTCGTTGTTGGCTCAAGCCATTGGGACTGATAATCTGGAGATTGATCCATGGCCAATATTTGGTACAGGCCATATGTCTGGGTGGGTAGAAACAGACAGTGTATTCTTAAATTCCAACACAACAGGCAATAATCGCTTTGCAGCACTATCCTTTATGGGATATCTGCTGGATCCCAATGTACAGATGCGTATGGCTGAAGTAGGTCATATTCCAACCGTGACTACCACCCAACCCCGGGATCCGTTGATTAAACAGGCAATGTTGGCATTTTTAAATAGTGCCCCATACCCAATCACAGTCGAGAACGAAATATTAAGCATTTATAGAACCGAGTTGGATAAAGCGATCAGGGACTTCTTTGAACATGGGATCGATCCTGCAGCTGCCTTACAAACCGCTGAAGATAATATCAATCAGGCAATAGACACATTAAACCTGCAACCGTAAGGATTAACATGACAGTACCAGAATGGATCCAGGATGCTATCTTTTACCAAATATTCCCAGACCGCTTTTATAACGGTGACCATGAGAATGACCCGCCAAATGTGCAGCCATGGGGATCAATGCCTACGCGGGGGGGATTTCAGGGTGGCGACTTGCCTGGAATCCTACAGAAATTTGATTACCTGCTGGATCTTGGAATTAACGCCATTTACTTGAATCCCATTTTCCAGGCAACCTCAAATCATCGTTATAACACGACTGATTATTATAGGATCGATCCCAAGCTGGGTTCACTTGAGGATTTTCACCTGTTGATTGAACATGCCCATAGGAACAATGTAAAAATAATCCTGGACGGGGTGTTCAACCATTGTGGACGAGGTTTTTTTGCCTTTAATGACATCCTAGAAAACCAGGAAAATTCTGCATATCGGGATTGGTTCCATATCAAGCAATTTCCGGTAAATGCCTATTCTCCAGGGGAAGCATCGGATTACCTGGGTTGGTGGGGGATGAAAAGCCTGCCTAAATTTAATACAGGTAATCCCAAGCTGAGAAAATATATCATGGATATTGCCAGGTATTGGATTGAACAGGGAGCAGACGGCTGGAGATTGGACGTACCAAATGAGATCAATGATGATCGCTTTTGGGAGGAATTTCGAATGGTTATAAAATCGACCAATCCGGAGGCGTACCTGGTGGGGGAGATCTGGTCTGCTGATGCACATTGGGTGGGGGAAGGACATTTTGATGGGTTGATGAATTATCCCGTGAGAGATGCATTAACTGACTTGTTGGTATCGAATACTATAAATACTCAACAATTTTTTGAGAAAATTGATGGTTTACTTTCATTCTACCCACATGACCATACTTATGCCATGTATGTTCCAGTCGGATCTCATGATACAGAACGGATATTGACCCGGATGGCAAGCATTGAGAAGACCAAACTCGTCTATCTATTCCAGTTTGCATATCCTGGCGCACCAGCGATCTATTATGGTGATGAGATCGGGTTAACGGGAGGAAAGGATCCTAGCTGCAGAGGAGCATTTGTGTGGGATGAAAAATCCTGTAATATAGAATTACGCGACCTGATAAAGCGATTGATCGAGTTAAGAAAACAACACATTGCATTGAGAAGGGGAGAATTTGTCAGTGTGAAAAATATTTCCAATTCAGCCTGTTATACTTTTTTACGAAAATGGTACGATGACAAAATCTTGATCATCATAAATGCCAGCAATTGTGAGGAGCGTATAGATATTAATGCCAATGAGCTGGGTTGGGAGGAAGGGCAAAAGATAGTAGATCTAATCGACCGATCCAAGGAGTATTTTATTACCGACCATATGCTAATAATAAATTTACTAGCCTGGAGTGGTATTTGGTTGGGATAAAATAGGATATACTTGGCTTCACCGATTAATTCGAGATAAAAATGGATCTGACACCGATACCTCTTCTGCAACTGCCATTATTTGATTATGGGGAATCAGTTACGAATGTTGTCGAGCTGTTTCCTCCAGTGTGGCAAGCTACTGAGAACCTGACTGCTCCTGATCCTGCTGCCAGGCAGCTTGGATTGGATATGTTAATAGAACTTGGAGCGCAGAAAGTCTCACCTTTAGTTGCTTATATGATTGCCACCTGCCTGAATGATCCTGATATAAACATACGGCAGCGAGTATCCATTATCCTGGCTGATTTAATCGCCATAGACACAAATGGGAAGCAGGCTTCAGATGAGGTCAGGAAGGTAATAATCAACTATTTGCATAATACCAATGAAGCCATGGTATTCGGTTTGCTAGAAGCATGCCTGTCGAATATTCAGGTAGAAAAATCGGTTTATCATATCTTCAACGCATCCCCGTATGTTGGAACTTACCTGGGAGAAATCTTGGTTCATTGGAAAAATCCATTGCCAATCCGGCAAAAAGCGATATATTATGTAGGATTGGTAGGTTATTTGGAAGCCCTGCCTGCAATAGAACGATTATTCAACCGGTTGGAAGCCAGGCAAAATGGTCAATTCTTGATGTCGTTTGCACCACCTTCGAGCAAAACAGACGATGATCTTTTGCCTTACTTGCGTGTAGCCATCGATCAATTGAGGGCGCGCTAGAATTACTATCCTTACAATCTTACCGTAGGTAAAATTACTAGAATAATCAAGAAGCAAAACAAGTAGCGTGTGTTCCCACAGTGTTCTTTTTTATCTAAACCTGATATGAACTAAACAGGTAAAGTTCTTTTACAATTCGGACAAATCAATTCCGATGTTTTTACTACATATCCACATTGGGGGCAGGTTCGTGGTTGAACCTCCCCAAGAGGAGCACCACACGCAACGCAATTTGACTCACCAACAAGATTTGCTACCCGACAATAAGGGCACATCGCACGACGCAATCGTTCAGACAGATCCTTGGAAGCACCAGCTGCTTTCGCCACTTCATCAATAGCCTGCCAGACCTGTTCGTCAATTTGTAAATTTTGGATATCTTGAGCCAGATCATCCAACCTGCCTAAAAGATTGAATGGGCTCTTTAAGGCAGCCAGGGCAGTTGTTCCAAGGCTGGCAGCTATACCAAACCAGGCTTGTTGCCCTAATTTAACTGCCACTCCATCTTCTACTTTTTGGAGAATCACAGAAATAGCCGTATCGCCTCCAGACATGGAACCTGGTCGTGAGCCAATTTGAACGATTCGGCGGGTATCATCTCCAAATTGTTGAGCACGCAAATTTCCTCGATTAAATCGGGCAACCAATGCTACTCCAAAATCAGCAGGTGTAAGATTTCCATGATAGATACGTTGTTCCATGTTGTTTTTCCTAATTGTGTTCTGATAATTGCCAACCTGAGGTTTTTTTATCTTAATTGGTTATTGATGATGAATAGTTAATATAGATTATAATCGCCATACTCAAGAATACCTCACATATCATCAGGTATTTTTGAATTTGGGTGAACTGATGCGTTTCTACAAGGCATGGCTTTTATTTGGATTATTATTATTGGGCGGTTTTTTATGGCTAGGCTTAACCTATACGGTTCAATCTCAAGCAATCGCCCAGCAGCCTACGGTTTCTATTCCCACTGTAACAAGCAGCCCATTTGGTCCAATGGCGACTGTTAATCAAGACCAGGAACAAATAAATGTCCGAGCTGGTCCTAGCCAGGATTATCCAATCGTAGGTGTTCTGCAACAAGGTGAGAGGGTCCCAGCACTCGGCCGTTCGGTGGGAGGAGATTGGGTACAGATAGCATACCCGGTTGTGGATGGAGGTGTGGCATGGGTATATACGTACCTGGTTATAATCTCAGGGGGCGAGCTTCAAATTATCGTTCCACCTCCAACTCCGACACCCAGAGTGACCCCTACCATTGATCCCACGCTGGCGGCACAATTTATCATCGAGGTCGGTCCTACCCGCTTACCCACGTTTACACAACCACCACCACTTTCAATACCAACTTATGCTGAAGCGAATCAAAACCCTGTTTCGGGTGGTTTTCCGATAGGTTTTATAATTATTGGTTTAACTGTGCTTGGTTTATTTGGATTAGTGATTTCAGTATTCCGAGGGCGATAAAAAAAGGTCGTGAAAGTTACTTCACGACCTTTTATGGGATGTATACTTCTTTACCTGTTAGCCACACCCACCGCAACTACTGGATGAATCACTGTCTGCTGAATTAAAACTTTGACCGCAACCACAAGTAGATGCAGCATTGGGATTGCTGATTTTAAACCCACTAGCTGTAATACCATCCACATAATCAACGGTGGCTCCTTGCAGGTATTTGATGGATACTTCATCAACAATTAATTTAATTCCTTCACTCTCAATAATCAAATCATCTTCACGTGTATTATTATCGAAGGCTAATCCGTACTGATAACCCGAGCAACCACCTCCGGAAATAAATAAACGTAAGGCGTAACCTTGTAAATTCTTCTCGACCATAATGTCGCGAACTGCAATAGCAGCGGGTTGGGTTAATAATACTGTGTGTGTGGTAGTTTGATCAGTTAGGGTCATTATTTTCTCCAATAAAGATGATTTAGGTAATATTGATAATCGATGTACGATTTTATCAGGTGCAAGAATTATATGTCAATAGTCCCAGCGTTAATATTCAATGAATGTTGGAAACTGGCAGAAAAGTTGAGTATATCTGCGGAAATTAATTTGTACAACTGAAATCTGAACCATAAACCATCAAGCGTGGAGGTGAAGATAAACTAATTGTTCAGCTATAATAATAACCAGAAATATTTATTTCAAGGAGTTTTATATGGTATTTCCTCATCATCCGCATCCGGACACGCTTAAATCACTGGCCGATGCAGCCCCAATCCCATATTGGCTTGATGATCCGATACGACCACAACCCTCATCAGCGCTTACCGATATTATCACCTCTGATTTAGTTGTAATTGGTGCAGGATTTACAGGATTATGGACAGCATTTCTGGCGAAGGAAGCAGATCCATCCCGCGATGTGGTATTACTGGAAGGAGAAGAAGTGGCAATTGGTGCAAGTGGCCGTAATGGCGGATTTGTCGCGGCTTCTCTCACCCATGGTTTTGAAAATGGACGAGAACATTGGCCTGATGAGTTGAAGATTCTTACTGCTTTGGGACAAGCTAACCTTGAAGCGATCGATGCAACGGTAAGACGATTGGGAATTGAATGCGATTTCCTTCGTTCGGGTGAGTTGATTGTAGCGACTGAACCCTACCAAGTAGAGGACATGGTCCATCTGCCGGAAGAAGGTGCGCCTTTTGGAGAAAAGTTTGTATGGCTTGACCTTGAGCAAACCAGGGCACTGGTAAATTCCCCATTATATTTGGGTGGGTTGCTTAACCAAGAAGGTGTTGCCATGGTTAACCCAGCACAATTAGCCTGGGGGTTGCGTAGAGCGTGTTTAAACCTGGGTGTGAGATTATATGAGATGACCCCAGTGAAGGCATTGCTAGATGATGAAAAATCCATTCGTGTGCTTACACCTTATGGGATTGTACAGGCTAAGAAGGTTGCCATTGCTACGAATGCATTTCCTCCCCTGCTAGAGTATCTTTCCCGATACATCGTGCCTGTATATGACTATGTTCTGGTAACTGAGCCTCTATCAGCTGAGCAACGCAGGTCGATTGGCTGGTTTGAGCGCCAGGGACTAGGTGATGCGAGCAATCAGTTTCATTATTACCGTATGACCGTTGATGGAAGAATATTATGGGGTGGATATGATGCAGTCTATTATCGGAATAATGGGGTTGGAAAGAGCTTTGAATTGAACTATGATGTTTTTGGACGCCTGGCTGAGCATTTTTTTATTAACTTCCCACAACTGAAAGGATTACGCTTTACGCACGCTTGTGGGGGAGCAATCGATACCTGCTCCCGTTTTTGCCAATTCTGGGGTACAACGCACAGCGGCCGCACAGCATACGTTATGGGATTTACCGGGCTCGGAGTAGGTTCTTCTCGTTTTGGCGCTTTGGTGATGCTTGATCTGTTGGATGGCAAACAAACAGACCGTACACGATTAGAGATGGTCCGGAAAAAACCAATACCTTTTCCCCCAGAGCCTTTACGGTCTGCAGTGATAAATTTTACACGCCATTCACTAAATCAAGCTGATCGAAACCAGGGTCGGAGAAATTTTTGGTTAAGGATGTTGGATAGTCTTGGATTGGGTTTTGATTCCTGAAAATATACGTGAAAAATAAATTAAACTTCCTGCCATATCGAGGCGGCATCCAATTCATTCTTCCGCTCCTGGATCAGGCGTAAGCCAATTGACCCAAGGTTATCTGAAAGCTGTTCGAGGTTGCGTGGTCCGATGATTGGGCTGGTAATCAAAGGATCGGTAAGCAGCCATGCAAGAGCAACCTGTGATATGGTCTTCTCCATCTGTTGTGAAACATTTTCCAAGGTGGAGTGGAGAGCCCAACTTTTTTTATTGAAATATCGCCTTTTCACACCTCCCAACCTAGCGGATTCGGGCTCAACCTGATTGGGTTGGTATTTGTTGGTTAGAAATCCACCAGCAAGAGGTGAATAAGGGATAACAGCGATAGTATAAGTTCGACAAACATCAGCCAGCTCACGCTCGAATTCCGATCGGTGAGCAAGGTTGTAATGGGGTTGGATAGAATCAAAACGGGAAAAATGATGTAGTTTTGAGGTCCATATCGCCTCTATAAGACGCCAAGCTGGGAAATTTGAGCAGCCAATATAACGTACTTTTCCCTGTTGAACGAGATCCGAGAGAGCCTGAAGTGTTTCTTCAATTGGGGTATGCTCATCATATGCGTGAACCTGATATAAATCAATATAATCTATACCCAAGCGGCGAAGTGAAGCATCTACTGCAAGCATAATATGCTTTCTTGAAAGACCCTCGTCATTCGGACCAGATCCCATTTTCCCACGCACCTTGGTAGCGAGTACCAATTGATCTCGGGGGATATTGGATTGCTTGATCCACTTTCCTATGATTGCCTCGGCAACACCACCTGGATTGCCTTCAACCCAACGCGAATATACATCTGCTGTATCAATAAAATTTATGCCAGCTTCAAAGGCGGTACTTAAGATTTTATGAGACAGATCTTCATCTGCTGTCCATCCAAATTGCATCGTACCCAGGCAAAGTTCAGATACTTTTAGACCTGTGTGACCGAAATTCCTATATTCCATGTTCTGCTCCCTATGGCAAGTATTAATGTAGATCCTTAATTATTAATCGGTAATACCAGGAAATCTTTTTGAAGGGCTAATAATTTACCCAACTGAAGTGAACCGTCAATTATTTCTCCGTTGAGTATCATGTCGATAACTTCCTTCAACGGCATATGGACCGTTTCGAGATTTTCACCAGGTTCAAGACACTGCCTGGTTTGAATCAAATCGGAGGCAAAAAAATGTTAGTGGCAGCTTTTAGAACCCCTGGGAATTGATTGTAATATCCCAGACGCTCAATATAACGAGGATAATAACACGTTTCCTCTTCAAATTCACGACAGGCACCGCTCATTGGGTCCTCGCCGGGATTCAGATGACCTGCTGGAAGATCGTAGATGACCTGTTGGATGGGATACCTATATTGACGTGTGAGAATAATGCAACCTTTATCAGTAAGTCCTACTGTAGCAACTGCATCGACAGGGCTGGTGAGGTAAAAGTATACAAGCTCTACTCCTTCATGCTCCAAGGTATCCAGGATAACCTTTGCATACGGATGGTCAAAAAGGATTTTCGAGCTGATGAGCTTATAATCAAACATGATTAATGTCCTTTTCTTGGTGGATCACACAGCGATTAAGTTCTTGAAAAGGGATTATAAATCATCAAATGAGCCCACAGGTGAAACTTTCCCATGGGCTCAATGAATAGTTATATAAATTCGTTTTATGTAGACCTGCCAGAATGAATGGCAGATTGAATCTGAGCCAGATGTGTTTGAAGATGGTAGGGGTTTTGGTTGGCCTGGAATGCCAGTTTCCAGTATTTCCCCTTTTGTTTTAAGAAATCTGAAGGGATGTGGCTAAACAAGTTGAGGGTTTCGGTGTGATGGTTTTTAAGCTGTGTGAATAGAGCATCCTTGGATGGGTAGGTAGCCACGGTCCCTTCGATATGGGCTTGAACATTTCCTCCGAAGTCATCATATGCAGCTTCATGACCACCAATAATCTCGCTGACGTAATTTAGCCATCCACGCTCACTATGGATAAGGTGAGCGAGAATTTCATTAACACTCCACTCTGTAAAGGCTGGCTTTTTCGAGCATTCTTCCTCAGTTGCACCATTCAATATTGCCTCTAACTCGCTTTCGTATTGTTTATAGACCGGTTCAACTTGTCTGGATAATTCTATTCCAGAAGCAGGGATGGGAGGAATTGGACGACCGGATAAGGTCACCCTGGTGGATTTCCTTTCTGCCCCCCGATAAAAGGTGACATCAATCATATCTCCTGCTATTTTACTGCCAATGAATGCTCCAAAGGTTGATGCTCCTGTAATGGCTTGACCATCCAGCTTGACAATGACATCATTGTCTATAAATCCAGCTTGTTGTGCACCTAAACCTTCTACCAACCCACTTATTCGTAGGCCTTCTGTGACCGGAATCCCCAATTTTTCTGCAACAGAAGCGTTAAACTCATCGGTCAGAATGCCGAGCATGGGTCGATTAGTAATGCGTAAATCTGCCCCATTTTCAAGAACAGAAGTTAGATTGTCCAGATACTTCGCCCATTGTTTTTGATATTCATTTCCAATCTCGATCCATTTTGAAGTATTTCCCAATTTGCGGTGAATTAGAGTCAACTGAGTGCCCTTTTTTCTTTTTCGTAATTTCACTTCAACACTGGTGGTATGAGGTTCTCCGCGTCCGAACCAGATGAAGGTAATGTTTTTATCGGGTTCGACTTTGAGATATTCTCCGCTCGTGTAGTATCCTGCATTCCAATATAAATAAATGCGTCCACCCACCTGGGGATTCGTAGTGGCGACGTCACACAACCATTCTCTGAGGGCGGTGGAATTTGTGAAATACAGAAAAACTTCAGATGGTGAAGCCTGGATATATTTATCAATTTTTATGGTTGTCATAGTTCCTCCTTTTTAAATACCTACTTATTTACTCTCCATATTCTTGATGGTTCAAAAGAGATGGTTGATATTTTTACCCTGAAGAAGAGAATTATTCATTTGCTAAATAATGGTTGAAATAATCCATTTGAAGGAGATTCAAAGAAGTAGATGGCTGGTTAAGCGGTTGATAAAAGTAGTTATTGTTCTTGTGTGACAAGGAAACACAGTATTAGAGTCTTACTTATTAATGATTCAAGGAGTCATTGTAAATGATAACAATATCATCTTCAGCTAATAGACAATTTCAGCCGGTGGTAGAGATATCTCAACCTCATCCCGTTGATGCACCTCGCTGATTGAACCTTTGCTACGATGCCATAACCAAACCGTCTGTAGTAAAGTGCTGAATACAAATGATGCCAGGCCGATATACAAGCCGGTTATTTTGCCTGATAGAACACCCAAGGTTAATGTGGCAATATTTACAAATAAATATAAGACCACTGCTTCCGTAATTCCCCTAGTTTTATGACTGTGCAGTAACGCTCCTTGATACCACGACTGCAAAACAGCCAGAGCAGGCATTGGTAATGTAATCCAAATCCCGATTTGAGCTAATTCAGCCAGGTGAATGGGTAAAGCAGATATGGTTTGGAACCAGATGCTTGAAATTGGCGTTGCCATGATCAACAGCCAAATTCCGGATGTTATCAGGATTAGTTTTCCAGCGAATTTCCACAATATAGCGGCGGCCTGGAATTCATCTAACAGTGCCACAACGACTTCGTTAAAGGCAATACCCCCACTACGGAACATAAATACCAGACCACTTACAACTGCCCAGGTAGCTAAAGAGTCAATGGGATCCGGCATGCGGCTGAGTGCAGCTGCACCAATCGGTTGGACGAGTAGAGACAGAAGAGAAGTCATAACCAAGGGGATATAAAAAGCAAAAAAAGCGCGCCAGGTAAGTGCTGGCGAGATTGGAGGAGTGGGTTTTAACTCATGGTCGATCACCGGACGGGCAATAATTCCTACGTATATTGCTTCGCAAAGGACACTTGTAGCTACTGCACTCGATGCCACGACGACACCTGAAACATCGTGGATCGCATAACCGATCGCTAAAACCAAAATATCAACACCCAGACGGATCAAAGTTCCTGTACTGATTGACTTGGAATGTCCGAATCTGATCAGCATTCCTTGATGAAATCGCCGGTAGGCGATAGACCAAGTCCAGGGCAACATTATGAGTAAACCGATCCGAGCTGGCTCAATGATTTCCTGGGGAGCGCCGAATAATGTCTCCACAATGACATAATATAAAGGAGTCAATACGATTAACATGTGAATAAAGGTAAGGATTGCGCTTGTGATCATCATGAAACGCTGGATTTTAAGAAATGATGCCCAATCTTTACTGAGAGCAGTGGAGGCAGCCAACAGCATGATAATGGGTGATTCAATGATCAAGGCAAGTGGAAAGATGATTCCCCCATAGGCAGCCAGGCTTATCTCGGGATTTTCCAGACGAGCAATTACAGCGCTGATCAATGGCAGCTCGATGCCCATTAATAGCCAGCTGGCAGCGAGTGGCCACCAAGTATTAAATATTCGGCGTGAAGTGAGCTGAATGGTCATCATTATCCATAATAACACTTACGAAAATTGGAAAATCAACGAAGCGTTTAGTATAGCATTGGATCTCAGTCTCAGGATAAGTATTTGGTAAAAAAGGGAAAATCACCCACGCAATGGAGTAGAATCGGTAATAGAAACTTGAAAGTGGATGTTGCGTTTTGATCTAAGGATTGCTGATTGAAAAGCTGGTAAGTCCGGAATTTTTCGTTGGACCGGATTTTATAAATGGATAAAACCGATTTTAAACGCTGTAATCCAAGAATTAATCAAAGAGTGATGGAGTATGAAACCTCGTGATCATTGAAAAATTACCCATTCAGAAATCCTACTGGGTCATTCCCAACAGATTTTGCGCTGGTGAACACCCAAGTATTGGTTCAGTAGATGCAACCAAATTGAAATTGAGATGGTTGATGGAGTTAGGCATAAACACCATTTTGGATTTAACAGAAATTGGAGAGGCGGATGTTGATTACCCAATTATTATAAATAATGAAGCATCCATTCTCAACATTCAGATGGCTTATAGACGGTTTGCGATTCCAGATTGGCGCACACCATCCCAACATACTATGATCGATATCCTAGATGAGATCGACCAAATCCTTTATTACGGTAAAAAATTATATCTCCATTGCCTTGGCGGTAAGGGTAGAACTGGAACCGTGGTTGGGTGTTACCTGGTTCGGCATGGAACATCCGTGGTTAGCGTTTTGGGTAAGATACAAGAATTAAGGAAGGATATTCCAGGGAATAATGAGATATCACCTGAGACTGATAAACAGAGAAAGATGGTGGTGGAGTGGAACAAAGGCCAATAAATATTACCGTTGAGTTGGATCTTGATCGGCAACAAAAAGCCAAGGAATACGCGCGCATTAAACGGCGCATGATGCTAGTAGATTTGTTAATAAGTGGATTTTATGTAATAACGTGGTTATTTTTTGGCTGGTCAAAGAGCCTACGTGATTGGATTATCCAATATACAAGCATTGAATGGCTGATTATATTATTGTTTGTAACTGTATTTGGTGGAATCCTCTTCATCATCAATTTACCCCTATCCTTTTTCCAGGGGTATATTCTCCCTCACCGATATGAACTATCAAACCAAAAAATGACGGATTGGATCAAGGATGAAATAAAAGGAGTCATCGTCGGTGGGGTGATCGGATTATTTGTACTTGAAATTATCTATGCCATTTTACGTGCATATCCAACAACCTGGTGGTTGTGGGCGGCTGGGATCTTACTGGTATTTAACGTGATCCTGGCAAACATCGCACCAACGGTGATTATGCCAATATTCAATAAATTCGTCCCACTAGGAGATGAGCATGCAGAACTTGCAGAAAGGTTACTGAATCTGGCAAAGCGGTCTGGTACTTATGTAAAGGGTGTCTTTAAATTTGATATGAGTAAACGGACGAAGCAAGCCAATGCCGGTCTGACTGGTTTGGGTAATACAAGGCGAATCATTCTTGGTGATACCTTGTTGACCGAATTCACGACCGATGAAATAGAAACAATCATGGCACACGAACTAGGTCACCAGGTAAATAAAGATATTCCCCTGGGAATCCTGTTCGGTAGTTTCACTACCCTGGTCGGATTATATCTTGCCTCGGTAGGTTTATTCTGGGGGGTGGAGTATTTTAATTTTACTGGACCGGCCGATATAGCTGCATTCCCGTTATTTGTGTTGGTTCTAGGGTTGTATGGGTTGTTGACTATGCCCTTAGAAAATGGATTCTCGCGCTGGCGTGAACGCCGGGCAGATGAATATGCACTGACATTAACCCACAACGGTGTGGCTTATGCATCCGCACTAAAAAGACTGGCAAACCAAAACCTCGCAGATGCCGAACCCGAGGCCTGGGTGGAATGGCTGCTGTATTCCCACCCGGCATTAGGTAAACGCATTTCTATGGCTGAGCGTGAGAGTTAGAATAGACGATCAATGCATAATATAAAAAGAGACGCTTCTCATAAGCGCCTCTTTTTATATCTGCAAATTCTAAGATTCATTCATTGGGAACGATGATCCAAAGCAACAGGTATAGTAAGAAGCCAGGCACACCGCCTGGGATCAGGGCAAGCAGAAAACCCAACCTGAACCAAAAGGCATGGATACCAAAAAACTGAGCCAAACCGCCACAAACGCCAGCAAAAATGCGATTTTGCCTTGACCGGCGTAATTTTTTCTTTTCATCAATGGACATTTCAACCTCCTTCGAAACGATTCACAGTAAACTCATTGCTCATCATTATTTACGCATGAATTGTAAAATAGTTGCACAGTAGGGCTTACCACTTCTCCCAATGAACAATTTCATCTAGAGGTCTTCGGCCTCCTTTTTGTGGACGGTTGGTTAAAACATCCGGCTCTTGTGGATAACCAAAAGAAATGGCGATATGCAGGAATAAGTCTTGAGGAAAACCAAGTAATATTCGTGCTTGGTCTGGATCATAAATCGATGCTATACATGAACTGACTCCAACCTCCCAGGCTGACAACTGCATATAAGCTGCTGCCTGGCCGATATCAAACATTGTTTGAAACTTCTCAGCTGGATCTGGGTGAACAATTGCGACGCCAAGTGCCGCTCCAGACAGGTGACCAGCCCAATCGCCACATTCGGAGAGCGATTTGAGCATATCCCTGTCGGTAATGGCGATGAAATGCCAGGGTTGCGTGTTTTTGGAGCTTTGAGCACGGCGACCCGCTTGAAGGATCGTCAGGATGGTCTCCTCAGATAGTTTATTGGACGAGAATTTACGCACTGCACGTTTTAAGCGGATAGCTTCCGAGACATTCATAACAATTCTTCCTTCCATGCAAATCTATTAAAACTATTTTGATGCGAATTATGGGTGTTGATTGGTAACCTGTTCATAATTTCTTATCTTTCAGCTTTAAATATACCTTTATGAGCTTCTTAAATTGGGGCATCTAAATTGGTGAAAGCATTGAGTATTAACTTTTAAAATAAGCCAATCAAAATCAAGTATATCCTGGATTTACAAGCAGACAATAATAGGACGATTCCTTAAATTATTAATATTATGTCTATTTTATATAACCAGGATGGAAGGGATTATAATTCAGCGAAAATTATGGCACTTAAGGTCAGGAGGCGAAGACGATGGATATATTTTTAGGAATCAGCACGGGAGTGTTACTTCTTTTAGTAATCCTGGTTTTAGTTTTTGAATACCGGATTCGCCAACCGGATGTATTGGTGCTTTACGAAAAGAAAGGTCAACTATCAATTCGTAAAGGTTTAATCTATCCACGCCATTTTAGTCTCCCTCTCAGGCGCACAACCCATCCAATCCAATTAAATGTTCAGGCAACTGCTGCAGGTAACCTCGGCTTGAATGTTAAACTTGCTGGAGCATTTGTTCCAGCCGTGGAACACCTGCAAACCTTGATTCGGGTTGGTGGTTGGAACAGTGATGTCTTGATACGTGCATCAGAAGGGGCTTGTATACTCCTAGAAGCCTTGGTTAAGGAATATACCGAACGTTCTGAAATTCATATGTTAAGCTCTGCGGGTATCGTTGAATTTCTGAACGAACATTCAGGGGAGTTAGAAGAAAAGTTTGGCGTCGAATTGATTTCACTCGTGGTGCAATCTGTGGAAGCTAAGGATGCTGAAATTGCAGATGCATTACGCCAACAGGAGCAAGCCCGACTGTTAGAACAAACAGAGCATCTCAATAATCAGGCGCGAGTTGCCGCTGCAAAAGCAAAATTCCAGGCTGATGAAGAGATTGCTGAAATGGATCATACACTTGAATTAAGGAAAGCTGAGCTGGAGAAAATTTTGCTTGAGTATGAATCTGCAATCGCTCAACAACGTGTTGAGGATGAATTAAAACGCAGCCGCCTCCGCCTGGCATTTGAGAAAGAAGAATTAGAAATCTTAAAGAATAATCCCGAATTATTGGTACTGACTCCTCAAGCAGCTAGATTGGCTGAAGCCAGCCAGGGATTGAAGAACGCCCGTACGGTTATTTCTTTAACACCTCAGGATCTGGCTCATGGATCAGATTTACTCACTTTATTCCAGGAATTTCTACAAAAGGCATTGAATGCAAAGAAGACTGGTTAATGACTTCACCTGATCCTCTCAGTTATTTTCGCCTAAAACAAATTCGAGCCGCACGGGTCTCAGAAATTAGTGAGACTACCGCCACTTCTTCGATTCCTGATAATGAAAAGATCAATTTCCATATTGGGAATCCGCTTCAAGATTCTAAACTAACCTCGGCTTTCATGCGTATCGCCCTTGGTATTGATGTGGACAGGCCGGATCTGCAGGACAGCTCTCCTGAGGCCGTTCTGGAATATCTGGGTTGGGAAGCTGATGAAAAACCAAAGCTTGAATTCTTGATCCGCATCATCCAAAATAGTATTCCTTACATGCCAAGAGGAGGTTATTCACACAAGGCACCACATCCATTAATTCTTGCTTTTCGCAGTTGGCTTGAGAGACAACAAGAGCCGTTATATTACAATCTCGGAGAACAATCCACCAGACGTGAGATCATCCTCGCTTCGGGAGGAATCCATGAAACAATTAGGGTGCTCCTACGAGCATTATCTGATTATCTTGATATTACACCAGCACGGATCTTTTGCTATCAGTATAAAATATTAATTCCTGAAAGCTCATTTCCTAATCTGCAAGTCATTAATCTTGCAGAAGACGAGCAAGTCGCGTGTGAACAGATAGAAGTATTAACAAATCAACAGCCCAATATTCCAACATTTGTATTGATCGGATGCTTGTTGGGCGAAGAGGCACGCCGAAAACTGCGGTTGAATAGTACAAAAACTGCCTTATTTTTTATAGAAGCCAACAATGCTCCAAATCATCTTTCGCTGGCTCGGGAAGCGAAATTAATTCAACGGGTGATTCGATTATTATCCCCGGCAATTTTTGCTGAACGCCTGGATAAGCTATCTCCGATATTTGTGGTCGGTAATGCTGATATCTTGAGCGTAATCGAAAATGTTCATTTTAAATTAAAGGGCACTCCATCTGCTTCAGAAGTTGATTTTCTAAACTACTTGTTGGCACAAAACTTGTTTGAGCATCATGAAGAGCAGAAGGTCGATATTTATCCGAGGCAACGATGGATTGAGGGTGGTGGAGCTGGGAATAGTGCTGATAGCACCTTTGTTGAACTGGCATCGAGAATTGAACATAATCTTGAGCATTTAATAAATGCCAATGATCAGATGACTAAACGCTTATTGACTCCCTTGGAGGAGAAAATATCCATGGTCTCAAGGATCATTGATAACAGATATAAAGCTGATCTTTTAGACGAATTTGCCTCCTATGATACAAGAGAGCTAATTGATCAATTGGTTGATAATTGCCACAAACCAGCTTGGGTTCAAAAGTTGAAGAAGAGTTTTCTTAGCGTTTTTATTAATCACCAAGCCCAATATCGACCTGAAGCATGCATGATTGCGAGCGGTTCGTCACGGACAGCGTTGGGGATACTGGGTTTTCACTGCGGGATCACCGATGTTGTTATCGTTGATTTAAGTTGGTCCTATGAGCAATGCTTTCCCAATGTACATGCGGTTCCGCTGACGGATACGCTGGAATTAGATGTTGAAGCAATCATTATAAAAATAAAGCAGCTGTGCCATTCCGATCCGCATTGGGTGGAGCGGGGTGCCGTAGTAGTCAATAATCCGCATAATGCAACTGGTAGGATTTTTAATGAAGAATCTTTACAAAAATTGATCGCTTACTGCCTTGATCACGATATTTATGTCATTGATGACCTTGCCTACCAGAATGTTGCTCCAGCTGACGGCATGGTAATGATAAAAACTACCCGACAGATTGCGGATGAGCTTGTGCGAACAGGGATTTTAAGCGCAACATGTGTTGACCGATTAATCACAGTTCATTCAATGTCCAAGACAGACTGCCTGGCTGGTGCCAGATTAGCAGTTGTAGAAATCCGGGAGCAAAAGCTTCGCCAGCGATTTAAGTTTATCAATGACCTGATTTACCCGAACCTGGTTGCGATTTTTATATGTTATCTTTTTTACCGGCGCTCAGTACAAGATGCACAAACCTATTGGGGGTTACGGAACACGCTGTTCAATGAACGATCAAAATCCTTAATGACTGCTATGGAGAATCTGCCATCGAACCGCAACCCATTTGGTCTAGAAATAATTCCCCCGGCTGGTAGTATGTACCCATTGCTCCATATTCGGAACCTCCCAGCTGGTTTATCACTCGACTGGTTGGCTTCATCGCTGGCACGACGTGGGATAGGCTTGCTACCTTTGGCAACTTTTGCACGGACTGAGGCGGGTTATGATAGAGGGAGGAGCTCATTTCGCTTAACCCTGGGTGGAACTGATCACGCAGACATATTATTGGTAAAAACCCGACGTTTGCTGATCGATCTTAACCGAATTATTGCAGAGGAAAATGCCCGCTACAACCGTAAGCAATTGACCCAAAGTCGAGCTTTAATTGAATACAGCCTTACATCCGACCGATTGTCGCGCTGGAAAAAAATCACCGAACAGCTATTCCGAATGTTGAATGACAATCATGATTCGACTTTTAAAACGAGTTTGCCACATGTGGATAACAATAAGCTACGAGAAGAATTCATAAAGAGCTATCTTCCAGAACGGCTTGTTGTTTTCCAAACACGATTACAGGATAGAGCGCTAATCAGTGATGAGATGGTAAATAGGGCTTTGCGGGATGATGGAAAATGGCTGTCTGGCAGGTTGGAACATGAATTCATGAAGGATTCCCTTCAACGGCGGCAGGAGCTGTTCCGCTTAAGATGCTATGATCGAACTGTACATCCAACACAGAGATACTCTCTTCAAGCAGAAATGGCATTTGATACCATCATAGAACGGTTGGTTTCCACTCAATCCGTCACATCCTCTCACATTGAAATTGCCGCAAAAGAATTGCTGCAAGAATTTCTTGGTAGAAATGTGAGCATTAACTCCTTAAATGAAGCGAACGAGATTTTGCTTGATTCTGATGCGCTGTCTGCCGGTGAAGCATATTCGGATCTTTTTTGTAATACAACATTGCATCCATTCTTATCTTTTTGGAGTGATTGGGATGGAAGCAACCGACCTTCTGGCCAGGGACATTGTTTAATCGCATCGCTTGTGATGGAAAACGTCAGGAAAATGGCTCATATTCTGAATTTGATAAGGCAGGTTGACTCCCGAATTGAAATTAATCGTGAGCTAGTAGAAGATCTTGATTCTTTGCCTCAAAAAAGCAGGCAGTTTTCCAGGTTATTAAATAATATTACACAATTGACCCATCAGCTGGAGCAACGGTATCGGGGTGTCTTGCCATACACAATCGATGCTTCCCGATTTCAACGATTTACCACCCAGCTTCACTTGCGGCGTGATCCTGTGCGGGTGTTATGGCAGCATAATGATCGTTATGAACAGAAAATGCGCGAGCTCAGGCAGCAACGGCGAACTATGTTAGAGACCTATTTCGGTCTGAACAAAAGAATTCGCAAGCAACTCTTTGCTTTAATTCCTGCCATCCAAGAAAATATAAATGTTGAACCCCTGTTACGTGAAGTCGTTGGGTATCGCGACCTTTTGCAACATTGTGTGATTACGCCTAGAATTCACCAGGGAATTATTACTGGACGAGATTCATTTGCGGTTGATACGACAGTATATAACATCCAGGAGATCAATGCGATCACTGGTAAATATGGTAATCCAGGTATGACACTAGGAGTCCAGATCAGTTTTTCCACAAAGCCCGATGCCTTAGTTTCCTTTGACCGAAAGATGCGTATCCAGGCTGAGAATGTGCGAAGGGAAAATCCCGCATTAGATCTTCCTTCTGTCTGGGTAATTCCACTATTTGAGGAAATCGATGTTGTAGAAAATATTCCTACATACCTGGATAAGGTTTGGGATTATGCCACCCAAAGCCGCCATACTGAGCAAACACCACAGAGCCGATTTGATGAAATAATTGCTGAGATTTTTGTCGCTGGCTCAGATTTGAGTCAGCAAATTAGCCAAGCCCATGGTGCTTATCAATACCTCAAAGCCAAAAATAGCGTCCATACCTGGCTGGCGGAGCATGAATTGGCAGAGACAGTACGGATAAAACTAGGTAGTGGTGAACCCATGCAACGCCAGGGTGGATATTATTCTCATATTGCTGGTATGCCTGCATTTCCTAAACTCAAAGACAATCAACAAAGGTTTTCAAGACACCTACCCGAAGCAGCCCAGAAGAGCACAACCTACGCAGTCACCCCACTTCAGGGAGTATTTCTGGGTGGGGATTTAAGGACTTTCCAGAGCTGCTTATCCGAACAGCTACGCTTTCTGCCTGTGGCTGAATACGCAAATCTGCTTTTCCACGTTCGACAAACACAACAGGATCATCGGCGAGATTTGGTCCGGGCAGTTGAAACGATTGCCGAAAGCCGTCTTGGTGCACAGAACCGTAATATCCATGAGCTGGAGCGTTTGACAATTGGATCGAATGATGCTATCTATGAAGGATTTCTGAAAGAATTGACGAAGCATTTTCGGCATATCCTTTATGGAAAAGAAGAGGATGTGATCGGCATACATATCATCTCCTATTTCATTGGAAGATCGATGCCCCAACTTCGCGATCGTCCAACTTCTCGCAGGCGGTCGGTAGGAGGAACAGAGCGCGGCCAGCAAATACTAGCTAACATTGCAGAGATCATCCCATTTGCCAGGCAAGGAAGCTTGCTGCGTGCCATTGCCCATAATCAGGCGCAAACCAGTGTTTTAGGAATAAATCAGCTAACCACCGGATTATTTCGTGCATTAGAATACTATGCCCAGAATAATTTTCCCGAAGCAGAACGCGAGAGCATTATTACAGAGCGTATCCTACCGAATCTGCCAGTTTATGAAATACTGCATTCTCTGCGCATCTATCAAGATTGCTCGGGTGAATACATCCAGCGGATTGAAACAGCATTTCCCGCTGGCAATTCAGCTTTTGTTGCTTTACGCGAAGATGCTGATGCTATGCAGCGGATGCTGCCGCTATTCCAACAGGAGCTTATTCGGCGGCATGGATTGGATGTCAATGATTTTCTAAATAATGAAATATTCATTCAAGATCTGCTTCCAACACTACGACCTGACCTGGCAGTACTTTTGCAAAAAGATTTGTTTAATACAACACTGGACGTCTTACTTGGTAATTTGCGTGGTGAAGTTGATGATGAATGGAAGAAAATGGTTGATAAGCTATTGCAGTTACCTGAACAAATCCATTTTTGGCGCTCACTCCTTTGGGAGGTTATTGGCGATTCCATTTATCAACGCGTGCAATCCTTTACTGAGCTGGCAACTGCCTTATATTCGTTCTCGACCATGCGATCATATGGACCACCCCCGCTGGCTGTGCGTGGCCCAAAATTTTCTTCAGCTTTGGCAGATTTTATTCGCTCAGCCCCAGTGGAAGATGAAATGCGCCAATTTCTTGTAGGTGCTGTTGAGTATCTTAATGCGTTCACTGAAGGAAATATCGAAATTCCAGTTAGTATTATTCGAGCGCTCAATGATGTGGACAAGATTGCGATGATTGAAGAAAGCTCGCTACCAGAGAAGAAGCAGGAAGCGTTGCGGTTTGCTTTATTGCAAATGGCACGCCTGGCAGGTGAGAGCGGGTAGAAAAAGATAGTATCTACTTCTATTCTAGTGAGGCAATATCCAATGCATCACTCAGCAACAACCAAAGCAGAAATGCTATAGTATTTAAATAATTTATAGCAATAAAAGCGCTTAAATAGTAATAGATCAAAGCGCTTGATCAAATTGGAAAGTTTAGTAGATGAATATCCTATTTAATTAACCCAAGCGAATGGTAGAACCTGTCTTTATCCAGGTGAGCATCCAGTAGGGTTTGGAATTGCTTTAGCTTGGAGGCTTGAGCGAGGCGTGTTTTCCCAAAGAATTTCTCGATCTGCTCGATCGTTTCCATGGTATTCGTGCGAACCAGAAGAACTGCAATACCGAATTCTTCTGCCTGTTTAATCACCAGTGGACTTGGACGAAGGTTCCCAGTTAGAATAAGACAGGTCGTGGAGGTCTCCAGGGCTGCCAATTGAATATCAGTGCGGTCTCCCCCCGTAATAACTGCCTTATTGGAAGAACGTCGGAAACGACTTAGGGCAGCATCAGCGGTCATTGCACCAACAGTTAGATTTTCAACTAAAGCCTCGGAGCGCTGGTACTTGGTAAGCACTTCTGCGTCCAGTAGCATGATCAGCTCGCCAACAGTCAACGCAGAAAGCCCGGGTAGCTCCGGGAGAATGCCGAATACGGAAATTTTCTTTTTCTCAAAGAAGGGAACTGCTATATTTGATACGAAATCTTTTGCATCATCTGGAACTCGATTGATAAGAATGCCGCAAAAGGATTCACCCAATCGAGATTGAGTGGATAAGACATCATCCATCATACGGACTTCTTCACGGTATTTCGCAATCACCAAGGCTTGACTGCCCAACTTTTGAACGACACCAACTGCGGGCAAACCGACAACATATCCCTCCCTCAAACTGCCTCCACCCTCAAGGAGGAGAATATCAGTATCCTTTCCAGCGCGCTGGCATGCTTCCGTTACTTTTGCCATCAAATCTTCAGGATCAGGATCCGTCAAACGCAATCGCAAAAATTCAGGAGTAATAACGACTGGAGAAAGTTCCCAAGGCTCCAATGGCAGATTTAAAACTTGTTTTACAAATGCAGCATCTTCATCTGCAACACGGCTGCCAATCCGCCAGGGCTGCAAGCTTAGGGGTTTCAAATACCCAACCCGAAAACCATCCAGTTGGAGACGCACTCCCAATGCAAGGCAGGTGGCGGTTTTTCCGGAATATCTTTCTGCTCCAGTGACATAGAGTGATTTCATGTTTTTTTCCTTCCCAGAAAATTATCCAGATGCTGTACTTTGAAAAAATGATATGTATTCAATTTATTTAAAGACCAAGCGCATATCCAGTGCTAAGGCTCCCTCATGCTGGTGGTATACCATCAGGGGATTGATATCCAGCTCGATAATTTCTGGGAAGTCTTGGACCAGTTGAGAGATTCGCAGCAGTGAATCAATAATTGCGGTCTTATCGACAGGTGGTTGTCCCCTGACACCGTCTAAGAGGGCATGGGCACGAATCTGGGTCAGCATTTCTTCAGCTTCGAGATAGGAAAACGGTGCGACACGGAAAGTGACATCCTTCAATATCTCCACATAAATGCCACCTAACCCAAAGGTAACCAGTGGGCCAAATTGGGGATCCCGATTCATCCCTACCAAAACTTCCAATCCTCCAGAGGGAGCCATCTCTTGGACCAGGCATCCCCAAATACGGGCTTCGGGTAAATATCTTTGAGCACGATATACCATCAGCTCGAACGCGTCACGCACTTCCTCAGAATTCTTCAAGCCTACTTTCACTCCACCAATATCCGTCTTATGCAGGATATCCGGGGAGGCAATCTTTAATACAACCGGATAGCCTATATTTCCAGCAATGAGAGATGCCTGTTCCGGTGTTTCAGCGATTTCAGACCTGGGAACTCTAAATCCATATGCTTGTAGTATTTCACGGGATTCTGCATCTCCGATAGTCAACCTGTTATCTGAACGGACTTTGTCAAATACTTTTCTGACAGCAGAAGGATCAATGTCAAAATGAGTGTACTCAGGAATTGGGCGAGCCTTGATTGCTCGGTAGCTTGCCATGGCTTTGAACGCATTCGCAGCGCGTTCAGGGAACGGGAAATTGGGAATTCCGTGAGCAATCAGGATATCAATCCCAGCTTGGATGCGGGCTTCACCCATGAAACATCCAAGGATAGGCAGATTAATTTTTTTAGAAATAGAACCAATAATCCTGGCAGTGGCTTCTATTTCTGTCATTGCCTGGGGAGTTAGCAGCACCATGATGCCATCCACATTTGGATCTTGCGCAACCGTTTCAAGGGCAAATTGATATCGATCAGACCGCGCATCACCCAATACATCTACGGGATTTGAAGCGCTGGCTGCATCAGGTAAATATTGCTCTAGTTTATAAATGGTTTCTAGCTCAAAGCGTGCCATAAAAAGCCCACTTCTCTCCAGCGCGTCAGTTGCCAGGATGCCTGGTCCACCCGCATTGGTGATAATGGCAATCCGATCGCCATTCAATGCTGGCTGATAGCCTAACGACATTGACATATCGAATAAGGCTTCCATCGATTCAGCACGCAGAATTCCAGCCTGATGAAAGGCTGCTTCATAAGCCTGTTCAGACCCTGCTAATGAACCAGTGTGCGATGACACCGCTCTAGATCCTGATTGAGTTACACCAGATTTTATAGCAACAACTGGTTTTTTCCTGGTAACTTCCCGCGCTATTCGGATAAATTCCTGACCACTGGGCATACCTTCGCTATATATCAATATCACCTTACTATGGTCATCTTCTACCCAATCTTGCAGGAGATCGATCTCTGAGACATCTGCTTTATTTCCCAAACTAACAAACTTGGATAAACCTAAATGTCCAGCCAGGGCAATATCAAGAACAGCCGTTCCCAATGCACCGGATTGTGACATAAAGGCAAGCGGCCCCGATGGGGGAGTCCCTGCAGCGAAGGATGCATTCAGCGGGGTAAAAGAATCAATCACCCCCAAACAATTTGGTCCAATCAAACGCAGGTTATATTCCCGGCAGATTTGGATTAATTCTAATTCCCTCTCTAACCCTTCCTGCCCAGCTTCACGGAATCCTGCACTGATGACAATCGTCGCAGGTATCTGCTTTTGCCCACAAATGCGAAGAGCATCGGGAACATGCGGATATGGGATCACAATAACAGCTAAATCAATTGACTCGGGAACATTGATAACAGAAGGGTAACAACGCAAACCTAGAATACTTAAAGCAGTGGGATTGATTGGATAAACTATGCCTCGATTTGTAAAACCTGATTCTAGTAAATTCTTTACCACCGCATACCCCAGCTTATCGGGATTGGTTGAGGCACCGATAACAGCTATAGAATTTGGATTGAAAAAAGAATCGAGTTTCGCCATATATGTCTAAGAGCCAATACTTATAACGACCACGGTGGTGTTGTTGAGTGGGTTAATTGATAAATTTATGGTTGCAATGCGATTATCCTTAAAATAATTTAATTGAGCAGCCTTGGCGTATTCGTGGGAATCACTTTCCAGGTACTGCCATCCGTTATTTTCCATTTGAGTTTTGTAAAAGTCAAGCGTTTCAGCATATTCGTCGGAGGTGATATAAAAAATATACTGGCTAGAGCCGAAATAGTTTTGTACCTGGTCAGGGTTATAAATGGGAATATCTGAGGGTGCTTCCCCGGTGGGGATTTCCTGCTCGATGATTGTTTGGGCAGTCTGGACAAGGCCTGGATTATTTGTCGCAACTGCTTGAATAGTGCTTATCATCGGTGCTCCCTGGGTGGTGAATGCTTTGACGGTTTCAAGAACACCAGGATATTGAGTTTCAAGGGCTTTAGCTGTGCTGAGCACTGAGCCACCGGCAGATGCTATTCCACCGACGTCTTTTTTTATTGCCTGGGCAGTTTGCTCAACGGATCGTGTTTGTTTGCTAATCCCAGAGATTGAACATGCTAATGTTGATGCGATAAGTATGAGGATAACAAGATTAATAGGTTTGAATTTATTCATATTCAACTCCTTACCAGAACTAGTGGTGAATAACAGGTAATTTATTAGGAGTCAGCTTATCAAGGATGCCCTTTGCCATGGCTTCCAATCCAACGATGTCATCCAGGTCCAGCCATTGGAGCATCACCCGTTGTACGCCAACATCGGCGAGTTGTTGGCATTGTTCTACGATTTCATCAGCCGTACCTATGATCATTCCACGCTGGCGCAACTCTGTAATCGTCCGTTGACCATGCCAACGTTGGTTTAATTTCATTTCAATTTCTCCAGAATCCTTTCCAAAAACACAGCCTGTCATCAAAGACCGACGGACATCCTGTGGCTGCCTGCCTTGAATTATTAAATATTCATCCAATTGCTTATTTAAGCTGGCAAATTCCATTGTAGGTATAAATAGTGCATTCCATTCCTGGGCATACCGGGCAACCAAAGGTAAGGTGCGATGTTTTCCATTACCACCAACCAGCAGGGGAGGTCCAGTGGGGCGAGACGGACGTGGTAACAGGATCCCATCTGTTATCCTAAAATACCTTCCAGTGAAGTTTACAGTGTTAACGCTTTTTAACAGCTGACTAATCACTTCCAAGCCCTCTTCAAGACGCACAAAGCGTTCAATTGTTGGTAGCAAATCCCACCCGTAATTTGAATGCTCACGCACCTGCCAACCAGCTCCAACTCCCAATGTCAGGCGTCCTCCGGATAGATCATCTATGGCTGCAGCCATACGAGCAGTATGGGTTGGATGTCTGAAAGAGACCGGTGAGACAAGTGGACCAAATTCGATACGACTGGTATGGGAGGCAAGCCAGGCGAGCGATATCCAACATTCAAGAGAGTCGATATCAGGAGGATTAGCATTCGTGTAATGATCAGAGCGATATAATCCAACATATCCGCATGCTTCAACCGCACCAGCGAGACGCTGCCAGCGTTTCCAGTTTAAACCATTCTGCCCCTCAATCATGATTGCGATTTCGATCATACGACCTAGTCTCACATATCCTGGTTTTTTTCAGAAGGCGTGTTTATTTCACTTATCACATTTGTTTCTTCTATGCTCAGAGGCACGATGACTGGCTCCTTTACGGTAATATCATGTATGGATGGATCTTTAGTACTTATGTCAGCGCTTTGATACATATAGATCCCTTGAAGCAAGATACTACCCTGAACAAAAATCACTAAGAGAATGAAGATCGTGATGATCACACAGATGGTTGTGATCCATGTAGGCATTGAAATTACAGCATTATCAAGCCACGCCTTCATAGATGTAACCTGTGTTTTATAGTTTTCAATCACGGCTTGTGAAGAAGCCAGGTTTTGATTGATCTCAGAGATATTTTGCTCCATCAATTCTAACTGGTCGACAAAAAGCTGTAGATTTGATTGTGTGGCTAATAAATTATCCTGGAATCCTATTAGAGATTCTTGTATTGGATCCAGGCTGGCTGAGACTTCACCCAGTGCAGTACTCAATGGTGTTGATGGATTGTAGTCGATCCCTATCAGGGGAATTTTGGCTAAGGTTGTTAGAATATTATCAACCACCTGTGCACTGGCTTGAGCAGATTCTATGGTTTTTTGGGTATTGCTGATGGTGGTATTTAATCCTTCACCAACGAAGGTACCCGCAGAATCAATGAATTGATCGGTGTTTTCAATCGTTTGAGCCAGAGCGTTTGTTGCATCATCGAGATAAAGGGTGCTTGAATAAACATTCGTGACGACTTGGTCGATGATATCCAATCCAACAATGGTCGTTTGAAGAAATGAGGAGGTTTGTTTAGAAACAGTTTGAAGTTTTTCAGTGACTGGCTGGCGGACGCGCCAGGTTAGAAACAAAAAAAACAGACTGAGAAAAATACCGATCGATGTTACGATCACCATTAACACGGCAAAAGTTTTTTTTAGAGTTGGACTCATTTGGTTTGCTCCAATCAAACTTTTTTAAGATGGATATCTGAATGTATTCATTTTACCACTAAGGATGTTTTGGGCATTGAGATTTGAATGAGTCGCTTTTATGATAACAACCTGAAATGACTTTGTTGTTATAATTCCAACATGCATATACTAGTTACCAACGATGATGGAATTACTGCCCCTGGTTTATTAGCGCTGGCCTTGGAGATGAAGCGGATTGGGAAGGTGAGTATACTTGCTCCTGATCGCAACTGGTCTGCGTCAGGGCATGTAAAAACCATGCACAGACCCCTTCGTGTAAAGGAGATCACCCTAGCTGATGGATCATCCGCGTGGGCATCGGATGGGGCACCCTCGGATTGCGTTGCGTTGGGTTTGTTAGGCTACATCCCTGAGAAAATTGATCTGGTTGTATCAGGGATTAATCCCAATGCAAATATTGGGTACGATGTGACTTATTCTGGTACGGTGACCGCTGCAATGGAAGCAGCTATTGGAGGAGTGCCAGGGATTGCATTCTCATTGCATACACCCGCAGATTTTCTAGGTTTGCTGGATTTTGCACCAGCTGCCCGAATTGCCTACCGGATTGTATCAAAGGTGATTGAGGATGGTAAGCTCAGAAACCTTCTACTCAATGTGAATATTCCGTATCTACCAATTGATGAAATAAAAGGCATCCTGGTAACCAGACAAGGATTGCGTGTTTACCGGGATCGTCTGGATCAACGCCAAGATCCACGGGGCAAACCGTATTATTGGATTGGAGGTGATGCACCGACAGCGATACCCGATGAAGGTACTGACTTCGGTGCGTTGGTGCAAGGATATGTATCGGTTACACCCTTGCATTTGGATTTGACCGATTTTCAAGCATTTTTCCCCCTAAGAGAAATTAATTGGTGAAATTCTTATAAATGTTCGTTTTGCCCTTGACATATCAGCGATTCGCTGTAAAATCGGGCGGAATGGAATTTCATAATTTACACATTGGAAATGACAGGTATCGCCCCGGAGCATTCGCTCATGTGGGCGATTTTTTTATCTCGATTGAGAGCCCTAGCGGCTCTATTTTTTTGCTTGTGGGTGATTTATGATCATCAAAATCCCTGGACTCATCGATCCACATGTGCATGTGCGCGAACCGGGTGGAACACATAAGGAGGACTGGGACTCCTGTACATCTGCTGCGCTGGCAGGCGGTTTTACAACAATCCTGGCAATGCCAAATACGCGTCCTCCTGTCACTGATGGGGAAACACTACAAATATCACTTAACGCTGCAACCAAAAAGGCACGTTGTGATTATGCTCAGTACCTGGGTGCTGGACCAGACAATTTGAATAATTTAACAAAATTAGGACCGAAAACAGCAGGTCTGAAGATGTACCTGGATCAAACCTATGGACCTTTACGCCTGGATGATATGGGAATTTGGATGGAACACTTCAAATGTTGGCCAAAAAATCTCCCTATTGTTGCCCATGCAGAAAATCGTTCTATGGCAGCGGTCATTCTCATGGCTGCGATATTTGACCGATCGGTACATATTGCTCACATCTCCCTACGAGAGGAAATATTACTTATTCGTGCAGCTAAAGAAAAAGGGATTAAGGTAACCTGTGAAGTTACCCCCCATCATTTATTCTTATCCAAAATGGATGCACCTAACATTAGCCCTGGTAGGAGTGAAGTCAGACCACGCCTTGCAACTCAAGCCGATCAGGATGCATTATGGGGAAATATGGATGTGATCGATCTATTTGCAACAGACCACGCACCCCACACACTGGAAGAGAAGGATGGTGAGAATCCACCTCCGGGATTTCCGGGCTTAGAAACAGCCTTACCCCTTCTTCTAACTGCGGTTCACGAAGGGAGACTATCTTTGGATGCGTTAATCCAAAAAATGGTAACCGGTCCAAGGCGAATATTTCTCATCCATGAACAACCAGATACCTGGGTGGAATTAAATACGAATGAAGAATTTGAAATCCGTGCTACAAATAACTTCTCACGCTGTGGATGGACACCTTTTGAGGGATGGAGGGTAAGGGGGCGCGTGAGCTGTGTACATTTGCGTGGAATGGATGTGTTTTACAACCAGAAAGTTTTATCTCAACCTGGTTTTGGGAAAAATATTAGATCGTGAAAAGAATTAATAATGCTATCAAAAGGAGAAAATATGTCAACCAATTTAGTTAGAGCAAGGTATCGAAACCCTCACCTCCCGTTTGGTGACCAACGCACAGCCCCATGGTACGGGAAGGATATTTTATCTGTAAAGCAGTTTTCCCGCTCAGACCTGGAATATATTTTTGGGGTTGCCCATGAAATGCACTTAATGGTTGACCATGTTGGTACCTTTGATTTACTAAAAGGAAAAATCCTGGCAAATTTGTTTTATGAACCTTCGACTCGTACATCATCTTCATTTACATCAGCAATGGAACGCCTGGGTGGAAGTGTAATCCCGATCAATGAAGTACGATATTCCTCTGTTGCCAAGGGTGAATCCCTCCCCGACACAATACGGACATTGGAATGTTATGCGGACGTGATTGTCCTTCGCCATCCTGAGACTGGGTCTGCAGCATTAGCTGCACAAGCTGCGAAAAAACCTATCATTAATGCGGGTGATGGGATTGGTGAGCATCCAACCCAAGCCCTGTTAGATGCGTTCACGATCCAGGAAGAAATGAGTGTGATTGATGGATTAACCGTGACCATGTTGGGAGATTTGAAATATGGCCGTACAGTTCACTCTCTGGCACGCCTGTTATCTTTATACAATGTTAGATTGAATTACCTTTCTCCTGAAATTCTTAAAATGCCAGCTGAGATCATTGAAGAGCTTCCCCGCACCATGGCGCAAAAGGAATATAGAAACCTGGAGGATGTTTTACCAGAGACAGACGTATTATACGTAACCCGCGTACAGAAGGAACGGTTTGCCAGCGAAGAAGAATATGAGAGCGTCAAAGGTTCATATGTAATTTCTCCAGAAGTAATGAAAATGGCTAAACAAAACATGATTGTGATGCACCCTCTGCCGCGGGTGGGAGAAATTTCCATGGATTTTGATAACGATCCACGAGCTGCATACTTTCGGCAAATGGAGTATGGATTGTATGTAAGAATGGCGCTGCTTGCAATGGTACTCGGAAAGGCATAAGAATGTCTTTTTTTGAAAGATTAACCCGGAGAGTAAATGAAGCTGATTCGCTCCTTTGCGTCGGTCTTGACCCCCATCCTGATGATCTCCCATCCCCAACAGCGATTTCAGCCAAGGAATTCTGTCTCAACTTAATCCGAGCAACAGCAAGTGTCGCGGCGGCGTATAAACCAAATAGCGCATTTTTTGAAGCATTGGGTGCCCAAGGAATTGAAGTCTTACAACAAATCATCGCTTCTATTCCCCAAGGGATCCCTGTCATCCTGGATGCAAAACGAGGCGATATATCATCTACTGCAGACGCTTATGCACGCGCAGCTTTTTTAACCCTTGGTGCGCATGCAATTACAATTAATCCATACCTAGGGCGTGATTCCATCGAGCCGTTCCTGGCCGATTCTGAACGAGGTGTTTTTTTATTATGTAAGACTTCAAATCCAGGAGCCGCAGATTTCCAGGATTTATTACTTGATGAGCCATTGCGAGAAGATGAAGGGGGACAAGAATTTCGTTTATATGAAAAAGTGGCGAGTATGGCGAGGGACTGGAACACGCGTGATAACCTGGGGTTGGTGGTGGGTGCCACTCATCCTGAAGCACTGAGGCGGGTGCGAGAGGTTGCGCCTGGTCTATGGATTCTTACACCAGGGGTGGGGATACAAGGTGGCGACTTGCAGGCAGCATTAAAGGCAGGTTTACGACCGGACGGATTGGGTATGCTTATTCCAATTTCACGTGGAATTTCCCGGTCTACTGATCCAGAGAGGGCAGCAAAAGAAATCCGTCAAAATATCAATGAAGTTCGGCGAAGGCTATATGAGCAGGATAGATCAAAAAACAGTGCGAAAATTATCTCACCATCTCCAACGACATTTACTAGATTAGCAGATGGGCTACTGGAGGCAGGTTGTATCAAGTTTGGTGATTTTACCTTGAAATCAGGATTGATCTCACCAATTTACATCGACCTCAGGCAACTTGTCTCATTTCCCCATTTGCTCAATCGGGTTGCAAAAGCCTATCTTCCCATTTTATCAAAATTATCCTTTGACAGGCTGGCAGGATTACCATATGCTGCCTTACCGATCGCGTCTGCGATTTCTATACTTGGGGGATGGCCAATGATTTACCCCCGCAAAGAAATTAAGACATACGGTACTAAAGCTGAAATTGAAGGGATACATCATAAAGGGGAACGGATCACTGTAATAGATGACCTGGCAACCACTGGAGGCAGTAAATTTGAAGCGATTGAAAAACTCACATCGGAAGGGTTATGTGTAGAAGATGTTGTGGTCTTGATTGACCGCCAGTCTGGAGCTGGAAAAGCGCTGGCTGAAGCGGGGTACAGGCTTCATTCTGTGACAACACTAACCGAGCTGTTGAATTATTATGAAGTGAGCAATAAAGTGCAAATAAATCAAATAGAAGAAGCAAGAGAATTTTTATCCAAAAATCCGTGACAATTTATCCATTATTCCGAACCTTGTTGTTCAGGCTTGACCCTGAGCGCGCCCATCATTTAACTTTGAATCTTATTCATTTGGCTGGTATCATCGGTCCAGTCAATTGGTTGTTACGGCGAATTTTTACCATTCCAACCTCGCCGGTCAATGCTTTTGGTTTAAAATTTTCAAATCCTATTGGGTTGGCTGCCGGATATGATAAAGATGGAAAGGGTTGGCGTGGATTAGCTTGCCTGGGTTTTAGTCATATTGAAGTTGGGACAGTAACTCCTAAGCCTCAAGCCGGGAACCCAAAGCCACGTGTTTTTCGATTGATTGAAGACCAAGCGCTTATCAACCGGATGGGATTCCCTGGCATGGGTGAGGAATTCGTGAAAAAGGAGATATCCAAGAAACCGCCAAAAAAATTTATATTAGGTGTGAATATTGGGAAGAATAAAGATACTCCACTCGAATTTGCTGATAATGACTACGTACAATTACTACGTTCCTTCGCATCCCTTGCTGATTACCTGACAGTTAATATTAGCTCACCGAATACAGCTGGGTTAAGACGTTTACAAGAAAGGGAAGCCCTTGATCATTTGTTGAGTAAAATTAATAAAGAACGGGAGCAGCTAACCTCAGCAATTCCTGGACATTTACCAATTTTAGTAAAACTCGCACCAGATCTTTCTGATTCAGAACTCGACGATGCCCTGGATGTGATCCTGACCAATAAAATGGATGGTGTCATTGCCACAAATACAACCCTATCCAGAGAAGGATTAATATCTCAGATGGCTATAGAAAGCGGCGGATTGAGCGGCCAACCTCTTTTTTCCCGTAGCCAGGAGATGGTAGGTAAGATTTTCCAGCGTACCGGTGGCAGGTTACCAGTGATCGGTGTGGGAGGGATATTTAATGCATGCGACACCCAGAAAATGCTGGATGCCGGTGCTGTGCTTGTTCAGGTGTATACTGGGTTGATCTATGAAGGTCCCGGTTTGGTTAAGAAGATCCTTCAGGAACTCCCTAAGTAAAATTTAATATGCATTGTTTTAAGCAGCGAATAATAAACTCTGATCAAGGGAATAGGAAATTAAACCGCCAGATATCTTCGTCTTGTTGGTTAGCAATGGTGGATACACCAACAACCTGGAACCAGGTTGACCCCGGTTTAAATGGGAAGGCGGTTCCATCCAGATTTGTTAATGTTAAAACTGAATTTGTGGATGGGCGATTCCATTGCACCTGATATTCCTGACCATCACGAAACATATGCGCGGTTCCACTCCCACTAAGCAGGATCTCGATGATTTCGTTAGGTGGCTGCTGGTAATATTCATGGCGAACCAGGAGAACTACGACGTTTGATGCGTCGACCTGCTGGTCATTTAAGCGATCTGTTAAAGGCGCATAATCTTCACCCTGGCCTGTATCATACACATTATCCTGGTAACGAAGGTAGCGACCTGTTGAGATGTCATAATCCCAGCGGGTGTAATTATCACCTGAATAACGAACATATACCTGATTGCCAGGTAACCCGCCGGTTGGTACTTCAGCATTAAAAGTCATACCGTCAAGATTTTGGCGTCCATTTTCAACTCCCCGTGAGGTTACATAAGCAGTCAGCTCTGCAGTACCACCTAGTAGAAAATCATTGGTTTTGGGCTCGTATCTGCATAAAGGAGCAGTATCGGTAGGGGGGCAGGGGGAGGCATAACCTTCAAGCACGATTCGATTTGAAAAATCAGAATTCAATAAGCGTTGATTGATCAATATATCTGCACTACCATAGGCGAAAATACTCTGGTACATGTGAACAAGCTCGTAATCCAGAAGACGACCTGAGCGAATTGGTCCTACCATTTCAGCATCATTTCCGTAAAAAATTGCATGAAAGCGGGAGTATCCATCATTGTGATAATAATCATAGACGATATCGGCTTTTGAAAGGCCCCACGGAGGTCGGTTTGAAGATCTTGGAACGATATTGACTTTAATCGCCACTGGTCGGCGTTCAAGGAAACCTGGATCTGTAACTTCTAATCCAATCAAAGGATCGATGGTTTCCGGAAAATTTGAGGGTCCATACACCACAGGGGCAGGCGTTTCGGTGGGTAGGGGAGTTTCAGTTACCGTGGGAGTAAAGGTAGGAGTGGTGGTATTCGTTAGCGTTGAATTGGGTGTTTGTGTGTTCACAATCGGTTGTGGCGTAATTGTAATTATTTCAGTTGGATTCGTTTGACCACATCCCACCAAAAGAAAGGCTAATAACAAACCACTCAGCATATATTTAATCATCGGACCCTCCGTGTTAACAATCAATCGGCAATCATACCGCAAACATTAGTATTTGACCATTCTTTGAATTTTCAGACTTGTCTTCTATAATCAGGAATAATGGATTCACCCAAATCATGAAACATACTATAAAGACTCTTTTCCGTCCTTCATTGTTCCTGATCGGTGGATTTATATTCATTTCGTGGCTACTTTTCACTCCACCGGGTGTTCTTGGAAAAGCCGATGCTGTGGGATATGCGGTATGCCACCGGATAGATTCACGATCCTTCCACATTGGAGCAATGCAATTACCGTTATGTGTTCGCTGTACCGGGCAATACATAGGTGCGGTCATTGGATTAATCTTCTTGGTATATTTTGGAAAGCTAAGATCAGGGATGCCTCCAAAGTGCGTCATTGGTGTGATGATTATCTTGTTTTTTCTCTACGCGATTGATGGATTAAATTCTTATTTTTATTTGCCTCCATTTTTAATGATGTTTCCAAATTTACCACACCTGTATGAACCTTCAAACACATTGCGCCTGTTCACTGGAACTGGAATGGGATTGGTGATATCCATGCTAATCTATCCCGCTTTTTGGGGATCCATATATGTTGATCCAGATCCACGACCATCAGTCGGAAATTTGAAAACTTGTTTCATCATTTTGGGCATGGGAATTTTTGTAGATCTTATTATCCTTACTGAATCGATATATGTTTTGTTGCCTGCCGGGATCATCAGCGCAAGTGGAGTGATTCTTTTACTAACAATGGTTTATACTATCTTATGGTTAAAGATTTTCCGAAAGGAGAATCAATTTACCAAGTTATCAGAGATTGCATGGTATGCTGCTGGCGGATTTATGCTAACCATTGCACAAATTGCTTTGTTTGATCTGATTCGATTTATAATCACAGGTAGTTGGAGTGGTTTGTTCTTGTAATATGAAGGTGTTTCTTGTGATGCTTAACTCCAGTGATCGGGAGAATTCGAGATGGACATATTTACAGCTTTTGGATTATCAGCAAGCGCAGGCTTAAATGCCTACATACCTTTACTGGTAGTGGCATTATTAAGCAAGTTTACTAATTTTATCAATTTGACCACGCCTTGGGATACATTGGAAAATTGGTGGGTCATTGGGCTTTTGGTTCTATTATCAGGAGTCGAATTCTTTGCAGATAAATTACCCGCTGTCAACCATGCAAACGACATGATTCAGACCGTCATCCGACCTGTTGCTGGTGCATTTCTATTTGCCGCTTCTGCAAAAATAATCACGGATATTCATCCAGTCCTGGCAATGGTAATGGGCTTATTGGTTGCAGGGACAGTCCATACAGTAAAATCATTAGCAGTCAGACCTGCCGTCACCGCAACAACCGGTGGAGCGGGAAATATCCCAGTTAGTATTACTGAAGATATTGTCTCGACAGTTTTATCGGTTATCGCAGCGGTAATTCCAGTGTTAATCGCAGTTATGCTGGTAATGTCCGGTGCGCTCTTTGTATGGTGGATTTGGCGCAGGATTAATCGAGAAAGGGCAAGGGCATAAAAATCATATGTCTCTTGTCCTATAACGATATACAGGATTAATCAGGCATTATCTAATACCCGTATCGTATTCGATCGATATCTGGGTGAATTGACCGTCGTTGATGACGATAGTTTGATCACTTGCGTTGGGCAGGGGGTTTCCAGGTTCAGGGTGGATGATATAAGAGCCAGCTTCTAGGGAGATTTTAAAGTAACCCATCTTGTCAGTCTGGAACTGGGTGACCTGATTGTTGTTCATAAACAGGATAGCGATTTTCGCTTGATAGGGCTGATCCTGGCATCCAGTATCACCAATGTGCAGTGGTCCGGGGCATGTTGGACCTGCTGTCACGTACCCTTCAATACCGCTTGAAAGAGCTGGGGTAGAAGTTGCTGGAGTTCGTTGTGTGCAGGCGCACAATCCTAGCAAGATCGTTATGATAGGAATCAATTTCATTACTGTCACTTTTTTTCCTTTTTTCTTTCTTTCATAACGCTTGACCAATCATTAATGTTCCGTATAATCGACAAATTCACAAGAAGGTATGGATAATTCAGGGGGATTATTGTGTGGAAAAAATTTTAATCGAAGTAAGCGGATCAAGGTTGATCTTCATATAATTCCCAGGATCTGGGAGAGTGACCTGGGTGGGATATTCAAAAGTCAAGGGGATATCATTTACTAAAAGAGATAACTTCTGCCTGCTACCCCGGAAAGAAACTTCCGTGACTAAACCGTTTAATGTTAATGAACCCTTATCATCCAAACCAGTCAATTCAGGCCGAAGTAACAGGTCAACGTTGCCTTGGATGGTTGAATTAACAGGGAAGCTGCCCAAAGCGGTGAGTGCCTGGTAAACCCCATTTATTTGATGAATCACACCAGGAATAAAGTTTTTCATTTCCAAAAAGCGTGCTACGAATTGTGTTTCTGGATCAGTGTATATTTCCTTTGGTGTGCCGACTTGTTCGATCCGTCCAGAGTTGATCACGATTATCCGGTCAGCAATGCTAAATGCTTCTTCTTGATCATGGGTCACATAGATTGCAGTTTGACACATTATGTGGAGGATATTTTGCAGGTCATGTACCAAGCGCTCGCGCATATTGCGATCCAAAGAACCAAGGGGTTCATCCAACATCAGCAAGCGTGGGTGGGGGGCGAGTGCACGCGCAAGGGCAATCCTTTGCTGCTCACCTCCAGAAAGTGTGTTAATATCACGCTTTGAATAGCCTGGTAACCCCACTAATTCAAGCATCTCTTGTACACGAAGGTCAATACGAACTGGGTCCATATGGGTCATCTTTAAACCGAAAGCCACATTCGCATAGACATTCATATGTGGGAATAATGCAAAATCTTGGAACATCAACCCGAATTCCCGTGCATGGGGTGGAATATTCTTTAATGAACTCCCATTCCATTGAACATCCCCCTCGTCCACTGGCGTAAGCCCAGCAATAATCGATAGTAAAGTAGACTTCCCACATCCACTTGGTCCGAGTAGAGCAACAATTTCACCCTCATGCATGTCAAATGAAATTCTCTCCAATGCTATTGATCTATCATAAGATTTACTAACATCAATGATTTTTAATATTGACATATGGATGACATTCCCTGATAAATATGAAGATTAAAATTCGCCAATTTCTCCGATGCGAAATTTATCAATAAAAAATATTGAGATGAATGAAATCAGCATCAGGATGGTACTTAAAGCCAATGCCTGACCGTAATTGATTTCTCCCGGTCGGGACAGAAGCCGGAAAATGGCAACGGGAACTGTTGGATATTCTGGTCTAGCAATCAAAGATGTTGCTCCAAATTCACCCATCGAGATTGTAAATGCAAATGCGCCTGCGACCAGCACGGCGCGGCCCACCATTGGAATATCCATATAGCGAAAGACAGATACAGGTGAAGCACCCAACATTGCAGCAGCATGCCGAATCCTTGGTTGGATGCTTCGGAGGGCTGGAGTGAGATTACGAACGACAAATGGAAAAGCTACCAATGTATGTGCTAATGGAATTAATAACCAAGAAGAGCGCAAATCCAATGGAGGTTGATCCAAGGCAACGATAAAACCCAAACCAAGAGTGACTGCACTTGTTCCGAGTGGCAGCATTAAAATTGCATCCATACCTTGATTGAATGAAGAATCGGCTTTGCGAGAAAGCGCTATTGCAGCAGGAATACCCAGACATAGTGCAAGAACGGTTGTTGCCATGGCATAACCCAATGAAATTACAATTGCAGTTAAAGGGGGGGTGAAAAAGATTGACTCCCTGCGATTGGTACCAAGTTGGCGATAATAATCCAATGTGAAGCCGGGAGAAGCATCAGGCTGCAGTCGTCGATCTGGTTCAAGGCGGGTTACAGAGCGAATGGCAAGTGCTGCGAGAGGCAGAACCAACAAGACTGTCAAAACTGTGATCAATATTCCAGCAACAATTTTACTACGTGTTGTGGATAATTTCTGTTGTGTGATTTTATGGGACTTAAGCGATAAGGGAATATTAAGGCGCTTTGTGAGCCGGCTATAGAGAAGGGTTAGGCCTAGAGTACAGCCTAATTGGAGCAAGCACAGTACAGCAGCCAAAGGTAAATTGAATAAGCTAACGGTCTGATAATATATTTCCACTTCTAAAGTGGCGTACCGAGGTCCGCCAAGAATTAGTATAACCCCAAATGACGTGAAATTGAAAATAAATACCAATAATGCAGCTGCGCTAATCGCTGGAGAAAGGATAGGTAAAGTAATTTTACGGATAACTTGCCATCGTTTAGCGCCCAGCATCTGGGCAGCCTGTCCAATATGTGGGTCGAGGTGGGACCAATAGTCTCCCACCATACGTAAAACGATGGATGTGTTATAGAAAACATGAGCTACCAGGATAGCAGTAAGCGTATTATTAAATTGCAATGGCGGTTTATCCAGATTAAATACTCCCATAATTCCTAGGTTCAACCACCCACTTGGCCCCATCAGTACCGTAAACGCGGAAGCAACAACCAGTGTTGGCATTAAGAAGGGAATGCTCGTTAATGCTTTAAGGACGGATTTCCCACGAAAATCATAATGTGCGAAGAGATATGCGCCTGGTAGACCAATGATCAACGTCAGTAAGGTAGATAATGAGGCTTGCCAAAATGTAAAACTCAATACACGCAAGGTGACCGGGGATGTGATTGCTTCAAAAAAAGGTGATATTTGACCAGGCTGAGAACGATCCAAGCTAATTCTTAAAATACTTCCCAATGGATAGAAATAGAACAGTAATAGAAATACCATTGGTGGAAACCAAAGTAAAGCATAGGGGATCCAACCTGGGCGTTTCACCTTCATCTCAACACTGTCTCCGTCCAGGCGTTAATCCATGTTTCACGGTTGAGGGCGATATCCTCCGGGCTGACATACGCTGGATCCTGTGGAATGGATAGATACCTTTCGAAGGTTACATCCAGCTTCACATTCGAGTTCACCGGGAATACATACATCTGGAGGGGCATATCCTCCTGGAAAATTGGTGAAAGCATATAATCGATCCACTTTTCAGCCAAGTCACGATTATTCGTACCCAGCAATATTCCAACAAACTCAGTTTGCCTAAAGCACGACCCATTACTAGTAACTACTGCGGTTTGAGGAACGTTATCTGGTTTTCCTGATTCGATCACCTCAAAAGGTGGGCTTGAACTGTATGAGACGACAATTGGACGGTCTCCCCCCCAGCGTGTGAAGTTGGTATAGTAAGCAGTATTCCAATCATTTACCACCAAGACATTGTTTGCCACCAATGCATTCCAATAATCTAGATATTGATTGTCACCAAAGTGACCTATAGTAGCAAGGAGGAATGCCAATCCTGGAGATGAAGTAGCAGGATTTTCCACCACCAACAAGTCCTTATATTCCGGTTTAAGTAAGTCTTCAAGATTGTTAGGTGGTTGCAGATTGTGATCTGAGAAGTATGCAATATCATAATTCAGGCACACATCCCCCCAATCTACGGGTAATGCTCTATTTTGAGGGTCCAATTTGTATTGGAACGGGATATTATCCAGTAGAGGAGAACTGTAGGGTTCAAAGATTTTTTCATTGATTGCCCGGCTGAGAAATGTATTATCCACCCCATAAAAAACATCTGCGAAGGGATTATCCTTGGATAAGATTGCTTTATTCAATGCAGTCCCTGCATCACCAGAAGTAATAAATCTTACGGTCACATTGTTTTCAATTTCAAACGCAGATACAACTGCTTCCGAAATTAAAAAGGAGTCATGGGTCATCACTGTCAAGAGGCGAGGTACAGGCGTTATCAGTGAAGGTGCGTGTGTAATCTTGCTACAAGATGAAATTATTATAGTAAATACCAGAAATAAGTAACTAGACTTTATGATGGTTATCCTCATCTTATTAATACCTCATCCATTTTCACCCCTATTTATGACGCATAGCAACACACCTTGAGTGATAAAAATCTGAGCTTGTTCTTGGGTAAAAACGTTGCTCACTCCCCTGGCTGTTCCATATTGGAGTGTTTCATCATTCAGTGGATATTCCAATCCACTGGTGACAATCCCAGTAACATCCCCGGCAATTGGGATCAGAGAAATTAATCCTCCAGGATGACCATGGACGATTGAGTGTAAGCCAGCTCTCAGTATAAAAAGCTCCTGCGTGCCATCCAGTATAAGAATGTTCATATCTTTATATTGTGGGTGGGCAATTAATAGAATATTGGCAATAGTCATATCCCAGCGAGCGCCTAATCCTCCAAGGAGAATCACCTCGCATACTCCAATCTCTTTTGTATGATGAAGAGCTAATTCCAGGTCTGTTTCATCTTTATGGGTTGGATATTGGATAATCTGCACTCCCGCATCCCAATATTCTTCAATTTTGCGAACTTCTATAGAATCGAGATCACCTATGATAATATTCGGTCGAATTCCTAATGATATACAATTGTGAATTCCACCATCTGCAGCGATTATTATTGCTGAAGAAGTAATATAGTTTTTCAGGTTAGGCGGTTTAACCACCTGCCCATTAGCAATGATAATGGCTTTCTTCACAAGAAAAAACTCCTTCCAAATTCACCGGTGGAGGGAGTTTTTTTTCATTGCTATTCCTCCGCCGGTATTATCCGGATCAGGTTCGCGGGTCGAGACCTGGTGGTTCTCCTCTCAGCCAGACATTACCTGGCTCCCCGTGCATGTATAAGTATAAATCCAGTATAAACACCTTTTTAAAATTGTCAAGCATATTACAAAAATA
>Ga0209254_10000041_pt1 | contig 73774 bp, 69 predicted proteins | sample FrelakmetDIP11DI_FD_187148 | JGI IMG/M metagenome (GOLD analysis project Ga0209254, IMG submission 187148) | Freshwater lake sediment microbial communities from the University of Notre Dame, USA, for methane emissions studies - DIP11 DI (SPAdes)... | ecosystem: Environmental > Aquatic >...
TCAACGAGCGTGGCGGCGTGCTCGGTCGGCAGCTGGAGCTGATGATCGAGGACGACGGCAGCATGCCACCCAGCGCTGTGCGAGCCGCCCACCACCTGGTTGATGCTGGCTGCGTGGCGATCATCGGCAACCTGCTCTCCAACTCGCGCATCGCCGTTGCCGACCAGGTGGCCGAACCCCGCGGTGTGCCCTATCTCAATTTCTCGTTCTACGAGGGCAGTATCGCGGTGCGGCATTTCTTCCACTTCGCCGCGCTGCCGAATCAGCAGATTGACTGCATGATTCCGTGGATGGCGAAGGAGTTCGGCCCCAAGATGTACTTCGCCGGCAACAACTACGAGTGGCCGCGTGGTTCCATCGACGCCGCCAAGCGCGCGCTGCAGGGCTTCGGCGGGGATGTTCTTGGCGAAGAGTATCTCTCCATCGGTGCCAGCGCGGCGGAGATCGAGGCCCTGCTGGAACGGGTCGGACGATCCGGCGCGGACGTATTCGTGCCCTACTTCGCGGGTGCCGATCAGATTGCGCTGCTCACGCGCTTCACCGAGTTGGGACTGAAGAAGCGGATGGCCGTGGTCATGGGCCATTACGATGAGGTGATGGTCAGCCGCCTGCCACCAGAGGTCCGAGAGGGGTTCTATTCCAGCAATACCTACTTCATGTCGGTGGATACCGCCGAGAACCGTGCCTATCTGGACCGTCTCGCTCGGCGCCCGGGCGTGACCGGAATCTGGCCGGTGGGCAATGGTTTTCTCTCCAATTTCGGCGAGGGCACTTACCTTTGCGTCAAGGCGTTTTCGGCGGCGGCCGATGCTGCGGGTTCGTTCAATGTCGACGCCCTGCTGTCTGCGCTCGAACATGTCAGCGTCACCGGGCCGCAGGGCCGGGTGACAATGGACCCAGCGACCCACCATGCCCATGTGAACGGCTTTCTGGCTTGCTGCCGGGCGGACGGCACCTTCGATGTCGTCGAGCAGTTCGGCTGCCTTCCGCCCCAGATTCCCGGGCGCTACCGTCTGAACGCCGACACGGCTACGCCTCATGCATCGAGGTTGCCCGCGGGTGCGGCAGTGCGGATCGCTGCAGAGACCGAGGCGGCGTTGCTGAAGGGGGGCACGGCGAAACAGATTCTGACGGCGGCCGATGTAGCGGTGGTAGCCACCGATGCGAATGGAATCATCGTCGAGGCGAGTCCCCAGGCCTGCGAGTTGTTCGGCTATGCACCGGAGGAGCTGGTTGGCATGTCGGTGCATCTCTTGGTCCCGCCGCATTCCCGCGCTGCCCATGCGGACCACGTCGCGGGGTTCCTGGCTGGTCACGTCCAGTCGAAGCCGAGGCGCGAGCGCGGCGAACTGATGGGCTATCGCCGGGACGGCACTTTCTTTCCGCTTGAGATCTCGATCGCCAAGGTGAGAAGGGGTACCGGCTGGCTGCTGGTCGCAACGATGGAGGACATCACCGAACGCAAGCAGGCGGAGGAGGAACTGGTCTGGAAAGCCACGCATGATCCGCTTACCGGACTGCCCAACCGCGCGCTCTTCCGCGAACGGCTTGCCAATGCCTTGCAGCGCTCCCGCCGCCACAGCGCAAACGTGGCCCTGCTGTTCATCGATCTCGACGGGTTCAAGGCGATCAACGATTCCCACGGCCACGAGACCGGCGATGCGCTGCTGAAGACCGTCGCGGCGCGATTGGTCGAGCACGTGAGGCCGGGCGATACCGTGGGGCGCCTGGCGGGGGACGAGTTCGTCGTGTTGTGTGATCAGGTCGAGCAGGCAGCGGCTGTTGCGACCCTGGCCGAGCGCTTGAACGACGCGCTGCGTGAACCCGTGGAGATCGTCGGTGGACGTAAGATATCCGTCTCCGCCAGCATCGGGGTCACCGTCGGACACGGCAGCACCCACCGCGGCGATGATCTGTTGCGCAGCGCCGACACGGCGATGTACGCGGTGAAGCAGCGCGGTCGCGACGGCTGGCGGTTTTTCAGCGAGAGTCTCGAAGCCGAAGCGCGCCAGCGCGTCGCCATCATGAGTGGCCTGCGCACGGCACTCGAGCGCGAGCAGTTCTCGATTCGTTTCCAGCCCATCGTCGCCGTCGAGAGTCGACAGGTGATCGGCGCCGAGATTCTGCTGCGCTGGTGTTCGCCGCAAGGCGAGTTGCCACCGTCCTTGTTCGTGCCCGTCGCCGAGAGTACGGGCGCCATCGTACCCATCGGCGCATGGGTGTTTCGCCAGGCTTGTGCGGCAGCGGCGGACTGGCGCGCACGATTCGGTGCGGACGCTCCTTACGTGTCCGTCAACGTCTCCACCCGCCAACTGCAGGCACCCCACTTGATCGACGACTTCGTGGCCGTCTTGACCGAGACCGGGGCCTGCCCGAACGATCTCGTTCTCGAAATCACGGAAACGGCGCTGATGTCGGACATGGAGTCCAATCTGCGTACCTTGCGCCATCTTGCCGATATCGGCATGCGTATCGCGGTCGATGACTTTGGCAGCGGCTATTCCTCGCTGGCGCAGCTTCTGCGCCTGCCGGTTAGCGTGCTGAAGATAGACCGTGCCTTGATCGAAGGCATCGATTCGCGGCGGGAAAGCCGGATCGTGACAGCGGCCGTCATCCGCATGGGCCAGACCCTGGGTCACCGCCTGGTGGCGGAAGGTGTCGAGAACGAGGCCCAGCTCAAGGAACTGCGTGCGTTAGGCTGCAACTACGGACAGGGGTACCTCTTCGGACGACCGCTGGACGCAACGACGATCGTAGATGCCATAACGCGGTCGATCGCGGCGCAGCGCAGTAACGAGGCGAGATCTTCCTTGCCACGGTGGTGGACGCTTTCGGAGTCCGATGTCCGTTGAGGTTCGATGAGGCTGCGTGTTCAACGAGGCAAGCCCGACGTGGGCGGCTGCTGACCCAGTGGGGGTGCATATGAGGATTCAATCGGTCCGTCCGGGGCGCGCCCTGGCGGTGTTGCTCATCCCGGCCCTGCTCGCCAGCTGCTCGCCGAAAGCGCCCGAGCTGGCGCCGGCCGTCAGCGCGGCACCGTCCCTCGCCGCGCCGGCACCCGGTGTACCCGCCCGCCCGCCGGCCAACCCGGACCGCAACGCGTACTTCGGTGCAGTCCATGTACATACCGGATACTCGTTCGACGCGCTGACGAACGGCACCAAGACGACGCCGCAGGATGCCTACAGCTGGGCGATGGGCAAGGAGATCACCAACAGCGGCGTCGGCGGCAGGATTCAGATCCAGACGCCGCTCGACTTCTACATGGTCTCGGATCACGCCGAGTTCATGGGCGTGTTCAACCAGATGTCGAACCCCGCCAGCCCACTCAGCAAGACCGAGCTGGCCAAGGGCGTCACCTCGCCCGACACCAACGTCCGCATTCAGACCTTCGCGGGCATCCTGCGCGACATGAGTGCCGGCAAGATCGACCCGATGCTGACGGACCCGGCGCTCGCACGCACCGTCTGGGCCGAGATCGTCAAGACGGCGGACGCCAACTACGCGCCCGGCAAGTTCACCACGTTCGCCGGGTTCGAGTGGACCTCCAACCCCCGGCAGCGCAACCTGCACCGCGTGATCGTGTTTCGCGACACCCGCAAGCTGCCCGACCTCGTCCTGTCGGCGCTCGACTCGGAAGATCCCGAGACGCTGTGGAAGTGGATGGACGACCTGCGAGCGAAGGGATCTACCTTGTTCGCCATTCCGCACAACGGCAACGCCAGTGACGGCCGCATGTTCGAACTGGTGAAGTTCGACGGGACGCCGATCGATGCGGCCTACAACAAGACGCGGGCAGCGAACGAGCCGCTCTACGAGATCACCCAGATCAAGGGCACGTCCGAGACCAATCCCGCGCTGTCGCCGACCGATGAGTTCGCGGACTTCGAGCAATGGGACTACACGCTGTCCGCTGACGCCGAGCGGCCGACCAAGCGCAAGGGCAGCTTCGCGCGCCAGGCCTTGCTCGACGGCATGTCGCAGGAGCTCAAGGGCGCGGGCAACCCGTTCAAGTTCGGCTTCATCGGCGACACCGACACGCACAATGCCGCCGCCAGCAACGAGGAGTTCAATTACACCGGCAAGTTCGCCTTCGAAAACGAGGCGAAGGAACGCCTGTTCGGCGCCAAAGGGCAGCCGCCTGGGCAAGTCCAGCAGATCCGCGAGTTCAGTTCCGCCGGCCTGGCAGGAGTCTGGGCTGAAGAGAACACGCGCGAGGCGATTTTCGACGCGATGCAGCGCAAGGAGACCTTCGGCACCTCAGGCCCGATGATCAGGGTGCGCCTGTTCGGCGGCTGGGACTTCACCGAGGCCGATCTCAAGGGCCCCGGCTTCGTAAAGGCTGGCTATGCGCGCGGTGTGCCGATGGGCGGCGATCTCAAGGCGGGAGCCGGCAAGGCACCGACCTTCATGGTGACGGCCATCAAGGACCCGAAGAGCGGCAATCTCGACCGTGTGCAGATCGTCAAGGGTTGGCTCGACGCCAAAGGTACACAGCACGAGAAGATCTACGACGTCGTGTGGAGCGGCGATCGCAAGCCCGATCCGAAGACCGGCAAGGTCCCGCCCGTTGGCAACACGGTCGATGCCCTCAAGGGCGACTACACCAACAGCATCGGCAGCGCGGAACTGGCGACTGCCTGGACCGACCCGGCCTTCGACCCGGCGGTGCGCGCCTTCTACTACGCGCGCGTCATCGAGATCCCGACGCCACGCTGGAGCACCCGCGATGCGGCACGACTCGGGGTACCTGTGCCGAAAGGACTTGCGGTGGCCATCCAGGAGCGCGCCTGGACGTCGCCGATCTGGTACACGCCCACCAGGTGAGCGCAGCGTCGAGCGGGGCGGCGCGAAGATCTCGCGGACATCGAGCAACTGAGCAAGCGATTGGACGAAACTCCGGATGAGTGATGTCGACAGCGAAGAGATCGACTGGAGCCTGACCACTTGGGAGGGCGCCAGGCGCGAGCAGCTGCGGCGTTGGGCTGCGCTTCCGCTCGAGAGAATCGTGCTCGCTCTGGAGGAGATGCAGGAGCTCGCCGACTGGCTGGGCCACGGCGCCGCCGATCGTGAGGCCTGATGACCTGGGCACACCGCCTCAAACGTGTTCAAGATCGACATCGCAACCTGCACGGTGTGCGGCGGGGCAATGCGCATCGTCGCCTGCATTGCGACCCGCGCACGAGCCGTTGGGCGCCAAGGATGGGGCGTTCGTCCGGCCTTTGTTCCAGGGAAGGGGAGACACGTCGCATCGATCACTCCAGAAAGCGCTGTCGCCACTCGCCGTCCGGCATCCAGCACTCGTCGCGCTTTCCAAACCAGTGGTAGCGACACGCCCCGATGAAGTCGTAGGCCCGGTCCCTGATTGCCCGTGGCGCCACGACGAACACGTAGAGCAACGGCCACGGTACATCGAGTCGCCGCGCGATCTCGAGTGCCGCGCGCGACCTGTCGTAGCAAAGCCCGTCGGTGATCAGCACGACGGACGAAAGCGATGGCTCACGCCACTTGTGCTGCGACAGCAGGCGCTGTGCGATCGCGGACTGCAGGCTCGCAAAGCGAAATCGCTGGCGTCGATCGTGGCGAATCACGAAGCGCACCATGGCGGAGCAGAGGTTACAGACGCCATCGAAGAGGATGATCGCATCGGCATCCAGCGACGGCTGCTCCCGTCTCATTGACGTCCCGCCGAGGCAGCGACCAGTGGCACCTTGAGCGGCAGGATCCAGTCGTAGTGGCGCCAGGTCCGCTCGACCTGCGCAAGATCGCGGTGCGGATCGATGAGCAGCGCGGGCTCACGGCCGTTCAATGCGCACATCACGATCGCGCGGACTTCGACATTCGGGACGACCCGATCCTGATGCCACGTTTTCTCGAGGTGGTGCGCAAACTGCAGGATCATGTCGGGGTTCGTCGCCAGCCGCTCGGCCTGTTGTGCGGGCAGGTAGTCGTGCGGATCGACCTCCCAGGTGCGGCCCGTAGCGGGGTCCCGCACGATGAATCGCGCGGTACCTCGACGGTCGTCCAGTTTCATTCTCCAGGCCAACATGAGGCCCTCGTTGGTCCAGGCGACGTTGCCGGGATACAGCAAGTAGCGCAGCGGCACCAGCACCGGAAAGGGGAAGAAGGCGGCCAGGAAACCCAACACCCACGGTTTCGTATCTGCCGCAGTGCCACTAGGTACGAACGGAGGGAGGCGCGGACGATCCAGCGACACCGAGCCGCCGCGCTCCGCGACGGGAACCGGTCGATGCTCGGCGGTGACGAAGTCGCGCAGTACCTTGATCAGCATGGCTCGCCCTTAGCGGCGGACCGTACCCCGCGCAACCCGGGACTGGGCGGCAGCGCACGGGCATGGCGTGCGATTCGTTACTTCCGGAGACCGACGACCCGGGCCGAGGCCTGAGAAACTGTGAACGAACCCTGCACGCCCGCTCGTGACGCCCGGACGGCCGCGCCGGATTCGTTCACAGCTTCTGAAGCGCCGGACCGCTCGCTGCGCCGATCGTCAGCGTTTTCGCAGCGCGCGCGCGCCGAAGGCGGCCGCGAGGAAGAATGCTGCCGCGAGCGCGATCTCGGCCCATGCGAGGGTGCGAGAGAGGCGGGCAGCGTCGGACCAGGCGCGGACGGCGCCGTCGCCGACGTAGACGAGCGCCAGCATCGACGCCCATTGGTACGTGTAGCGCCGGCCCCTGAGGATGCCGGGGAACGCCGCGACGAGCGGCAGGGCGCGTAGCGCGAGCCACGAGCCGCCGGGCCGCAGCGGCGCTAGCCACATCTCCCAGGCGAGCACGAGCGCGATCAGCGCGACGAGACTCGCGATCGCGACGCGCCGCAGCGCTTCGGCGCTCACCTGCGTCGCCACCTCATCCGCCAGTCGATCCGCCCCGCGCCTGGGCGGCGAGTGCGGCGAACGCCTCGCGTGCCTCGCCGGCATTGGTGACCGGCTCCGGGAACGCGACGCGGAGCAGCCTGCCGTCGGCGAGCAGGTCGAAGCCCTCGGCATCGCAGCCGAGCATCACGACCTTCCCGGGGGTGGCGCCGTGGAAACACTGCGCGTAGAGGCGCATCGCGTCGAGGTGATCCGCGTTCATGTGCGCGACGATGCCGTCCTCTGCTGCGGCGATCCGCCCCTCGGGCGCGACGAGCTCGGGCGCGGGGATCCAGTCGATGCGGCCGAAGCCGCGCACGAAGAGCGCCTGGCGCGGCTCGAGCCGCCAGAACCCGAAGTCGCCGAAGCCGAGGAAGCGAGCCGACTCCGGCAGGTAGCGCACGAAGCGGCGCGCCATGCCTTCGTCATGGAATCGCACGGCCTCGCCGACCACCGTCAGACGCGGCCCCTGCTGGTCCTCCGCGGAGAAGTCGTGGACGATGAGGCTCGCGCGGGGATCGGCGAGCAGGCTCTTGGTATGTTCGGCGAGGCCGCTGATGAGGATCACCGGCCGGCCGGCGTGATCCGGCACGAACGGCAGCACCGACGCGAAAGGATGACCCGGGACGCTCTTGGAGTGCGCGGCGAGCACGCCGACGCGATGGGCGCGGAGGAAGTCGCGGGCGTCGCGGCCGAGGCTCATCGCGTTCTCCTCGAGTCTCTCGCGGGTCGGAATCGGGCCGGCAGGGCGCGCTAACCGCCGTGCAGCCGTGCCGCGATCGATGCGAGCCGTTGTCCGAGCGCCGCGGCGAGATGCTTCTCGTCGTCGTCGACGTTACGGTCGTCGCGCGGTCCGGCCACGTGGCTCGCACCGTACGGCGTGCCGCCGCTCGCGGTGGACGTGAGCCGGGGCTCGGTGTAGGGCAGGCCGACGATCAGCATGCCGTGATGGAGCAGCGGCAGCATCATCGAGAGCAACGTCGTTTCCTGCCCGCCGTGCATCGTCGCCGTCGAAGTGAACACTGCGGCGGGCCTGCCGGCGAGTGCGCCGGAGAGCCACAGCTCGGCGGTCCCATCGAGGAAGTACTTCAGCGGCGCCGCCATGTTGCCGAACCGCGTCGGGCTGCCGAGCGCAAGCGCGCAGCACTCGCGCAGGTCCGCCAGCTCGACGTAGGGCGGACCCTCGGGGGGCACCTCCGGCTCCACCGCTTCGCACACCGTGGACACGCGCGGCACCGTGCGCAGCCGTGCACGCATCCCGGGCACGCGCTCGACGCCCTGCGCCACCGCGCGCGCGAGTGCGCGCACGCCGCCGCGCTGGCTGTAATAGAGGACGAGGACGTCGGGCATGGGACGCGGAGGGGGCATCGCGCCGCAGGGCATTCGCGCGGCGCGCGGAGGCTATCATAGGCGACCGCGCAGACGGCGCCCATCGCCCCCTTTGCACATCGCTCCGCACGGCACCCCGCCTGGCTCGCACCGGCTCGTGCGGGGTTTCGCCAGCGAGACCCCGCCATCGGTGCGCACGGCCCCGTTGCCGGTCACCCCATCCCGGCGCATGACGCGGCCTGCGCCGGGTCGTGCGGATCTTCAGTAGGTTCGTCCCCCGAGCAACCCGCACTTGTCCCGCCTGCCCGCGCGCGTCACACGCTTCGCCACTGCCGTCTGGCGGCGCTTCGACGAGGACCACAGCCTCGAGCTCTCGGCGAGCCTCGCCTTCGCGACCCTGCTCGCCATCGTGCCGCTGTTCACCATCGGTCTCACCGTGTTCGCAGCGATGCCAGCGTTCCAGGACCTGGTGCGCAACGTGAACGAGCTGGCGGCGCGCGCGGTGCTGCCGCCCGTGATCGCCAAGCCCATTCTGCAGGCGGTCGATCACTTCGTCGAGCAGGCCGGGTCGCTGCGCAAGTGGAGCCTGGTCCTGTTCGCGCTCACCGGCGTGACGCTCGTGGCGAACATCGAGCGCGCTTTCAACCACCTCTGGCGGGTGCGGCGGCCCCGGCCCTGGGTGGACCGCGCCGTCATGTACTTCCTCGTGCTGACGCTCGGACCGATCGCGCTCGCCGCGAGCCTGTCGGTCACCACCTTCCTGGTGGGTGCATCGCTCGGCACCGTGCCGCTGCCTTTCGACCTCACCGACCGCGTGTTGCGGTTCGTGCCGTTCCTGGTGATGGCCGGCATGTTCACGCTGCTCTACATGGTCCTGCCCAACCGCAGGGTGCGCTTCGTGCACGCGCTCGCCGGCGGCGTGTGCGCGGCGCTGCTCTTCGACCTCGCGAAGTCGGGCTTCGCCCTCTACCTGCGGAGCTTCACCACCTACGCCACGGTGTACGGGGCGTTCGCGCTCATTCCGATCTTCCTCTTCTGGCTCTACGTGTCGTGGGCGATCACGATGCTCGGCGCAGTGATCGCCGCGCTCGCCCCGGAATGGGCTTCGCTCGGTCGCCCTGCGCCGGCCTCGCACGGGGGCGCCCTGCGCGAGGCGCTTTCGGTGCTGCACGTGCTCATGGACGCGCGCGGACGACGGCCGCCGAGCACCACGGCGATCGCCGTCCAGAGCGGCGTGCCGGTGGCGCGGGCCGACGTGCTCCTCGAGGACCTGCAGCGCGCGGGCTGGGTACGCGCCGCGGGCCGCGACCGCTGGGCGCTTGCGTGCGATCCTGCCGCGGTGACGATCGCCGACGTGCGGCGCCACCTCGTCCCCGGGCTCGACGAAGGCGCGCTTGCTGCTGCGGGTGCGCTCGACCAAGCGCTGGCGCGCGCCGCGCGGGCCGCCGACGCGATCCTCGCCGAGCCGCTGACCCTACTCGACGGGACGCAGGCTCCCGCGGGTCGTCGCGCCTGAGGGACCGGAGGACGTGCGCGCGGCGCGGCGCGAACAGGGCGGCGCAGGGGCGAGAGAGCGCGAAGCGGTCGATGCGGTCGCGGTGCTCGCCCGGACTAGGCCACCGCGCTGAACTGCACCACCTTCGCGCTCACCGTGCGCTCGATCAGACGCGTCGCCTTGATGCGCAGGCGCGACTGCAGCTCGCCGAGGTTGAGCTCGGACGTGATCTCGAGCGCCGCGAGCGGCGCGAGCAGGGCGGGTGCCTGGCTGAGCGACGGGACTTCCGGCAGGAGCAGCACCGGCTGCTCGCTGCGATCGCCGCGGGCGCTGCGTACCGAGCCCGGCCGCGCCGACGGCGCGATCTCCTCGAGCCCGAGCTCGACGTGCTCCGGGTTGTCGGAAAGCACCCAGCGCACGACGCACACGTGGCACGCCTCGGCGCCCTGCGGCCGCAGGCCGACGACTTCGCCGACGCGGATCGGCGGTACCGGACCGCCGACGTGGAGCAGCGCGAAGCCGCGCGGACTCTCGTTCGTCACCAGCCATTCCCCGACCGCGGCGGCCCCGGGAGCCTGTTCCAGGTAGTCGTGGATGCCGCGCACGCCGATCGACACTTCGACGCGCGCATGCGTGCGCAGCCGCGTGAAGCGCCGCGACGGCACCGAGCCCCAGTGCTTCGCGAGCCGACCGAGCAGATCACGGAAGGCCTGTTCGTCGCGCGGCGCGGGCAGCACGACCTCCTCGAACGGCTCGCCCGCCGCCAGTCGCGCGATCTGCGCGAGCAGCTTCTCCGCGAGCGGCTGGGTGTCGAGCACGAGATCGTGCGGATGCGGATTGGGCGCATGACGCTTGCCGCGCGCGTAGCCGGGGACGTCGCGCTGCGGCTTCACGAGGAACGTTCCCGCGCCGGTGCGCGACTGCGCCGGGGGCGAGAGCCGCGCGAGATCGGCGTACTGCTCGAGATATCGCAGCACGCGGTCGATGTCGCCTTGCACGAGCTGGAGCGGCTCGGCGAAGGCCACGAGCAGCGCGGTGCGGTAGGTCGAGAGAGGCGTCGCGGTCTCTCCCGGCAGCGAACGCCCGGCGAGGGCACGCCGCCCGGCGAAGTGATGCAGCTCGTGCAACTCGCTCCACACCGCCTTCGGGTTGGTCGCGTAGGCGCGGTAGCCGAGCGTCAGGCGGCGTGCCAGATACTGCATCGCGCGCACGACGGGCAGCAGCGCCCGGCCGCTCGAGGCGAGACCGAAGAGCCGCCGCGCCTGCTCGACAATGAGCAGCTTGTAGCTCCCGGCCAGCTCGGCGACCAGCTCGTCGCCGACGAGCGCGGCGTCGCGCGCCGCTGCCGACAGCGGCACCGACGATGCGGTGAGGATGGCCTCGATCCCCGGCAGCACCTGCTCGGCATGGGCGCGCACGATCTCGGCGATCTCCTGCCGGAGCGTGACGCGCAGCCGCTGGCGGTTTGCGGCATGCAGGCGTTGGTGCAGCACGCGCGCGGCGGCGATCGGGTCATCCGCGGGCAGGGCCTTCAAGGCTGCACGCAGCTCGGCGGGATCGGGCTCGCGCTCCGGTCCCCTGGGTCCCTCCGCCTTCGGCACGCTCAGCTGCAACGACATGATCTGCTCCCTGGTATGTTGTTGTCATACTCCTGCGCGTCCCGCTGCAACCCGCGTGCCATCGCGGGACTGTCGGCGCCGGAGGGAAGGGCATAGTTCACGGCGGCCCACGCGGACCGTGACCGCGTCAGTAGGGCGCAGTGCAGGGCGCCAGGAGACCCGTGCGGATGATGAGGGCGCGACGCAAGCGTCGGCGCGGCGACGCCCGAGCGCCTAGGCGGGCTCGACTTCGATCACGTCCGCGACGCTACCGCGCTCGGCGAAGCGTCGAACCCGCAACGAGGTGGTGCGGCCTCGACGTTCGACGACGAGCAGCGAATTCACGCTCGCGCGTCCCGCCGGCGCGACCACTCGCGCGGGCGCGCCGCGTGCCTCGGCGCAGAAGAAGATGGGCGTCGCGCCTTCGCCGGCGATATCGGGCTCCCAGCGCGCGGCTTCCGCTGCGCGCACGACCTGCTGCACGCCGATCTCGAGATGCTCCGGCCCGTCGGACTGCACGCGGCGCACGACGCAGAGGTAGCTCGCATCGCGCTCGCGCGAGCGCACGAGCACCAGCTGGCCGACGACCAGGGACCGGTTCGCGCCGCGGGCGAATCGCAGCGCGAAGCCGTCGGCGCTCTCGTTCTGGATCGTCCATTCGCCCTCGTTCGCGTCCTTGCCGGCACACCTCGCGAGCGAGCACCACGCAGGCTCGAACCCGACCGAGAGCCGCACGCGCGGCCGGAAGGCGAGCCGCGGGCTGCGCCGCCGCCGCTCGCCCCGCCAGCTGCGTCCCGCCTTCGCGAGCAGCGCCGGGTAGCCTGCCGCGAAGGCATCCGCCGGCAGACCGAGGGTCTCCGGGCTCACGCCCGAGCGCAGCCTCGCCATGTGCACGTACGCCTGCTCGACGAGCGGGCGGGTGAGCAGGGCCAGTCGGTCGCCCGCGGGCGGCGTCTCCACGCGCCGCGCGAACGCCGCGCCGGGCTTGTCGCGACGCAGGTCGACGAGGAAGGCGCAGCGGCCGTCGCCGCGGATCGGCGGCTCGACAATGCTCGCAAGATGTCCGAAATCGATGACGTACTGCTGCAGCCGTTCGTGCTCGCCCGGCATCAGGCGCGAGGGTTCGGCGAAGGCGAGCAGCAGGGCGCGCACGTAAACCGCCTCCGGCGACGCGCCGGACGCCTCTGCATTGCGCTGATGTGCGCCCAGCTCGCGCGCATGGCGATAGAGCCGGTGCAGGTCCTGCCAGGCGCTCGCCGGCGCGCGCGCATGGAGTCGGTCGCAGAGCGCGAGGCGCCCAGCGACGAGCTGCATCGCCGCGACGATCGGCGCCTGCACCTGCCGCCGCAGCCCGAGCGCAAGCCAGGGGCGCGGCGTGTCGAGCACCGCGGCGACGTAACCGGCGGCGAGCTCCTTGAGCAGCTTCTCCAGCACGTGCGCCGTCTCGCGCACCTGCGGCGCGAGCGGCAGCGTCGCGCCGCAGAGCTCGCTCTCCAGCCGCGGCCGCAACCTTTCCGCCCGCGCGCGCAGCATGTCGAGGATGCGCAGGCGCGAGCGTGGCGCACCGGGGGTGCGGTTCAGCACCACCAGCTTCTCGACCAGGAGCCTCGAGCTCGCCGCCGCATCGTGCGCCGGCAGCGTGTCGAGCCACGCGGCGATTTCGTCGGGGGTCGGTTCGGCGCCGCCGCCGAGGGCGACGGGAACGAGATGCGAGAGCATGCGAGCCTTGGGGTGCCGGCGGCGGTGCGCCTGCACGGCAGGGTCGCAAGCCTCATGCCATCGACATGCGGCAGCGATGACAAAGTTGGCGGCGTGGTGTCGGTGCGACACGCCGGAGCGGGCGCGAGCGCATTCGTTCACGAGCGAGCGCCGGGCGGCGTCGAAAGCGTCGAAGCGCCGTCATCGGCGACGGCGCTGCGCTGCAGCGCGCTCGAGCAGGAATCGCTCGGGTCTGCGCGCGATGCCGCGGAGGGACGAGCGCGCGATGCGCGAGGCGCTGCGCCGGCGCGCGATACGAAGGCCCGGTCGCTCCCAGTTCAGGAAGCGACGAGGGAGGCGTGCCTTCAGGCCGGCCGGCCTGCGTAGTGGAACTTGCCGCGCCAGGCGCCGAGCACGAGGCCCGGATAGCCGGGGCGGCCGAGGCTACCGTTGTAGCGGCCGAGCGCCCGGTAGAGGTCGCCCTTCTCGATGTCGAGATAGTGCCGCAGGATCGTGCAGCCGAAGCGGAGGTTGGTCCGCAGGTGGAAAAGATTCGTCTGCTTGTCGCCGATGAGGTCCGCCCAGAACGGCATCACCTGCATCAGGCCGCGCGCACCGGCGCTCGACACCGCGTACTTCTTGAAGCCGCTCTCGACCTCGATGATGCCGAGCACGAGCTGCGGGTCGAGCCCGGCGCGGGTGGCCTCGTAGTGGACCGTCTTCAGCAGTTCGACGCGGAAGCGCGGGTCCGGAACGCGGGCGGCGAGGCGGTCCGACATCTCGAGCAGCCAGCGATAGGCGTCCTCGGGCGCCGCGAAGCGCAGCTGCGGCTCGGCGCGGTCGGACACCGCGCGCGAGAGTGCCGCGCGGACATTGTTCGCGAGCGGCTCGTACTGCTGCGCGCCCGCGAACGCGGACGGCGCCGCGAGGAGCGCGGTCACGGCGAGCGCTAGCGAGGCGGCAGCTTGGCGCACAGGAACTCCACGGCCTCCGCGACGCCGACGCCCGTTGCCTGCGTCTCGCGGCGGCCCTGCACTTCGATTCTGCCATCCTTGAGCCCGCGCTCGCCAACGACGGCCCGGACAGGGATGCCAACTAGTTCCATGTCGGCGAACATGACGCCGGGACGTTCGTCACGGTCGTCGAGCAGCACCTCGACGCCCGCGGCGAGCAGGTCGGCATAGAGCCTGTCCACGGTTTCGCGCACCGCCGCACCGCGGTGATAGCCGACCGGCACGAGCGCGACCGCGAACGGCGCCATCGGCGCCGGCCAGACGATGCCGCGCGCGTCGTGGTTCTGCTCGATGGCGGCGCCGACGATGCGCGTGATGCCGATGCCGTAGCAGCCCATCTCGATCGGCTGCGGCTTGCCGTTCTCGTCGAGGAACGTCGCGCCGAGGGCCTGCGAGTACTTGGTGCGCAGCTGGAAGATGTGGCCGACCTCGATGCCGCGGCAGAGCTCGAGCCGGCCCTTGCCGTCGGGACTCGGGTCGCCGGCGACGACGTTGCGGATGTCGGCGACGAGCCCGGGCTCCGGCAGGTCGCGGCCGAAGTTGACGCCGGTGAGGTGAAAGCCGGCCTCGTTCGCGCCGCAGACGAAGTCGGCCATCGCTGCGACGGCGCGATCGGCGATCACGCGCACGCTCTGGCGCACGCCCACCGGCCCGATGTAGCCCGGCACGCAGCCGAGGTGCTGCTCGATCTCGCCGTCGGTCGCGAAGCGGAAGGGGTCCAGCCCCCGGACCTTCTGCGTCTTGATCTCGTTCAGCGTGTGGTCGCCGCGCAGGAGGAGCATCACGAACTGGTCGTCGTGCACGATCGCGATCGCCTTCACCGTGCGCTCGAGCGGCAGCCCGAGCAGCTCGGCGACGTCCTCGCAGCGGGTCTTGCCCGGCGTCGGCACCTTGCGCATCGGCTCGGCCGCCGCGGTGCGCGGCGTGGCCGGCGCGAGCGCCTCGGCGAGCTCGACGTTCGCCGCGTAGTCCGATTCGGGCGCGAAGGCGATCGCGTCCTCGCCCGAATCCGCGAGCACGTGGAACTCGTGCGAGCCGGTGCCGCCGATCGATCCCGGGTCCGCGCTCACCGCGCGGAACTGCAGGCCGAGGCGCGTGAAGATGCGCGAATAGGTGTCGTGCATCACCCGGTACTCGCGCTCGAGGTCGGCGTAGCTCGCGTGGAACGAGTAGCCGTCCTTCATCGTGAACTCCCGCCCGCGCATGACGCCGAAGCGCGGCCGGATCTCGTCGCGGAACTTGGTCTGGATCTGGTAGAGATGCAGCGGCAGCTGGCGGTAGCTGCGGATCTCGCGCCGCGCGATGTCGGTGATCACCTCCTCGTGCGTCGGCCCGATCACGAAGTCGCGCTTGTGCCGGTCCTTCAGGCGCAGCAGCTCGGGGCCGTACTTCTCCCAGCGCCCGGACTCCTGCCAGAGCTCGGCAGGCTGCACGGCGGGGAGGAAGAGCTCGAGCGCGCCGGCGCGGTTCATCTCCTCGCGCACGATCGCCTCGACCTTCCTCACCACGCGCAGGCCGAGCGGCAGCCAGGAGTAGATGCCGCCGGCGAGGCGTCGGATGAGGCCCGCGCGGATCATCAGCCGGTGGCTGACGATCTCGGCGTCCGACGGCGCTTCCTTGAGCGTGGCGAGGAGATACTGCGAGACGCGCATTGCGCAATCCTTGGGCGAAATCGCGAGGCGGTTGAGGCACGCGGCCGGGCGAAACCCGTGCGTGCTCCTGCAGCAAGCGCGCGATTCTAATCGATCGTTTCAGGCGGCCGCGCTGCGCTGCGCAACGACGCGCTGCTCGCTTCAAAAGGTGTGGTTTCTGTGAAAGAATCGACGCACGTTCCGCTCGTCCCTGCGATACGCGAACATGCTCGACCGCGAAGGCTTCCGACCGAACGTCGGCATCATCATCGCCAACGCGAAGAACGAGGTGTTCTGGGGCAAGCGCGTGCAGGAGCACGCATGGCAGTTCCCGCAGGGCGGGATCAAGCACGGCGAGTCGCCGGAGAAGGCGATGTATCGCGAGCTGCAGGAGGAGGTCGGCCTGCTGCCGGTGCACGTGCGCATCCTCGGGCGCACCAAGGGCTGGCTGCGCTACGAGGTGCCCAACCAGTGGGTGCGTCGCGAGTGGCGCGGCAGCTACCGCGGCCAGAAGCAGATCTGGTTCCTCCTGCGCATGGTCGGGCGCGACACCGACGTGCGGCTGCGCGCCAGCACGAAGCCCGAGTTCGACGCGTGGCGCTGGAGCGAGTACTGGATTCCGCTCGAGTCGGTGATCGAGTTCAAGCGCGAGGTCTACCAGCAGGCGCTCACCGAGCTCGCGCCATTCCTCAACCGCGACCAGCGGCGCGGGCGCTATTTCGCCACCCGCGCGCTGCGCGTCGAGCGCGCCTGAGCCCGGCAGCGCGAAGGCACTCTCAGCCCGTTGCAAGGCGGGCACGGTAAGCTGCGAGACATCGCGAGGTATCAGCCGCAGGACCTGACCGTGGCCGCTGGGGCCACGATGCAACCAAGGCGTGAAAGGAGCATGGATGCCGAACCGCAATCATTCGCCGCTGCCGATGCATCACCTCCGGGCGCAGGTCCAGGTGCCCATCGCGGGACCGCAAGGCGATGCGCCGCTGTCGATGGACTCGCCGGCGCTCGACTTCTACACTGATCTCACGCGCGTGCCGGCGGCGACCATCGAGGAAAGCGCGATGGTGGACGACGCCAACCGCACCATGATCCGCCGCGGCGTGCGCTCGCTGCTCGTCATCGACCACGAGCGGCGCCTGCTCGGACTGCTCACCGCGACGGACGTGATCAGCGAGAAGCCGGTGCAGGCGGCGCAGCAGCACCGCGTGCCGCTTTCCGAAGTACAGGTGCGCGACATCATGACGCCGACGGCGGGGATCGAGGCGTTCGAATACGAAGACTTCGCGCGCGCCGCGGTCGGGCGTGTCGTCACGGCGCTTCGCAACGCGGGACGGCAGCACGGGTTGGTCTTGCGCCGCCAAGGGAGCTCGCACGGGCACGAGCTCATCCAGGGGATCGTGTCGCTGACACAGATCGCCAGTGCCCTCGGCGTCGCCATCGACCTGCCCGGTCACGCGCGCAGCTTCGCGGAGATCGAGGCGGCGATCCGCGCCTGATCGCGGCCCGCCGCGCGCCCGCAGGGTGGCGGCCTCTGGCGCGCCGCCCTGGCCTTGCCTTGTCCTTGACAAGGCAGCGCCGCAGTTACTACACTCCCTCCACGTTTTAGATCGAGTCTAAACCTCGGGTCTAAAACGAGACCACCCCCCCGAAAGTCCCCCAACACAGGAGGCGTCATGCAACTCAAGGGCTCGAAGACCGAGGACAACCTGAAGGCCGCGTTCGCCGGTGAATCGCAGGCCAACCGCCGCTATCTCTACTTCGCGGGCAAGGCCGACGTCGAGGGCCAGAACGACGTCGCCGCGCTGTTCCGCTCGACCGCGGAGGGCGAGACCGGCCACGCGCACGGCCACCTCGAGTACCTGGAGCAGGTGGGCGATCCGGCGACCGGCCTGCCGATCGGCAGCTCGCGCCAGAACCTGAAGGCGGCGGTCGCCGGCGAGACGCACGAGTACACCGACATGTACCCGGGCATGGCCAAGGCCGCCCGCGAGGAAGGCTTCGACGAGATTGCCGACTGGTTCGAGACGCTAGCGAAGGCCGAGCGCTCGCACGCGAACCGCTTCCAGAAGGCTCTCGACACGCTCGCCGACTGAGGCAGGCGCGCGCCGTGAAGGGGGAGCGCGGGCTCCCCTTTTTCGTCGCCGCGCCGCGGCGGCGGTGCACGCCCGCCGCTTGCTGCACCCGAGCCGAGGCCGACCGCCGGCCTCGGTCTGCACATCCCCGGACCCACATGACCGCACGCGAAGGCAGCCTCGAAGCGCCCACCCGACACCCCATCGACTGGAAGTCGAACGACTTCTACGACGAGGACAAGCTCTTCGAGGAGATGCACCGCGTCTTCGACATCTGCCACGGCTGCCGCCGCTGCGTGAGCCTGTGCGGATCGTTCCCGACGCTCTTCGACCTCGTCGACGAGGGGCCGACCGGCGAGATGGACGGGGTGAAGAAGGAGGACTACTGGAAGGTCGTCGACCAGTGCTACCTCTGCGACCTCTGCTACATGACGAAGTGTCCGTACGTGCCGCCGCACCCGTGGAACCTCGACTTCCCGCACCTGATGCTTCGCGGCAAGGCGGTCAAGTACAAGCGCGGCGAGGTCACCCTGCGCGACAAGATCCTCACCTCGACGGACGTGGTCGGGACCTTTGCCTCGATCCCGATCGTCGCGCAGGTCGTGAACGCTGTGAACCACAGCGCTGCCGCGCGCGGCCTGATGGAGAAGGTGCTCGGCGTGGCCAAGGAGCGGGTGCTGCCCGACTACTCGCCGGGGAGCTTCGGCTTCAAGGCGCGGAAGAGCGCCGACTTCCCGGTGCGCGACGGCGAGCGGACCTCCGGGAAGGTGGCGATCTTCGCGACCTGCTACGTGAGCTACAACGAGCCGGGCATCGGCCTCGACCTCGAGACGGTGCTCGAGCACAACGAGATCAGCTACGTCGTCGCGCACCAGGAAGCGTGCTGCGGCATGCCCAAGCTCGAGCTCGGCGACCTCGACGCGGTCGAGTCGCTCAAGGACTTCAACATCCCGGTGCTCGCGGACCTTGCGCGGCAGGGCTACCAGATCATGACGCCGGTGCCCTCGTGCACCCTCATGTTCCGGAGCGAGCTGCCGCTGCTCTTCCCCGAGGACGAGGACGTCAAGGCGGTGGCCAAGGCGATGGTCGAGCCGTTCGAGTACTTCGTGCTCCGCCACAAGGACGGCCTGCTCAGGACCGACTGGAAGCAGGGGCTCGGCAAGGTCTCGTACCACATCCCCTGCCACTCCCGGGTGCAGAACATCGGGCAGAAGACGCGCGAGCTGCTCTCGATGATCCCGGGCACCGAAGTCACGACCGTCGAGCGTTGCTCCGGTCACGACGGCACCTGGGGCGTGAAGACGGAGTTCTTCCAGCAGTCGATGAAGATCGGCCGGCCGGTGTTCAAGGCGATGGCCGCGCCGAAGCCCGACTACATCAGCTCGGACTGCGCGATGGCCGCGCGCCACATCCAGCAGGGGATGGGCGCCGAGGTCCACGCGCAGAAGGACCATCCCATCTCGCTGCTTCGCATTGCCTACGGACTGTAGAGAACCACGACATGACCGCCACCGCCATGAACAAGATCGCCCGTTCCAGCCTGCTCACCCTCGAGGCCTACGCGCGCGCCCGCAAGGAGTTCCGCGCCAGGGTCATGGCCCACAAGAAGCACCGCAAGGTCCATCTCGGTGACCACGTCACGCTCATCTTCGAGGACGAGCTGACGGTGCGCTACCAGATCCAGGAGATGCTGCGCGCCGAGAAGATCTTCGAGGAAGAAGACATCCAGCACGAGCTGGAGGCCTACAACCCGCTCATCCCCGATGGGCGCAACCTCAAGGCGACGATGATGATCGAGTACCCCGACCTCGAGGAGCGCAGAGCGGCGCTCGCGCGCCTGAAGGGGATCGAAGACCGTACCTACGTGCAGGTCGAGGCCTGCCAGCGCGTGTACGCGATCGCTGACGAGGATCTCGAGCGCGAGACCGAGGAGAAGACGTCCGCGGTGCACTTCCTGCGCTTCGAGCTGACCGACGAGATGGTGAAGTCGCTGAAGTACGGCGTCAGCCTCGCGGTGGGCGTCGATCATCCGCACTACAGGGTGGCGTTGGACCCGCTGCCGATCGACATCCGCAACTCGCTCGTCAACGACCTCGCGTGATGCGCGCTTCCGCCCTTGCGCTTGCGGCCGGCCTGCTCCTCGGCGGCTGCGCCGAGGGCGGGCGCCCCAACTCCTCCATCTACGACAAGGTGGTCGGCAAGGAGCGCGAAGCGGAGCCGGATCCAGCCGCTGCCGAAATGCCGCTGCCGCCGTTTCCGCAGGCGAAGAACCTGCTGCCCTTCGAGGCGAACCGGTCGGTGGCGATCAAGTTCTTCGTCGACGCCCCCTCGATCGCGCCGCAGCCGCCCGACATCGTGCGCTTCACCCTCGTGGGCAAGGGCGAGGGCAGCGCCGAGAACGTGTCCTACGAGGGATTCAACTGCACCAGCGGCGAACGCATCACCTACGCGTGGGGTAAGAGCGACGGCACCTGGTCCCGCGCGCGCGACGCCACCTGGAAGCCCATCGCGCGCACGGACATCGTCCGCATCGCCCTGTACGCGGATTACCTGTGTCCCGGCCGCAGACCGGTACGCACCGCCGCCGACGGCGTGAACGCGCTGCGTCTCGGCGGGCATCCCGAGGCGCGGTCGAACACCGGCGGCTACGCGCCTGACCCGAACTGGCGCTGATCCCCGGGGCGCGCCTGCGCCGCGCTGGGGATGCATCGCGGTCAGAGCAGGACGAGGTCGTCGCGATGGATGAGCTCGGGCTCGTCCATGTAGCCGAGGATGGCCTCGATCTCCCCTGACGGCTTGCCGAGGATGCGGCGCGACTCCGCGGCGCTGTAGTTCACCAGGCCGCGCGCGACTTCGCGACCGTCGGGCGCGACGCAGGTCACCACCGCGCCGCGCTCGAACTCGCCGTCGATCGTGGTCACGCCCACCGGCAGGAGGCTCTTCCCGCCGGCGAGCGCACGGCTCGCGCCGGCGTCGAGATGGAGCCGACCGCCGACCTGCACGTGATCGGCGAGCCACTGCTTGCGCGCAGCGAGCGGCTCGGTGTCCGCCACCAGCAGCGTGCCGATCGCCTCGCCGCGCCCGAGGCGCACGAGCACGTCCGGCTCGCGGCCAGACGCAATCACGGTGTGCGCGCCGCTGCGCGCCGCGCGCTTCGCTGCGAGCACCTTGGTGATCATGCCGCCGCGACCGATCGACGTGCCGGCACCGCCGGCCATCGTTTCGAGCGCGGGATCACCGGCACGCGCCTCCCGAACCAGCGTTGCGGCCGCATCGCGCCGGGGATCGGCGGTGTAGAGCCCGCGCTGGTCGGTGAGAATGACGAGGCAGTCCGCGTCGATGAGGTTCGTGACGAGCGCGCCGAGGGTGTCGTTGTCGCCGAACTTGATCTCGTCGGTGACCACGGTGTCGTTCTCGTTGATCACCGGGATCACGCCGAGCGCGATCAGCGTGCGCAGCGTCGATCGCGCGTTGAGGTAGCGGCTGCGGTCGGCAAGATCGGCGTGGGTGAGCAGCACCTGCGCCGTGCGCAGTCCGAGCGCCGCGAAGCACGACTCGTACACCTGCGCGAGTCCCATCTGCCCGACCGCGGCCGCCGCCTGCAGCTCGTGCATCGGCTGCGGCCGCTTCTTCCAGCCCAGTCGCTGCATGCCTTCGGCGATGGCGCCGCTCGACACCATCACCACTTCGCGCGCGTCGCGCGCGAGCGCCGCGACCTGCCCCGCCCAGGTCGCGATCGCGGCGCGGTCGAGGCCGGCGCCCTCGTTCGTGACGAGCGCACTGCCCACCTTCACGACCAGGCGGCGCGCACGGGCGAGCAGGGCGGTCATCGGCGCGCGCTCCGGTCGAGCTCCTGCATCACCGCGCGGCAGAGCTCGCGGCAGCCTTCGCCGGTCGCGGCCGACACCGCGAAGTGCGGGCGTTGCCAGCGGAAGCGACGCACGAACTCGGCGATGCGCGACGATCGTTCCTCCGCCGGCACGAGGTCGATCTTGTTGAGCACCAGCCAGCGCGGCTTTGCCGCAAGCTTGGCGTCGTACTTGCGCAGCTCGCGCACGATCGCGCGTGCCTCCTGCACCGGATCCGTCGTCGCATCGGCGGGCGCGACGTCGACCACGTGAAGCAGCACCCGCGTGCGCGCGAGGTGCCGCAGGAACTGGTGGCCGAGCCCTGCGCCTTCCGCGGCCCCCTCGATGAGGCCGGGGATGTCGGCCATCACGAAGCTGCGGTTCTCGTCGATGCGCACGACGCCGAGGTTGGGGTGGAGGGTGGTGAACGGATAGTCGGCGACTTTCGGGCGCGCGCTCGATACGGCGCGGATCAGGGTCGACTTGCCGGCATTCGGCATCCCCAGCAGTCCGACGTCGGCGAGCACCTTCAGCTCGAGCCGGAGATGGCGCGATTCGCCCGGCTCGCCGGGCTGCGCGTAACGCGGCGCGCGGTTGGTGCTCGACTTGAAGTTGACGTTGCCGAGCCCGCCCCGACCGCCGCGTGCGAGCAGCGCCACCTGGCCGTCGGTCGCGAGGTCGATGATCACCTCGTCCGAGGCCTCGTCCGCGATCACGGTCCCGACCGGGAACCGCAGATGGACGTCCGCGCCGCCGCGGCCGTTGCACTGCTTGCCCATGCCTTTGGCGCCGTCAGCAGCGCGATGGATGCGCGCGAAGCGGTAATCGATGAGCGTGTTCACGTTGCGGTCCGCCACCGCGTAGATGCTGCCGCCGCGCCCGCCGTCGCCGCCGTCGGGCCCGCCACGCGGCACGTACTTCTCGCGCCGGAAGCTCGACGCGCCATCGCCGCCCTTGCCGGCATGGACCTCGATGCGGGCTTCATCGATGAACTTCATGGAAAGGAGACGAGGCGGGCCGAAGGAGAGGGCGACGATCCCCACTGGCCGCCTTTGCCGGCGTGGACCTCGATGCGGGCTTCATCGATGAACTTCATGGAAAGGAGTGAGGCGGGCCGAGGGAAGAAACGGCGTCCATCCCCACTGTCGCCGCCTGCCGGCGCGCACCGCGAGGCGCGTTTCATGAGCTCGCTTGAAGCGACGCCCCAGAAACCAAGAAGCCCTATCCGAGGATAGGGCTTCCGGCACGAAAGGGGAGGCGGGAAGCGGTCAGGCCGCAGCCGGCACCACGCTCACGACGTGACGGCTGTGGGGGCCCTTGTGGCCGAACTGGATCGTGCCGGTGACCTTCGCGAACAGCGTGTGGTCGCGGCCCATGCCGACGTTCTCGCCGGCGTGGATGCGCGTGCCGCGCTGGCGGACGATGATGCTTCCGGCGCTCACGAGCTCGCCGCCATAGCGCTTGACGCCGAGGCGCTTCGCCTGCGAATCGCGGCCGTTGCGCGAGCTGCCGCCTGCCTTCTTGTGTGCCATGACCGTGCTCCTGTCGTCGCCCTGCTGGAGAGAAAACGCGCCTGACGGCGTTTTCGTGAACTCGGGGTGCACGAGGGGGCTTGCCCCCCTCGTGGCGTGCACAATTAGACCGAAATCCCCGTGATCCGGATCGCAGTGTAGGGCTGGCGGTGGCCCTGCGTCTTCTTGTAGTGCTTGCGCCGGCGCAGCTTGAAGATGCGCACCTTGTCGCCCAGACCGTGCTCGACCACCGTCGCCTTCACCGAGGCGCCAGTCACGAGCGGCGCGCCCACCTTGAGTCCGCCCTCGCTGCCGTCACCCTGGCCGACGGCGAGAACCTCGCCGAGCACCACTTCGGCGCCGGGCTCGGCGCCGAGCTTCTCGACACGAAGCGTGTCGCCTTCGGCAACCCGGTACTGCTTGCCGCCCGTCCTGACGATTGCATACATGATCGTTGTCGCTCCGGCTGCCGCGGTGGTCCCGCGTCTTCGCGGTGTTGCCGCTGTCCGCTGTGTCGAACGCCAAGCGCTCGGTCAACGAGCGCTCGCGAGAGCCCGCCATTATAGCGAGGCGCTCGGGAATTGGTCAAAGCGGGCGTGTTATCCTGCCGCTCCGTTCGCGTCCCGGATCCCACGTTTGTCCCCGCCGCTCGAGTCCGTCCGCCGCCTGATCGCCGCAGACATGGCCGCGGTGGACGCCGTCATCCGCCGACGCCTCGAGTCGGACGTGGTGCTGATCCGCCAGGTGGCGGAATACATCATCGGCAGCGGCGGCAAGCGGCTGCGGCCGGCGCTGCTGCTGCTCGCGGCGGGCGCCACGGGCTATCGCGGCGGCCCGGCGCAACATGAGCTGGCCGCCGTGGTGGAATTCATCCACACCGCCACGTTGCTCCACGACGACGTGGTCGACGAGTCCGAGCTTCGGCGCGGCCGGCGCACCGCCAACGCCGCCTTCGGCAACCCGGCGAGCGTGCTGGTCGGCGACTTCCTCTATTCGCGCGCGTTCCAGATGATGGTGGGCCTCGCGAACATGCGCGTGATGGAAGTGCTGGCGGAGGCGACGAACACCATCGCCGAGGGCGAGGTGCTGCAGCTCCTCAACGTCCACAATGCCGACACCGACGAGGAGGCGTATCTCGAGGTGATCCGGCGCAAGACCGCCAAGCTCTTCGAGGCGGCGGCCCGGCTGGGCGGCATCCTCGGCGGCGCTCCGCGTCACATCGAGGACGGCCTCGCGGCGTATGGCCAGCACGTCGGCGCCGCGTTCCAGCTGCTCGACGACGTGCTCGACTACTCGGGCGATCTCGCCGAGATCGGGAAGAACCTGGGCGACGACCTGAACGAGGGCAAGCCGACGCTGCCCCTCATCTACGCCATGCGCAAGGGCAGCCGTGCCCAGGCGGAGGTCGTGCGCCGCGCCGTCGAAAGCGGCGGGCGCGAAGGCTTCGACGACGTGCTCGCGACCATCCGCGACACCGGCGCGCTCGACTACACGCGCGCCCAGGCGGCGCGCGAAGCGGACACCGCGCGCGCGGCGATCGCCGCGCTCCCGCATACTCCCTTCAAGGAATCTTTGCTAAACTTATCGGCTTTCGCGGCCGATCGCAGCTTCTGAGCTGCGCTCGTCCCGCCCGCGAAAGACGCGCGTTCGTCGCACCTCGGGGTGTAGCGCAGCCTGGTAGCGCACTGCGTTCGGGACGCAGGAGTCGGAGGTTCAAATCCTCTCACCCCGACCAATCCTTCCGCCGTGGTCCATGCGGTCCCGACGGCAACCCGGGGCTCCGCCCGCAGCCACCGTCGCTTCGGCCGGCCGCGTGCCAAGGCTGCGGCGGCCGGATGCGTGAAGATCCTCGTCGCCGCGCCCGCTCGGGGCCGCGAAGCGCTCGCGTGAGCATTTGTGCCGCTCCCGCCGGGCGCCTCGCTACCGGTGCGACCTGATGCTTTGACGCTCGCAGGTCGCTGTGCTACTTAAGCCGGCGTCATAGTCGTCGCGATCGCGTCGCATCGAACCGGGTTCGCTGACGCGGCCACCTGAGCACGTTCGCGTCCGTCTTCTGCGCATGGGCAAGTTCCTCGTCCTGATACTCGTGGTGCTGGCGGTCGTGTTCATCGCCCGCATGCTCGCCGCGCCGCGCCGCGAGCGCGACGAAGGCGGCGGGCCGCCGCGGGTCGGCAAGGAGGAGCTCGTCGTGCCTTGCGCGCACTGCGGCATCCACGTTCCCGAGAGTGCGGCCGTCCGTTCCGGCGGGCGCGTCTTCTGCAGCGATGACCACCGCCGTCTTTTCGGGAAATGAGGTTGCCGGGCGCGGGATGGAGCCCGCGCCCGACGCCGAGGTGCCGGCGTCCTTCTGGACGTCGCTGCGCTTCTTCAACGCCTACCGCCTGATCGTCGCGTCGCTCTTCATCGCCGCCGCACTCGTGCATCCGGCGGTGCTCGATCTCGCCGGCCGCGGCCTGGACCGCTTCCGCGCCATCGCCTGGACCTACCTCGCGCTCGCGATCGTCTACCAGCTCGCGCTGCGGCGCTCGCCGCGTCGCTTTCCGGTGCAGCTCACCCTGCACGTGCTCACCGACATCGTCGCCATCACGCTGCTCATGGACGCGAGCGGGGGATTCAAGAGCGGCGTCGGCGTCATGCTCCTCATCTCGCTCGCCGGGGCCGCGCTCGTGGCGAGCGCCGCGCTGACGCTGCTCTATGCGGCGGTCGCCTCGATCGCGGTCCTGCTCGTGCAGGGCTTGCAGGTCGTCGCCGACGACGCCACCGTGGCGACGCTGCTGCAGCCGGGTCTGCTCAGCATCGGCTTCTTCGCCACCGCCACGCTGACGAACCGTCTTGCGCAGCGGGTGATCATGAACGAGCGGGTCGCGCGCCAGCGCGCGGTCGACCTCGCCAACCAGCTGCGCGTGAGCGACCTCGTCATCCAGGACGTGCAGGACGGTGTCCTCGTGGTCGACGGCAACGGGCTGGTGCGCCAGGCCAACCGCCGCGTCGAGGCGCTGACCGGACGGCCCGGCCCGGACCTCGACCAGCTCGAGCACTACTGGCCCGACCTCGCGCGCGAGCTGGAGCGCTGGCGCCGCGACGGGCCGAAGGCGGTGCAGCCGGTGCGCAGCCCCGAGGGCGGCAAGCCGGTGCGCGCGCGTTTCGCCGATGCAGGCGTGGCCGGCGCGGGACTCACGCTCGTCTTCCTCGAGGACCTCTCGGAGCTCGAGGAGCAGTCGCGCCAGCTCAAGCTCGCCGCGCTCGGACGCCTGACCGCCAACATCGCGCACGAGATCCGCAATCCGCTCTCGGCGATCACGCACGCCGGCGACCTGCTCGCGGAGGAGAACCGCGCCGCGCCGCGCGAGCGGCTGATACGCATCATCCGCGACAACGCGCAGCGCCTCGACCGCATGGTCGCCGACGTGCTCGAGCTCAACCGTCGCGATCGCCTCACTCCGGAGCCGATCCGCCTGAGCGCTTTCCTCGCCGCGTTCGCCGACGACTTCGCCCAGTCGGAGGAGATTCCGCGCGCCGGCCTGCTCATCGCCTGCGAGGGGGATCCGGTGGTGCAGTTCGACCGCGTCCACCTGCACCAGGTGGTGTGGAACCTCGCGCGCAACGCCTGGCGCCACTCGCGCCGGCAGACGGGCAGCGTGGCCATGCAGGTGCGCCGCGCCGGACAGCGGCTCGAGCTGCACGTCATCGACGACGGACCGGGCGTCCCTGCCGAGGTCCAGGCACAGCTCTTCGAGCCGTTCTTCACCACCTTCAGCTCGGGGACCGGGCTCGGGCTCTACATCGCGCGCGAGCTCTGCGTCGCCAACGGCGCCACGCTCGACTATCTCGCGCGCGGGGCCGGCGCCGACTTTCGCATCCGATGGCAGGGGGCGACGACATGAGCCACCCGGAAAGACGCAGTGCGCCGAAGCCGGCGCAGGTGCTCGTCGTCGACGACGAGGCCGACATCCGCGAGCTGCTGGAGCTCACGCTGCTCCGCATGGGCCTCGGCGTCGAGTCCGCGGGCTCGGTCGCTGAGGCGCAGTCGCGCCTGCAGTCGCAGCGCTTCGACCTGTGTCTCACCGACATGCGGCTGCCGGACGGGCAGGGGCTCGAGCTCGTGCGCTTCATCGGCGCGCACTGCGCCGACGTGCCCGTGGCCGTCATCACCGCCCACGGGAGCACCGAGAACGCCGTCGCCGCGCTCAAGGCCGGCGCGTTCGACTACGTCTCCAAGCCGCTCTCGCTCGAGCAGCTGCGCACGCTCGTCAAGTCCGCGCTCAACCTGCCGCAGAAGCCGGCCGCCGGCGCCGCGGCGCGCACGCCCGGGACGCTGCCGCTCCTCGGCGACAGCGGCGCGATGGACCAGGTGCGCGAGCTGATCGCCAAGCTCGCGCGCAGCCAGGCGCCGGTTTACATCACGGGCGAATCGGGCAGCGGCAAGGAGCTCGCCGCGCGGCTCGTGCACGAGAACGGCGCCAGACGCGAGCGCGCGTTCGTCGCCGTGAACTGCGGGGCGATTCCCGAGAATCTGATGGAGAGCGAGTTCTTCGGCTACAGGAAAGGCGCCTTTACGGGCGCCGAGGCCGATCGCGAAGGCTTCTTCCATGCCGCGAACGGCGGCACGCTGTTCCTCGACGAGGTCGCCGACCTGCCGCTGCCCATGCAGGTGAAGCTGCTGCGCGCCATCCAGGAGAAGCGGGTGCGCAAGGTCGGCGCCACGAGCGAGGACGCCGTCGACGTGCGCCTGATCTGCGCCACCCACCAGAACCTGGCGCAACTCGTCGAGCAGGGCCGCTTCCGGCAGGACCTCTACTTCCGGCTCGCCGTCATCGAGCTGCGCATGCCGCCGCTGCGCGAGCGGCGCGAGGATGTGCCGCTGCTTGCGCAGTCGATCCTCGCGCGCCTCTGCCAGGGCGGGGACACCAAGCAGCTGTCCTCCGGCGCGCGCGAAGCGCTGGTCCGCTACGACTTCCCCGGCAACGTCCGTGAGCTCGAGAACGTCCTCGAGCGCGCGATCGCGCTGTCCTCCGGCGCCGAGATCGCCGCGGAGGACCTGCAGCTCGCGCCGCAGGTGGCGGCCGACGAGCCGCCCGCGCCGAACGCGAAGTGGCCGCTGCAGGAGTACCTCGACCGCGTCGAGCGCGAAGCGATCCTCGAGGCGCTCGACCGCACGCGCTTCAACCGCACCGCTGCGGCGAAGATCCTCGGCATCACGTTCCGCGCGCTGCGTTACCGGATGGAGCGGCTGGGGATCCAGTGAGCGGTCCGCGACCCGTCCTGCCATCTCGCAACGGCGCGCCGATGAAGCTTTCGTCGCAGGGACGCATCGAGGGCGTGCCGTTCCTCGCCTCCCCCAACGCGGACGAGCGGCCCGAAGGCGAGGGCATCCGGCTGCTCGTCGTGCACGGCATCAGCCTGCCGCCGCGGGCGTTCGGCGGCGACGGGGTGCTCCGTCTTTTCCGCAACGCGCTCGATGGCGCCGAGCACCCCGAGCTCCTGCCCGTGGCGCACCTTCGCGTTTCCGCACACTTCCTCGTCCGTCGTGGCGGGGAGATCCTGCAATTCGTCGAGTGCCGGCGGCGCGCCTGGCACGCGGGCGCCTCGCACTGGCGGGATCGCGAGGGCTGCAACGACTTCTCCATCGGCGTCGAGCTCGAGGGCGCCGACGACGTCGAGTACACCGAGGCGCAATATCGGGCACTCGGTGAGCTCGCCGAGGTCCTCGCTGCGGCATACCCGATCGAAGCAGTGGTAGGCCACAGCGACGTCGCTCCCGGACGCAAGACCGATCCCGGGCCGGCGTTCGACTGGAACCGCGCGCGCGTCTTCCTGCCACGGCTCGGCTGAGACGCAGCCGCGGCCCCTCCGAAACGCTTGCCCGCGTGCGCCGCCTGCACGCCGTGCTCGTCGGACAAGCCATGCGCCGCGCGCGCCTCGGACGCCTGAGGAGCATCCATGCGGAGGCGGCGCTTGACGACGCGCTTCCCGATCGCACTTCCAAGCGAGCGCCGGTCCCCGCGCGGCGTGAACTAGGTCACGCAAGCGCGCAATCGTGGGTTCGCCGCTGCGCTGCACACCGAAAAAACGGTTGCTGGTGTCGGGCGGCGGCCCCTACAATTAGGCCTGAATTGCAGCACGGCCACTAAATGTAGTGGTGTAGTGGCCAGACGCCGCCTCCCCAGGAGCTGTCGCCAGCGACGGCCCCGAGGGGCAGGCCCGAGCAGTGCGCGAGCGCCGACAAGAAGAGCAACGCGGGCCGCGCGCGGTGAAATCCCAGGACAAAGGAGCAGTTCCATGCAGCTTGTGGGTGAGGCCGTTGCGGCGGCTCGCGTCCCGGTCGCCAACGTCGCCGACGGCGCCTCCGCCGCGACGGCGTCGCGTTTTTCCGGCTACAGCATCATCCGGCGCAACGGTGCCGTGGTCGGGTTCGAGCCGAGCAAGATCTCGGTCGCCCTCACCAAGGCGTTCCTCGCCGTCGAGGGCGGGCAGGGCGCGGCGTCGGCGCGCGTGCGCGAGGTCGTGGCCCAGCTCACCGAGCAGGTGGTGAACGCGCTCGTCCGGCGCCTGCCTTCCGGTGGCACCTTCCACATCGAGGACGTGCAGGACCAGGTCGAGCTGGCCCTGATGCGCTCCGGCCAGCACGACGTGGCGCGCGCGTACGTTCTATATAGAGAGAAGCGCGCGCAGGCCCGGGCGCAGGATGCGGCGGCGAGGAAGGCGGCGCAGCAGCAGCCGGTCCTGCACGTCGTCGAGGGCAGCGAGCGCCGGCCGCTCGACGTCGCGCGGCTCGACGCCCTCATCGCCTCCGCATGCCAGGCCCTCGGCGACGCGGTCGACCCCGCGCTGATCCGTGCCGACACCCTCAAGAACCTCTACGACGGCGTCCCTGCCGCGGAGGTGCGCAAGTCGACGATCCTCGCCGCGCGCGCACTCATCGAGAAGGATCCCGCCTACTCGTACGTCACCGCGCGGTTGCTGCTCAACGACATCCGCCTCGAGATCCTCGGCGAGGAAGTCGCGCAGGAGGAGATGGCCGAGCGCTACGCCGAATACTTCCCGCGCTACGTGGCGGAAGGGGTCGCCGCCGAGCTGCTCGACCCGAAGCTCGCGACCTTCGACCTGGAGCGCATCGGCCGCGCGCTCGACGCCTCGCGCGACCTGCAGTTCCAGTACCTCGGACTGCAGACGCTCTACGACCGCTACTTCCTGCACGTGGACGGCCGCCGCATCGAGCTGCCGCAGGCGTTCTTCATGCGCGTCGCGATGGGCCTCGCCCTGAACGAGATCGACCGCGAGGCGCGGGCGATCGAGTTCTACCACGCGCTGTCGAGCTTCGACTTCATGAGCTCGACGCCGACGCTCTTCAACTCGGGGACCCTGCGGCCCCAGCTCTCGTCCTGCTACCTGACCACGGTCTCGGACGACCTCGCCGGCATCTACGAGGCGATCAAGGAGAACGCGCTCCTCGCCAAGCACGCCGGCGGCCTCGGCAACGACTGGACGCCGGTGCGCGCCCTCGGCTCGCACATCAAGGGGACGAACGGCAAGTCGCAGGGCGTGGTGCCCTTCCTCAAGGTCGTGAACGACACCGCGGTGGCGGTCAACCAGGGCGGCAAGCGCAAGGGCGCGGTCTGCTCCTATCTGGAGACCTGGCACCTCGACATCGAGGAGTTCCTCGAGCTGCGCAAGAACACCGGCGACGACCGCCGCCGCACCCACGACATGAACACCGCCAACTGGGTGCCGGACCTGTTCATGCGCCGCGTCGTGGAGGGCGGGGAGTGGACGCTCTTCAGCCCGTCGGACGTCGGCGACCTGCACGACAGGTTCGGCAAGGCGTTCGAGGAGGCCTACCTCCGCTACGAGGAGAAGGCGGCGCGCGGCGAGATCCGGCTGTTCAAGAAGATCCCGGCCGTGCAGCTCTGGCGCAAGATGCTCTCGATGCTGTTCGAGACCGGGCATCCCTGGATCACCTTCAAGGACCCGTGCAACCTCCGCTCCCCGCAGCAGCATGTGGGCGTCGTGCACAGCTCCAACCTGTGCACCGAGATCACGCTCAACACCAACGACCACGAGATCGCGGTCTGCAACCTCGGGTCGGTGAACCTGGTGAACCACCTGAAGGACGGCGCGCTCGACCAGGAGAAGCTCCGCCGCACGGTGTCGACCGCCATGCGGATGCTCGACAACGTCATCGACATCAACTACTACTCGGTCGCCAAGGCGCGCAGCTCGAACCTCAAGCACCGGCCGGTCGGGCTCGGCATCATGGGGTTCCAGGACTGCCTGCAGATCCTGCGCCTGCCTTACGCATCGGACGCGGCGGTCGATTTCGCCGACCGCTCGATGGAAGCCGTGGCCTACCACGCCTACTGGGCCTCGACCGAGCTCGCGGAAGAACGGGGCCGGTACGCGTCGTTCAAGAAGTCGCTCTGGGACCGCGGCGTCCTGCCCAAGGACAGCCTCGAGCTGCTGCGCGAGCAGCGCGGCGGCTACGTGGAGGTGGATCTGTCGGAAACGATGGACTGGGCGGCGTTGCGCAACCGCATCAAGAAGCACGGGATGCGGAACTCGAACTGCCTCGCCATCGCGCCGACCGCTACCATCGCCAACATCGTCGGCGTCTCGGCCTCGATCGAGCCCACGTACCAGAACCTCTACGTGAAGTCGAACCTCTCGGGCGAGTTCACGGTGGTGAACGAGTACATGGTCCGCGACCTGAAGAAGCTGGGGCTCTGGGACGAGGTGATGATCGCCGACCTCAAGTACTTCGACGGCAACCTCGCGCGGATCGACCGCGTGCCCGGGGAACTGCGCAGCCTCTACGCGACGGCGTTCGAGGTCGATCCCGCCTGGCTGGTGGAGGCCGCATCGCGGCGCCAGAAGTGGATCGACCAGGCGCAGTCGCTCAACCTCTACATAGCGAACCCCTCGGGGAAGAAGCTCGACGAGACCTACAGGCTCGCGTGGCTCCGCGGCCTCAAGACCACGTACTACCTCCGCTCGCTCGGCGCAAGCCACGCCGAGAAGTCGACGGTGAAGAGTGGGCAGCTGAACGCCGTGCCGGCCGAGGGCGGCGTGACCTCGGCGAACGAGCCCAAGCTCTGCTCGATCGACAACCCCGAGTGCGAGGCCTGCCAGTGAAGACCGCGGAGCCGCCGGGCGCCGGTCTGCGCGGCTCCATCCTGGAGAGAAGACCGCGGTGGTAAGCGGTTTTCCCTGGGATCGGGGAGCGCGGGGGCTTGCCCCCTCGCATCGTGGACTACTAGCTACCCGGCGGCGAACCTAGCGCCGCGGCCGCGCCGACGCGCACCTGCACGAGACTGGAAGAACGACATGCTCAGCTTCGACGACGACATCGCCGCCGCGCCGCGGTCTCCCCTTCCCGGGCTCAAGTCCCAGGACCGCTTGTCTGCGGGCAGCCCGGTCTTCGCTGCTCGCGGCGCGACTCCCGCGCACCCCGTAGCGGTCCCCGCCGCGGAGGCGGACGCCTCGACCGAGTTCCGCCGCATCCGCGTTGAAGACAAGCGCGTCATCAATGGCGGCACCGACGTGAACCAGCTGGTGCCGTTCAAATACAAGTGGGCCTGGGAAAAGTACCTGGCCGCCTGCGCCAACCACTGGATGCCGCAGGAAATCAACATGAGCCGCGACATCGCCCTGTGGAAGGACCCGCAGGGGCTCACCGAGGACGAGCGGCGCGTCGTGAAGCGCAACCTCGGCTTCTTCGTCACGGCCGACTCGCTCGCCGCGAACAACATCGTCCTCGGGACCTACCGGCACATCACCGCGCCCGAATGCCGCCAGTACCTGCTGCGCCAGGCGTTCGAGGAGGCTATCCACACCCACGCCTACCAGTACATCGTCGAGAGCCTCGCCCTCGACGAGGGCGAGGTGTTCAACGCCTACCACGAGGTCGCGTCGATCCGCGCCAAGGACGAGTTCCTGATCCCCTTCATCGACACGCTGACCAATCCCGCGTTCAGGACGGGCACCGCGGAGGCGGACCAGGCGCTGCTGCGCAGCCTCATCGTCTTCGCCTGCATCATGGAGGGGCTGTTCTTCTACGTCGGCTTCGTGCAGATCCTCGCGCTCGGCCGGCAGAACAAGATGACGGGCGCAGCGGAGCAGTACCAGTACATCCTGCGCGACGAGTCGATGCACTGCAATTTCGGCATCGACCTCATCAACCAGATCAAGCTCGAGAACCCGCATCTCTGGACGCCGAAATTCCGCGAGGAAATCCGACACTTGATGCAAAAAGCTGTTGACCTCGAGTATCGCTACGCGGAAGATACGATGCCACGAGGAGTGCTTGGTCTCAACGCACCGATGTTCAAGGAGTACCTGCGTTACATCGCGAACCGACGCTGCCAGCAGATCGGTGTCGAGTCGCTCTTCCCCGGCGCGACGAATCCGTTTCCGTGGATGAGCGAGATGATCGACCTGAAGAAGGAGCGCAACTTCTTCGAGACGCGAGTGATCGAGTACCAAACGGGCGGCGCGCTCAGCTGGGACTAGGGTGACGTCGAGCGATTGCGGTTTGGAGGTATCGAAGCTGTCGGCCCGCGGCCCCTTGCGGTCGGTCCGGGCGGAACGTCGCGGGGCAGGCGAAGGATCGCCTCTCCCCGCGCAGGTTGCGTCTCCCATGGATGCCGGGACTCTCGCGGGTCGCCGGCATTGCTTTGTGGGCGACCGCCGCCTGCGTCCCTCATTCGTGCGCGCTGGCGATCGCCGCGTCGCGAATGCCCCGCGGCGTCCCGCCGCGGGAGAGCGTGTGTGTGTTCCCCCAGCTCGATAGGAGTCGAAAACAATGGCAACCAAGAAAGCGGCCAAGAAGGCTGTACGCGGTGCGAAAGGCAAGCGGACCTCGGCGCGGGGCAAGGTCGCCGCGAAGCGGTCGGTCCGCGGCGCGAAGCGTGCCGTGAAGAAGGCGGCGGTGAAGGCGCGGGTCAAGCGTGCCGTGAAGAAGGCGGCGGTGAAGGCGCGGGTCAAGCGCGCGGTGAAGAAGGCGGCGCGGAAGGCGAAGGTCAAGCAAGCTGCGAAGAAGGTCGCCGCGAAGAAGAAGGTTGCTGCGCCGAAGGCAACGCCCGCGGCGGTGAAGTCATCCGTGGCGGCAGCGCCGAAGAGGCTGAAGCCGAGCAAGACGGCGGTGGCCGTGGCGGCGCCGGCCCCTGCGGCAGCACCCTCGCCGCCGGCGGCAGCGCCGCCGACGGCGTTGAATCCCGCCGCAGCGTGGCCGTTCCCCACGGGCTCGCGCCCCTGAAGAGCGGACGCTCGCAAGGTATGCGCGCCCATCGTTTGCTTGCTGGTCGTCCCGATACGAGGGGGCAAGCCCCCTCGCGCTCCCGATCTCAGGAAAACGCATGAGGCCGCGATTTCTTTCTAGCGAGCGGCGTGCAGTCGGCGATCGCGGGGGGCGCAGCAGTTGCAGTGCGACCGTGCAGGCGGTCTCACCGCGGCAGGACGCGCGAGCCGCAGGAACTGCGGCCTCGTGCGATGCGGCGGGTGCTGTTGCAGGCAGCACCGTGGGGCCGCAGGCAGGGCGGCACGACGCAGTGCCGAGTAGCGCAGTCGAGGTGCTCGCCGCGGCAGTCGCGGCTGGGTGCGTCAGGAATTCAGTCGCCCGGTTCCCGCTGGGCGGTTGGATCCCCGATCCGCGAGGATCGGGTGTGAGGTGTGTGTTGTCTCTCAACTCTCGAAAGGAGTATCACCATGGCGACCAAGAAGAAGCCCGCCAAGAAAACTGCTGCGAAGAAGCCCGCGAAGAAAGCCGCCAAGAAGAAGTAACGGCGGCAGCTGCAGCGGCCACCAACAAGAACAAGCCTTCCGCGCCCTCGAGGACGCACCTGCGTCGCCAACAACAACAACAAGCGTCCGCAACGTAGCGCGAGGGATCTACCGCGAAGGCAGCGCAAGCGACACTCCGCAGGGCGTACCGCCTACTGTCGACACGAGCCGAGCCGAAATGCAGCCGGGCCGCGCAAGCGGCGCGGGGCGAGGCGAATGTCGACGACCAGCTCCCGCGACCGAGCGTCGCGGTCAGGTGGCGAGGTGGGAGATGCGGCGGAGGTCCCCGAAGAATCTGCGGCCAGCCCTTGTGCAGGCAAAGGCTGGACCGCAGACATTCGGAGTGGTGTGTGTGTCCCCGGCTGACCAGCCCGTTGACCGAGTTATTCTATCAATCGGTCCCGGGTGCAGCCGGGGCACCTTTCGCTTTTTTTCGTGGGCCTGCCGTTTCCGCGCCATCGCCCGACCGCTCGTCAGTTTTGCCTTGACTCGGCTTAAGTACTTCAATATCATCGCGAAACTTCAACTCCTTCAACGTAGCCCTTCGCGGCTGTAGCCGTCGCAAGGGATCCTCGGCCCGGACGGGCCGGTCCCTGGGCGGTGCATGTTCAGGACGGTCGACGCACACCGGCGTCGTGCTGTCCCGACAACTCGACAACAAGCTGATTGATCCGTCGGGCGTTCCCTCGCGCCCGGGGTTGTTCGACACGCGCGCGCCGTCGATCAGCTCTGTTGCACATGGAGGTATCACGCATGGCCATCAGCAGTGTGGCAAACGCAAACGCACGCGGACGCCGCGGCAAGCTCGGCTTGTCGGCATTGATCGTCGCATCGCTCTTCGCGGCGATCACGACGACCGCACGCATGGACGAAGACGGCTCCGAGCCGACAGCCATCAACGAGGCAGGCGTGTCGAGCGTGTTCGATCCGGCAACGGCGTCGCTCGATCCGCTGCCGCGATTGGAGATCCCCGCACCGGCGCGCGTCGCGCGCGTCGAGGCCGACTGGAAGCAGCGCGCCATGGTGCAGTACGTCGCGCGCCGCTACCGGCTTGCGGCTGACGCAGCAGCGGATTTCGTCGGCGCGGCCTTCACTGCCGGACAGCGCGTCGGGCTCGACCCGCTGCTGATCCTCGCCGTGATGGCGGTGGAGTCGCGCTTCAACCCGATCGCCGAGAGCCACATGGGCGCGAAGGGCCTGATGCAGATCATCCCGCGCTTCCATCTCGAGAAGCTCGCGCCCTTCGGCGGCGCGTCGGCGGTGCTCGATCCCGACGCGAACGTCCACGTCGGCGCACGCATCCTCAAGGAGTACATCCGCCTCGGCGGGAGCCTGGAGTCCGGTCTCCTGCTCTACAACGGCTCGAGCTACGACGCGGAAGCGGTGTACGCGCAGAAGGTCATGGCCGAGCGACAGCGCATCGAGGAAGCGCTATCGGCGCGCGGCAAGGCCTCGGCCACCGCCGCCGCGCCCAGCGCCTCGCCCAAGGCGAGCGCTGCAGGGGCGGCGGTCACACTCGCAGCGGCGCCCGACACCCGCGGCTCGCCGATCATCGAGACCGTGCACGCGACCGACTAGCGCGACCTCGGCATCGCGAAACGTCCGCGCCCCTCGCCGATGACGGCGAGGGGAACCCAAGCGCGCCGCGGGTCAGCCGCCGAGATAGCGGCGCATCCGCTCGACGCCCTCCTCGAGATCCTCGAGCGAGCGCGTGTAGGCGAAGCGCACGTGACGCGCCGCCTCGTGCGCGCCGAAATCGCAGCCCGGCGTCACGGCGACGCCGGCCTTCTCGAGCAGCGACCAAGCCAGGCGTTCGCTGTCCGGCGAGAGTGCCTCGCAGCCCGCGTAGACGTAGAACGCACCCTCCGGCACGAGCGGCACACGGAAGCCGAGCCTTCGCAGCGCCGGCACCAGGTAGTCGCGCCGCCGCTGGAACTCGCGTCGGCGGCTCTCGTAGATGGCGAGCGTGTCGGGTTGGAACGTCGCGAGCGCGGCGTGCTGCGCGGGGACGGACACGCAGATGAAGGCGTTCTGCGCGAGCCGCTCGATCGCCTGCACCAGGCGAGCGGGTGCAACCAGCCAGCCGAGCCTCCAGCCGGTCATGCTGAAGTACTTGGAGAAGCTGTTGACGACGAGGATGTCGTCGGCGAGCGATAGCGCCGTGGTCGGCGCACCGTCGTACACGAGCCCGCCGTAGATCTCGTCCACGAGGCACCAGCCGCCGCGCTCCCGCACCGCGGCGATGATCCTGCGGAGCTCGGCGACGGGGATCGTCGTGCCGGTGGGATTCGCCGGCGTCGCGAGCAGCACCCCGCGCGTCCGGCGCGTCCAGTGCCGCGCGACGTCGTCCGCGCTGAGCTGGTAGCGCTGCGCATCGTCCACGGGGACCGAGCGGACCTCGCCGCCGAACATGCGCACGAAGTGGCGGTTGCACGGATAGCACGGATCGGGCATCAGCACCTCGTCGCCCGGCTCGACGAGCGTGCCCATCGCGAGCACGAGCGCGCCCGACGCACCCGCGGTCATCACGATGCGCTCCGCGCCGACCTCGCACTCGTGCCGCTCCCGGTAGAAGTGCGCGATGGCCTTGCGCAGCGCCGGCTTGCCGAGTGCGGCCGAGTAGCCCATGGCGTCGCGCTCGAGCGCCGCGAATGCCGCATCGAGCACCGGCTGCGGCGCGCCGAAGTCCGGCTGGCCGATCTCGAGATGCACCACGCGGCCGCCCGCGGCCTCGAGCTCCGCGGCGCGACGGGCGATCTCCATGACGTGGAACGGCTGGATGGCGTCCATCCTGCTCGCGAGCGCGAGCGGATCGCGGCCGACGGCACGATCCCCGGCGAGCGAAGGAGACGTCATGCGTTCGTCCTCCTCGGCCCTCGGCGTCGAAGGATCGTGGTCGGAGCGGGTTGCATACGGCCCGAGGATACACGAGCGTTCGCATCATCCCTCGCGGCGGCCGGACGCTCGCCGCCGCTCGAGATCGTCGCGCGCTTGCCGGTGGATGGCCGGCTGCGAGAGGCAACGGCGCGCTGCCCGGGCAAGAGTCGGCCGCGTGCGTTGCTCTATACTCGCGCCCCTTTCGCAATCGAAGGTCGCGTCCATGGATGACATGCTGCGCAACGCTGCGCTCGAGTATCACCGCGAGCCGCGCCCCGGCAAGATCGCGATCGCTGCGACCAAGAGCCTCATCAACCAGCGCGATCTCGCGCTCGCCTATTCCCCGGGCGTCGCCGCCGCCTGCGAGGAGATCGTCGCCGCCCCCGCCGCCGCGCGCCAGCTCACCTCGCGCTCCAATCTGATCGGCGTCGTGACCAACGGCACCGCCGTGCTCGGCCTCGGGCCGATCGGGCCGCTCGCCGCCAAGCCGGTAATGGAGGGCAAGGCGGTCCTGTTCAAGAAGTTCGCCGGCATCGACTGCTTCGACCTGGAGCTCGACGAGCGGGACCCCGACAAGCTCGTCGACATGATCGCCGCGCTCGAGCCCACCTTCGGCGGCATCAACCTCGAGGACATCAAGTCGCCGGAGTGCTTCTATATAGAGAGGCGGCTCCGGGAGCGGATGCACATCCCGGTCTTCCACGACGACCAGCACGGCACGGCGATCATCGTCGGCGCCGCCATCCTCAACGGGTTGCGGGTGGTCGGCAAGGAGCTCGACAAGGTCAAGCTTGCGGTGTCCGGGGCGGGTGCGGCGGCCCTCTCGTGCCTCGACCTCCTCGTGTCGATGGGCCTGCCGCTCGAGAACATCTGGGTCTCGGACATCGCCGGCGTGGTGTACGAAGGCCGCAAGGCGGAGATGGATCCGCACAAGGCGCGCTACGCCCGCCGCACCAACGCGCGCACGCTCGCCGACATCATCGGCGACGCGGACGTGTTCCTCGGCCTCTCGGCGGGCAAGGTCCTGAAGCCGGAGCTCTTGGCGCGCATGGCCGACCGGCCGCTGATCCTCGCGCTCGCCAACCCCGTGCCGGAGATCATGCCCGATGCCGCGCTCGCGGTGCGCCCCGACGCGGTGATGGCGACGGGCCGCTCCGACTACCCGAACCAGGTGAACAACGTCCTCTGCTTCCCGTTCATCTTCCGCGGTGCGCTCGACGTCGGCGCGACCCAGATCAACGAGGCGATGAAGCTTGCTGCCGTCCACGCGATCGCCGACCTCGCGACCGCCGAGCAGTCGGAGGAGGTGACCGCGGCCTACGGCACGCCGCACCTGCGGTTCGGTCCCGAGTACCTCATCCCGAAGCCCTTCGACCCGCGGCTCATCTCCGCGATCGCGCCGGCCGTCGCGGAGGCGGCGATGCGCTCGGGCGTCGCCACGCAGCCGATCGCCGACCTCGCGGCGTACCGCGACTCGCTCGTGCAGTACGTCCACCACTCCGGCCTGATCATGAAGCCGGTGTTCAGCGCAGCCAAGGCGGCCCGCGCGCCGCGCATCGTCTATGCCGAGGGCGAGGACGAGCGCATCCTGCGCGCGACCCAGATCGTGGTCGACGAGGGCCTCGCCTCGCCGATCCTCATCGGCCGTCCGGCGGTGGTCGAGCGGCGCATCGAGCGCTACGGCCTGCGCATCCGCCCCGGCGTCGACTTCGACCTGGTGAACCCGGAGCACGACGACCGCTACCGGCAGTACCACGAGGAATACTTCCGCCTCACCGCGCGGCGCGGCGTCTCGCCGCAGTACGCGAAGATCGAGATGCGCCGCCGGCACACGCTGATCGGCGGCATGCTGATCCACTTCGGCGCCGCCGACGGCATGCTCTGCGGCACCTTCGGCAGCTACGAGCTCCACCTCGAGTACATCGACCGGGTCGTCGGCCTCGCGCCCGGCGTGCGCAGCTACTATGCGCTCAACGTGCTGGCCCTGCCCGACCACACGCTCTTCATCGGCGACACCTACGTGAACTACGACCCGACCGCGGAGCAGATCGCCGAAATGGGCGGCCTCGCGGCGGAGCGGGTGCGCCAGTTCGGGCTGACGCCGAAGGCGGCGCTGCTGTCGCATTCCTCGTTCGGCTCGAGCGACAGCCCGACCGCACAGAAGATGCGCCGGGCCCTCGCGCTGCTCCACAGCCACGCGCCCGACCTCGAAGTCGAGGGCGAGATGCACGGCGACGCAGCGCTCTCCGAGAGCGTGCGTGCATCGATCTTCCCCGGCTCGAGCCTGCGCGGCGACGCCAACCTGCTGCTCATGCCGACGCTCGATGCCGCCAACATCGCCTTCAACCTGCTGAAGGAAGCCGCCGGCGACGGCGTGACGATCGGCCCGATCCTGCTCGGCGCCGGCGCGCCTGTGCACATCCTGACGCCCTCGGCCACGGTGCGGCGCATCGTGAACATGACGGCAGTCACGGTGCTCGACGCCGACATGGCCCGCAGCCAGAGGCGCTCGGCATAATCCTCCGCGCGTAGCCGCCCTCGGGAGCGGCGGCACGCGCCCGATGGCTGCCGCCGACGATCCTCATCGAATCGCGCTGGTGCTGACCGGCGGCGGCGCCCGTGCCGCCTACCAGGTCGGCGTGCTGCAAGCGGTGTCCGACCTGCTCGGACGGCCGCGCGCGAACCCGTTCCCGATCGTGTGCGGCACTTCGGCGGGCGCGATCAACGCCGCAGCGCTTGCCATCGGTGCCGACGACTTCGGCCGCGCGGTCACTTGGCTCGTGGACGAGTGGCGGTCGTTCCACGCCGAGCGCGTGTACCGCACCGACCTCGCCAACTTGGCGCGGCTCGCGCTGCGCTGGCTCGGCGCGCTGACGCAGCTCTCGCGGAACGATCCGATCTCGCTCCTCGACAACACGCCGCTGCGCGAGCTGGTCGAGAGCACGCTCGATCTCGACCGCATCGCGACCAACATCGCCTCGGGGGCACTGGAAGCGATCTCGATCACCACTTCGGGCTATGTCTCGGGCCGCAGCGTCGCCTTCTACCAGGGCGGTCCGCAGCACACCGATTGGGAGCGCAGTCACCGCGTCGGCATCGCTGCGCCGATCACGCATGACGTCCTCATGGCCTCGACCGCGATCCCCTTCCTGTTCCCCGCCGTGCAGGTCGACGCGGAGCACTACGGCGACGGCTCGATGCGCCAGATCGCGCCGGTGAGCCCGGCGCTGCATCTGGGCGCGAGCCGCGTGCTCGTCGTCGCCAACGGCCGCCGGCCCGGGGAGCTGCCGCCGCGGCGCGAAGCGGCGTATCCGTCGCTCGCGCAGATTGCCGGCCATGCGCTGAACTCGATCTTCCTCGATACGCTTGCGGTAGACCTGGAACGGCTGCACCGCATCAACCGCACCATCGCGCTGCTCGATCCGGGGCAGCTGCGCGAGGCGGGCGTCCCGCTGCGCCATGTCGACGTCTTCGTCATCTACCCGAGCGAGCCGATCGAGATGATCGCGGCACGCCACGTCGCCGCACTTCCGCGGAGCATCCGCGTCCTGTTGCGCGCGGTCGGTGCGACGCGCCGCAACGGCTCCAACCTCGCGAGCTACCTCCTGTTCGAGGCGCCGTTCTGCCGCGAGCTCATCGACCTCGGTTACCGCGACACGATGCGCCGGCGCACCGAGCTGCGTGCGTTCTTCGCCGGCGGCGCGGGCGAGAGCGCGCCCGAGGTCGCAACCGACGTTCCCCTGCAGGCATCCTGCTAAACTGCGGAAGCTACGCGGCGGGCGCGCCGCGTGCCTGGGGCAGTCCTGTCCCCAGTCTCCTTCCCAGCCTGGATCCCCCATGAGCGACCCGAACCCCAGTGATCCGTTCGAGATGATGCGCCGCATGTGGGCCCAGACCGGGATGCCGATCCCCGGCCTCAGCCTGCCGGGCATGATGATGCCGACCTTCAGCGTGGGCGAGCTCGACAAGCGCATCGCCGACCTGAAGAGCGTGGAAAACTGGCTGCTGCTCAACCTCAACGTGCTCCGCATGACGATCCAGGGCATGGAGATGCAGAAGGCGACGCTGAGCGCGCTCAAGGCGATGCAGCCGCCGGGCGTCGCCGCCGCGGCTGGCGAAGGCGGCCTGCCGAGCGCAGCGGACGCCTGGTGGAGCATGTTCCAGCAGGTCACCGGGCAGAAGCCGCCGGGAACGCAGGAGAAGTAAGTGTTCCGGCTCGGCCACGCGCGCGGTGCGTCCTGGACCGAGACCGTCGCGGCCTGCAGCGCGCAGCTCGGGGACACTCGCGGCGCCACGCTCGGGTTCGTCTACCTGAGCGACCGCCTCGCCACGGACGCCGAGGCGATCGTCGCGCGACTGCGCGAGGACACCGGCATCGAGCATTGGGTCGGCGCCGTGGGCGTCGGCGTGATCGCCACCGGCCGCGAGTATCTCGACGAGCCCGCGTTGTCGATCCTCGTCACCGACCTTCCCGCAGCCGAGTTCAGCGTCTTCTCCGGCCGGCAGCGGCCGCCGTCGCCCGGTGCCCGCACTGCCTCGGGTGCCGTGGCGGCGCATTTCGCGATCGTGCACGGCGACCCGCGCACCGACGACATGCCGGCCCTGGTCGAGGACATGGCGCGCAAGGTGGAGAGCGGTTTCCTGGTCGGCGGTCTCGCGAGCGCGCGCACCCGGCCGCTGCTCGTCGCCGACGGCGTGCTCGAGGGCGGTCTCTCCGGCGTCGTGCTGTCGTCCGCCGTACCGGTCACGACCCGGCTCACCCAGGGCTGCGCGCCCCTGCCGCAGCGACACACGATCACCGCAGCGGAAGGCAACGTGATCGCCAAGCTCGACGGCCGTCCCGCGCTCGACGTGCTGCGTGCCGACATCGGCGGCCTCGCCGGCGACCTCGAGCGTGCGGCACAGGTGATCCACGCCGCGCTGCCCGTGCCGGGGTCCGACACGGGCGATTACGTCGTGCGCAACCTCGTCGGCGCCGATGCGCGGCGCGGCCTGCTCGCCATCGGCGCCGAGGTCGAGACCGGGATGCCGCTCATGTTCTGCCGCCGCGACCGCGACGCGGCGCGCGCCGATCTCGACCGCATGCTCGACGCGGTCCTCGAAGCGGTGCCCGGCACGCCGCGCGGCGCGCTTTACTTCTCGTGCGTCGCCCGCGGCGAGCACATGTTCGGAGCGCGCTCGGCAGAGCTCGAGCACGTGCGCGCGCGGCTCGGCGACGTGCCGCTTGCCGGCTTCTTCTGCAACGGCGAGATCTCGCACGACCGCCTCTACGGCTACACCGGCGTGCTCGCTGTGTTCAGCTGAGCGGCGGCCGATCGTGGCGATGGTTCTTCCAGCACATCGTGACGGGCGGGGACCGACCTTGCGGACGAAACCGCGCGCGGCCGCGAGGCACGTCCTGCGTTCGGGCGCCTGAAGCGGCCGCGCATGGAAGGCGTCGCCGTCGTCACCGGAGCGAACCGCGGGCTCGGGCTCGAGATCGCGCGACAGCTCGCGCATCGGGGCCTGCGCGTCGTGCTCACGGCGCGCGAGCCGCGCAGCGGCGAGGCGGCGGCGCAACGTCTTGCCGCCAACGGGCTCGACGTCGCGTTCTACCCGCTCGACGTCACGAGTCGGGACCAGGCGTACGCGCTCGCGCGCGCCGTCGCCGATCGCCATGGCCGACTCGACGTGCTCGTGAACAACGCCGGCGTCCTCGTCGACCCGAAGGGCAGCCGCGCGCTCACGCTCGACCTCGACGCGCTGCGCCGGACGCTCGAGACCAACGTCGTCGGCCTGCTCGGCGTGACGCAGGCACTCGCCACGCTGCTCGAAGCGGGCGGCCGCGGCCGCATCGTCAACCTGTCGAGCGGCCTCGGCCAGATCGCGGGCATGGGCGTCGGCACGCCCGCCTACCGCGTCTCGAAGACGGCCGTGAACGTGCTCACCATCATGCTCGCGCAGGAGCTTGCGCCGCACGGCGTGAAGGTCAACGCGGTCTGTCCGGGCTGGGTTCGCACCGATCTCGGCGGTCCGCATGCCACGCGCAGCGTGGAGGAGGGCGCCGACACGGCCGTGTGGCTGGCCACGCTGCCCGAAGACGGGCCTACCGGCGGGCTGTTCCGCGACCGGCTTCCGATCCCCTGGTGACGCGGGCGCGAAGCCCCGGCAGCCGCACGACACACGACCCAGAAGACGAGCTCGACGAAGAGGCACTCCATGACCAAAGCGATCCGCATCCATGAGTTCGGCGGTCCCGAGAAGATGCAGTGGGAGGAAGTCGAGGTCGGCGCGCCGGGCGCGGGCCAGGCGCGCGTGCGTCACCACGCCAGCGGGCTCAACTTCATCGACGTCTACCAGCGCACCGGCCTCTACAAGCTGCCGTTGCCGCTCACGCTCGGCATGGAAGGCGCGGGCGTCGTCGAAGCCGTGGGACCGGGCGTGACCGAGGTCGCGGTCGGCGATCGCGTCGCCTACGCCGCGCAGCCGCCCGGCTCCTATTCGGAAGTGCGGCTGAGTCCCGCGGACCGGCTCGTGAAGCTTCCCGACGGCATCGCGTACGACACCGCTGCCGCCATGATGCTGAAGGGCATGACGGTGCAGTACCTCGTCAAGCGCACCTTCAAGGTCGAGAAGGGCATGACGGTGCTGCTGCACGCGGCGGCGGGTGGGGTCGGCCTCATCGCCTGCCAATGGCTCGCGGCGCTCGGCGTGACGGTCATCGGCACGGTCGGGTCGGACGCGAAGGCGGAGCTTGCGCGCCGGCACGGCTGCCACCATCCCGTCGTCTACACGCGGGAGAACTTCGTCGAGCGCGTGAAGGAGATCACCGGCGGCAAGGGCGTGCCGGTCGTCTACGATTCGGTGGGCAAGGACGTCTGGCAGGGCTCGATGGATTGCGTCGCGCCGCTCGGCATGTACGTCAACTTCGGCAACGCTTCGGGACCCATGCCCGCGATCGAGCCGCTGCTGCTCGCACAGAAAGGCTCGCTCTTCCTCACCCGTCCGACGCTCTTCACGTACACCGCGAAGCGCGAAGACCTGGTGGCGACGGCGCAGGACCTCTTCGACGTCGTGCTGGCCGGCAAGGTCGGGATCGCCATCGACCAGCGCTACGCCATGGCCGACGCGGCGCAGGCGCACCGCGACCTCGAATCGCGCAAGACCACCGGCTCCAGCGTGCTCGTGCCGTAGTTGCACACGGAACCTGCGTCTCCCTGTGCAGTTCCCCAAGCCCGGCGCGCCGGGTGGCCTGGAGCCCCGGCGCACAGACCTCGGCTGCCGCGATGAACGACACCGCCATCGACCGACTGCTGCCGCTCTATCCGCCGATCGAACCGCGCGCGAGCGGAAGGCTGGCGCTCGATGCGGTCCACACCATGTACTGGGAGGAGAGCGGCAATCCCGCGGGCATCCCGGTGGTGTTCCTGCACGGCGGGCCGGGCGGCGGTTCGTCGCCGCGGCATCGCCGCTTCTTCGACCCCGAGGCGTACCGGATCCTGGTGTACGACCAGCGCGGCGCCGGCCGTTCGACGCCGCTCGGCGAACTGCGCGACAACACCACGCCGCATCTCGTCACCGACCTCGAGGGGTTGCGCGCCCACCTCGGCGTCGAGCGCTGGCTCGTGTTCGGCGGCTCGTGGGGCTCGACGCTCGCGCTTGCCTACGCCGAGGCGCACCCTGACCGCTGCCTCGGGCTGGTGCTTCGCGGTGTCTTTCTTTGCCGGCCCGCCGAGATCGAGTGGTTCCTCTACGGACTGCGCCACGTGTTTCCCGAGACGTGGGACCGCTTCGCCGGCTACCTGCCCGCCGACGAACGCGGTGACCTGCTCGAGAGCTACCACCGCCGGCTCGTCGATCCCGACCCGGCCGTCCACCTGCCCGCCGCGAAGCGGTGGAGCGCCTACGAGGGGTCTTGCTCGACGCTGCTGCGTTCCGAGGACATCGTCCGCCGTTTCGAGGACGATGTCGTCGCGCTCGGCCTCGCACGCATCGAGGCGCATTACTTCCGCCACGGCATCTTCATGCCGCCCGACGCCCTGCTCGAGCAGGTGGATCGCATCCGCCACATCCCCGGCGTCATCGTGCAGGGGCGCTACGACATGGTCTGCCCGATCGTCTCCGCCCACGAACTGCACGAGGCGTGGCCCGAGGCGCGCTACGTCGTCGTGCCCGATGCCGGGCACTCCGCGTGGGAGCCGGGGATCTGCGCTGCGCTCGTCGAGGCGTGCGACCGGTTTCGCACCGGCGGGCGGCCCTGAAGCGGGATCCGCAGGAGACGGTGCGCGGCGGGCGGGCCGCCGGTGCTCCAGCACAGTCCGGCGCCGATCGTGAGGAGGATGCCTTTGCCGCGGTCCGGCAGGGGCGGGGTCACGCGTTTGACGGCGGTCGGGCAGGAGTGCAATTCTAGTCGGCCGCGACCTCGCGAGACGCGGCGGCGGCCGCCCCATGCGGCCGCCGACAAGCACTTCACACCCAGAGTCGGGAGGAGGAAAGATGCAACGACGCACGTTCGCCGCGGCGGGCGCGATGGCGCTCGCCGCCGCGCTACTCGATGGGTGCGGCGATCTCGTGCACGATCTCCGGCCGCAGCGCGTGCTCGACGAAGAGCTCTGCGCCGGGCGCGAGCGGCCGTGTCGCCGAGTGCGCGAGGTACCAGTGACCGACGACGGGGAAGCCCTCGACGTCGAGCTGCGCGATGCGGCCCTTGCGCGTGTCCGGCGCGATGGCGTGGCGCGACAGGATCGCGATGCCCAGGCCGGCGGCGATCGACTGCTTGATCGCCTCGTTGGAATCGAGCTCCAGCCGCACCGTCGGCTCGGTGCCGTGCCGGGCGAAGATGGCATCGCAGGCGATGCGCGTGCCGGAGCCCGGCTCACGCAGCAGGAACGGCTCCCGCGCGATGTCGGCGAAGCTGAGGCCCGCCCGCTTGACGAGCGGATGGTCGTCGCGCGCGTAGACGTAGAGGGGGTTCGGCATGAGCGTGTGCACGACCGCAGCGAGCCCCTCGGGCGGATCGGAGAGCACGTAGAGATCGTCGAGCTCCGCCTCCAGGCGATGCAGGAGGTTCTGCCGGCTCATCACCGAGAGCGACACCTCGACCCCGGGATGCGACTCCCAGAACTTGCCGATGAGACGCGGGGCGAAGTACTTGCCCGTCGTGCTGACCGCGATGCGCAGCTTCGCGCCGGTGCGGGTGCGCAGGCTGGCGAGCCGTCCCTCGACGTCGAGGATGCGGTCGAAGATGTCCTGGCAGAGTGCGTAGAGCTCGCGACCCGCCTCGGTGAGCCGGATCTTGCGTCCGGACTGCTCGAACAGCGCGAGGCCGACTGTCGCGGAGAGCTTCTTCACCTGGACCGAGACCGTGGGCTGCGCCATGTGCAGCTCCTCGCCGGCGCGCGTGAAGCTCCCCAGGCGGGCAACGGCCTCGAACACGGCGAGCTGCGTGAGGGTGCCGTGCCTGATGTATCGCCGCAGGTGCGGGTGCCGGACCACCCCTTGTCCTCCTTCCTGTTCGCCGAGCGCGCCGCGCGGGCACTCGTGGGTTGCCGCCGGTCCCCGTCGCGACCTCAAGCCCGGGGCTCCTGAAGTCTCAGCGGCGCGCCGGGATCACGTCACGCGCCCGGCGATGCGACGCGGTCTCGCAGCATTGTGCTTCGTAATGCGATTGCATGTCTTCATCCGACACGCACTGTCGCGTCCAGCATAATCCGGTTGCCCTCAAAGGGGAGTAGTGCGGCACAGCCTCCGGGCTGTGCTCCGTGTTGTCGTCAGGACGGGCGCAAGCCCCGGCGACGCGGGCGGGTGCCGGTCCGGCGCCCGCGGACGAGACCTTTGCCGACCTTCGGCAGCGGTCCGTCCCGCCGTCGGTCGCGGGCCCTGACGATACAGCAGGGAGCGCGCTTCCGATGGAGTTGTTCTCGCCCGAGTTCCTCTCCGCCCTCGCGGCGATCATCGTCATCGACCTCGTGCTCGCCGGCGACAACGCTATCGTGATCGCGCTCGCCGCGCGCAACGTCCCCAAGCACCTGCAGAAGCGCGCCATCTTCTGGGGCACATTCGGCGCCATCGCGGTGCGCACGTCCATGACGCTCGTCGTCGTCTGGCTCCTGAAGATCCCGGGGCTGCTCCTCGCCGGCGGCCTGCTGCTGGTGTGGATCGCGTACAAGCTGCTGCGGCCGGACGAGGACCCGGAGGGGCACGTCGAGGCGAGCGCGAGCTTCTGGGCCGCGATGAAGACCATCGTGGTGGCCGATGCCGTGATGGGCCTGGACAACGTGCTCGCCGTGGCGGGCGCGGCGCACGGCAGCTTCCTGCTCGTAGTGCTCGGCCTGCTGATCAGCATCCCGATCGTGGTCTGGGGATCGGCCCTCGTCCTGCGCTGGATCGAGCGCTATCCGGCGATCGTCTATCTCGGCGCCGCGGTGCTCGCCTGGACCGCGGCGAAGATGATGACCAGCGAGCCGCTGGTGAGGGAGTACCTCAGCGACCACCATGTCTTCGTCTGGTCGGTCTATGCCGCCGTCATCGTCGGCACCCTGGCCGCCGGATGGCTCCGCAACCGCCGTGCCCTCACTGCGCGCGAGGTCGCGCGCGTCGAGGCCTGAAAGGAGATGTCCATGAAGCTCGTCGTGCCCGTCGAAGTGTCCGAGAACGCCGCCCTCGGCGTCCGCCACGCGATCTCTCTCTGCCGCGGTCGCCCCGACGCCGAGGCGCTGCTCGTCAACGTACAGCCGCGGCTCCCGCGCCACGCGTCGCGTTTCGCCTCGCGCGAAGACCGAGCCGAGCTGCGGCGCGAACGCGCCGCGCCGGCACTCGCCGCGGCACGGGCCGCTTGCGAGCGCGCTGGTGTCAAGCACAGCACGCACGTGCTGAGCGGCTCCGTGGCCGAATCGGTCGCCGGTTTCGCCGAGCGCGCCGGCGCCGATGCGATCGTCGTCGGCGCGCGCCGGCAGGGCGTGGTGCCGCGAGTCCTAGGCGGCTCGCATGTACCCCACCTCGTCGAGACCTCGCGCGTTCCGGTGACGGTGGTCGCGAACGGGACGCCGAGGGTCTTCGAACGTTTCGCGCTGCCCGCCGGACTCACGGTGGCGATGTCGCTGCTGTTCCTCGCGGAATGATGTCCGCCTGCCGCGAGCGCGAGGAGAACCATTTCACGTGCATGCGTGCTTGATCAGGTGCATGCAAGGTGTGGCGACGGCGATGCCGCTAGAATCGCGCCGTGGAGAGCGCCGTAGTCGAATCTGCCGCCAACGTCGCCGAAGAGGATCTGACCGCCACATGGCTGCGTCAGCGCTTTGCGGCGCCGCCTGCTTACGAGCCGGCGACCGTCGGTGACGGCTGGATGAATCCGCGACCGGGCGGCTTCCGCGGCGCGGCCGTGCTCGTGCCCGTGATCGATCGCGGCGAAGCGCTCACGGTGCTCTTCACCCGTCGTACCGCGCATCTCCACGATCACGCCGGGCAGATCAGCTTTCCCGGGGGCCGCACGGAGCCGGGCGAGGACGCGGTGCAGACCGCGTTGCGCGAGACCGAGGAGGAGATCGGTCTCGCGCGCGATCGCGTCCACGTCCTCGGCGAGCTGAACCAGTACACCACGGTCACGGGCTACCGCGTCACGCCGGTCGTCGGCGTCGTGCAGCCGCCCTTCGATCTCGCGCCCGACGATTTCGAGGTCGCCGAGGTCTTCGAGGTGCCGCTCGCGTTCCTGCTCGATCCGACGAACCACCAGCGCAACCAGCTCGTGCACGACGGCGTGCGGCGCCACTACTACGCCATGCCTTACGGGCCGTACTACATCTGGGGGGCTACCGCCGGGATGTTGATGAACCTTTACAGGTTCCTCACCGCGGAGCAGTAGCGGCTCGAGCCTCCTGCGGTCGCCTCGCAGCCGGTGCCGCACCAGAGCTTGCGCTCACCGAGCCCCGGCTGCACCGCCGGGATGTTGATGAACCTTTACAGGTTCCTCACCGCGGAGCAGTAGCGGCTCGAGCCTCTTGCGGTCGCCTCGCAGCCGGTGCCGCACCAGAGCTTGCGCTCACCGAGCCCCGGCGGCACCGCCGGCATGCGCCTGACCTTTGCCGGTTCCTGACCGCTGACGCAATAGCGGCGCGAACTTGTGGCCTCGCCCTCATCGCCATCCTCACCGGCGAGCGGTTGCGGGTTACGTCGGCCGCAAGTTCCGTTGGCATGACGTGCCGCGCGCCCTCGCGAGCGCGCGTCGGGTCGCGTCGCACGCTCGCGTCCCGGCCGGCCGGGACTACTCGCCGCGTGCGCAGGTCGGTCGCCTGTGCGACTCTGGTATCTTCCCGCGCCAGCTTGCACGCGATCGCATGGGCCTCGTCTCCCTCATCCTGGCGCTGCTTGTCGAGCAGTGGCGCCCGCTGCCCTCGACCCGGATCGCGCGCCCGCTCGGAGCGTGGGCCGACTTCGTCGAGGAGCACTTCAACGCGGGCGAGTACCGCCATGGCGTCATCGGCTGGTGCCTGGTCGTGCTGCCGCTCGCCGCCGCCGGCTGGGCGCTCTACGCGGCGGCGTATGCCGTTCACCCGCTGCTCGCGCTGGGCGTGAACGTCGCAGCGCTCTATTCGAGCCTCGGCTTCCGCGAGGGAGCGCATCGCTTCGCTGCGATCCAGGATGCGCTCAAGGCGCAGCAGATCGATCGCGCCCGGGCGGTGCTCTCGCAATGGCGCGGCGAGCCGTACGCTGACCTTGCGCCGGGCGACGTCGCACGTCTTGCGATCGAGACCGCGCTCACTGCGAGCCACCGCCATGTGTTCGGCGTGATGCTGTGGTTCCTCGTCCTCCCCGGTCCGTCGGGCGCGCTCGCCTATCGCGCCGCGGCCTTCCTCGCCGTGCACTGGAACGAGAAGCGCCGCGACCTCGGTGCCTTCGGGCGGTTCGCAGCAGACGCCTTCGCGGGGATGGACTGGCTGCCGGTGCGCGTCACGGCACTCGCGTTCGCCGTGGTCGGCGACTTCGAGGACGCCGTCTACTGCTGGCGGACGCAGGCGGCACGCTGGCTCGATCCGCTCCTCGGCATCGTGCTCGCGAGCGGCGCCGGCGCGATGGGGGTACGCCTCGGCATGCCCATCCCGCAGGAGGGCGTGGTCGAGGACCGGCCGGAGATCGGTCTCGGAGACGACGCCGACGCCGCCTTTCTCGACAGCACGCTCGGCCTCATCTGGCGCGCGCTCGTGCTGTGGCTCGCGATGCTCGCCGTGATCGGGATCGCGCGGATGGTGACCTGAGTGGGAGTGCGGCCGCCCGCGCTCGCGCCGAAGCACTTCATGCGCGCCGCGCGCTGCCGCATCGCCAGCAACTGGTGAACTGGGCTTCGAGGCCCTCGCCGCAGCTCGGACAGCGCCATGGCGGACCGCTCGCAGGCGTGGCCGCGCGCCAGTCGTCGAGCACGCGGCGCGCGCGCCACTCGTCCTCCCCACGCAGCACGACGAGCTGCATCGCGCATTCGGTGAACGGGACCTCGCCCGCGAGCCGCGACAGCATCTCGTTGCGGATGGCGCAGGGAATGCCCTCGACCTCGAGCAGGTGCTTGAGGTGGTAGACCTCGAGCGCGTTCAGGGAAGCGAGCAGGACGCTCATGCGCGCGCCGCGGCCTCGGCGTCGCGGATGCGATGGAAGAGCTCGAGCCGCCGCGGATGGACGCTGCCGGCCGCGACCGCCTCGCCCACCGCACAGCCCGGTTCCTCGCGGTGGCGACAGTCCCTGAAGCGGCAGCGGCCGCGCAGCCCGCGCAGCTCGGGGAAGCCGAGCTCGATCGCCTCGGGATCGAGATGGGCGAGCCCCAGCTCCTGCAGCCCCGGGCAGTCGATGACGGCAGTGTCGCCATCGAGGCGATACAGGCGGGAATGCGTGGTGGTGTGCTTCCCGGAATCGAGGAAGCGCGAGATCTCGCGCGTCTCCGCATTCGCGTCCGGCACGAGCGCATTGACGAGCGTCGACTTGCCCATGCCGGACTGTCCGAGCAGTACCGTCGTCTCTCCCCCGAGCTGCCGGCGCAGGGGGCTCACGTCGTGCCTGGCGGAGATCTCGACGAGCCGATACCCGGAAGCGCAGATCGGCGCCAGTCGAGCGCGTGCGGCCTGCGTCGGTGCGGCGAGGTCGGCCTTGTTGAGGACGATCAGGGACTGCATGCCCGCGTGCTCGCCCGCCAGCAGCGCGCGGCACACCAGCTCGTCGGAAAAGCTCGGCTCCCCGGCGACCACGATCGCGAGCTGCGTTGCGTTCGCCGCGATGAGCTTCGCCCGATGCGCAGCGGCGCGCTGCAGCAGGGTGCGCCGCGGATCGACTGCCTCGATGACCCCTTCGCGCGCCGACGTGACGACGGCGAGCACACGGTCGCCGCAGGCGAGGCCGCCCTGCTTGCCGCGCGTGACGCATTCGAGGAACAGGCCGTCGTCCGATTCGACGAGGTAACGCCGGCCGAACGAGGCGATGATGGTGCCTTGCGCCGCGCGGGCGGCGGGCGCGTCGTTCAGCGCGCGAGCGTCGCTTCGATCTGCGCGGCGCAAATGAGATCGTTCTCGGACAGCCCGCCCACCGAGTGCGTGCTGAAGGTCACCCGGCAGCGGTTGTAGCCGAAGGCGATGTCCGGGTGGTGGTCCTCGCGCTGCGCGAGGAACGCGACGGCGTTCACGAACATCACCGTCGCCGGGTAGTCGGGGAACTTGAACTCCTTGGTGACGCCCGTCGCGGAGATGTCCCACCCGGGAAGCTCGGCCGCGAGGCCACGCGCGGCGGCGACGTCGATGCCGGTCGTCCGATGCTCGCAGCGGCGCTCGCACAGGCGGGTCATGCTGCGGCTCCGGCGGGCGTCTCCGCTGCGTGCCTCCCGAGCGCCTGCAGGCGCGCGACGCGCAGGCTGGCGGGCGGATGCGAGTCGTAGAACGCCGAGTGCAGGGGATCGGGCGTGAGCGTTGCGGCGTTGTCCTTGTAGAGCTTCACGAGGGCGTGCACGAGATCGGCGCCGCTCGCATGCTCGGCCGCGTAGGCATCCGCCTCGTACTCGTGCTTGCGCGAGTAGACGGCGCCGAGCGGCGAGAAAAGGAACGTGAACACCGGCACGACGAGGAAGAACAGGACCAGGGCCATCGCCGTCGACCGCGTCTCGACCCCGAGCGCCGAGTAGAACCAGGACTTGTCTATGAGCCAGCCGAGGACGGCGAGCAGGCCGAGGCTCACGGCGAACATGAGCGCCACGCGCTTCCAGACGTGGCGCCGGCGGAAGTGCCCGAGCTCGTGCGCCAGCACCGCCTCGATCTCGGGCGGCTGCAGCCGCGAGAGCAGGGTGTCGAAGAAGACGATGCGCTTGGTCCTGCCGAACCCGGTGAAGTAGGCGTTGCCGTGGCTCGAGCGCCGCGAGCCGTCCATGACGAAAAGCCCGCTCGATCGGAAGCCGCAGCGCGCAAGCAGGCGCTCGATGCGTGACTTGAGGCTCGTGTCCTCGAGCGGCGAGAACTTGTTGAAGAGCGGGGCGATGAAGGTCGGGAAGATCGCCAGCATCAGCAGGTTGAACGCGGACCACGCAAGCCAGACGTACAGCCACCACAGCGATCCCATGCGGCCCATCAGCCACAGCACGAGCAGCAGCAGCGGCACGCCGAGCAGTGCGGCAAGCAGCGCCTGCTTTGCGAGGTCGGCGAGGAACAGCCCGAGCGTCATGCGGTTGAAGCCGAACCGCTGCTCGATCACGAAGGTGCGGTACAAGGAGACCGGCAGCTCGACGAGCGCGCCGATCAGGCCGATGCTCGCGATGAGGGCGACCCCGTGGGCGTAGCCGCTGGCCTCGAACACCTTCCCCCACAGGTCGGAGAGTACCTGCAGGCCGCCGCCCAGCGTGAAGGCGAGCAGCAGCGCCACACCGATCACGACGTCGACCATGCCGAGCCGGGTCTTGGCGACCGTGTAGTCGGCGGCGCGGCGGTGGGCTTCCGGGGTGATCGCGTCGGCGAACGCGGGCGGCACCGACTCGCGGTGGGCCACGACGTGAGCGACCTGGCGATTCGCGAGCCAGAGCCTCATGCCGGTCGTCAGCACCAGGGCGGCAAGGAAGGCGGCGGTCAGCCAATGCATCGACAGAGCCCGGGAAGCGTATGGGACAATCCCGCATTCTAAGGCAGCCGCAGCGCGCCCCGAGTTCCGCAAGACCCATTCCCGGCCATGGGCTTCCCCGGTCCGGATACTGGCTCAACCCCCATGCCGCAGAACCAGAACCATCTCGTCTGGATCGACCTGGAGATGACCGGCCTCGAGCCCGAGAAGGATCGGATCATCGAGATCGCGGTCGTCGTCACCGACTCGACGCTGCAGCGGGTCGCGGACGGGCCGGTGCTCGCCATACGGCAGAGCGAGGACATCCTGGGCGGCATGGACCAGTGGAACCAGTCCACCCACAAGCGCTCGGGGCTGGTCGATCGCGTGCGGTCGTCGAGCTTGAGCGAGGCGGATGCCGAGGCCCAGGTGCTGGCGTTCGTTCGCGAGCACGTCCCGCAGCGGACCTCGCCCATGTGCGGCAACTCGGTCTGCCAGGATCGCCGCTTCCTTGCGCGCTGGATGCCGCAGCTCGAGGCCTGGTTCCACTATCGCAACCTCGACGTCTCCACGCTCAAGGAGCTGGCGCGGCGCTGGCGCCCGGAGATGGCGAAGGGCTTCACCAAGCAGAGCAAGCACCAGGCGCTCGCCGACATCGAGGAGTCGATCGCCGAGCTGGCCTACTACCGCGAGCACTTCCTGAAGGTGTGACCGCGGAGCGGGCGCGCCTACGGCGCCGGCTGGTGAAGCGCCTCGGCCGCCCTCGCCATGATCCACTACCCGCGTCGATACGCCGCCAGATCCTTCGGATAGTAGGGGTCGTCGCGCCAGGCGCCATCGTCGCAGCCGAAGGCACGCGTCACCCCGGCGGCCTCGAAGCACCAGTAGCCGAAGTAGCCGCCGCCGTCCTTGGCCTTTTGGCAGTCGTGCCCGTAGGCCTTGCGCATCCCCGCGTACCAGGCCTTCAGGAGCTCGAAGCCTCGCCAGTTCTCGAGGTGCTCGTCCGCGACGCAGGGACGCCGCAGGCAGCCGGTCGAGCGCGCTCATCAGTCCGTGGGCCGCGTCGTGCACATCGGCCAGCACGAACACGCGCACGAGGTCCGCGAGCTATTCCCTCTCCCGCGGTAGTCACGCCGGGTAGAATCCGCCGCGTCGCACAAGGATCTCGCATCCGCCTGTCATGGATTCACACCCTGCACGATCCGCCGCATCGAACCTGCTGCTCCCCTTCGCCGCCCTCCTGCTCGCCGCCGCCCCGGCACGCGCCGACATCGCCGTGGTGCTCAACTCCGGAGACGAGTCGGTCTCCATCGTCGACGTGAAGACGTTCAAGGAGATCGCGCGGCGGCCGATCGGCAAGGAGCCGCACCACCTCATGAAGACGCCCGACGACAAGTACCTCATCGTCGCCAACGCGGCGTCCAACGAGCTCGTCTTCCTCGATCCCGCCACCGGCGCCGAGCAGCGGCGCCTCAAAGACATCAGCGACCCGTACCAGATCGGTTTCTCGCCCGACCAGCGCTGGTTCGTGTCGGCGTCGAACCGGCTCGACCGCATCGACCTCTACGACGGGCGCGACTTCAAGCTGGTGAAGCGCTTCCCCGCGCCCAAGGTGCCGAGCCACATCGCCTTCGACGCGAAGAGCCGGTACGCCTTCGTGACCTTGCAGGAATCGGACGAGCTCGTCGCCATCGATCTGCCGAAGCAGGAGATCGCGTGGAAGATGAAGGTCGGGCGCCAGCCCGCCGGCGTCTGGATGACGCCGGACGACAAGCACCTGCTCGTAGGGCTCACCGGTGACAAGTTCGTCGAGGTGATCGACTGGCGCACGCAGAAGCCCGTGAAGAAGCTGGTGACGGGGCAGGGCGCCCATAACTTCCTGCCGATGGGGGACGGCAAGCGCGTGCTGCTCTCCAACCGCGTCGCCAACACCATTTCCGTCATCGACCAGGACACGCTCGACGTGGTCGATACGATCCCGGTGCCCGGCGGTCCCGACTGCATGGAGCTGTCGAAGGACGGCTCGCAGCTCTGGGTGACCTCCCGCTGGGCGCGGCAGGTCACGGTGGTGGACATGGGGACGAAGAAGATCATGAAGACGGTGGCGGTCGGCAAGTCGCCGCACGGCATCTTCCTCAAGGACCATGCGCCGCGGCGCTGATCGTTCGCGCTGCCGCGCGGCGGTGGCGCGCCTGATGCCGCGCGACGCCATGGCGCTCGCCGTCGCGAGCGTGCTCTCACTCGCGGCGCCGCTGCAGGCGGCTTCGCCCGAGCGCTGCCGGGGCACCGTCTACCTGACCTTCGACACCGGCAGCATGTCGCAGGCGCAGTACATCGCGGACACGCTGCGCAAGCACCAGGTGCGCGCCACCTTCTTCCTCGCCAACGAGAAGACCGTCAACGGCGACACCTCGCTCGACCCCGCATGGGCCGGCTACTGGAAATCGCTTGCGGCGGACGGTCATGCGTTCGGCAACCACACCTGGCGTCACTGGTACTTCCGCGGCGACAACGCGGACGGCACCGTGACCTACGCGAGCTACGACGGCAGGAACCGCACGACGCTCGACCGCGCGGCGCTTTGCGCCGAGCTCGAGCAGGTCAACGGCGCGTTCAAGCAGATGACCGGTCGCGCGCTCGATCCCATCTGGCGCGCCCCCGGCGGCAGGACGACACCGCGCGCGATCGCGTACGCTGGCGACTGCGGCTACAGGCAGCACGTAGGCTGGAGCCCGGCGGGCTTCATCGGCGACGAGCTCCCGAGCGACCGCTACCCCAACGACGCGCTGCTCGGGAAGGCGCTCCGCGACCTCAAGGACGGCGACGTGACCATGATGCACCTCGGCATCTGGTCGCGGAAGGAGCCGCTTGCGCCGATCCTCGACGACCTCATCACGGGGCTCAAGTCGCGCGGCCTCTGCTTCGCCACCATCCCGGAGCGCGCGCGATGATGGAAGCGATCGCGCAGGCGTTCGCGCGCGTGCAGCAGTGGGTCTTCGAGGGCGCTGTGCTGCCCGCTGCGGAAGTCTTTGGGCTCTCCGGCTACGCCGAGCAGCTCTTCGACGGCACCGAGCTGTTCCTGATCGGCATGGTGGAGATCGCGCTGCTCCTCGCGCTCATCCGCCCGCTCGAGCTGTGGCGTCCCGTCGAGCGCTGGGCTGACCGACGCGCGGTGCGCACCGACGTGCTCTACACGCTGCTCCACCGGCTCGGCCTTGTCCCGCTCGCGATCTTCTTCCTCATGCGGCCGTTGCTCGACGGCTTCGACGGCTGGCTGCGCATGCAGGGCTTCGTGCCGCCGAACCTGGAAGACTGGTTCCCGGCCCTTGCCGCCTCGCCGGTGCTGGCGTTCTTCGTCTACCTCGTCATCCTCGACCTCGCCGAGTACTGGCGGCACCGCCTGCAACACCGTTGGGAGTGGTGGTGGTCACTGCACGCGCTCCATCACAGTCAGCGCGAGATGACGCTCTGGACCGACGACCGCAATCATCTGCTCGATGACGTGATCGCGAAGGGCTGGTTCGCGATCGTCGCGCTCGCGATCGGCGTCCCGCCCGGGCAGTTCGTGATGCTCGTCGTCGCGACGCGGCTGATCGAAAGTCTCTCCCACGCGAACGTCCGCATGTCGTTCGGCCCCACCGGCGACCGCATCCTCGTGAGCCCGCTTTTCCATCGCGTGCATCATGCGATCGGGAGCGGGCACGAAGGTCCCGCGCGCGGCTGCAACTTCGCGCAGCTCTTCTCGTTCTGGGACGTGCTCTTCGGCACGGCAACGTTCGAGCGGGAGTATCCGCGCACCGGGATCCGCGATCAGCTCGCCGGGCGGGATTACGGCGAGGGCTTCTGGCGGCAGCAGTGGCTGGGGCTCAAGCGCCTGCTGGGGCGGGACCGCTCCGCGCCCGAAGCGGATCCGCACGGCGAGGCACCGCTGACCGGGCGGCCTGCCTGACTGCCTGACGCCGAGGACTCGCGTCAGGGCGCGAAGAAGCGGCGTCCGCAGGGGACCGGGCGGGGCGATTACTGCGCATTCGTTCGCCTCATCCGCAGCCGGTCGGCCAGGGACGAATACGACGGCAGCGCGATGCCCAACGACGAATGCCGCTCGCCGCTGCGGACCGCGGTCCTCGCGTTCAAGTCGTCGGGCGTCCGCCTTCGATCAGTCGCAGCGTGAGCGTGCGCGGCCTCGCCGCGAGCGGTCCGTCCTCGGCCGCGAGCTGCTCGCACAGCGTGTTCAACAGCTGCGACGTGCTCTCCACGTGACGGCGGCGGCGAGCTCGATGAGCGCTTCCTCGTGTGTCATGGGGGTGCGACCTCGCGAGGGAAAGCCGGAGCATGGTGGCCGCCGCTGCGGGCCGCAATCCCCCGGATGGAGGATGGCACGTTCAGGGGGCGGGGGCGGCGCCGCGGCCGGCCGGGACGCAACAACGAATCGGAGGGAGGGGGAAGCACGCACGCGGGGCGCGCCCGAGCCGGGCGCGCGCACCGCGAGGCGCGGGTCAGTGCGTGGCGACGGACAGGCGGCGCTCGAGGGCCTCGACCTGGTCCTTGAGGTAGAGCTTCTTCTTCTTCAGGCGGTGGATCTGCTCGTCGCTGTACACCTGGCTCTCGCACAGGCGGGCGATCACCGCGTCGAGGTCGTCGTGCTCCATGCGCATGGCGACGATCCGCTCGCGCACCGACTGGGTTTCGGCTTCGGTCACTGCTGGGCCTCCTTCGCTAGTGTCGTACGTCGGAAAGTCCGTGCGCGGACCGGCAAGGCAACCGGAACGCACGGTGGCAACGAAAGCGCTTGCGCGGCGCAGGTGGGCCGGCATGCGCTCGTATCCGTAAAGCGGCGTCGTGGGCGTCGAGGCGGGGGTGAGATCGCCTGCTCGCGGCCGCCGTGCGGGCAGGCGAACGTGGGCGACCAGGCAGCGGCCCACGGGAGAGGAGGAAAACGTGCCCGGCGGCCGGCGACTTGCGATGCCGGCCGCACGCCTCGCGGCTGATGGTCTGCGGGCCGGAATGAAGCACACGCACTCCTCCGCACCGATGGCTAACATTCAGCCACGCCGACGGGGGGCGTGTCAACGACGTGCAACATGCCGCGGCGCGGCGACCCGGTCCGAGGTCGCGACGTGCGCCGACCGAGCGGGGTTCCGCTTGCGCCGGCGCCCGCCCGTGCATCCGGCCGCCGCCGCGGGCAGCTTCGGCTCCCTGTCCATGTAGTTCCGCGCGTGTTGCGGGAACGGCGTGTCCACCGCCGTCGGGTGGATGAGGGTGATGGCCACCCGATTGCGGTCCACCTCGGCCACCTTGACGCGCAACGCGTCGGTGAAGCCCCTCACGGCGTGCTTCGAGGCCGCGTACACCCCCCTCTGCAGGGCACTGCCTCGGAAGGCTGGAGTCGATGCGCCCGGAGCGCGCGGCAAGAGTCCACCCGGCGCTGATCGATCGACGGCCGGCCGCGGCAGGAGGACGCTGACAGACCGCTGGCGAGCGATGCCGGCCGGCGCCCCCGCTGCATCAAGAAAACAACAACCTGTACACGTTTCCTCAACTCATGGTGGAAGTTGCTGGAAACCCGAGTCGGGTGCAGGCAACATCACGCCACGCCTACGCGCCCAGGCGCCGCAGCCGCGGACGGTTCACACCGCGGCGGCCCCGGGCGGGGCGCAAGAAAGGTATCGAGCAGCCAAAGGAGGCACGCAAACCCATGCAGAAAGCATCCCGCAGTACCCCCTCAGCCCGCCGCCACGTGCGCGGCGTCGTCAGCGACTACGACCCCGCGACCCGGTCGGGCTACCTCATGACCAAGGCGCAGGAGCGGTTTCCCTTCCGCGAAAGTGCGGTGAAGCACATCGCCGCATGCATGGCGAACGGCGAGCCGGTCGTCGCCGTGATCGACGCGAACAACGTTGCCGTCGAGCTGCAGCTCTCCTTCCTCGGCTGAGCCTCCCGGCCGTCCACCAGCGAGACCGCGCGGCGCAGGGTGCGCCGCGCGGGCTGTGTCGCTTACACGAGCGGCGGATCGGTCTGCCGCGCGAACGCGCGATGCTTCGCGAGGCCTTCCCTGAAGGCCGCGATCGTGCGCGTCGAAGGCCTCGGCGAGCACGAGGCCGGGGTCGGCGTCGCCGCTCGGCAGCTTCGGTGGGATTCCCGACTTCAGGAGGATCGCGCTCGACTCGCCGAGCATCAGCATCGGCTTGCAGTGCCGGTACTGGTCCTTGACGAACTCGAGGGACTGACCGTCGGACGCACGCGCATCCGCCTCTGACGCGCCGCCGGGCACCACCACCGCGTCGAAGAGCACCGAGGGCATCGCCTCGATCGTGACGTCGGCTTCAAGCGTTTCGCCATCTGCGCCCGTGACCTGACCGAGTCGCGCGGCGACGAATCGCGGCACCGCGCCGACGGTCACGTCGGCTACCAGCGCGACGTAGCACGTCAGGTTCTTGTACTTCGAGAACGCGAGCGCCGCGGCCTCGATCACCGCGCGGGCCCGCGGATCCTTCATGTGACGCAGCCCGAACTCGACCGGGTCGGCACCGGCCGCGGCCGCGAGCTCGTCCATGAACGACTCCAGCGCGAACACGTTCGCGTACGCGCCGAGCGTGCGCAGCGCGGAGGTGCGCAGCAACGCCCCTTCGAGGTAACGCTTGCAGACCTTCTGGCCGCGCCGGTGATCGGCGAGCCGAAATGCGCGTTCTGGCCGTTCATCGAAAACGCCAGCTCGTCGGTGATGGTCTTGCCGACGAAGCGCGCGCCGGCGTCCAGCAGCGTCTGCACCGTGGGTGCCGTGCGCGCCTTGATGCCCGACAGCGCCAGCATGAAGGGCTGGCCGCCGCTGGTCGGGTAGCCGGCCACGTCGAACAGGTCCTTCACCGCGAAGCTCAGCCCGGCCAGCGGCCCGGTGGCCGCCTGCGGCACCGGCACCTCGGGGTAGGGCATGAAGGCGCGGGCGGTGTCGTGGGGAAGGGCATGGCGGCACTCGATTCGGTTGGTTCAGGAACGCTTGCGTTTCGGCCTGGCACGGGCCGGCGGCCCGGACATCCAGTCCACCAGTTTCAGGCCGGGCACCTGGTCGAAGTGGCGTGTGTTGTGGGTGACCAGCGTCAGGCCTTCGGCTAGCGCATGCGCGGCGATCTGTGTGTCGATCTCTCCAACGGGAGTGCCGTTGCGCCGGTTCGCGTCTTTCAGTGCGCCATAGTGGTCCGCGGCGCGGGATGTCCACGCCAGGCTGGGCAGTTGCAGCAGGAAATGGTCGATCAGGCTGCGCCGCCGATCGTCGGCGGCCATGCCAGCCTGGCCGAAGCGCAACTCGGCGCGCGTCAGCACCGACAGGGCCACGTTTTGCTGCAACAAGCCTTCGTTCACCCGCCCCTCGAGCAAGGGCGAGCTGCGCCGCAGGTAACAGCTGGCGATGTTCGTGTCCAGCAAGTAAAGCAGGCTCACCGGCCGCGCTTCTTGCCGCGTGATTCCGGCCAGTCGGCCAACGGGTCGCCCCGCGGCGCATCGTCGCGGGGCGGCACGAACTCTTCGCTGGTGGGCAGGCTCTGCAGTTCGCTCAAGAAGGCCTGCAGCGCATCGGGTTCGGGCTTGGGGCTGAGCGTGATCTCGCCCGTGTGTTCGTTGCGGACGATCCACATCTCGCGCGCGTTCACCCTGAACGCCTTGGGCAGACGCACCGCCTGGCTGTTGCCGGTGGTGAAGACTTTGGCCGTCATGGGCATGATTCGATGCGCGGCAATGTATCTACGAAAACGTAGATATTCTACACGCTGAACTCTGGCCCGCAAGCGGCCTGCGGGCCGTCAGGAGACGGCTACCTGTGCCTGCGCCGTGGCCTCGGTGCGCAGGCAGCGCGCGCCGTGGTCCGGCGTGAAGCCTTCCCAGTAACCCGGGCCATCGGCGCGATGTGAACGGGCGGCGCTCTCGACGACGCTCGCCTTCTCCCCTTCGCGTTGCAGCCACGGATGGGGCGACGTCGTCAGAGCAGGCAGCCCCAGCGAGTCCAGCACGTCCGCTGCATCGGCGAGCAGCCCTTCCTCGGGTAGCACTCCAAGTTCGAGTTCCTGGCCGGTCAGAACGTCTCGAACGAAGCCGAGCAGCGAGCGCTCGCCCTCTGACGGCATCCGACAGTCGACTCGGGCAAGGAAGCTCTGCCCTCCCCATGCGAGAACCACGTCGCCGTCGGCGACGCCGCCAGGAGCGAAGGCCCGATCTGCGAGCCCGCCTTCGGTTCGATGCAATGCCAGGGTGACGGCTCGCCGTTCCTCGATGCGCGGGGAGCCCCGCAGAATGCCGAGTAGCTCACCCAGAAGCTCCCCAGCAACGTCGAGGAGCATCGCGTTGCACGGCAGCGCGAAGTCGAGGCCAGTGCGCGAGATGGTGGCGAAGAACCGAGCATCGGCATGAAGCGGCAGGCCCGTGGCCTGCTGCGTTGGAAGTCCAAGGCAGAACCGGCCAGGCGGCCCAAGGGCCCCAGCACCTTCGCTGCCGGGCATGGGCAGCGCGATGCTCACCGGCAGAGGATCGTCATCGCTCCATGCTTCGAGGCCAAACTCACGAAGCGCGGCGCCCACGATCTGTCGCCGCCGTTCAACCGTGGGCGCGGCGCCCGCCAGGCCGTCACGCTGGAGCAGCCAGAAGCGGTTGGACCGCTCGATGCCGGCTGGGGCCGTGACAGTGATCGTCGTCTCGGAGGGCGTCCCGGCGTGGATTGCGCGGGAGAACGACCATTGCGCACCGCGCGCATGGTCGATGACGACGATCTTCGACACGCCCGCGAGGAAGAGCAGCGCAAGCTCGGCCTGCCCCGGCTCGCCGGCCTTCGCACCGCCCACCAGCCGGTCGATGGCGCGCGAGACGTCGTCGCTCGCACGCTGGTCGCGGAGGGGCAGCACGACCAGCGTGCGGATCGACTCCCTCTCACCATCGGGGATGCGAAGCTCGTCGAGCCGCGCCGAAAGGTCGTGAGCGTCGCGCGCGAGCGGGAACTTGAACCCGGCGACGCGCTCGAACTTGAAGCGCACCGCTCCCACCGGGTTCTCGATGCCGCGACCCGCGAGCGCCTGCGCGAGACCGGCGTTGTCTCTGAAGAACGCAGCCACGTCGTCCTCGACGGCGGCTCGCAGCACCTGCTGCTCGAACGGATGCTGCTCCAGCGCGATCCCAACACCGAAGTCCGTGAAGACACTGCCAGCGCGCTCGGCCGAGGCGCTGTAGATCTCGGGGGCGTCGGTGACCTGGTACACCGCCTTGAAGCCGACGCCCTTGTTGCCGACGAGTACGCCGGTCTTGTCGCTGTCGGCGAGCGAACTCAGCCTCTCGAGGTTGCGCGCGGTGACCGCCTGGCCGCCGTTCGACACCGCGACGAGCCGCTCGGTTCGAACGATGATGACAGTGGAGTCACGAACACCGCCGACGAGAGCCTGGTCGTTACGCGTTCTGGAGCAGCTCGACCAGAAAACGGTCGTGGTAGTCCTGCCGAATCAGCGCGGCGGCGTGGGCGATTTCGCGGTGCTCGCGACTCCCGCTCGCCACGTTCGTGGCCAGCACCTCGGGCGCTGTCGCCAAAGCGCGCGCAGCTCCGGCGGGACCGCGGTGTCGGACCTCACGGAGACGACTCCTCGTGTGCGAGCCTCGCTGTAGCGGCGCGGCCGCCGCTCACGACCGCTCCGGCGCGTCTGTACCGAGCACCTCGACGAGCTCGGCGATCACCTGGATCGCGTTCTCCTCCACGTCCTCGAGCACGATGGGCGCGTAGGCCGGGTTGGTCGGCTTCAGCGTGATCTTCGTGTGTCGCCACGAGTCGCCGGCGCGGGCCTTCTCGCTCTCGTAGCGCTTCACCGTGTAGCGGTGCCCGGTCTCGGGGTCGGTGGCATCGCGAAGCTGGACGAGCACGGTGCGTCCTTGCCGCGATCCCGTGACCGGGGCGGCGAAGGGGCAGTACGCGCCGTCTTCGATGCCAGGCTCCATCGAACGCCCGACGACCTGCGCGACGAACATTCCGGGGTGTAGCCGGCGCTCGCTCTCCATCTCGACCCACTCGAAGTCGTCGGCGGCGACGTGCTGCGGGTCGCTGAACGCGCCGGCCGCCGCCTTGAGCGGCACGAGCGGCACGCACTTCACGTACCGGTTCTTCGGGGCTCCTTCGACCAGCCGCAGCTTCGGCCGGGCCGCACTCTGCGGCGAGCCATCATTGGCGCGAAGGCGGCGATACGCCTCCTCGGCCATCCAGGATGTCACCACCTTCTGGAAGGGCACGTCGTTCATGAAGCGAACGAAGATGTCCTCGTTCTGGTCCATGCGATCGACGAAGAGCCGCTCGAGCACGTTCTTGAAGAGCAGCTCGAACTTGTCGCCGGGGTTCACGGCCGCTGCGCGACGCAACCCGTCGTCGCCCATCGCGGCCTCGACGATCTGATCGAAGAAGAGCTGGTCGGCCTGGTTGAAGTCGGTCCCGAAGAGCTCGTTGACGACGTCGATGAGCTGCGAGAGCGGGACGGCCTGCTCGCGCAGCACGCCGCTTCCCACTTCTCCCGGTCCATCGAGCTTTCGCGCCTCGCCGTCCTTGAGCGCAATGGACCCCTCGCTGATCTTCTGCAGCCGGTAGTACTCGAGCTTGACCTCGTCATCGAACTGGTAGGCCGCTCCGCTGGCACGGCGCGGGAGCTTCGTCATCAGATGACGTACGAACACGTAGAGGCGCTCGAGGTCCGAGTCCTGGTACGGGATCACTTGGCTGAGAAAGCCGTACAGGTTCTGGAACGCCTGGAGCTTGCCGCGCCACAGCTCGGCCTCGTCGGGGCTCTCCTCGGAGCGCGCCTTGAAGCGAGAAACTGCCGGGTCGAGCGCCGCGTTCATCGCCTGGTGGTCGAGGGCGCTCTGCTTCTGCTTGGGCTTGAAGTAGACGTCGCGGAACCGCGCGATCTCCTCGTCAAGGTAGATGCCCGCAGCGTCGAGCTCGCCCTTGATGGCGTAGAGCCGCGCCGGGTCGACCTCGTCACCGATCTCCGCGCCCTCGTAGTAGGTCTTGAACGCCTCGCGGATCTCGTCGCGGTCGTTCACGAAGTCGAGGACGAAGGTGTCCTCCTTGAGCAGGTGGATGCGGTTGAGCCGCGAGAGCGTCTGCACGGCCTGAATGCCGGCAAGCCGCTTGTCGACGTACATCGTGTGCAGGAGCGGCTGATCGAAGCCGGTCTGGTACTTCTCCGCGACGAGGAGCACCTGGTACTCGGGCGAGGCGAAGCGCTCGGGTAGCTCCTTCTCGCGCAGCCCGCCGTTCATCGCCTCGTCGGTGTACGAGACGTCGGCGAGCTTGTCGTCCTGCACCGCGCCGGAGAAGGCCACGAGCGACTTGATCGCGTAGCCCTTGTCCTTGATGTACTTGTCGAAGCTCTGCTTGTAGCGAACGGCTTCGAGGCGTGAACCGGTCACCACGATCGCCTTCGCGCGCCCGCCGATCTTGTGGCGGGTGACGGCGTGGAAGTGCTCGACCATCACCTCGGTCTTCTGGGCGATGTTGTGCGGATGGAGCTTGAGGAAGCGGGCCAGCGCGCGAGCCGCCTTCTTGCGCTCGACGTTCGGATCGTCCTCGCACGACTTCAGGAGCCGGAAGTACGTCGCGTACGTCGTGTAGCTCTTGAGCACGTCGAGGATGAAGCCCTCCTCGATCGCCTGCCGCATGGTGTAGCGGTGCGCGGGCTTGCCGCTGCGCCCGAACACCGCGAGCGTCTTGTGCTTCGGGGTGGCCGTGAACGCGAAGAAGCTCAGGTTCGCCTGCCGGCCGCGCTTGGCCATGCTGCGGAACAGCTCCTCGAGATCTTCGCGGCCTTCCTCGGCGGCCCGCTTCTGCGCCTCCTTGCGGAGCGCCTCGCCGCCGAGCACCTCTTTCAGGTCCGTCGCCGTTTCGCCGCCCTGGGAGCTGTGCGCCTCGTCGATGACGACCGCGCAACGCCGGGTCTGGAGCGTCCCCGCGCCGGCCTCCCCACGCTCCTCGGCCAGCTTGAGCAGCTGGCGTGAGACGAAGGGGAACTTCTGCAGCGTCGTGATGATGATCGGCACGGCGCTCTCAAGCGCCTCGGCGAGCTGGCGCGAGCTCTCGTCGATCTTCTGGACGACGCCCCGCTTGTGCTCGAACTGGTAGATGTTGTCCTGGAGCTGCTGGTCGAGCACCACGCGATCGGTGACGACAATGACGCTGTCGAAGACGCGCCGGTTGCTTTCGTCGTGCAGCGACGCGAGCCGGTGCGTGAGCTAGGCGATCGTGTTGCTCTTGCCGCTGCCGGCCGAGTGCTCGACGAGGTAGTTGTGCCCCGGGCCTTCCCTCCGGGCAGACTCCACGAGAAAGCGCACCGCCTGGAGCTGGTGGTAGCGAGGGAAGACCATCTGCTCGGTCTTCACCTTGCGGCCCTGGTCGTCGCGCTTCTCGTCGACCTGCAGATGGAGGAAGCGCGCCAGCAGGTCGAGCAAGCTGTCCCGGGCGAGCACCTCTTCCCAGAGGTAGGCCGTGCGGTAGCTCCGGCCTTGTGGATCGGCAGGGTTACCCGCTCCGCCTCCGTCGCCCTTGTTGAAGGGCAAGAAGTGGGTGGCGCTGCCCGCGAGGCGCGTCGTCATGAGCACCGTGTCGGTGTCGACGGCAAAGTGCACGAGCGTGCGCTTCTTGAACTCGAAGATGGTCTCGCGCGGATCGCGGTCCCTGCTTGTACGGCCTCCGAGCGTCCTCGACGGCCTGCCCGATCATCGCGTTCTTCAGCTCGAGCGTCGCGATGGGGATGCCGTTCACGCTGAGCGTGACGTCGAGCGATTTCTCGGAGCGCGTCGAGAAGCGCAGCTGGCGGGTCAGGCCGAGGCGGTTCTTGGCGTAGCGCTACTCGAGCTCCGGGTTCAGCTCGTGCGCGGCCTTGAAGTAGGCGACGAAGAGCGTGCGCCCGTAGCACTTGAAGCCGTGGCGCAACGTCGCGAGCGAGCCGTTCGCGTCCATCCACTTGCAGAGGTCGGTGAGGATCTGCTCGCCCGTCTTCGGCCCGTGCAAGGCTTCGAGCTTCGCCCACTCCTTGGGCTGCGTGTCCTTGATGAAGTCGAGGACCACGGACGGGAAGATGGCGCGCTCGCGGTCGAAGCCATCGCGCGAGACGGCGACGTAGCCGTGCCCGAGAAGGTGGTGCTCGATGCCCGTCTCGAACGCGGCCTCGGAGTGTCGGGGCGTGGTCATAGAGCGTCCCCCCGGAGAACTCTCCAAGATTCTTGGAAGGTTCGCCTCATACGGCCACCGCCGCGACGTCCGTGGAGAACCGCTCGGCCTGCGTGCATCGCTGGCGAACTACGGACCACGCCTCGGCAATGGTCCGTTCGCGGGCGCGATAGTCACGCGAGGTCTTCTTGATGCGCTGCGCGACGGGCAGCGCCTTCAACTGGGACTCGACGTTGAGGTTGCACTCAAGGCCGTTCTGCAGCGCGTGGCCATTGTCGAACGTCGCAGCCGTGAGCCACGCCTCGACCGCCTTCGAGGGCACGCACAACACCGTCTTCGGCCCTGGCTCCTGCATCCCAGCCCACGCGAGAAGGCACGCGCGCATGGCGTCGGCGCTGCCCGAGCGCGGCGGACACTGGATGACGTGGGGAAGCGTGGGCCAGCCGCGCTGCCCTGCGAGGTCCGCGATCTCGTCGCTGACATCGGCGTATCGCTTCTCGGCAACATCGGCGTCGATATGGACCACGAAGAGATCGAAGCCTGGCAGGGTCGGGTCGTCCTCGAAACGGGCATGCCCGCGCGTCGCGAAGTCGAGGCACCAGCGCAGGACGCCGCCCCAGCCGGTTCCCAGCTTCGGCCTGGTCGGCTCGGGCTGGAGTTGGGTGAGCACGAAGGGACGGGGGAGCAGCGCCTTCAGCGCGGCCTCGATCACGATCGCGTCGGTCGGCCCCTCCGCGACCAGGGCCACTCGGAGGTCAGACATTGGGCACGGCTCCGAGGTTGCCCATGGCCCACAGCCGCGAGAGCGGGTACTCCTTGTTGAGCGCCTGCAGCTCGGGCGTCAGCGTGATGCGCCGCACCGTCGTATGCCCCTCGCTGTTGCGCTCCACGGCGAAGAGGCGAACCTCATGGTCATCGAGATTGAGCCCGTCGAGCACCGTGGGGTTGTGCGCCGTGAAGAGGAGCTGCCGATCCGGGTTCGTCGCAGCGAGCCACGCAGCAAGTTGGCCCACGAGCCGCGTTACCAGTCGCGGGTTGAGCGCAGAATCGAGGTTGTCGATCGCGAAGATCGAGGGTGAAGAAGGCGAGAGACAGAGGACGGCAGCAAACAAGACGTAAAGGGCGCCCTCGCTCGCATCCGCGGCCGTCAGCGTGCTGCGTGACGCCGCCATGAAGCGGTCGGTGAACTTCAACACGTTCTTCGTGCGCGGGACCGAGGGAGACAGCAGATCGCCCACGACGTCAGTCACTCCCACGTCGCTCACCCAGTCGATCAGGCCAAGGATCTCGTCGATACGCGCTTCGTCAACACTACGCTTCAGCGCCTCGAAGCCCTCGGCGAGACCACCTCCGACGAGTCCAACAGGCACGCGCGTCTGCGGGTCCGGTACGGTCGCGCGCAAGGCAGGCGTGTTGGGCGTGTAGATGACGTACTCCTGCAGCGCTTTCAGGAGCAGAGAGGCCGGGTCCCCAGGCTGCAAGTCGACGACCTTCAGCGCCGAGAGGCCCCTGGTCTCGTCGAGGTTGTCCTTGTCGGTGCGCACCCCGCGGCTCACGATCTGGGTCTCGCCAGACGAGAGGAACTCGGTCTTGAATGACCAGGCAGGCTTCGGCTTGTCGAGGGGGTTCAGCAGCGACACCCGAAACGTCGCCGACGGCTCCCCCTGTGCTTCAAGCGTGATGTGCGGCGGGATCTGCGTACCCGCGAAAGAGGTCTTGAACAGGCGAGGCAATCCCGCGCGCACGCCGCGCCGGATGATCGCCTCGTCGTCTACGCGCCCCGTCGCGGCTGCGCCAAGCACACCGAGCGCCTCCAGGACGTTGCTCTTGCCCACGCCGTTGGCCCCGATGAAGCAGTTCACTCGTCCGAGCGAGACCGACTGGTCGAGGACCGACTTGAAACCTCTGATGTGGATCTCGCGTAGTTTCATGCGTAGCTCCCCTTGCCGGGACGTGGTCGTGAGTGGTCCGGCGTGGTCATGTCGCGCTCCGGGCGAGGCGCTGGTCCAGCCACCAGACGGCCACGGGATCGAAGGGCGTGAGATGGCCGGCTCCGTCGCCCGCGCGTCGAGCACGCTCGCGGGCGAGCTGCTCGGTCGGCACCGGCCCCCTCAGCCGCGCCTTCTCGCTCTTCCACCAGTCGAGGATGGCAGTGAGCACACCCTTCCGGCGGTTCTTGAGCAACGGCAGGTTCAGGTTGAGGACGTCGTTGAGCTGGGCGTCGAAGTCGGTGTCTCTCGACGCGATGGTCCCATCCATCTCGAAGCGGATTCGCTGCTCGATGCGGTGCGCAACGTTGGCGGGATTGAACTTCAAATCCTGCTCGCCCTTGCGGGTGTCGCAGTGCTGGAGCACCTCCGGCTGGCCGTGTCCGCCGAGGCAGGCCGCGAGGAGGTTCGAGTACGTCAGCTCGAGGCCGGCGTTGCGCGACCTTGGAACGGGCACGAGCGGGCGAGTGCAACCGGAGTGCCCGCGTCTCGGGCGAGGGCGGAGTCGCGCGCTACGCGGCCTTGTACATGTGCAGCGGCACCCGCTCGCGCGCGAGTGCCGTGGCAACGGGACCTTCCGCCGCCACCCGTTCGACGTAACCCTTGTAGGTGGGCAGGCTGTCGGGATCGATCCCGGCAATCCCGCCCCAGCGGAGCAGGGTCACGGCGTAGGCATCGAGGAACGAGAGCGTCTTGCCGAGCCAGAAAGGATCGCCGCGCGCCACCTCGGCGGCGATGCGCTCCAGATAGGTCCGGTAGAGCGCCGTGTTGAACACCTTGATCTCGTTTCGCGCCGCCTCGCTCTCGGCGAGCTTCTCCGGCATGAAGACGTGCGTGAACGTCGGGTGCACGGTGTTGTTCATCCAGGCGAGCAGCGACATGGCGCGCGCGCGCGCCTTCGACTCCTGCGGCAGCAGCCCGACCTGCGGCGCGTGGCGGTCGAGGTAGTCGCAGATCGCGATGATCTGCGTGAGCGGCGCGCCGTCCACGACGAGCACGGGCACCTGCCCCATGAAGTTGAGCGCGAGGTACTCGCTCGTCTTGTGCTCGCCCCGGTGCAACTTGACGAGCACCGGCTCGAAGTCCTCGCCGGTGGCGGCCTTGATCGCTTCGAGGCCGACGTGGGGGACGAACGAGCACGCGCCGGGCGCGAAGTAGAGCTTGAGCATGGCGATCTCCCTTGTGTGTGCGGACGGGGCGGGGCGCGCCGAGATTGACCGCATCTCGCGGCGGCGTCAACGGACGTGCGCCGGGCGCACGGTGCTGCGCTGGATGGCTGGTCGTGCGCGACCCGGCGTGCCGCAGAGTGAGACGGAGGCGGTGTGTGGAGCCGTTCGCAACCTGTGACGGTCTTCCGCAGGGCTGCGCCTTGTCCGGCGCGGTCGCTTCGGCCGGCGACTTGGGCTAGATTCGCGCGAGTTCCGCTGGGGGGAGACGGCGCGAATGCAGATCGAGCAAGTGCGCGCGCGTCGCATCTGGGATTCGCGCGGCAGGCCAACGGTGGAGGTGGACGTGCGGCTCGCAGGCGGTGCGACCGGGCGCGGCGTCGCGCCCGCAGGCGCGTCCCGGGGCACCCGCGAGGCCGTCGAGCTCCGCGACGGCGGCGAGACGCTCGGTGGCCTCGACGTGCAGCGCGCGCTTGCGAGCGTCAGGCGCGAAATCGCGCCCGCACTGGTCGGACGCGACGCGTCGGACCAGGTGGCGATCGATGCGCTGCTTGCGCGACTCGACGGCACCGACACTTTCGCCCGGCTCGGCGGCAACGCGACCGTCGCGACCTCGCTCGCCGTGCTGAACGCCGCGGCGGCGCACGCGGGCGAGCCGCTGTGGCGATATCTCGCGCGCGATCGCGACGTGCGCCTGCCGCTGCCGCAGGTGCAGATCTTCGGCGGCGGCGCCCATGCCGGCGGTCGCATCGACCTGCAGGACCTGCTCGTGATGCCGCTCGGCGCGACGTCATTCGAAGAGGCGCTCGTCCAGGTCGCCGAGGTCTATCGCGCCGCCGGCGCGCTCATGGCCGGGCGAGGGAAGCTCGCGGGTGTCGCCGACGAGGGCGGTTGGTGGCCGGCGTTCGCCGCGAACGAGGACGCGCTGGAGACGCTTGCGCTTGCAGTCGAGCGCGCCGGCTTCGCGCGGCGCGACATGGCAATCGCCATCGACGTGGCCGCATCCGAGCTCGGACGCGAGGGACGCTATCGGCTCGGCCTCGACGGACGCGAGCTCGACACAGCGCGATGGCTCGAGCTGCTGACTGGCTGGGTGCGGAGCTTCGGCATCGTGTCGGTCGAGGATCCGGTCGCCGAGGACGACGACGCAGGCATGCGCGCGTTCACGGCCGCAGTCGGCGACGCGGTGCAGGTGATCGGTGACGACTACCTGGTGACGAACGCCGCTCGCGTGGCGGAGGCGGCGCGCACCGGCGCCTGCAACGCGGTCCTCCTCAAGCCCAACCAGGCGGGAACCGTGAGCGGCCTCCGCGCTGCGTTCGACGCCGCGAGGCGGGCCGGATGGGGCACGATCGTCTCCGCGCGCTCGGGCGAGACCGAGGACGTGGCGATCGTCCACCTTGCCGTGGGTCTCGACGCCGGCCAGCTCAAGGTCGGCTCGTTCGCGCGCTCCGAGCGCATGGCGAAGTGGAACGAGGGGCTGCGCATCGAGGCGGCGCTGGGGACGCGTGCGCGCTATGCCGGACGCGAAGTGCTGCCGGTTGCGGCGGCGACGGCGTAGCCGGTCGGGAGGAAACGCGATGACATCCGCCGCCGCGCGCGTCACGTCGTCACTGCTGCTTGCTGTGCTCCTCTCCGGCCTTGGCACCCCGGTCGTGGCGGATCCCGCGACGAGCGGTGCCGAGGCGCACGCCCGCGGCTGGTTCACCGCCGACCAGGCGGCGCACGGTGCGCGCGACTACAAGGAGCACTGCTCCGGCTGCCATGGCCCGGACCTCGCCGGCGGCAAGGGGCCGGCGCTGGTCGGCGACGCGTTCCTCGCCAAGTGGGGTCGGCGCACGCTGGCGGAGCTCTATGGCTTCGCGCACGGACGCATGCCGCTCAACGCACCCGGCGCCCTCGAGCAGCAGCAGTACGCCGACATCGCCGCATACGTGCTCAGCCGCAACGGCTTCGTGCCTGGCACCACGCCCCTCGCCGCCGGTACCGAGCTCGGCCGCGTGCTTCGTCCGAGCGTCGAGGCGCGCGACCTGCAGCGGCGCGTGCACAACCACGGTGTGCAGCGCCCGCCGAGTCCGACGTCTGTGATGACGATTCCGGCCTCGGGCGCGAGCGAAGCGCCCCGCACCCCGATCACGATCGGCCCGACGCAGGCCGAGATCGAGCAGGCGGACCTCGCTGGCAGCTCGTGGCCGTTCTTCAACAAGGGCCTCAAGGGCTATCGCTATTCGCCGCTCGCGCAGATCAACGCGCGCAACGCCGCGAGCCTGCGCCCGCTGTGCGTGTTCCAGACGGGCGAGACCGGCGCGTTCCAGAGCGGCATCGTGTTGCACGACGGTAACGCCTACGTGACCACGATGCGCGGCACCTACGCCTTCGACGGAAGCACCTGCCGCCCGCTCTGGAGCCACCACCGCGCGCCGGCCGATGCGGAAGTCACCAACAACAACAAGGGGCCCGCGCTCGCCGGCGGGCGCGTGCTGCGGGGCTCGCAGGACGGACATCTCTATGCGCTGGACATGCGCACCGGCGGACTGCTGTGGGACCACAAGGTGGCGGACTCGGGGGTCGGCGAGTTCATCACCGCGGCGCCGATCGTGTGGCGCGACGTCGTCTTCGTCGGCAAGGCGGGCGGCGAGTTCGGTATCGTCGGCGAGATGATGGCGTTCCGCGCCGAGGACGGCGCGAAGCTCTGGGGCACGCCGCTCGTCGCCACCGGCGCCATGCCGGGCGCCGATTCGTGGAAGGACCCGGAGAGCGCTCGCCGGGGCGGCGGCTCGACGTGGTCGAGCTATGCGCTCGACGGCGAGACCGGCGTGCTCTTCGTGCCGGTCGGCAACCCGGCGCCGGACTTCAACCGTGCCGTGCGGCCTGGCGCCAATCTCTACACCAACTCCGTGCTCGCGCTCGACGCCCGCACCGGCGCGGTCAAGTGGTGGTACCAGCTCGTGCCGGGCGACGAGCACGACTGGGACACCACCGTGGTCGCGCTCTTCGAGGGTAGGGACGGCCACAAGCTCGTCGCCGCGGCCGGCAAGGATGGCGTGCTCCACGTCCTCGACCGGGCCAAGGGCACGGCGCTCTTCAAGACACCGATCACGACGCGGCTCAACACCGATACTCCGATCACGCCGGCGGGCACGCGCTTCTGTCCCGGCGCTTCCGGCGGCGTCGCGTGGAACGGTCCCGCCTACCATCCCGGGAACGGCGTGCTCTACGTGAACGCCATCGATTGGTGCACGACAGCCATGCTCGGGCCGCCGCCGACCTGGGTGAAGGGCGAGACCTTCACCGGCCTCAAGGGCGGAGCAGCGCGCTTCGACCCGGTCGAGAAGGCCTCGGGCTGGACCAACGCCGTCGATGCCGCGGGCGGCAAGATGCAGTGGCGCTACCACTCGGCGACGCCGATGCTCGCCGCGGTCACGCCGACCGCGGGCGGTGTGCTCTTCACCGGGGATCTGAACGGCGACTTCCTTGCCCTTGACGCCGCGAGCGGCAAGGTGCTCTACCGCTTCAACACGGGCGGCGCCATGGCGGCGGGGATCATCACCTACGATATCAAGGGCAGGCAGTACGTGGCCGCGGCGTCGGGCAACGCCTCGCGCACCACCTGGTTCTCCGACGGCGCGGCGATCGTGTTCGTGTTCGGATTGGGGCAGTAGCGCCCGCGCGCGCCGCTCGCGCACTGGTCAACCCGGG
>Ga0209254_10000042_pt1 | contig 73657 bp, 62 predicted proteins | sample FrelakmetDIP11DI_FD_187148 | JGI IMG/M metagenome (GOLD analysis project Ga0209254, IMG submission 187148) | Freshwater lake sediment microbial communities from the University of Notre Dame, USA, for methane emissions studies - DIP11 DI (SPAdes)... | ecosystem: Environmental > Aquatic >...
ATAATAAGAATTTTTTGCGTTTCGGGCGCGGCTTGATAAAGGTGTGCGTTTACGCCCTCAACAGCCTTTTCCCTTTTCTCGTGGCCAAGCAGCGCGAGGATGAGCTGCCGGGAGACGATTGGATCGCCGAGACCGACCTCCTGGCCTGTCCCGACCCCAAGGGAGTGGTGTTTAAGGTCACTCCCTTGAAAAAATAGGCGGGCGGTCAGACGATCACGAGCTTTTCCACGGCCCGGGGCCAGGTCATCCGGGAGACAAACCGGTGCCCGGCGCTGCCGAGGGCCTCGGCCAAGCGCCGGTCCTCGGCCAGCCGATCGAACGCCGCGGCGAGGTCCTCGGCCGCGGGATTGACGACGAACCCCGTACGGCCGTCCTCGACCAGCTCGGCCGGTCCGCCGCTGTCCAGGGTGGTGATGACCGCCTTGCGCGAGGCGAAAGCTTCGCCCGTGACGAACCCGTAATCCTCGTTCCACGGGGCGAAAAACACCGCCAGGCAGCGGCCGTAGTGGTCGAGCACGGCCTTTTCCTCGGCGGCCCCGAGCAGGGCGATGCGGCGGCCGAGGCCGTACTCCTTGATCCGGGCCGAGAGGGCGGCGCGCTCCGGCCCGTCCCCGATGATGACGGCTCGGAGCCTTTTATTCGCAACCAGACGGAAGGCGTCCACCAGGAGATGCACGCGCTTCAGCTGCTGCAGCCGGGACACGGTGAAAATGAAATCGCCGTAGGATTCGGTCCGATAATCCCGTCGGGGGGGCGGGGGATAGAGGACTTCCGAGGGGATCCGGCCCCAGCGCCTCAGGCGGGCCTGGATCGTCCGCGATTGGGCATAGACCTGGGTCACGCTGTGCTTGAGCAAGTGCGCGTCGAGACGGTGGATGATCATCCGTCTCAGGCTTTCCTTCAGGCGCCCCCGGAATCCGAGCCGGGCCCGGAGCGTCTCCCAGAGGTCATAGTATTCGCGCTGACGGTGGTTCAGCCAGCAGACGTGGGCTTCGTGTTTCACGGCATAGCTGGGGAAGCGGAAGGAGATCACCTGATGGACGGGCCGCCCCAAGCCGTCCCGTCCGACATCGGTCAAACGGTTGGCCAGGTAGGCCCTGAGCTGACGGCCGAACCGGTTCTGGGGGGTGGTGACAAGGTCGGCCTCATAGCCGCAGTCCTGAAGGGCCCGGACCGTATTGCGGGCGATGATCATGTGGCCGCCTTCGACGAACGGCACGTCCGAAGTGACGACGAGGATTCTGCGGGCGGGCATGGGGGCCGGCCGAGCCTTATTTCAGGGTATCAATCGCTTTCTTGTTATCGTTCGTTTTGAAGACGAGCAGGGCGCTGCCCAGCCCGGCGGACGAGCCGAAGCAGTATTCGATGTAGACCGCGGCGTTGCCCAACAGGACTCCGATTTCCGCGCCGGCGCCGATCCGGTCGCCGATCTCGGCCGTGATCACTTTCTCCGCGGACACCTTGTAGCCGAGGGACTTGAGGGCCTTGGCCGCTTTGGCGTTGTCGGCGGTCAGGAGCAGAAAGTGACCCTTGCCGGCCTCGGACCGGACGGAGATCGCCTTGAGGTTGACCCCGGCGTTGGCTAGGGTGCCCAGGACGCGTCCATAGATTCCCGGTTCGTCGGGGGTGACGACGTGCAGGACTTCGTCGGCCCTTATATTGTGCACAGCTTCCTCCTCAGGCTGGCATTATATCAAAAGGGGGAGAATGAACTCAATGAAAAACATACGGCCTTGAACGGTCCGGCGGGCGGCGATATGATAGAGTCCGGGACGAAGCGAACATGACGCACACAGCCCGGGTGGCCATCATCGACAACGCCGTCGACCGCAGGCTCTATTCTCCGGTCGATCACTGGGCGCCCCGGTTGGACGTTCCCTGGAAAGCCTTCGAGGCCGGGGCCGGCCGGCTTCCGCGCTGGACAGCCGGGTTCAGCCATTTCATCCTCACCGGCTCCGAGGCCTCGATCCTGGAGCGGGAGCCCTGGGCCGAGGAGGAGGCCGAGTTCGTCCGGGAAGCCCTGAGGCGCGGGACGGCGGTGCTGGCCAGCTGCTGGGGCCATCAGCTCCTGGCCTACAGCCTGCTGGGCCCGGCCGCGGTGAGGCGCTGCCGCCGTCCTGAGGTCGGCTGGATCGCCCTGGATATCCTCCGGGCGTCGGAGGTTTTAGGCCCTCCGCGACAGGCCTACTCCTTTTCCCTTCATTTCGACGAGGTCGCCGATACGGGCGGCCGGTTCGAAGTCCTGGCTTCGAGCCCGGCCTGCGCGGTCCAGGCCATGGCCCTCGTGGACGGCCGGGCCTGGGGATTCCAGGTCCATCCGGAGATCGATGCGGCTTCGGCCAGAGCCCTATTGACAGGCTCTCTGGGCCTGAATCCGGAGACCGATCCCCTGTACCGGACGGCCCTGCGAACCCGGCCCCGCGACTCCGGCCTCATTCGCTCAATCGTCAAGTTTTTCCTGGATTCCTGATAGGACCCGGACCGGAAAAAATGGTGTTTTTTTTCTCTTGACAAACATTTTCATTTATACTTTTATATATCCATATCTAACCGGCCACATTTCATTCGGGCATAGAAAAAGGAAGGAGGATTCATGAAAAACAAAAAGCTGATTCTCGTTGTCATCGGACTTCTGATCGCGCTTTCCGTCAACACCTGGGCGGAAACGAAGAAGATCGATCAGATGGGCCGCTATCCGTTCGCCCGGGTCAAAGGCAATGTCCCCACCCAAAATGTCATGAAGATGCTGGTGACGCGGTACGCCTCCGACCTCAAGTACGGTTTTGAACAGGCCGGCTATCCCGAGCTCTACGAGCCCTTCCTGGCTCAGCTCAGCGCCGCCAATTTCACCGAGAAATCGATCCCGGTCGGGACGGTGTTCCCCTGGATGCTCTTCCGGTCCAAAGGCAAGGTCCAGGTGGTCAAGGAAGTCGAGTGGGCCGGCAAGGCGCCCCTGGACGTATATTCCTTCACCGTGACCAAGGATTTCAAGAACTATGAATTCATCATGCCCCGGCCCTGCGGCAACGTCGCCCTGTTGAACGTCGTCGAGGCCATTCCTCCCGCCGTCTGCGACCTGAAGGTCACCCCGGCCAAGGTCAACGTCAATGAGCCGGTGACCGTCGATATGAGCGGCTCGCAATACGCCACGTCCATGGAATTCTCCATCTATGACGCCGCGGGCGCTCTCTTCGGGGCCGCCCAGGCTTTGACCGCGGACAACCCCAAATTCCAGACCAAGTTCGACAAGCCGGGCGATTATGTCCTGAAGGCGAAGGTCGCCAATCAACGGGGCGAGGTGACCGGGCCGGGCTGCGAGGTCAAGGTCCATGTCAACCTTCCCCCGGTCTGCAAGCTGAACATCACCTGCACCGACTGCAAGGACTATGTCGGCAAGCCGATCGTGTTCGACGCCACGGGCTCGAACGACCCCGACGGCTCGATCGTCAAGGCCAATTTTGAGGTGACCGACGCCAAGGGCGCCGTGATCGATTCCTTCATGGACTCCGAAGCGCCCTTCACCTGGGAAAAGATCTTTGACGCGGCAGGCGACTACACCGTGACTGTCACCGTGTTCGACGACATGGGCGCGGCCGCGGGCGGCGCCGAACCCTGCCGCATCCCGTTCAAGGTGACCCAGAAGAAGCTGTTCTTCCTGGTGGAAGGCGGCCCGGGCCTGCTCCGCGGGACCTACACCGGTGTCGTCTGGGCCCGGCTGGGGATCCTGTACAAGATCTCGCCCGATTCCCTCGACTTCATCCTGTCCTTCGGCCCGGGCATCCCGGTCCAAGGCGCTCCCTGGACGATGTTCGTCATGGGCAACGCCCTCCTGAACCTCCATGCCGGTCCGGCCTTCGTGGCGGGCGGCTTGGGCTTCAGCACCAAGGACCAGGAGACGCGCAAGGGCGGCATCGACCTGGTCGGCCAGGTCGGGGTTGAGCTCTTCAAGGGCTCCAGTTCCCAGGTCGGGTCGATCTTCGGCGAATTGCGCGCGCCGGTGATCACCTCGGGACGCTCCTTCGACGAAAACCACAAGCTGCTGCTGGGCTTCCGCTACATCTTCTGAGTCGGAGAGACGCCCGAGTTTTTTGAGTGAGTGTTACGGGCCAAGGCCAAACCGGCCTTGGCCCTTTTTTTTCTCCATGGATATCCGGGTATGACACGGCCTGAGGACAAGCCTTTCGAACATGCCGGCCGCGGACGGATCGCGCTGATCGGCGCCGACGGCCAGCTGGGCACGGACCTGCGCAAAGTCCTGGCCGGGGAATCCGTGGCGCCCCTTTACTATCCGGATTTCGACATCACCCGGCCCGACTCGGTCCGGGCGCGACTGGCCGCGCTCAGGCCGGAGGTGGTGATCAACACCGCCGCCTATCACCGGGTGGACGAATGCGAGGACCATCCGGAGCAGGCCCTGGCCGTCAATGCCCTGGCTGTCCGGGAGCTGGCCCTCATCTGCCGCGACTTGGGCGCGAGCCTGGTCCACTTCAGCACGGATTACGTGTTCGACGGACGCCAGAGCCGTCCGTATGTCGAGGAGGACGCGCCGGGACCTCTCATGGTCTACGGGGTGAGCAAGCTGGCCGGAGAGTTTTTCGTACGCAACGCCCTGGAGCGGTATTTCCTCGTCCGGAGCTGCGGCCTGTACGGGGAAGCCGGCTGTCTGGAAAAAGGCGGCCATTTTGTGGACATGATCTTCCGGCGGGAAGAACAAGGCCTGCCGTTGCGGGTGGTCGCGGACCAGCGGGTGACACCGACGTCCACGGTCGAGCTGGCCCGGGCCGTGGCCGAGCTCATCCGAACGGAGAATTACGGCCTCTACCACCTGACCAATGAAGGGGACTGCAGCTGGTATGAGTTCGCCCGGGAGGCGTTCGACCTCGTGGGCCGGAAGCCGAAGCTGGAAGCCGTGGATTCATCCGCTTACGGGTCGAAAGCGCACCGGCCGCTCTATTCCGTGCTGGAGAACAGGAAGGCCAAGGCCGTCGGGCTCAGGCCCCTGTCACACTGGACGGACGCCCTGCGGGATTATCTGCGGCGGAAAGGCTATCCGGTTCGAGGCTGAGGCCGGTCCGGCCCGTTATTCGCTGAGCCTGCCGAGCTTGGACAGCTCATCGTTGTAGTACTTCCGGTAGAGGATCTCCCACTCCCGGCTGCCCTCTTCGATGGATTTTTTCTGGGATTGGATCTTGTCTATCGCCTTCTTGTCCAGGAGCTCGTACAGCTTCATCTCTTCCTCGATGGACCTGACGATGATCAGCCGGATCTCGTTGGGGTCGTCGAGGAATTCGACCTGCTCGTTCCGGGTGAGGGCTTCCAGGATCCGCTTGGAGAGATAATTGATCTTTTCGCGGGACAGACGGCTGCTCACAGGACGATGTTCCTTTCCTTGGCAAGCTTGGTCTTGATCATGCGGAACATGGTCTGGTATTCGATGTTCTCTTTACGAATCTTTTCCATATGCTTGCTCAGGATCTCGCGGACCTCCTGGTCCAGCTGGTCTTCTTTCAGGAACTCCTCGTTGAGCAGGGCGACGATCTCATCCTGAAGCTTGTTCCTTTCCTCAATGAGAACCTTGTCATCCTTGTGCAGATTGCGGATGATGGTGAAGGCGAGGTGTTCGACCTGGTTCTTATTGAGCTTCATAACCCATCTAAAATACACTAACGTTTGCGAAAATTCAAGGATTGTCTCAAAAATCCTCGTATCCAATAAAATGGATTGATTCATAGGAAATTTCGTTTCGGTCCGGCGCTGATTCGTAAGTTTGAGGCTAATCGAAGAGGAGAAACGGCCGACCTGCCCGATTCGCGATGTCAAGGCGGGCCAAGGCGATGAGATGACCGTCCTGGTCGAACAGCCTCAGGACCGGCGCGCCAAGCGGGTTTTCCGGCTCACGGCCGGAGAGATCGCCGGAGGACGTTCCATCGGTCCCTTCCAGCGGAACGGCCTGCCCGTTCCGGACCATCCGCTCCCGAGAGGCGTCGAGAACGATCCTCGGGCTGGCCGGCAGCAGGATTTCAGCAGGAATAAAAAAATTCCCGGTCTGTCCGGCCTCGGCCATCTCCCGGATGCGGTCCAGAGTGAAAGCGTCCTCCACCCTGAACGCTCCGGAGCTCAGCCGTCTAAGCCCGGAGAGGTGGGCCCCGCAGCCCAGGTCCCGGCCGAGGTCGTGGGCCAGCGATCGGATATAGGTTCCGGATGAACAGACGACTTCTACCTCCGCCTCGGGCGGACGGTAATCGAGCAGGGCGAAACGACGGATGACGATAGGGCATTCGGTTCGGGGCGTGTCTTTTCCGGCCCGGGCTCTCTTGTAGAGCGGCTGTCCCTTGAATTTTTTTGCCGAATAGGGAGGGGGAAGCTGCCCGATCGGTCCCTCGAACTTGGCCATGGCTCGGCGCAGGACGGCTTCATCGGGCAGGCCGGCATAGTCCCCGACCAGGGGCTTGCCCTGAGCGTCATAAGTGTCGGTGGCCCAGCCGAATCGAATCCGGCCTTGATAGGCCTTGTCTTCGCCGGCAAAAAAGGGAAAGAGCCGGGTGGCCTTGCCCAGCGCGGTCACGAGCAGACCGGTGGCTAGGGGGTCGAGCGTCCCGAAGTGCCCGACCCTCGGCTCGGCCAAGACGCGTCTCAAGGCCAGGACCACGTCGTGCGAGGTCAGACCCGAAGGCTTATCGACCAGGATGAGACCGTTCATGAGGGACAGGCCGGGTCAGGACGTCTTGCGGCGGGGGCCGACGCCCCGGTTGAGCAGCCGCTCCACGGAGGCCGGGATCGTCCGGACCAGTCGGTGGTAGTCGCCGACGACGGTGAAGCCGGCGGCGTGAGCATGTCCTCCTCCTCCGAAGCGCTCGGCGATGGCCGCCGCATGGGCTTGGCCCTTGGAGCGGATGCTGACCCGGAAGGTCTGCCGGGCCGCCATTTCCTTGAAGAACAGCACCACTTCGACGCCCTTGATCGACCGGGCCAGGGTGGTGATGTCCTCGGTGTCGACTTCGCTGTGATTGAAGGGCGCCAGGTCCCGCCGGAACATGCTGATGACGGCGATGTTGCCCTTGGCGTTCATCTGGAGGGAGGTCAGGACTTGACCCAGGAGTTTGATCTTTTCCGGGGCGTAGTTGCTGAACAGGCGCTCCGAGACCAGGATCGGGTTGGCCCCGTGCTCGACCAGCCGCGAGGACGCCCGGAGGGCGTCGGCCGTGGTGTTGGAAAACTGGAACGAGCCCGTGTCGGAGACGATGGCGCAGTACAGGTGGTTGGCCAGGCGGGGCGTCCAGCGGACCTTGAGCCGCTCGGCGAGGACGTACACCATTTCGCCCACGGCCGCAGCCTTGGGGTTGACCCAGTTGAGGTCGCCGTAGAAAAAATTGGAATAGTGGTGGTCGATATTGATCTTGTAATAGCCGTCCACGCTCTCCTGGCCCGACCGGCTGACATCGGCGCATTCGAGGAGGATCAGGCCGTCGTACGAACCCGGAGGGATCTGACCGACGCGGATCAGCCGGTTGTCGGGGAAGAGGCTGAGGGGAAATGGGGTCTTATCGGTGTTGATGACTTCCGCCGTCTTGCCCATCTGCCTGAGGATCAGGCTCAGGGCCAGGCCGGTGCAGATCGAATCGCCGTCGGGTCTCAGGTGGGAAGTGATGGCCCAGCGGCGGACGTCGGCCAGCTTGCGGGCGATGGCCTCAATCGGATCCCTGCTCATGATTCTTCTTCGTCCGAGCGATCAAATCGTCAATCCTGGCCTCATATTCCGGGACCGGGTCCAGGACGAAAAATAGTTCGGGATTATACTTTAAATTGACGGCCGAGGCAAGAATTTTTCGGATATATGCGGATCGCTGACGAATCGCTTCCAGGATCTTCGCCGGGTCGTCCGACCCCATGACCGTCAGGTAGACCGTAGCCGATTTCAAATCCGTGGGCATCTCCACCCGGGTAACGGTAATCAGGCACAGGAACAGGCGCTGGATGTCCTGAATGAACACCCGGCTGACCTCGTGCTGGATGAGGCCGGCGACGCGCTTCTGGCGCCGGCCCGGTTCCTGGCCTATCATCGGCTTGTCCTCCTCATGGAGCCGCCCGGCCTAAAGGAATTGAATGTCCGCAGCCAGCAACTCGCCGTCAATCGTCTGTTCGACCTCTGCCCGGATGCGGTTCAAGGTGCTGTCCACGATGGTCCGGTCGTTGCTGATGGTCACCAGTCCCACCCGGGCCCTCTGCCACTTGTCCTGAAAATCCAGCTCGGCCAGAGCGATGTTGTGCTTGGCCCGGATGCGGTCTCTGACCCGGTTGAGGGAATGCCGCTTGTCCTTCAGCGACCGGGCTTGGGGAAAATGCATGTCCAGCACCATCAGCCCAATGACCATGGTCGGACTCCGGGGCCGCGGCTCAGGCCGGCCTGACCTTTTCGAGGAGGTAGGCCTCCAGGAGGTCGCCCTCCTGGAAGTCCTTGAACTTCTCCAGGGCGATGCCGCACTCCAGGTCCTTCTTGACCTCGGAGGCGTTGTCCTTCAAGCGCTTGAGCGAGGCCATGCGCCCCTTGTGGATGACCTCCTTGTTGCGGACGACCCGGATCTCGGCGTTGCGGCTGATCTTGCCGTCCGTCACCAGACAGCCGGCGATCTGACCGATTTTGGAGATCTTGAACACTTTACGGACTTCGGCCCGGCCCAGGTACGTCTCCTTGACAGTCGGCTCGAGCATGCCCAGCATGGCTTTCTTCAGGTCGTCGGTCAGCTGGTAGATAATGCGGTACAGGCGGATGTCCACGCCCTCGGTGCGGGCCACGTCCATGGTCGGCCCGCCGGCCTTGGTGTTGTAGCCGATGATGACGGCGTTGGAGGCGGAGGCCAGGAGGACGTCGTTGTCGGTGATCTGTCCCGTGGCGGCGTGGATGATGACGATCTTGACCTTGTCGGTGCTCAGGGAGGGGAGGAGCTCGCGCAGGACCTCGACCGAACCCTGGACGTCGGCCTTGATGACCAGGCGGAGCTCCTTGACCTCGCCCTCTTCGATCCTCTTGAACAGGTCGTCCAGGGTGACGTGGGCGGCCCGTTCCGGTTCGTCTTTTTTCACCCGGGCGCGCCGCAGCTCGACCACCCGGCGGGCCTCCTCCTGGCCGGATACGACCTGGAAGATCTCGCCGGCCTGAGGCACATCTTCGAATCCCAGGATCTCCACGGGCATGGACAGCTCGGCTCTCTTCAGCGCCGCGGCGTTCTCGTCGAACATGGCCCGGACCTTGCCGATGATCGTCCCGGCGACGAACGCGTCGCCCGGATTGAGCGTCCCCTGACGGATGATGACCGTGGCCAGGGGGCCCTTCTTGGCGTCCAGCCTGGCCTCGACGATGACCCCCTGGGCCGGAGCCTTGGGATTGCCCTTGACCTCGGCCATGTCGGCCACGAGGACGATCATCTCCAAGAGCTCCTTGATGTTCTTCTTGTCCTTGGCCGAGACCTCGACGCTGACCGTCTGGCCGCCCCAAGCCTCGACCAGGAGCCCTTCCTTGGACAACTGCTGCTTGACCCGCTCGGTGTTGGCCTCGGGCTTATCGATCTTGTTGACGGCGATGATGATGGGCACGCCGGCGGCTTTGGCGTGGTTGATGGCCTCCTTGGTCTGGGGCATGATCCCCTCGTCGGCGGCCACGACCAGGACGACGATGTCGGTGATCTTCGCCCCGCGGGCCCGGAGCAGGGTGAAGGCTTCGTGACCGGGCGTATCGATGAAGGTGATGGACCGGCTGCCGAACTTGGCCCGGTAGGCCCCGATGTGCTGGGTGATGCCGCCCGATTCCTTGTCCACCAGGTTCGAGCTGCGGATCGCGTCCAGGAGCGTGGTCTTGCCGTGGTCGACGTGTCCCATGATGGTCACGACCGGCGGCCGGACCACCGTGTCGGCGGCGCGGCTGTCCGCGTCGCGCCGGGAGGCCTGCTCCAGGCTGAGCATTTCGATTTCGACCCCCAGGTCCTTGGCCAGGCGTCCGGCCAGGGCTTCGTCGATGATATCGCTGGCGTTCAGGGTGTAGCCCTTGGGCTGCAGCTTGTCGAGCAGTGCCCGGGGCGCGATCTTGAGCGCTCCGGCCAGGCTGCGGACATCCCCGCCCTCGGTCAGAGTGGCTTTGTCCGGAAGCTTGGGCGCCGCTTCTTTAGCCGGCGGTTTCTTGGGGCTCGCGTCTTTAGGTTTGGTGGGCATGGTTGCACTCATCTTTCTTAGGTTTCCTTCAGCCGGACAGCGGCTTGATCAGGATCTTCCAGCCGACCAGCTTGGAGGCCAGCCTGACGTTGATGCCTTTCTTGCCGATGGCCAGCTTCATTTGGTCGTCGGCCACGACGGCCTCCAGGACCATGGCCTCCTTGTCGGCCGTCAGGACCTGCTGCACGCGGGCCGGGCTGAGGGCCGATTTGGCGAAAGCGGTTGGGCTCGAGGACCATTCGACGATGTCGATCTTTTCTCCCTGCAGCTCCTGGCTGATGGCCAGGACCCGGCTGCCCTTGGGGCCGATACACGCTCCGACCGGGTCGATGTCGCGCTCCCGTCTCAGGACGGCCACCTTGGACCGCTCTCCGGGCTCCCGGACGATCCCCTTGATCTCGATCAGGCCGTTAACGATTTCCGGGATTTCGAGCTCCAGCAGCCGGCCCAGAAACCGGGAATTCGTCCGGGAGACGACGATGACCGGGCCGTGCGGTCCGCGCTGGACCTGGATGATGATGGCCTTGACCCGGTCGCCGCGGCTGAATTCATCCCGGGGGAGTTTCTCCCGGACGGGGAAGCTGACCTCGGTCTTGTTCACTTCGAGGACGAGGAGGCTGGTTTCCACCCGCCGCACGACTCCGGTGACGATCTCGCCCAAGCGCGGGGCGAATTCTCCGTAGATCTTCTCCTGCTCGGCGTCGCGGACCTTCTGGAAGATGACCTGCTTGGCTGCCTGGGCGGCGATGCGGCCCAGGGTGTCGGAGGGCAGATCGATGACCAGGTCCTGGTCCAGGACGGCCATGGGGTCGATGATCCGGGCCTCCTCCAGGGAGATCTCAGACGCGGGCAGGGAAGGGGCGCTGACGACCTTCTTGACGGCGTAGACCCGGAGCTCGCCCTTTTCCGGGGAGAAGTCGATCTCCACCCTCTCGTTGCGGTTGAAATACTTGGCCGCCGCGACGCGCAGGGATTCCTCCACGGCCTTGACAATGATCGCAGGCTCCACCCCACGCTCTTTGCTGAGCTGGAGAATAGTATTCCAGACGTTGATTTTCACCCTGCGGCCTTAGCGACTGAGTAGGCAAAACCCTCGAATGAACGGAGATTATAACCGAAACGCCGGGTAAGTGCAATCAGCCGCCGGGCGCGTTTCCGGCCCGCGGACTCGATTCAGCGGACAGGAGGCGGCAGGAAGAGGCCGTCGGCGGACCGGCTCAGCGCACCCGGCCCTTGGGGGGCATGGCTTCTTCGACGATATGGAATTCCTTGGTGCCGGTGCGCTTGGAATACCAGATGGCGGCGATGCAGGCCGCCACGGCGAAGGCCACCACGGCCACCAGGCCGATTGTTGCTCTCTTGTATTGAATGATAATCGGCGCGGCCAGCACCGAAACCAGGTTGATGACCTTGATCATGGGATTGAGCGCCGGACCGGCCGTATCCTTGAGCGGGTCGCCCACCGTATCGCCGACCACGGCCGCCTTGTGGCTATCGGAACCCTTGCCCCCGTAGAGGCCGTCTTCGATGAGCTTTTTGGCGTTGTCCCAGGCGCCGCCCGCGTTGGCCATGAATACGGCCAGGAGCTGTCCGGAGAGGATAACTCCGGCTAAAAACCCGCCCAGCGCCTCGACTTGGAAGACAAGGCCGACGATGAGCGGAGTCAGGATGGCCAGCAAGGCCAGCCCGATCAACTCCTTCTGGGCGGCTACGGTGCAGATGGCCACGGCTTTTTTATAATCCGGCTTGACCCGGCCTTGCATCAGGCCCGGGATTTTGAACTGGCGCCGGACCTCGATGACGATGAGCGAGGCGGCCCGGGACACGGCGTTGATGGTCAGAGAAGAAAACAGCCAGGGAACCGCCCCGCCGATGAGCAGGCCGATCAGGACCATGGGCACGGAGATCCGGATGCCGGTGTTCAGCAGCTGCGCGGCGGCCGGGACATTGAGCTGGGCCTGGACCTTGGTCACGTCCGTGAGGAAGCTGCCGAACAGGGACACAGCAGCCACTACGGCCGAGCCGATGGCCACGCCCTTGGTGATGGCCTTGGTTGTGTTGCCCACGGCGTCCAGGTCGGCCATGATCTTGCGGGCCTTCTTGTCCAGGCCGGCCATCTCGCCGATGCCGTTGGCGTTGTCCGAGATGGGGCCGAACGAGTCCATGGCCACGTTGTTCCCGGTCAGGGTCAGCATGCCGATGCCGGTCATGGCCACTCCGTACAGGACAAAGGCCACCGGCTGGCCGGCGTAGATGAGGACCGCCGAAAAGATAGTCGCGGCGATGACCAGGATCGACCAAACCGTGGATTCCATGCCGGCCGACAGCCCGGACAGCAGGGTCGTCGCCGCGCCGGTCCGCGTGGAGGCGGCGATCTCCTTGACCGGGGCGTGGGCCGTGTGGGTGAAGTACTTGGTCAGCTCGTCGATCGCCACGGCCAGCAGGATGCCGGCCGCCACGGAGAAGAACGCCCGCCACTCGTGCATGTAGAAATGGGCCAGGAGGGCGAAGGCCGCCAGGCAAATGGCGGCCGACGTATAGAACCCGCGGTTGATGGCGGTCATGGCATTGGTGGTCTGGCCTTGTTTCTTGCTCCCCTTGACCTGGTAGGTCCCGATGATGGACGAAAAAACGCCGATTGCGCGCACCAGCAGGGGGAAGATGATCCACTTGATCTGGCCCGTGATCTGGACCAGGGCCAGCCCCAGGATCAAGCCCGAAACGATGGTCACTTCGTAGCTTTCGAAGATGTCGGCGGCCATGCCCGCACAGTCGCCCACGTTGTCGCCCACCAGGTCGGCCACCACGGCCGCGTTGCGCGGGTCGTCCTCGGGGATGGAGGCCTCCACCTTGCCCACCAGGTCCGCCCCGACGTCGGCGGCTTTGGTGTAGATCCCGCCTCCGACCCGCATGAACAGGGCGAGCAGGGTCCCGCCGAAACCGAAACCGAGCAAGGCGTCCGGAGCGGCCTTCTGGAAGACCATGAAGATGACCGTCCCACCCAGGAGGCCCAGGCCGTCGGTCAGCATGCCGGTGATGGTCCCCGCCCGGTAGGCGATCTTCAAGGGTTTGTCAAAGCTCGTCCGCGCGGCCGCGGCCACCCGGACATTGGCCTGGACGGCCATCCGCATTCCGAACTGGCCGACCATCAGGGAAAACATCGCTCCCAGGATGAAGGCGGCGGCGCGGCCGAAGCCGATGATGACCTTGACCTGGTCCAGGGAGCTTCCGGGGAAGCGCTCCATGGCTTCAGCCGAAGGAGGGGCGATATAAACGCTGAAGAACAAGGCGATGGTCAGGAGGGCGATCAGGGGGAGGATGGTCTTGAGCTGGCGGGTGAGGTAGGCTTCAGCGCCCTGCTTGATGGCCTCCCAGACCTTGATCATGGCCCGGGTGCCCTTGTCCTCGCGCATGACCTGCCGTCTCAGGAACAAGGCGTAGCCCAGGCCCACGAGGGCGATGCCCAGAACGATCCACAGGGCGATCCCTTCAAACTGAGTCATTTTCAGCATTGTCTTTACTCCTCTGCCATGACGCCTAAGGTCTCAAGATCGGAATGCCGTGAAGGCGAAAACAATTGGGGCGGTATCTATATCATAAAAAGGTTATCGTTTCAACTCGCCCCTCAGGCTGTAGGGGCCGAACCCGGTGATGAGGACCGGGACGAATTGGCCGACACAAGCCTTCTCGGAGTCCGGCGCGTCGAAGTTGACCACCTCGGCCGCTTCGTTCCTTCCGGAAAACGCCCGGGGAGGCTTTTTCGACAGGCCGGTACACAGGACCTTCTGGACTTGTCCAACGGCGGCGCGGTGGAGGTCGAGCTGGATGCTTCTCTGGAGTTCCTGAACCCGGATGAGGCGGCGGGTCTTCACCTCCAGGGGGACATCGTCTCCGAGCTTCAGGGCGGCGGTCAGGGGACGGGGCGAGTAGCGAAAGGAGAAGATCGTCGAAAACCGGAGACGCTCCAAGGCGGTCAAGGTCTCCTCGAAGTCCTTCTCGGTCTCGCCGGGAAACCCGACGATGATGTCCGTGCTGAGGCTCAAGCCGGACATGAGACCGCGAAGCATCGCTGCCCGGTCGAGATACTCCTGCCGGGTGTAGCCGCGGTTCATCCGCCTCAGGACATCCGTCGAGCCGGATTGCAGGGGCAGGTGCAGCTGGCGGCAGACCGAGGGGAGCCCGGCCATGGCCCGGCCGAGCTCAGGGGTGAAGCTCTTGGGGTGGGAGGTGATGAATCGAAGCCACTCCACGCCGGGCATTTGGGTGGCTTCGCCCAGCAGGATGGCGAAATCCCGGCCGGTGTCCGGGTCGCGGTAAGAGTTGACGTTCTGGCCCAGGAGCTGAACCTCTTTGATCCCGTCTGCGGCCATGTCCCGGACTTCGTCCAGGATGAGGCCCATCGGACGGAATTTCTCCCGACCCCGGGCGAAAGGCACGACGCAGTAGGCGCAGAAATTATCGCAGCCTTCCATGACCGTGACCCGGCCGCTCACTCGGTCGGTGCGGAGATGGCGCCGCGGCACGGGTTCGATCCAGCCGGCCGCCCGGCCCGTGTCGAGGCAGACGCCCTCCCGGCCGGCGCTCAGGATTTCGCCCAAGCGGTGGTAGTTGTCCGGGCCGACGATGAAATCCACGGCCGGCGCGCGCTTCCGGATCCCGTCCCGGCGGAGCTGGGCCGTGCAGCCGGCCACGCCCAGAAGCGCGCCGGTCCTCTTCTTGAGGGCCGACAAGCGTCCTAAAAGGGAGAACAGCTTCTCCTCGGACTTGGCCCGCACCGAGCAGGTGTTGACGATCATCACCCCGGCCTCCTCCGGGGCCTCGGCCGGGCCGTAGCCCAGTCCGGAGAGCAGACCGGCTATGTATTCCGAGTCGTTCTCGTTCATCTGGCAGCCGAAGGTGTGAATGTAGAACCGCAGCGCCGAGTCGGGGCTGGAGGGCGGGGATGTTCTGGGCAAGTCCGGCCGCTAGAGGATCTTTTCCAGGATGACGATGACGTCGTGGACGTAGCGCGGGCAGCGGAGGTCGTGGGCTCGGGTCTGTTTCAAGACCCTCTGTCCCCGGGCGGTCCCGATGTGATGCCCCAGGAGGCCGAGGCAGGTGAGGCTGCCGTGGCGACGGCGAAACCTGCGGAAGAGCTCCTGGGCCAGGGCATAGGTTCTTTCCTTGGATGCGTCGTCCTTAGCCCGAGTCTTGCCGTGTTTCAGGCCGATGACCATCAGGCCGCCCGTTACCGCTCCGCAGGTTCCGGCCAGACGGGCCATGCCGGCGCCGAAGGACTGGCTGACCCGGTGGCCGAGTTCCGTCCTCAAGCCCAGCTCCCGGCCGTAGGCCGACAGGACGGCCTGGGCGCAATTGAAGCCCGACTTGAAGTTCTTGAGGGCTGTCGCTGTTTTTCGGTCGAGGCCGCGTTTCTGGGTCGTCGTTTTTTTCATGTCAGCTCGATTCGGAGAGATTATGGGTCAGCATCTCCCGGGAATGCTCCCGGGAGGCGGAAGTAATGCGGCTTCCGGAGATCAGCCGGGCGATCTCCTCCACCCGGGCTTCGAAGTCCAGCTGGACCACCGAGGTGTAGGTCCGGTTTTTCTCGACCCGCTTCTCGATCCGGTAGTGATGGACGGCGAAGGAGGCGATCTGGGGGAGGTGAGTGATGCACAGGATCTGGTGCCGCCGGCCGAGCTCCTTCAATTTCTGGGCGATGAACTCGGCCGTCTTGCCGCCGATCCCGGCGTCGACCTCGTCGAAGACCAGGGTCTTGAGGGATTCCTTCTCCTTGCCCACGGCCTTGAGGGCGAGCATCACCCGGGACAGCTCCCCTCCCGAGGCGATCTTGCGCAGGGGTTTCAGCTGCTCTCCGGGGTTGGGGCTGATGAGGAATTCGACGTCGTCCAGGCCCGTGTCCCGGACCTTGTCCAGGTCGGGCGAGCTCGGGGCGGCCGTCGCGACCTGGACGGAGAAGCGGGCCTTGGTCATGCCCAGCAGGCCGATCTCTTTTTCGATCTGGCCCTGGAGCGCCCGGCCGGCCTGGACCCGGCGCCGGCTCAGCTCCGAGGCTTGGGAGGTGTAGGCGGCCAGGGTCGTGCCGATCTCCCGGGTCAGCGACTCCAGCCGCTCCCGGCTGTTGGCCAGGTCGTCCCGTTCCGCGCGGATGCGGTCGTAGTAGTAGCAGATATCCTTGAGGTCGCGTCCGTACTTGCGCTTGAGCTTCTCGATCAGGCTCAGCCGTTCCTCGACAGCCTCCAAGCGCTCGGGCGAGGTCTGCTTCTCCTGGTAGCGCATCAAGGCGTCGGCGATTTCGCCCAGGGTGATGGACACCTCCCCCAGCCTCTGGCCCAAAGCCTGGAAGGCGGGGTCGAATGTGCCGAGCTCGGTCAGGGCATGGTCAAGGCGGCCGGCCAGGGCGGTCAGCGAATCCTCCTGATTGTAGGTCAGGTCCAGGGCTGAGGCGACCAGGCCGGCGACCTTCTCCGCGTGCTTGAGGACGTGACGCTCCTGATGAAGCTCCTCCTCCTCGCCGGGCTTGAGGCCGGCCTCCTCGATCTCCTTGATCTGGTACTCCAGGAAATCGAGCCTCTGGACGGCATCCTGCTGCCGGGCTTCGAGGTCCTTCTTGTCCTTGATGAGCTTGCGCAGGGCTTGGGCCAGTCCGGCCACCTCCTCGCGGAGAGCCATGGTCTCGCCGAAGTGATCGACGTAGTTCAGGTGGTTCTCCAGGTGGAGGAGGAAGACGTGGTCGTTCTGACCGTAGATGTCCACCAGGAGGGGGCTCCATTCCTTGAGCTTCTTCACGGGGACCAGAACCCCTCCGGCGTAGGCCTTGCCCGCCCCCTGGTCGGTGATCTGACGGCTGAGGGTGATCTCGCCGTCCTGGACGAGGGATTCCAGCCCGGCCGGCGCAGACTCCCGGCCGAAGCTGAAGATGGCCTCGACCGCGGCTTCGGTCTTGCCCGTCCGGATGAGGTCCGCCGGCCCCTTGTCGCCCAGCAGCAGACGGATGCTGTCGATGATGATCGACTTGCCCGCCCCTGTTTCTCCGGTCAGGATGGAGAAACCCTCGGCGAAGGACAGCTCGATGTCCTCGATGGTGGCCAGGTTCCGGATGTGGAGGAACTTGATCATCCGGTCTCAGCGGATGGCCGCGGGCGTCGCTCCGCCCGACGTTTCGATGACGAGCGGGACGATCGCCTTCTCGATGTCAATCCGGCCGTAGCCCAGGAATTCGTCCTTGCCGGGATAGTGGATGGTGTTGACGTCCTCGGCCGAGAAACGGATGATGTTCATGACCTCATCGACCGTCAGGAACGGCTTGATGCTCAGGATGAGCGCGGCCAGTCCCGAAACGTGAGCCGCGGCGACCGACGTCCCCGTCCAGAACCCGTAATCCACCGACCCGAGGCCGTAGTACCCCCGGGGGACCGTGGACAGGATGGACACTCCCGGCGCGGCCACGTCGATCTCAGAGCCGGTGTTGGCCAGCGAGTAGAGGGTGTCGACATAGTCCGTGGCGGTCACGGCCAGGACGTAGTTGTCGTACGCGGCCGGAAATTGGACCTGACCTCCGCTGTTGCCGACCGAGGCCACGATCACCACGCCCTTGTCATAAGCGTATTCGACGGCGTCCCGCAGGACGTTCGACGAGGCGTCCAAGCCCCAGCTGAGGTTGATGACCTTGACCCCGTTGCTGGACTGGTCGGCGGCCCAGACGATGCCGTCGTAGACCTTGTCCATCTCTCCCACCCCGTCCTGGTCCAGGACCTTGACCGGCAGCAGCCCGCAGTTCCAGCCGACGCCGGCGATGCCCTCGGAGTTGTTGGTCTCAGCGGCGGCGATGCCGGCCACGACCGTCCCATGGCCGTTGTCGTCCGATGCGTCCAGGTCGTCGTTAACGAAATCCCTGCCGTTGGAATAGCACTTTTCCTTCAGGTCCGGATGGAGCAGGTCCACCCCGGTGTCGACGACTGCGATGAGATACTGGGCGTCGCCCTTGCTTTCCTCCCAGCCGGCCGTGGCCTTGATGTCCGCGCCCTCGGTGCCGATCGGGCTGCCGGGCAGGAGAAGGGGGCCCCCGGGATTGGACAGGGCGTATTGCTTATTGAACATGGTGTCGTTGGGCGTCACCGAGGCCCGGACGAGGTAATTCGGCTCGGCGTATTCGACCATGGGATTCTGGGTCAGGGCGGCCACCGTCTCCTCGACGGAAAAACCCGCCGGAACTCCGGCCTGGTACAGCCCCATTCCCGGAAGGGCCCGGATGGTCTTCGAGCCGTAGGCTTTCAGAATGTATTTATACGCTGCCGGGTAGAGCATCTTGCGGAATTTCACCAGAACCTGGCCGGGAATATAGGCGGCTTCGGCAGGACCGATCGAGGCCCGGGAGTCAGAACGCGGACCGGAGGCTTCGGCCGAGAGCAGCCCGGCCAGGGATGCGATAACGATGACCCACAGTTTTGCTTTTTTCATAGGATCCTCCCCTTGAGCCTAGAACGAAAAGACCAGCCGGCCCAGGGCTCCGTAGTCCACGCCCTTGCTGCGCGGGAGGACATAGATCTCCCCCCGCAGCCCAATGGCCGGGGTCGGCTCGTAGAACGTTCCCAGGGCGACCGAAAACAGCCCGCTGCCCTTGACGGCCTTGTCCTCCAGGCCGTTGAGCGGCCCGATGACCTCTTCCATATGGAAAGTCCCCCACAGCTTGTCGAAGCTGATCCTCAGGTAGGGCGAAAAGTACATGAAGCCCTTGTACCAGAAGACGGGTCCGGCCTGGATCCGGTACCAGGTGCCGTTGCCGCTCAGCGTCCCGCTCTGAGCCAGCTCGGTGATGAGCCAGCTCGCCTTGGACCCCAGGGACATGACGAACTGAGCCTCCAGGTCCATCTCCCAGTCCTGGCTGACCACGAACTTGTTCTTCAGGCCGCCGCCCAGGAGCATTCCGCCCAGGTACCCGCCCTCCAGGTCTACAGAAAAAGGCATCTGGCGAAACACCAGGCCGTTGAAGTTGGAGGGTGAGTAGCCGAGAGTGACATTGGCCGAGAAGCCCTTCAGCGGTTCGACTTCGAGGCTGAAGGAGAACAGCAGGGCTTCGAGCTTGGAAGTGTAGGCCTCTTCATCCCAGGTGATGGTGCGGTTGAAGTACTCGGCCTGCAGGCTGGGCCGGATGCGGACCGGATCAGCGGCCCGGACTCCGGGCGCCGTCCAAACCGCCATGGCCCATCCGGCCAGGGCCAGGACGATTCCTTTGATGATTCTCCCGTCCATGCTTCCTCCTTACCCTGATTTTCGCCGCGCCCCTCCCGTCATTTTGTCGGCTTGGCTTTTTTCGCGGCCGCAATCTCGGCCAAGGCCTCGGCGGCCTCATCCGTATACTTGGACCGCGGATAGTCCGAAACGAGCTTGGTGAAATACGGAACGCTCTCGTCGGGCTTCTTGCCGCGGTAGTAGGAATCGGCCAGGAAGTAATAGACCTGGTCCATCTTGGTGTAGTTCGGGTATTCGGTCAGGATCTCGGTCAGCCGGCTGATGGCCGCCCGGAAGGCCTTGTACCGGTTGTACAGCTGCGCGATCCCGAAATAGTGGTCGGCCAGCCTCTGTTCGCAGGCCCGGGCCTTGACCTGAGCCAGCTTGGCCTCGTCGCTCAGAGGGTATTCGGTCGAGACCTTCTTGAATTCGGACAAGGCCTCGTGGGTCTTGCTCTGGTCGCGTCCCGGCTTGAGGGCTTGATTGTAAAAAGTCAGGGCGATCCGGTACTGGGCGAAGGAGGCCGACGGGCTGTAAGGATAGGACCGGATGAAATCGCGGTATTCGGCCGTGGCCAGGATCAAGTTGGCTTCGTCGCCCTGGTCGAAGTAGGAATTGGCGATGGCCAGCTTGGCCCGCTGGGCGTAGTAGCTTTTGGGGAACGAGTCGATGACTTGGCGGAGGTAGATCCGCGCCTTGTCCGGGTCCCTTTTGATCACGGACTCGCCGAGCTTGAACAGCTGTTCGTCCGAAGCCGCGATCTCGGGAGTGACGGTGACCGATTTCGACGAGCAGGCCCACAGCCCGGCCAGCAGGGCGGCGGCCAGGACGGCCAGGAGGGGAGGGTTGGGTTTGGGGGTGTGTGTGGTCATTTGGGTTTCAACCTTGTCGCAGAGTGTTCCTCAGAATAAAGCGCTTGAATCCATTCCCATTCTTGCCGCAGGCCCAAAGCCAGGTCCGTCGCCGGGGCGAATCCCAGGTCCCGGCGGGCTTTATCGATTCCGGCCCAGGTATCGGGCACGTCCCCTTTTTGTTTGTCGATGAGCTTGACCTTGACCTTGGTCCCGCAGACATCCTCCAGGAGGGGGAAGAGGTCGCGCAGGGTCTCTCGGTGCCCGCCGCCGATGTTGTACACTTCGCCCGGCCGGCCGACGGTCAGGGCCATCCGGCAGGCTTCGACGATATCGGCCACGAACGTGAAGTCCCGCGTCTGGCGGCCGTCGCCGAACACGGCGATCTCCCGGTCCTCGAGGATCGCCTTCAGGAAGATATGAAAGGCCATGTCCGGCCTCTGGCCGGGCCCGAACACCGTGAAGAACCTGAGGGAGACGGCGGGCACGCCGTAGTTCCGGTAATACAGGTCACACAGCTTCTCTGCGGCCAGCTTGGTGACGCCGTAGGGCGAGAGGGGAGCCAGGGGGCTTGTTTCGGTCATGGGCAGGTCGGTCGTCGCCCCGTAGACCGAGGACGACGAGGCGAAGACCAGCTTCGACACGGTGCTCGTTTTGGCCGCTTCCAGCATCCGCTGAGTGTTCAGGACGTTGTTCCGGACATACAGCTCGAAGTTCTTGCCCCAGCTGGCCCGGACTCCGGCCTTGGCCGCCAGGTGGAAGACGGCCTGGGCCCGGCCGAACAGGCCGGTCCAGTCGAGACGGTCCATCGGCTCGGCCAAGAACTCGAACTGAGGGTCCTGGAGAAGCGGGGCGATGTTGCGCTCTTTGATCCAGCGCGGGTAATCGTCGGTGAAGCAGTCGATGCCGATGACCCGGTGCCCATCCTGGATCAGGCGCCGGCTGAGATGACTGCCGATAAACCCGGCCGCTCCGGTGACGACCGAGATCATGACCGGTTCGCCCTCCGGGCGATGTCCGCCATGCGGCGAATGACGTCCGCCGGGTCCTGGGCCTTGTAGATGGCCGACCCGGCCACGATGAGCTCCGCGCCGGCCTGGATCAGCCGCTCCAGGTTGTCGGGAGTCACTCCCCCGTCGATCTGGATGGGGATGTCGAGCTGCAGGCCTGAGATCCAGTGCCGGAGGCGGGCGATCTTGTCCAGACAGCTGTTGATGAATTCCTGGCTGCCCCGGCCGGGGTTGACGGTCATGAGCAGGACGAAGTCGAGCTCGCTGAGGATCTCGTTGAGGAAGATCAGCGGCGTGGCCGGATTGAGAGCCAGGCCCGCCCGGCGCCCCGCGCTCTTGATGAGGCGCACTTCCCGGTCTGCGTGAGCGGTCGCTTCATAATGGAACGAAACCCAGTCGGCGCCCGCCTCCAGGAACAGGGGAATGGCCTCGGCGGGGTTGTCCACCATCAGATGGATATTCAAGGGAAGAGAGGTGACGGTCTTAAGGCGGGCCACCAGGCCCGGGCCGAAGGTCAGGCTGGGGACGAAGTGGCCGTCCATGATGTCCACGTGGATCATGTCCGCGCCGCCGTCCTCAGCCATACGAACCGCCTCAGCCAGCCGGCCCGGGTCGGCCGAGAGAAGGGAGGGCAGGATGCGGACCTTCATTTGCTGACCTCCACGGAGATCAGGGTCATTTTTTGGAGGGGGTAGCCCCGCGGCGGGAACTGGCGAATGATGATCCCCGGCTCGAGCCCCGGATAGTAGGCCGCCCCGCTGATCGAAATCCGGAAGCCCAACCGGCTGAGCTCGCGCCGGACGGTCTCGCCGTGCTTGGAGATCAGGTCGGGCATCAGATATTTCGCGTCGGATCCACCCTGGCTGGCCAGGAAATTCACCGCGGAGTCGCGGAAGGCCATGCTCTCCGCCGGCGGGAACTGGAGCATGATCCGGCCCGCCGGGACCCGCGGGGTGTGGATGAGGGACACGGCGCCCTTGCGCAGGCCGGCGTCGGTCAGGGTCTGGCCCACGGCTTCGAGCGACAGGCCGGTGACTTTGGGCACGGAGACCAGCTCGCTGCCCTTGCTCACGATGACTTTAACTCTTCGGAACACCTTGATCCGGGAGCCGGCGGCCGGGTCCTGGGACAGCACCCGGCCGCGCTCGACGGCCGTGGCGTATTCCATGGACTTCAGCTCGAGGGCCACCCGGACCTTGGCCAGCTCCGTCCGCGCTTCGTGGTATGTCTTGCCGGTCAGGTCCGGGACGATGGCGCTCTCGCCCTTGAGGAAGAACTGCGAAGTCAGGTTGGCCGCCAGAAAGAACAGGGCTAGAAAGATCAGGGCCCGGAGCCCCCGAGTATAAAGCCGGTTCATGGGCATGAGTCGATCACGCTGGACGAGTCCATTGATTATTCTAATACCATAGAATTCTAACGATGTAAACCTTGCCCCGGTTTCGCGGCCGTCGAAGCTCGCCGAGGAGACGATTGCCGGACGGCCGGAGACCGGATATAATGAACGGACTTTCGGAGGAGAAACGCCATGGACGCTTTTTCGGACTTTCGGAGCGATACCGTCACCAGGCCTACGGACAGGATGCGCCGGGCTATGGCCGAGGCTGCGGTCGGGGACGATGTCTTGGGGGACGACCCCACCGTCCAAGAGCTCGAGCGCCTGGCAGCCGAGCGCGTGGGCAAGGAAGCCGCCCTGTTCGTTCCGTCGGGAACGATGGGCAATTCCATCGCGGTCAGGGCTTGGACCAAGCCCCTGGAGGAGGCCATCGTCGAGGCCAAATCGCATATCTATAACATGGAATCCACCCACATGACCATGATCTCCGGAGTAACGCCCCGGGTGCTCGCTTCGAACCGGGGAGCCATGGACCCGGACGACGTCGAAGCCCATATCCGCAAGGCTTCGGTTCACATCCCTTCGACCTCGCTCGTCTGCCTGGAGAACACCCATAACAACTGGGGAGGAGCGGTGATTCCTCTGGACAACATGAAGGCCATCCGGGCCGTAGCCGACCGCCACGGCCTCAAGGTCCATCTGGACGGGGCGCGAATCTTCAACGCCTCAGCCTCGTCCGGAGTGCCCGTCCGGGACTATGCCGCCCAGGCGGACTCGATCATGTTCTGCCTGTCCAAGGGCTTGTCGGCTCCGGTGGGGAGCATGCTGGCCGGACCGCGTGCCTTCATCGACTACGGCCGTAGGCTGCGCAAGGCGTTCGGCGGAGGCATGCGGCAGGTGGGCGTGCTGGCCGCGCCGGGGATCATCGCTCTCACGGAGATGACGGACCGGCTGGCCGAGGACCATCGCCGGGCCCGGAGGCTGGCCGCGGCCATCGCGGCGTTGCCCGGCATCAGCCTTGACCCGGCAACGGTCGAGACCAATATCATCATTTTCGGATTCAAGCATCCCCCGTATACGGTCCAGAGCTTCCTGGATGGACTGAAGTCCAAGGGGGTCTGGGCCATGGCCACGGCCGGAGGGATCCGCTTCGTCACCCATAAGGATGTGGGGGACGCGGACGTGGAGCGGGCTGTCGAGGCCTTTCGCTCCCTGCTGGCTTAGCTTTCGATCGCCTCGGCCGCGAGCTGGACGAGATCCTTGACCTGGATGTCCGCCCGGTCCTTGTCTTTCAAGGCGTCGCGGAGCATGGTCAGGCAGAACGGACAGGAGGTGGCCGCGACCCGGGCCCCGGACCGGATGACCTCCTCGGCCCGAAGGTGGTTGATGCGCTTCCCCAGTTTTTCCTCGGTCCACATCAGCCCCCCTCCGGCTCCGCAGCAGAAGCTCTGAGCGCCCTTTCGTCCGAGCTCCACGAACCGGCCCGGGTTGACGGCCTTCAAAACGCGGCGGGGTTCATCCACCAGGCCGTTGTGCCGTCCCAGGTAGCAGGAATCGTGATAGGTCAGCGGGCCGCCGCCTTCGGACTTCAGCGTGAGCTTCTTCCGGCGGATGAGGTCGTCCAGGATCTCGACCGAGTGAAAGACCTCGACCGTCTTGAGCCGAGCCCGGTCCTCGGGGGAGAGCGAGGCTTGGGAATCGATCAGGTCCGGGTATTCGTTCTTGAAGGTGTTGAAGCCGTGGGGGCAGATGGTGATGATTCTCTTGACCCTGTAGCGCGCGAAGATGGCCAGGGTGTCCGCGGCCAGGCTCTGGTAGAGGTATTCGTTGCCCAGCCGGCGGGCCGAATCGCCGCAGCATTTTTCCTCGGGGCCCAGGATGGAGAAGTCCAGGCCTGCGGCGGTCAGCACCGAGGCCATGGCCCGGGCCGTCTTTTTTCCCTCCTCTTCGTAGGACCCGGCGCAGCCGACCCAGAACAGATACTCCGTCCCGGGATGGTCCGCGGCGAGCTTCAGGCCCAGCCCATCCGCCCACTCCGCTCGCTGGGAAAACCCGATGCCCCAGGGATTGCTGTTCGTCTCCATGTTGCGGAAGAAGGCATTGAGCTCCTGGGGGAAGCGGCTGTGGGTCAGGACCTCGCTCTGCCGTTCGCCGACGATCTTGCGGATGTGTTCGATCTCCACCGGGCAGACGTGCTGGCAGGCGCCGCAGGTCGTGCAGGACCAGACCTCGTCCGGGGAGTGGACGTCGGGACAAAGGGAAGCGAGGTCGTCGCGCTTCCGGCCGATGACGGCCTTGTCCTGGGCCAAGAGGTGTCGTTCGAGGTTGAACATGATCATTTTGGGGGAGAGGGGCTTGTCGCTGGCGAAGGCCGGGCAGGCGTCCTGACAGCGGCCGCACTCCATGCAGGCGAAGGCGTCCAGGGAATCCTTCCAGGTCAGGTCCGGGGCCTTTTCCAGGCCGAACACCTCGGAGTTCTCGATGTCCAGAGGCTTCAGCCGGCGGCCCGAGCGGGGAGAGTTGAACAGAACGTTGACCGGGCCGGCGAACATATGAAAGTACTTGGAATAGGGGACGTAGGCGATGAACCCGTAGACCAGCAGGATGTGGACCCACCAGGCGACCTTGACCTGGGCGGCGCTGACCGCGTGAGCCTGGACCAGGCCGGACAGGGCGGAGCCGATGAACGACCAGCGGGCCGGCTGATGGCCACCGGCGAGCGACAGGACTTCAAAATAGACGTAGCTCAGGGTGACGAGAATCAGGGCGATATAGATCACGGCCGAATCGCCCGGAGTCGTGGCATAGGCCTTGGGCCTGAGGATGAACCGCCGGACGGCCAGGAAAGCCACGCCCACGAGCACCAGGACCGCGGCGACATCGATGAGCCCGGAAAAGACCAGCCCGAGTCGGGAGCGGCCGAAGAGAAAGAATCCCGGGATGAAGCCCTCCAGGGTATGATTGACGGTCATGGTGTCGAACGACAGGGCGCCGTAGAAAATGAAGACGTGCATGACTCCGGTCACGACGCGTTCCCGGCGGAGGGTGCAGCGCTGGAAAAAAACCTTGGTCAGGGCTCCGAAGATTTGTCGCAGGGGAGCGACCAGCCTCCGCTCGGGCCGGCCGGCGGCCATGAGCCGCACCCGCCGGGCGACGGGCCGGAGGAAGGCCCAGGCGGTGACCAGGATGACGGCCAGGAAAACGATCTTCTCGGCGAGGGTCAGCATGTCTCCTCCTTCTAAAACTCCAGGGCGCAGCCCAGGCGGAACATCCGAGGCGATTGGATCTCGGTGGCGGCCCGCGACCAGTTGCCGCTGCCGGTCCATTCGTTTTCCTCGGTGGCCAGGCTGCGGTTGAAGATGTTGAACCCGTCCAGGAACAGGCGCAGGCGGCCCGCTCCGAGCGGCAGGCTTTTTTCAATCCTGAGGTCCACGGTCCGGTTGTACTCGTAGCGGGCCACCCCGCGGGGATGGGCCATGATGATGAACGGCCCCTGGTTGAAGCCGGTGACGATGATCTGCCGGGCGAAGGGCTGACCGTCGTAGTACTTGACGACCGTTCCGACCCGGATGCCGGCGATGGTCTCGAAGCTGAGGCCCAGGCGGACGGTGTAGCCCCGGTCGAAGCGCAGCCGGCCCTCGGCGTTGATGAGAGTGTTCGGGTCGGAATACAGGCTGCCCACCAGCCCATCGTCGTTCTCCCGTTCGGAGTTGCCGGGACTGGCCGAGCCGATGGCTTCGATGGCCTGGATGGACAGGAAAAAGTCCACCGGACCGCCGGGCTTCTTGAGCAGGGTGATGTCCGCGCCGCGATAGCGGGAGAGGCGCGAATCCGCGTCGGCGTTGGTCAGGAGGAAATCATCCTGACCCAGCGTCTCTTCCTTCTGCTCGAACAGGGTGAAGGTCAGGTCATCGTAGTCGCCGGCGATCCCGTTGTCCCCGGGCTCGGACAGCGTCCGCTCGTCATACGCAGAGAAAGGGACTCCGGTGTTGAGGGCCGCCGCGAGGTTCCGCGTTTCCCTGAGGAACCCGGCGAAGGTGAAGACCCACCGCTTGCCCAGGTCGAGGTTCAGGGCGACCATGAGCTCGTCGACCGAAGGCCGTTTAAAGCCGGAGTCGATCGAGGCGAAGAGCGCGCCCTGCCGCCGGAGCAGGGTTCCCGCTTCGGCCTCTTGGAAACTCCCGTCGCCGTTGGCGTCCTCCCAGGTGGTGACCAATCCTCCCAGGGCTCCGGGATTGCCGTAGGTCAGGTGGCTCAGGGGGAGAGAGTAGTAGTATCGGCCGGCCGAGGCGCGCACGAACGAATGGCGTCCCCGGGACAGCGGCAGGGTTGCGGACAGACGGGGGGAGAGGTTGAGCCAGCTGATGCGTCCGCCGCTCGTCGGCGTCAGGCTCTCCCAGCCGGGAGCGGCGCCCGCCGCCGTCCCCGGAACCCAGCCGCGGCTGTATCCCAGGTTCAGTCCCGCGGTGATCGACAGCGAGTCGCCGAGGACCAGGGTCTCCTGGCCGTACAGGTTAAAGTGAACGGCCGCTTCCCGGTCCTCGACCGGGCTGTTGAAGCGAACGACCTGGATCGGCTCCCCCTCGAAAAAGATGAGGTGGAGGTTGTCGCGGACCTCCGCGCGCGAGCGGGCCGCGGCCAGCTGAAAGGAGAAGCCGTATTGGAGAAGGTGGCGGACCGACGCGCGGGAGCCCAAAAAAGCCTGTCCGTCAAGAAAGGCATTGAACAGCGAACGGGTCGATTGGCCGGCCTGGGCGGCCGCGCCTTGATTCAGGCCGAGAAAAAGGTCGCGCCGGGCCGGGCCCGAGCTGTCGCTCTGAAAATCCGAGTCGAGCGAACCTTGGGCAAATCCGACTCCGGCCCGGAGGCTGTGGCCGTCTGAGAGCCGCTTGTTCCACATCGCCTGGACGACATGATAGGCGTTTCGCGCGTCCAGCGTGGCCGCCGGGTCCACGTGTCGGCCGGCTCCCCAATAAGGATTGTGGACGGTCTGCCCCGTCCAGACCAGGCGCAGCCGGCTTTCCCTGGAAAAACTGATATCCAGCCCGGCCAGGCCGATGAGGACCGAGGACCGGTCCTCCTGGTCGAATTCGGCGATGTGGCGGGTTACGGATTGGGAAGTCGCTGAAACGAAGAGCGAGACCTTCCCGGAGAGAGGCCCGGCCAGGTCAAGATGGTAATCGGCCAGGCGGTTGGGGTAGTGGCTGTCGGACATCCCTTCGTTTCTCAGCGCGTCGGAGATGTTTCGGCTGGCGAGAGTCTTGTCGGAATAATACGCGGCCAGCCGGCCATGCCAGCGGGACGCTCCGGCCGGAAGAATGATGTCGAGCGATGCGCCGGGCGAAAAGGACTGGATGGGAAAATCCGCGTTGACCAGACGGGTCGCGCTGCAGCTGAAGACGTCGGGGTAGAAAAGGGGAGTCCCTGGGGCATAAGGGTCGGTGAAATCCATCCCGTTCAGGAGGAACCGGCTTTGCGTCCAGGAGGAGCTTCCCCGTCCGCTGAACGCGCCGGGCTGTCCCGTCCACATCCCGCCGACGTCGATTCGGTTGGAGGTCGCCGACAGGTCGAAATTCTCAACGATATTCCAGATGTTGTTCCCCGCGGGAAAGCGTCCGAGGTGATCCCGGAAGAGCGCCGTTTCGGAAAAGCTTTTCAGAGAAGGGCGGACTCGAGCCGAGGAGGCCGCGTCCCGATTGGAAAGCGGAACGAGCGCCACCTGGATGAGGACCGGGGCGGCCGGCTCGACGAGAAAGCCGCCGTTCTCGAACGGCTTGAAACCAACGGCCGCGACCTGGATCGAGAACGGGCCTGAAGGGATCCCGCTCAAGCGGAATGCGCCGCCTGAGTCCGCGTATGTTTCGAAGGAAGGACCATCCGGGACGAATGAGATTCTGATGCGCGCTCCGGTGATAGGCGCCTGGTCGGTGTCCGAAACTCGACCCCAAACGAGGCCCTGCTCGGCGGCCGCGGCCGAGAGCGAGCCGAAAGCCAGGACGGCAAGGAGCGACAGGATCAGGAATTTTGCGCGCGGCCGTCGATGAACGATGGAGATTCTCCTCGCCGGATGTCCGGGCGCCCTATTTTTCGTTTTTTTCCCCCGACTGTCAAGAACGTTCGTGGGGATCGGGCCAAGGCCCGATCCCCTGCGGCAAGTTTGTTTGGCGGGGGGGATTCGCCTATAATGGGAAGGCCATGGCCGACAAACACGACGTCATCATCATCGGCGGCGGCCCGGGCGGCTACGTGGCCGCCATCCGGGCGGCCCAGCTCAGGAAGAAAGTCCTGCTCGTCGAGGAAGACCGCGTCGGCGGCACGTGCATGAACTACGGCTGCATCCCCACCAAGTACCTCCTGCACCAGACCAAGGTTCTCAAGGAGATCCGGGCGAGCAAGACCCTGACCGGGCCCAAGGACCAGGTCGGCTGCGACTGGAGACTGGTCCAGCAGTCCAAGCAGAAGATCGTGGACCGCCTGGTCAAGGGCGTGGAATTCCTGCTGTCCCAATACGGGGTGGAGCTCCTTAAAGGAAGGGCCGTCCTGCGAGGCGCGCGTCAGGTCCTGGTCTCGAGCGGGGGAGGGGAGACGCTGTATGAAGCGGACCGGGTCGTCCTGGCTTCGGGCAGCCGGTCGATGGCCCTGCCCTTTCTGAAACCGGACGGCCGCGATGTCATCACCAGCTGGGAAGCGCTGGAGCTGGCCTCCCCGCCGCGCAGCCTGCTGGTCGTGGGAGCCGGGGCGATCGGCCTGGAGATGGGGACGATCTTCGCCCGCTTGGGAACCGCCGTGACGATCCTGGAAATGATGCCCTTCATCCTGCCCGGGAGCGACGGGGAGATGTGCCGCCGGATGGAGCGCATCCTCAAGGCGCAAGGATTGACCATCCATACCCAGATGCGCATCGAAACCGCTGAGGTGAGCCCGGGCCGGGTGCGGCTCGGCGGTTCCTGCCTGCGCGACGGGACGGCGTTTTCCTTCGAAGCGGAAAAAGCTCTCCTGGCCGTGGGCCGCAAGCCCAACTCCGATACGATCGGCGCGGAGTCGGCCGGCATCGCCTTGGGGCCTGCCGGGTGCGTCGCGGTCAACGAACGGCTGGAGACATCGGTCCCCGGAGTGTACGCCATCGGGGACCTGGCCGGGGGGAAGCTCCTGGCCCACAAGGCCTCGCACGAGGGATTGGCCGTCGCCGAGAACCTGGCCGGAGGAAGGGAAGCGGTCGATTCCAGGACCGTTCCGCTGGCTGTTTTCACCGATCCGGAATTCGCCTCGGTCGGACTGACCGAAGAAGAAGCCAAGGAGCAGGGGATCGCCTACCGGACCGGGACGTTCTCGCTCCAGGCCAGCGGCCGGGCTCTCAGCATGGACAGCCCCGAAGGGCTGGTCAAGATCATCTCCGGCCCGTTGGACGAGGTCATCGGCGGGCACATCATCGGACCGGCCGCGAGCGAATGGATCTCGGAGCTGACCCTGGCCGTGACCCGCCGGCTCACGCTTCAGGACGTCGCCGGGGCCATCCCGATCCATCCCACGCTGTCCGAGTCGATGATGGAAGCCGCGCTCAAGGCGCTGGGCCGGCCGCTGAGCGCCCTCTGACCGGCTTGGCCGGCGGTCCGCGCCTGCCGTCTAATCGTTCACCGCGAAGATCTTGAGCTCCGGGATGGTCCAGTACATCGGCGCCGGCGGGCCGACGTTGATGATCTTCAGGTACCGGATCTTTTCTCCCGTCAGGCGGATCGTCTGGACGGACCGATAGGGATGCTCGACGAGGCTCAGGGCGAATTCGCCGGGCGAGTAGCCCGGGTAGCCGACATGCCAATCGTACCCGTCCAGGGAGATGTTGATCTGAATGTTGACCGCCCAGTCGTGGACGAAGCCGTCCATCGGGATCTCGACGCGGTCCACGGCTCGGGGCTCATCCAACACGATATTGATGAAATCCTGGGGACGCTTGCCGCGGCCCGTCGTCCAGCCTGTGTCCAGGCGTCCGTCCTTGAGACGCGGGATGAGCTCGGGCTGAAGGTCGGCCCGCGCCGTCCAGCCGTCGGACGGCAGCTCCGAGGTCCGTCGATCGGGCAGGGACATCGTCCAGGGCGGGAGAACCTCGAAGATGTAATCCTCTCCCCAGCGGGACTCGAAGCTGGTGGGTTTCCGGAAACCGTAGCGGAAGGTGCGCACCAGCCGAAGATAGTATTTTAGGCTGTACGAGGGGCTGTCCAGAAAATGGGGCCGCGGCCGGCCCTCCGGGTCCTTGGCGTGAAAGATGATGTACTTCACCTTGAATTTCTGGAGGATGTCCACGGCGCCCTGGGAGGGGAATTCCCGGAAAACGGCCCGCACGTAGTCGGCGGAATAGGGAATGAAGCCGCTGTAGCCGTTGACCAGCCGCTTGCCGTGGAACAGCGAAAAATACATGAACGCCGCCTCGTCCGGGATCTTGTCGAACTGGGGCAGCTCCATGACCGCGAAATCCCCCGGTTGTTCCTTCAGCCAGCGGTAGGTGGGGGGGATGTCGCCTCCGACCGGCAGGAGCTTCACCTTTTGGGGGACGGACAGGAATTCGGCGTTGAGCAGGACGACCAGCAGGACCACGGCCAGGACTCGGACCCGGCTCGATTTGAACCGGGCGGAGAGGGCCTTCCAGCCGAAGCCGGCCAGGACGGCCGCGGCCAGGAGGACGAAGACGGCGTACCGGGAGGGCACGCGGATCCCCTTGAAGCCGGGGATAAAGTCATACAGCCAATGGAAGGGCGAGAACAGGTCGCCGTGAAACCTTTGATTGAAAGGGGAGCTTCCGAGGATGGCGAAACCCTTGCCGAAGGACAGGAACAGAGCCCAGGCGAAAACCAGAAAGTAGAGATACACCGCTTTGTCGGATTCGGAGGCTTGTCGTCTTTTCTTGATCAGGAACACGGCCATCGACGCCAGGAACCATACGGTGAGCACCATCAGCAGTCCGAAAGCCGGACGGCCCGGGTTCCGGGCAGAAATGGCCAGCGGGCCGAGCCGGAGTCCCGTTCCTCCCGAGACCAGGATGACGAGGAGCAGCAGCGTGTTCAGCAGGGCCAGGACGACGAAGACCGTGCGGACCCCTCTGGACAGGGAGCGGAAGTCGGCTCGCTTTTTGATCAGGAAATAGGCGGCCAGTCCGACGGCGCAGATCCCGGGAAAGAGGAAAAATTCATAGGACCCCAGCCGGTGCAGGAGCCAGGCCAGAAGGACATTGTGCGGGGGGACGGCCAGGTAGTTCTGGATCTCGGCGCCGGCGGCCAGGGGACGCGCGAAGCGGAACTGCTGGAACAGCCGGAGATAGGGCAAGGAGAAGAGAAACATGACCGCTCCCGCCGCCAGGAGCGGCCCCAACAGCCGCAGGATGAACCGTGCCGTGATCCTTTCCGAGCGCAGGATGAGCGCGGCCGGAATGACCACGGCCAGGATGGACAGGAGGAACAGCCCATAGTAGACGCAGGTCAGGGCTTGGAGGGCCAAGCACGTCGCGAACAGGCCGGCCTGCCGAAGACGCCCCTCCTCGAAATATTTGTGAAGGAAGAGGAAGGCCAAGGGGATGAACCAGGCTGCGATGAGCTGAAGATGAGTGATCTGCTGCATCAGGGGCGCGCTGAAGGCGAAGATCAGCCCGGCGGCGATCCCGGCCGCTGCATTCCGGGTGAGGTGGCGGACGAGCAGGAACATCGAGTAGGCGTTGAGCAGACAGCAGAGGAAAAAGACGAAGTTGTAGGCCAGGATGGGATTGGATGTCGCGAGCGATACGGGCCAGGAGAGCAGGCTGAGCGGCAGGAGATGCTCCGAATAGCTCAGGGTATTGACGTTGGGATGAAAGGCGTTGGCCTCGAACAGCTGGAGCGGATTCTTCAGGAGCTGCTGGTGGCTTCGCTCCAAGATCCAGGTGTTGAGCAGACAATCCTGGGAGTCGTTCAAGCCCCGGGCCGGATGGAGCCCCAGCGGAAAGGTCTGGAGGAAGGCGGAGACGGCGAACACGGCCAGGGCCGTGATCTTCAGCCGGAGCTCAGGCGAACCGCGCAACATCGTTCAAGACCCGTTGTCCAGGCTGCCGAGGCAGGGCGGCTCCGCGGGCCAGATGACGTAGCGCTTGACGCCCTGGACGATGGCGGTGTAGGCGACGAACTCGCCGGGGAGGAGGCCCAGGAATCCGCCCGGCGGAAGGGAGTATGAGCTCCCGTTTTCGGAACGCTCCCAGGAGCTCGAGGACGAGCGGTTGACGCACAAGATGAAGCCGTTGTCGTAGAGGACGCGGACCTTGGCCAGCCTTTCCAGGAGGGCGTCGTTCACGCCGGCGTTCGAGACCGAAGGCAGGATCCGGTTGAGCGCCGCAGACGCGGTCATCAACTCGCCGTCAACCCAGTAGGAGATGTCCGACACTTCGGCGGTCAGGTAGTACGACTGGAGGTGTTTGAGGAAGCAGTATTCCCTCAAGATGTCCGTCTTCGACAGTCCGTGAACGAAGGGATTGGACAGGAAGCCCGCCATGCCGAAGGCCAATTCCGTGGCCCGGTAGCGCTCCAGCTTTTCGTCGGTGAGGGGCGACGGATCGTGATAGAACCGCTCGTAATATCCCGCTCCATGCAGTACGAACAGCCCGTGGAGGACGCGGAGCTTATAATCCACGAGGATGGGGACCTGGCTGCCTTCCCGGCCGAGCTCGATATCGAACAGTGACCTCGGGTCGCCCTCCAGGGCGTCGATGTGACCCGCCCAGACCGGAGCCGCATACCCGTATCCTTCGCCGAGCACCGGGCCCTGATGCACCGACCGCAGATAGCCGAACAGGTCGCGGTAGGCTTCGAAGGTGAGGCGCTGCTGTCCCGCCCCGATCGCCCGGGCGTCGAAATCCACCCGGAACGAGGGGAGGATGGCCGAATGGACGTCCAGGTATCCGGCGGTGGTGAGATAATCCCCGTGGATGGACGGTTCGTACAGGCGGGCGTAGTCGACGGCCCGGCCGGGCTTCATCAGGAAGCTCTGGATCCCGGTCGTGGGGTTGTACCAGGACGTCACCCAATTCCCGCCGGACGACAAGGCGATGTCTGCGGGCTGCCAGACGTCCGAATCGGGGTAGAAATCCACGTAATTGGTGTGCAGGGCCAGACCGTATCCGCAGTCCCGGCAGAGGCGGGAGATCCTGGAAAGCCCGCTCGGTCCCCCGAAGATGTTTCCGGCGGGGTAGGTCGTCGGATACCCGTCGTCGTAGCCGTACTTCTGCCAATAATGAAGGACGACGAGCAGGCCGGTCATCCCCCAGCCGGCCAGGGTCTCGATGTCGGTTTGCGCCCGGCTGAACGACGTCCGCCACAAGCCGAGAACGATCTTGTCCGAGAGGAACTCCCGGTAGGGCGAGACGGGATTGGAGAACGACACGAACGTCTCCTCGATCCGTGACGAAACCGTGAGAAAGATCGTTTCGTTCAGCCTGTTCCGCAGCCCGCCGGTCCGCGGAGCGTAGGAGGCCAGGTCGGAGTAGTAGGCCGAGGCGGCCGAATGGATGGCGTTCAACGGCCGGATGGACGAGGCGGCCGACAGGCTCGGATCGATGACGGCCGAGATGAAAACATTGTTGGACCAGAGGACATTGTGCCCGAACGGCAGGACCACGACCTTGGGATCCGGGGTGTCCTCGGACCTGTCCGGCCCGAACTCCACGACCTGGCCCGGAGGGCCCAGGGCCTTGGTTTGGATGACCAGGGTCCGGCCCCGAAGTTGCAGGTCGATCAGGATGTCCAATTCCTCTCCGTTGAAGGACCAGTTGAAATGGGCTTGGTAAAAGTCCTGGGTTCGGACTTCATGGACGAGCCGGGTCGTGTGGAGGTTATGCCAGGGCTTGAGCCTTTTTCCGCCCAGCTCGAAGGAGGTGATGCCGCCGTGGAAGGCCGGATAGAACGTGAATCCGTCAGCGCAGATGACCTGGAGGTCGTTGAGGGTTCCGGTCCGCGGTTCGAAACGGTAGATGAGGGGGCCGTCCTCGCCCTCATAGGTCAAGTCGACGGCGGCGGCGGGGGCGGCCCAGAGACAGGCGAACAGGACGATTCTGAGGAACGCCCCCCGCTTCAAGTCGCTGCTCTCCCGGCATCCGTCACGAGCCCAGTGTCCAATAATGCTTGATCAAAGTCAATTCTGTGTCTGCTCGTTCGCGAGGGAGTGATGTGACATGATTCGGCCTCTCTATTCCGGCCGGGAGCCTCCGACCTCCCGACCTTTGCGGGCGGACTCCTCGGCCCGGACAGTATCACCCATTCGGGCATAGATCTTGGCTAGGAGAAAATAGGCCGCGGCCAGATCCCGCGGCTGGGGCTTGAGGGCGATCCCTTTCTCGACGAGGCTGACGGCTTCCTCGAGCTTCTGGCCTCGCTCGAGGCAGATCTCGGCCAGGAAGAAGTAATTCAGGGCGGATTCCGGGGCGAGCTTCAGCCCTTTCTCCATGTACTCGCTCATCAGGTCGGTCTTGCCCTGGGATTTGTAGATCATGGCCAGGTCGAGGTAGGCCTTGAAGATCGTGGGGCTGACTTCGATCTCTCTCTTGTATTCCTCCTCGGCTTCGTCGACCCGGCCGCCCTTATGCAGGACTTGGGCCAGGGCATAATGGGCCCCGATAAGCTTCGGGTCGAGGCGGATCGCCTCCCGGGCGTGCGATTCGGCCTGGGCCGGGTCGTTCGTCATGAAGTAAACCCTGGCCAGGGCGCTATTGGCCGAAGCCGATTGGGGATTGAGGGCCAGGCATTTTTTGTAGACGGGGATGGCTAGGTCAGGCTTGCCTCCCCGGACGTAGAGGTTGCCCAAGTTGAAAAAAAGGCTGGAATCCTCGATGCCCCTGCGGACCTGGTCCAGGATGAAGCTTTCGGCCTGCCCCGGTTGGTTCATCCTTGTGTAGCAGTGGGCGATGTTGATGATGCTTTGCACATCGTCGGGCTTCTTGTCCACGGCGATCTTGAATTGGGCGATGGCTTCGGCATACCGCTTTTGGCCATAGTAGATGTTGCCCAGGATGAAATAGGCTCCGACGACCTCCGGATCCTGGCTGATGATCCTGGTGACGATGGGGATCGCCTCGTCGCCTCGCCCGTCCTGTGCCAATTCATGGGCCTGGTCCAGGTCGTTGAAGACATCGATCTTGTCCTTGGGGTCGGCCAGCTTCTGGCCCGGGCTCGCGGACGCGGAGGCGAAGGTGCCGATGTAGCCCAGGGCGGCGAGCTTCTCGCGCGCTTCCTCATCCAATTGGCCCATGGCCGGCCGGGGAGCGTTGCGGCTGTACTCGCCCACCAGGCGGGCTTCCTCCGCCAGAAGGGACCGCGCGACGTCCGGCTTGGATGACACGATATTGTTGAGCTCCTGCGGGTCCTCCTTGAGGTCGTAGAGCTCAAGGGCGGGGGCGACGATGAGCTGGTACCGGTCGTCCTGGACGCTCCGGAGCTCGGACCAGCCGAAGTGGAAGCGGGGATAATAGGTCTCGGCATACACCGGAGAGGCCAATCCGGTGGAGGCCTTGAAGAATTCCCCGACGAGGCTCTGCCCCTGGACCTCGGCCGGCGCGGGCACTCCGCACATGTCCAGGACCGAGGGCATGACATCGGCCAGGCTGGCCAGCCGGGGCGAGACCCGGCCCTGGATCCGGGGGAACGGTGCGACGAAGATCAGCGGCACCTGGAGCGCTTCCTGGTAAACGAAGAACCCGTGCGTCGCTTCCTTGTGCTGGCCCAGGGCTTCCCCGTGATCGCCGACGATGACAAGGAAGGTCCTTTCGGCCAGTTTGTTCGCCTCCAGGAAGTCCTGGAGCCGGCCAAGCTGAGAATCCATAAAGGCGATCTCGCCCAAGTAAGGATCGGCGGCGTATTCGGTATCGTACGGAGAGGGCGGTTCGTAAGGGACGTGAGGGTCGTACAGATGGATCCAGGCGAAGAATTTCTCCGATTTCTTCCGGTCCAGCCAGGAAAGGGCTTCATCCAGGACCTCATTGGCCGGGCGCTGGAGTTCGCGCTCGGCGATCCCCTCGAGCTTACGTGTGTCGAACCGGTCGTAATACAGGTCGAAACCCTGGTTCAGGCCCCAGCGCGAATCGAGGACGTAAGCCGCCAGGAAGGCGGCCGTCTGGTAGCCGTTCTTCTTGAATGTCTCGGCCATGGTCTCGAGCGCGGCGGGGACGATGAACCCGCCGTTGTCGCGGACGCCGTGAAAGGGAGGAAAGGTCCCGGTCATGATGGTCGTGTGCGACGGAAGGGTCAGGGGTGACTGGGCGATGCATCGCTCGAAACGCAGGCCCTGCGCGGCGAATCCGTCGAGCACGGGGGTCTTGACCCTGTTGCAGCCGAAGACCCCGATCCTGTCCGCCCGGGTCGTGTCCAGGGTGATGACGACAACGTTGAAATCGCGGCCCCGGCGAAGGGCCTGGAAGCTGGCGGGCCGGGAGGGAAAAACGAGGAAGATGAGGGCCAGGGCGAGGACAAGCAGGCTCCCGGCAATGATAATCCACCGCTTTTTTTTCATCGATAAATGATTAGCATAGGGGTGGCATGAAGTCAAATTGACTTCGCGCGGGGCATCGGAATAGAATGGGCCGAACGCGGCTCATGGATGAATTGACCTATCTCGACGGCTGGCACGGATGGGAGACGGATAAGGTCTTTCCCTTTCGCTGGATGTCCTGCCGCGGCCGGATCGGCGTGCCCGCGTCCGCCGTTCGGCGTAACCGGTTCCTGACCCTGCCGATTTTTTCCGAGTTCGCCGACCACAGTCAGTTCCTGACAGTCCGCCGAGAGGGGCGAATCCTGGCCGAGCTCCCCCTGCTTTACCAATGGTCCCACTACAGCGTCGACCTGGGAGACAGGGACATGACCTCGGCGCGCGATGGTTCCTGGGAATTGGACTTCGAGGTGAACAAGCCTTTTCCCGAGAAGTACCACCGCGGCGACGGCCGGGAGCTCGCCGTCAGAGTCGGGCCGGTGGATTTCCACGACGACCCGGTCCGCCACGCGGATTTCCAGTTCTTCCTGAACAACGCCGTCCTCAACGACCGGGAGATGCGCCGGGGACGGGTCCGGCTCGAGTCTTATCCATTGAACCTGGGCATCGACCTCTTCGGCAAATGCAACATCAGCCCGCCCTGCGTCTATTGCCTGTGGGACCGGATGAAGGTCCTGGAGGGCCCCTACACCGAGGCCGTGGTCGACGACGACACGCTCCGGGGCTACGGACCCTTTTTCAAGGCCGCCCGCAGCCTGGTCAACTGCTCGTTCGGCGAGCCCCTACTCCATCCCCGATTCCAGGAGCTGATGGACTTGTTCCAGCGGAACGGCAAGATGGTCGAGATCTCGACCAACGGCCAGGCCTTCACTCCGCGGACGGTCAAGGCCCTGGCAGGCAAGCATGTCTTCCTCTATATATCTTTGGACGCGGCCACGCCCGAAACCTACGCCAAGATCCGCAACGACAAATGGGAGTCCATCGTGCCCAACCTGCGCCTTCTGAACGCCGAGCGGAAGAAGGCCGGGGGCTTTCCCAAGATGTTCATGGTGTTCATGCCGATGCGGGTCAACCTGGGCGACATGGAGGCCTATTTTCGGCTCTGCCGGGAGATCGAGGCCGATTCCCTGGTGCTGAGGCCGCTCGTCTATCTCTGGAATCCCCACATCGAAAAGGACCGGGGCGGCTATCATTTCGACTATGAGAAGGAGCTCTTCAATCCCGAAGAGCTCCGGGAGATCGTCCGCCGCGCGGAGGAATATTCCCGGGGCTACGGCATCCCGGTGGCCAACCAGTTCAATTTCGGCGAGATGCCTCCGCCCGGGGCCAAGGATTGACGGCGATGAGCGAGCGCGACCCTCAACACGCCGCCCCGGCCGCTCCGTCCGGCGACGACCTCGGCTATGCCGGACTTCCCCTGTGCCGGGAGCCGTGGGAGAGCTACTACATCCTCCGGCGCGGAATCCTGCCCTGCTGTCACGGCAACAAGATCGTCGCGCCCATGCCCGACTGGGAGAAAACCTGGAATTCGCCCAAACTCCAGGAGATCCGGAAGTATCTCAGTGAGGGCCGGCTGAGCCCCTATTGCCTGGAGAGCCTGGGCTGTCCCATCGTCCAGCGCATCCTGAGGGAACAAAAGGAAGCCGGCCGGCTCCTGTTCCACCGGCCGCCGGCCTTGCGTCTGATCAATAGGATTTTTTTCAGGATACCGGGGAAGATCTTCCGGCTGTTGGAAACCCGCCGCAAGCGGCGCTCCTGAAGCCCCCCGCCCTTCAGTTCTTCACGTACCCCAGGGATTTGAGCATTTCCTCGGTCCGGTTCGTGACCGGGGGGATGGTTTCCTTTTGCCTGCGGTTCAACACGTCCCGGGCGAATTCGTCCAGGGCTTTCTTCAGGGCGGCGACCGCCTGAGGCAGGGTGGTCAGGTCGAACACGTCCCGGGCCTCTGCCGGGTCGAGCTCCGTATTGAAGAGCTCGTAGCGATTGTCGGCCGGGGTGAGGATCAAGTGCCAAGGCGGGGCCAGGATGCCGAACCTGTCCCGGACCGCTTCCGGCCGAAACGTCTCGAGCTGGATGGGACGGGTTTCGCCGACCGGGAGGCGGAGGAGGTCGCGGCCCTGGTAGAAGTCGGGCCGGCGAAAGCCCATGATCCCGGCGATGGTCGGGGCGACGTCGAGCAGGGACACGGACTCGGTCCGCACGACCGGCTCCGGCTGCGGCCGGGGGGTGTAGATGATGAGCGGGACCTTCAGGTAGGCGTTATATAGGAAATGGATGTGGCCCACGTGCCGGTCGTTGGTGGACGACATGTATTCGCCCAGCCCCTCGCCGTGGTCTCCGACCGCGAGAATGGCCGTGTTCTCGAACAGGCGGAGGCTCCTCAGCTTTTCGAAGAGGCGGCCGATCTGGCCGTCCAGGTATTCGACCTCTTGAGCATAGCGGATCTTCATCTCCTCGACGGGGATGACCAGCTTGCCCCGGAAGAGGAACCGGAGCGGCCGCCGCTCTCCGCGGTTGATGACCTGGAGCCGGGCCCTCTTGCGGAAAAAGTAGACGTCGTCACTCGGCCGGTGCAGCCAGCCTTTGGCGAAGACGATGTCCCCGGCCTTGAGCTCGGGCGAGGCCGTGAATTTGATCTTGTCCAACCGGGCCTTGAAATTGTCCTGGTCGCCCCAGTACGGATTGTCCACCTCGAAGACGAACTCGTTCGCGCCCTTCTCCAGGATGACCTCGACGGTGTGGGAGGCATAGAGGTTCAGGCAGATATCGTCTCTCAACAGGCGGCCGTTGAAATAGACCTTGGTGTCAGGCGGGCTGTCGGGCAGGGCATAGGGATCGTGGGGGTCGGAATAGTGGACCCACAGGAAGAACGGTTTCTGGCTGTTCTGGTCCAGCCAGGGCAGGACCTTGGCGTTGATCTCTTCCGCGGTCAGGTACCAGCGGTCGGTTCGGAAACGGTCGTTGTAAGTGTTGAAGCCGTCGTTGAGCCCGAACTGCGCCTCCATGGTCCCCAAGGACAGGAAGGCCGCGGTCTGAAACCCGTGTTTTTTGAACAGCACCGCCAGGGGCGGCCGGCTCTTGCGGGGGAGGAGGACCTGGCCGTTGTTGTAGCTCTTGAGGTCGTGGGGGCTCTCGGAAAAGAACAGGCTGGCGTGCGCGGGGAAGGTGATCGGGATCTGAGTGTAGCAATTCTTGAAGATCGTTCCCAGACGGGCCAGGGAATCGACCTGGGGGGTCCGGGCATAGGCCGTATCGTAGGCGCTGATATGGTCGGCCCGCTGGGTGTCCAGGGTGATGAGGATGAAGTTTCGGGGGGCCGGAGTTTTGCGGCAGCCGGCGGCCACCAGGCTCATTCCGGCCAGGGCCAGGACGGCCGCGCGCCTGAGTGCTATTTCCGTCTTCGCTTTCATGGTTGTGGACGGCGATAGGGAAAACCCGCCCCGAGCCTATTATCGGGGAGAAGAGGCCGGCTTGTCAAAACGCCGGACATCCCGGTCCCGCGGCGCTTGCACTGGCGGGGCGATTCTTCTAGAATGATTCCTTCCGCTGCCATGGAAATCCTGATCGTCTTTAGCGTCTTTGGGCTGCTGGGTGTGGTCATGCTGTTCATGAACAGGCTCCTGGGGCCGCGCCAGACCAATCCCCTCAAGGAACAGCCCTTCGAATGCGGCAGCCCTCCTTTGGATTCAGAGATCAAGCCCTACGGCGTCAAGTTCTATCTGGTGGCCCTGATCTTTCTCGTGTTCGACGTCGAAGTCGTATTTTTCTTTCCCTGGGCCGTGGTCTTCAGGGAGATGAGCCCGATCGCCGGTCCGGTGATGCTAGTCTATGTCGGCATCCTCCTCGTCGGCTTCGTCTACGCCTGGCGCACGGGAGCATTCCAGTGGGAGTGAAGGGTCCCGGGAGAGGGGAGCGGCCGGCGGGTGGATTCCTGACCACCCGCTTCAACCACATACTTGGCTGGGCCCGCAAGTTCTCCCTGTTCCACTACCCCTACGTCACCGCCTGCTGCGGCATGGAATACATGTCCACGGCCTGCGCCCATTTCGACATCGACCGCTTCGGCATGGGCTGGACGCGCTTTTCTCCTCGGCAGTCCGACATGCTCCTCGTGGTCGGCACGGTCACCCACAAGTTGGCCCCGGTCCTCAAGACCGTCTATGACCAGATGACCGAGCCGAAATGGGTGGTGGCCTTCGGCGCCTGCGCCGTGAGCGGCGGGATCTACGACAACTATGCCGTCCTCCAGGGCATCGACTCCATCATCCCCGTGGACGTGTACATCCCGGGCTGTCCTCCCCGGCCCGAGACCGTGCTCGACGCCCTGATCAAGCTTCAGGCCAAGATCCAGAACCAGGACCAGGATTGGAGATGGAAGAAAAAGACCGGCTCCTCCAAAAGCTGAGGGAGGAATTCCCCGGAGCGGCCCTCGACTCCGCCTCGCCCCCGGACGAAGCCTCCCTCCGGATTGGCCGGGAGGATTTGCCGCGGCTGGCGGAGCGGCTCAAGCAGGCGCCCTACGATTACGCCGTCCTGCTCGACCTGACCTGTGTCGATCATCTCCGGGAGGAATCCGGCCTGGAAGTTATCTATCTGTTCCTGTCCCTCAGCGGGGCCCGGCGGCTTCGGGTCAAATCGCGCCTGCCGGCGGACGACCCGAGCATCGGCACGCTCACCGCGCTCTGGAAGAACGCCGATTGGCTGGAGCGCGAAGTGTTCGACATGTTCGGCGTCCGGTTCGCGGGCCATCCCGACCTGAGACGCCTCCTGATGTACGACGGTTTCGAAGGACATCCCCTCCGGAAATCCTATCCCCTGAGGAAAGAGCAGCCGAGGCTGCCCATCGGCAAATAGCGCCATGCCCACTCGCTTAGAACGAACCGCCCAGCCCGAGCACATGCTGCTGAACATGGGCCCTTCCCATCCGGCCATGCACGGCACGATCCGGATCATGCTCGAGCTCGACGGCGAGCGTATCGTCCAGAGCGAGGTGGAGGTGGGCTTCCTCCATCGCGGGTTCGAGAAGACGTGCGAGAACCGGACGTACTTCAGCCTCCTGCCGTATACCGACCGCCTGAACTACGTCTCCCCCCAGATCTGCAACTTGGGCTACGTCCTGACCGTGGAGAAGATGCTCGGCTTGGCCGTTCCGGAGCGGGCCCAGTGGATCCGGGTCGTCATGAGCGAGCTGAGCCGGGTGGCGGACCACCTGACCTGCCTGGCGGCCATGGCCATGGAATGCGGCGCGTTCACCGTGTTCCTGTACAACATGAAGGCCCGGGAATACCTGTGGGACGTCATCGAAGCTACGGCCGGAGTGCGGATGACCACGTCCTACATCCGGGTGGGCGGCGTCCGGGCCGACCTGGCCGACGGCTGGGAAGCGGCGCTCGGCCGGGCCATCGTCGAGACGCGCCGCGTCCTCAAGGATGTCAGCGGCCTCCTGGATAAGAACAAGATCTTCCTCGACCGCACCCGCGGGATCGGAACGATCTCGGCGGACGATGCCCTCAGCCACGGCTGGACCGGGCCCTGTCTCCGCTCGACCGGAGTCGCTTACGACGTGCGCAAGGCCTTTCCCTATCTCGTCTACGACCAGGTCGAGTTCGAGGTTCCGGTGGGCGAGCGCGGCGACAACTATGACCGCTACCAGGTCCGGATGAGGGAGATGGAGCAGAGCCTGAGGATCCTGGAACAGGCCGCGAGGAGAATGCCTCGAAGCGCCGGCCGTCCGTCCGACCCCGGGCTCGAGCCGGCCGAGGCGATTCGCTTGTCCCGGACGGAACGGACCGGACGGCCGGTTTGCCTGTCGCCCAACCTGGCCGGCGCGGAGAAATCGGCTTATCCGGACATCCTCGCCTCCGACCCGTCGGCCGGCCCCCCTCCCAAGGAGGATGTCTACACGTCCATCGAGGGCCTCATCACCCATTTCAAGTTTTTCATGAAAGGCCACGGCCTCCGGCCGCCCAAGGGCGAGGCCTACTGTTCGGTCGAGGGCGGGAACGGCGAGCTGGGGTTCTACATCGTTTCGGACGGGACCGACAGGCCATACCGGCTTCATGTTCGCGCGCCCTGTTTCCATATCGTGTCCGCCCTCGAATCGCTCATCCAAGGACGCTACGTGGCCGACGTCATCCCGACCTTCGGTTCGATGAACATGATCGGGGGAGAGCTCGACCGATGACGATGAGCTTCTCTCCGAAGCTCCAGGCCGAGATCCGGGAAGCGCTGAGCCGCAGCCCGGCGCCGAAGGCCTCGCTCTTGCCCGTTCTGCACCTCGTTCAGGACGAGCTCGGACATATCCCGGCCGAGGCCGAACGGGCCGTCGCCGAGCTGTTGGGCCTGAATCCCGTCCGGGTCCGCGAGGTCGTGACGTTCTACTCCATGTTCCGGGGAAAGCCGCTGGGCCGGTACCATCTCCAGGTGTGCGTCAACCTGGCCTGCAGCCTGGGCGGCGGGCCGGGCCTTCTCCATGACCTTCGGGAGTCGATCGGGCTCAGCCCGGGAGGAGCGACGCCGGACGGGCTTTTCAGCTTATCCACCGTGGAATGCCTCGGCCTGTGCGAAGAGGCGCCGTGTCTCTTGGTCAACGAAGAACGATACGAGAAAATGGACCGGGACAAGCTCCAGAACCTGCTGGGCCGGCTGAGGACCCGTGACGGCGGATGACATGCTGACCGAGAACTATGGGCTGGCGGACCTCGCGACCATCGCCGGCTACCGCGCCCGCGGAGGCTACTCCGCCGCGGTCAAGGCCTTGCGGAGCATGACTCCCGCCGAGGTCCTGGACGAGGTCAAGAAATCCGGACTGCGGGGCAGGGGAGGGGCCGGCTTTCCGGCCGGGATGAAATGGGGCTTCGTCCCGCAGAAGACGGATCAGCCGAAATATCTCTGCGTCAATGCCGATGAAGGGGAGCCGGGCACGTTCAAGGACCGGTTCATCATCAGCCATGATCCCCACTCGGTCATCGAGGGGGCGCTCCTGGCCTCCTACGCGTGCGATATCCATGCCGCGTTCGTGTACATCCGGGGCGAGTATGAGGCCGAGGCCCGGCGGCTGGAAGAGGCCGTCCGGGAAGCCCGCAGCCAGGGATTTCTCGGCTCGAGGATCCTGGGCACGGAATTCAGCCTGGACATGGCCGTCTACCGCGGGGCGGGCTCTTACATCTGCGGGGAGGAGACGGCTCTCCTTGAATCCTTGGAGGGCAAAAGAGGGCAGCCGCGGCTCAAGCCTCCTTTTCCCGCGACGGTCGGCCTGTTCGGCTGTCCGACCGTCATCAACAACGTGGAGACGCTGGCCAACGTCCCGGCGATCGTCCTCAACGGAGGGGAATGGTTTCGCCGGCTGGGAACGGACCGAGACCCGGGAACGCGGCTCTTCGGCGTGAGCGGCCAGGTCCTGAAGCCGGGAATCTATGAGCTCCCCCTGGGCACGAGCCTCCGGGAGCTCATCTTCAAGCATGCCGGAGGGATGAAGGAAGGCCGGACGCTCAAGGCCGTCATTCCGGGCGGCCTATCCGCCCCGATTCTCAGGCCGGACGAAATCGAGCTCTCCCTGGACTCCGAATCCCTGGCGGCCGCCGGGTCGATGCTGGGTTCGGCCGCGGTCATGGTCCTTGACGACAGGACATCGATGGTCGGCGTGTTGAAGGTCGTGACCGGGTTCTACGCCCATGAATCCTGCGGACAGTGCACCCCCTGCCGCGTGGGAACCGGCTGGATGGACAAGCTCGCCTCCCGCCTGGCCGGCGGCCGCGGCCGGCGCCGAGACCTGGACGTCCTGGAGCGGGTCGCCGGGGGCATCGTGGGCCGAACGCTCTGCCCGATGGGCGACGCCGCGGCCTGCCCTGTTCTAGCCATATTGAAGAAGTTCCGGAGCGAGCTGGAAGAGGCCTGCGAGGAATGACGTGAGACGCCGACCATGGTGAAGTTTGTCCTCAACGGCCGGCCGGCGGAAGCGCCCGAGGGGATGACCCTGCTCGCCGCCGCCGCCCGGGCAGGGATCGACATCCCCCATTTCTGCTATCACCCCGCCTTTCCGGCCGAGGGGAGCTGCCGGATGTGCCTGGTCGAGGTCGAGGGCCAGCCCAAGCTCGAGCTGGCCTGTTCCACGGCCGTCCAGGAAGGCCTGAAGGTCTGGACCGAGACCGAAAAGGTGGCCGAAGCGCGGCGAAGCGTGCTGGAGTTCCTGCTGGCCGACCATCCCCTGGACTGCCCCGTCTGCGACAAGGCGGGCGAGTGCGACCTGCAGGATTATTTCCGGCGATACGGACTGCTGCCGAGCGCGTTCGAGGAAGCCAAGGAAAGGCGGGCGAAGAAGGTCCCGATCGGAGAATCGCTCCTTCTGGACCGCGAGCGCTGCATCCTGTGCACCCGCTGTGTCCGCTTCGGGAGGCAGGTGACGCGAACGGAGGAGCTGGGCCTCTTCCAGCGCGGCCTGAAAACAGAAGTGGGTCTTTTCGACGATATGCCTGTGGCCCACAACTACTCCGGATGCCTGGCTGAAGCGTGCCCCGTGGGCGCCATCACCGACACGGATTTCCGGTTCAAGACGCGGGCCTGGTTTCTGGAGAGAGCGGACTCGATCTGTCCGGGGTGCAGCCGGGGCTGCAACATTATCGTCGAACATTCATCCGGTTTCCCGAGGGTGCCGGGCTCGAGAAAGATCTTCCGCATCAGGGCGAGAGCCAATCCCGACGTCAACGGACATTGGATCTGTGATCTCGGACGATACGGATATGCCCATCTCGATACCGGACGGCAGGAAAGCCTTCGGACCAAGGAAGGCCTCCTGCCCGGCGCCCCGTCTTGGGAGGCCGCGGTCCGTTTTCTGGGCGAGAAGCTGGCCGGCCTGCGAGCCGAAGGCGCCGCGCGACGGGCGGCCGTCGCGGCGTCGAGTGAGCTGTCCAATGAAGAACTGTATCTGGTGCGCCGCCTGTTCCTTCAGGACCTCAAGGTCCATAAGATCTTCCTGGTCGATCCCCAGGAGGGGGAGACGGACGGCTTCCTTCTGACCTCCGAGCGGACCCCCAACCGTCGGGGAGCCGAGGGAGCCGGGTTGAAGCTCGGCCTGCCCGGCCTCGATGTCTTGAGAGGAGAGGTCGACCTGCTCATCCTCTTCGGACTGAACATCTTCGAGCGGTTTCCCGGGGAACAGCTCCGTTCGTTCTTTGATTCCGTCGCGGCCAAAATCCTGCTGACCCACCAGGCCCCGGTCGCGGCCTGGGAGTTCGAGCTCATCTTGCCCGGCGCGCCGTCCGCGGAAAAATCCGGGTCGTTCACCAATGTCGCGGGCCTGGTGCAAAGCTTCGCACCGGTCAGGCCGGCCGGCGGCCAGGCCCGGGCCGAGTGGGAGATCCTCCTCGACCTAGCCAAGGCTTCGGGAGTGAACGCTCCGTTCTATTCCGGGTTGACCGGGCTCGAGGACATCCGGCGGGAGATGGGCCGCGAATGTCCGGCGCTCAAGGTGACATCGTGAGCGAGACGCTGATCCTCGTCGTCAAGATCGTGCTGGGCCTCATCTGGCTGCTGGGCCTGGGCCTGTACCTCACCTGGCTCGAACGGAAGGAGAGCGCGGTCATGCAGGACCGCATCGGCGCCAACCGCGCCTCGGTGTTCGGGCTCCGGCTGTTCGGACTGTTCCAGCCCTGGGCCGATGCCATCAAGATGATCTTCAAGGAGGATTTCGTCCCGGCCTTTTCCCGGAAGTTCCTCCACGGGTTGGCGCCCTTCCTGTCTTTCTTTTTCGTGGCGGTGACCGTAGCGGTCATGCCGTTTGGGGACGTCCTGCGCCTCGGGGGCCGGACGATTCGGCTCCAGATCCTGGACGTCAATGCGGGCCTGCTGTTCGTCCTGGCCATGCTGTCCCTGGGGCTCTACGGCATCCTGGTCGGCGGCTGGGCGTCCAACAGCCGCTTCGCCCTGCTGGGGGGAATGCGGGGGGCGGCCCAGGTCATCTCCTACGAAGTGGCCCTGGGCTTGTCCCTGGTCGGCCTGGTCCTGGTCTATCCGTCCCTGCGCCTGTCCACGATCGTCGAAACCCAGGGCGGGCTGCTGTTCGGCGTCTTGCCCAAGTGGGGGATCTTCCTCCAGCCGCTGGGGTTCGCCGTCTTTTTTCTGGCCGGCCTGGCCGAGACCAAACGGGTTCCATTCGACCTGCCCGAAGGGGAATCGGAGATCATCGGATTCTTCTCCGAGTACGGCGGGCTCAAATGGGGCCTGTTCATGCTGACCGATTTCCTGGAGATCATCATCGTCTCCTCGCTGGCGACCACTCTCTTTTTCGGAGGCTGGCAGGTTCCCTGGCTTGGGCCGGAGGGCTTCGTCTTTCCCTGGGGAGGGCGGTGGTCCCTGCCGCATGGCCTCGTGGTCCTGTTCCAGGCTCTGGCCTTCAATTTCAAAGTGATCTTTTTCTGCTGGCTCCAGATCTTGATCCGCTGGACCTACCCCCGGCTTCGTTTCGACCAGCTCATGGACCTAGGCTGGAAGCTGCTCGTCCCGCTGGGGCTGGCGAACATCGGTCTGACGGCGCTCATCATGGGTTTAGTCGGATGATCACACCCTGGCAGAGTTTTTGGGCGATCGTGCGGGGCGGCCTGATCACCGCCCGGCACTTCTTCGTCAACATGACCTATCACACCCTGAGGCTGTTCAGGATCAAGACGCGCCGGCGGGGAGCGGTCACCATCCAGTATCCCGAGGAGCGCAAACCCCTGCCGCCGCGGCACCGCTGTCTGCATCGGCTGACGCTTCGGCCGGACGGGCAGCCGAGGTGCGTGGCCTGCATGCTCTGCCAGACGGTCTGCCCCTCGGAGTGCATCAGCATCGAAGCCGCGGAGGACCCCGACCCGGAGATCCAGAAGGTCCCCGCCCGGTTTGTGATCGACCTGAGCCGCTGCTGTTTCTGCGGGTTCTGCGTCGAGGCCTGCCCCGAAGACGCCATCCGTATGGACACGGGCTGCATCGAGATGGCCGAGCTCCGAAGGACCGACCTCGTCTACGGGCTGGACAAGCTCAAGTCATGACGCCGAAGGTCCTTCGGCTGGGCGAATTCGAAGTCCAGGCCCTCCGGGACGGCTGGCTGTCCGTGGAGGCCGAGGCCATGTTCGGCGCAGCGCCCCGGCCGGCTTGGGCCAAGGGATTTGTTTCCGGGAAAAAGGGCCGCCTGGCCGTCAGCTTGAACGTCTTTCTCATCAAAAGCCCGGGGGCCATGATCCTGGTCGACACCGGGGCAGGGGAGTCGCTCGACGACCGGCTCCAAAGGTCATACGGATTCCGAAAGGACCCGGGTCTCCCCGAGGCCCTGAGGCGCGCCGGCCTCGATGGGCGGGATATCGACCTGGTCATCAACACCCACCTTCATTTCGACCACTGCGGGGGGAACGTGCGAAGCGGGGAGGGAGGCGTCCTCGAGCCGGCCTTCTCTCGGGCGGAGTATGTCGTCCAGCGAGGGGAGAGGCAGACGGCCCTGGACCCGCCGCGCCGCGAGCGCCCCAACTACCGCGCCTCGAGCATCGTCCCGGTCGAGGCGCGCGGCCGGCTCAGGCTGGTCGAGGGCGACGCGTCAGTCGCGCCGGGCGTGGACGTCGTCTTCGCCCCCGGCCACACCCGCCACCACCAATGCGTCCGGGTGGAATCGCGCGGCCGATCGCTCATCATCCTGGGCGACCTCGTCCCGACTTCGGTTCATGTGCCCTTGTCGCGCGCTACGGGGTACGACCTGTGTCCGGCGGGGCTGAAAGCCGTCAAGGCCAGGCTGCTCAACCCGGGCCCGGACGGCTCCCGGCTGTTCGCCTTCGGGCACGACCCCGTCCATCCCTTCGGCCGGATTCTTTGGCGCGGCGGCCGTCCGGTTTTTCGTCCACTGGCGGATTGATCCCCGGAAATTTTTCTCTTCAATTTTGCTTCGATTTGGTGTATATTTGTGAGCCTTTTTTATAATCAGAATACCCCTAGGAGGTTCGGGAATGCTTAAGAAGGTTACCGTGGAAGAGCTTCTGGCCAAGGCCGAGCAGCCGTCCAAGGACGCGATGCGGCTTCATGAATTCTATCGGGGCAAGGTCGGCGTGACCCTCAAGTGCCGAGTCCGCGATTTCACGGATTTCGCCATCTGGTATACGCCGGGAGTGGCGGCCGTCTGCAAGGAGATCCACAAGGACAAAGAGAAGGCCTACCTCTACACCAACAAGTGGAACAACGTGGCCGTCATCAGCGACGGGACCCGGGTCCTGGGCCTGGGGGACATCGGACCCGAAGCCGGACTGCCGGTCATGGAAGGCAAGGGCCTCCTGTACAAGTACCTGGGCGGCGTGGACGCCTTCCCCATCTGCCTGAACGAAAAGGACCCCGACAAGATCATCGAGATCTGCAAGGCGCTCCAGCCCACCTTCGGCGGGTTCAACATGGAGGACATCTCCCAGCCCAAGTGCTTCAAGATCCTGGACACGCTCCGGGCCGAGTGCGAGATCCCGGTCTGGCATGACGACCAGCAGGGCACGGCCTGCGTGACGGTGGCCGGACTGATCAATGCCCTGAAGATCGTCAAGAAGAAGATCAGCGAGGTGCGGATCACGGTCGTCGGCTCCGGCGCTTCGGGCATCGCCATCGCCCGGCTGATCATGGCCGCCGGAGCCAACCCGGCCAACATGCTGTCCGTGGACTCCAAGGGGATCCTGTCCAAGGACCGGGCCGACCGCGACGTCCTCCAGGCCAAGTACAAGGAGAAGTGGGACATCTGCCTGAGGACCAACCCCAAGAACACGCAGGGCGACATCCCGGCCGCCATCCAGGGGGCCGACGTCCTGGTCTGCGTCTCGACTCCCGGACCCGGAACCATCAAGCCGGAGTGGATCAAGACCATGGCCAAGGACGCCATCGTCTTTGCCGAGGCCAATCCCGTTCCCGAGATCTGGCCCTGGGAGGCCAAGGAGGCCGGGGCGCGGATCGTAGCCACCGGCCGGTCGGATTTCCCCAACCAGGTCAACAACTCGCTCGGCTTCCCCGGCATCTTCCGCGGAGCCCTGGACGTTCGGGCCAAGACGATCACCGACGAGATGTGCATCGCCGCGGCCAATGAGCTGGCCAAGGTCGCCGAGGACAAAGGCATCCACGAGGAATACATCATCCCCAACATGGACGAATGGGAAGTCTTCCCCCGCGAGGCCGTGGCCGTCGGCAGCAAGGCCATCGAGCAGGGAGTGGCCCGGTTCAACTTCCCGGCCAAGGAACGGTTCGACATGGCCGCCAAGATCATCAAGGAATCCCGGGATATGGTCCAGATGCTGATGAAGGAAAGCTACATCATCGACCCGGATAAATGATCGGACGCCGGACCATCTTGGTGATGGTCGGACCATATCAACAGCGGTCATATCCAGCGGAAGCGGCAGCATCCTGGACGAGCCGGCCGGCCGGAGGTCTTGGGCGTTCGACACGCCCCGCTGGGTTTTTTCGGTCAAGTCCAAGATCCGCGAAAGGTCATCGCTATCAAGGCCAAGGGGCTCGTTTTGCGCTCGTGGAAGGTCGAGCTGGTCGCCTACGAACGGCATGAAAGGCTTGATTATAATGAAAAAAGCCTAGTGCGAGCTCAATAGCGCATAGTCAAATCTACTTAAAAACAAAGGAAATATTTATATATCTATAATTGTTATAAAATATAGTTGACAAACATATACTAAAATATTATATTGCTTCTTGAAGCGAATTTCTAAGGAGTGTCACATGCCTAAAACTATAGGAATCGACCTCGGCACGACGAATTCCGTTGTCGCCATCATGGAGGGCGACAAATCCACGGTCATTGCCAACGAGGAAGGCGGCCGTACGACCCCTTCGGTCGTCGGATTCACGGCCAAGGGCGAGCGCCTCGTGGGCCAGGTCGCCAAGAGACAGCGCGTCACCAATCCCGAGAACACGATCTACTCCATCAAGCGATTCATGGGCCGGCGGCACTCTGAAGTCACCCAGGAAGCCAAACAGGTTCCGTTCAAGGTGACCCAGGCCGCTAACGGCGATGTCCGGGTGGAAGCCCTGGGCAAGCTGTATTCTCCGCCGGAGGTCTCCGCCCTGATCCTGCAGAAGCTGAAGAAAGCGGCCGAGGACTACCTGGGCGAAAAAGTAGAAAAGGCCGTCATCACCGTTCCGGCCTATTTCAACGACAGCCAGCGCAAGGCCACCAAGGACGCCGGCACGATCGCCGGCCTGGATGTGGTCCGGATCATCAACGAGCCCACGGCCGCCGCCCTGGCCTACGGCCTGGACAAGAAGAAGGACCAGATCATCGCCGTCTATGATTTTGGCGGCGGCACGTTCGACATCTCCATCCTGGAGGTGGGCGAGGGCGTGGTCGAAGTCAAGTCGACCAACGGCGACACCCACCTCGGCGGCGACGATATCGACCAAAAGGTCCAGGACTGGCTCGTAACCGAATTCAAGAAGGAGTCCGGGATCGACCTCAGCCGGGACAAGATGGCCCTCCAGCGCTTGAAGGAAGCGGCGGAGAAGGCCAAGATCGAGCTGTCCACGACCATGGAGACCGAGATCAACCTGCCCTTCATCACAGCCGATGCCTCGGGCCCGAAACACCTCCTGATGAAGCTCACCCGGGCCAAGCTCGAGCAGCTCGTCGAGGACCTGGTCCAGCGGTCCGTGTCGCCGGTCAAGCAGGCCCTGGCCGACGCCAACATGAAGCCCTCGGACATCCATGAGGTCATCCTGGTCGGCGGCCAGACCCGCATGCCCCGCATCCAGCAGCTGGTCCACGACCTGTTCGGCAAGGAGCCCCACAAGGGCGTCAATCCCGACGAGGTGGTGGCCGTGGGCGCGGCCATCCAAGGCGCCGTCCTGTCCGGCGAGGTCAAGGACGTCCTCCTGCTGGACGTGACCCCGCTGACCCTGGGCATCGAGACCTTGGGCGCGGTCTTCACCAAGATGATCCCCCGCAACACGACCATCCCCACCAAGAAAACGGAGATCTTCTCCACGGCCTCGGACAGCCAGCCCAGCGTCGAGATCCACGTCCTCCAGGGGGAGCGGGAGATGGCCTCCTACAACCGGACTCTGGGCAAGTTCCATCTGGACGGCATCCCGCCCGCTCCGCGGGGCATCCCCAAGGTCGAGGTGACGTTCGACATCGACGCCAACGGCATCCTCCATGTCTCGGCCAAGGACATGGGCACGGGCAAGCAGCAGGCCATCACCATCACCGGCCACAGCGGCCTGGATGAGAAAGAGATCGACCGGATGGTCAAGGACGCCGAGTCGCACTCTCAGGAGGACAAGAAGCGGCGGGACATCGTGGACGCCAAGAACCAGGCCGACCAGCTGGTTTATAGCCTGGAGAAGCTGCTCCGGGAGAATGCGGACAAGGTCCCGGCCGAGGAAGCCATCCGGGTGCAGGCCGAGATCGACAACACCAAGAAGGCCATTGAAACCGAGGACCTGGACAAGATCAAGGGCGCCGTCGAATCCCTGACCCGCGCCTCTCACAAGCTGACGGAGTTGATGTACCAGCAGGCGGGCGCTCAAGCCGGAGGGCCGCAAGCCCAGGCGGGAGGCGCGCCTCCGCCGTCGGATGGGCCGCGGCCTGCGGGCGGGGCGGCGGCTGACGAGGACGTGATCGACGCGGAAGTCGTGGACGACGGCAAGGGCCGTTGATCCTTCGTCGTCCGGCGTTGATTTGATATAATAACACCGCTTCGAGGCGGGCTCGGTTCAGCCCGGAGCGGTATTGCAGCGGCCATGGACAAAGACTATTACCGTATTATCGGCGTCGAACGAAAGGCCGCCCTCCCTGAGATCAAGAAAGCCTACAGGCGGCTGGCGCGCAAGTATCATCCCGACCTGAACCCGGGCGATAAATCCGCCGAAGCCAAGTTCAAGGAGATCCAGGAGGCCTATTCCGTCCTGAGCGACCCCAAGAAGCGGGGCCAGTACGACCGGTTCGGATTCGCCGGAGATGTCCCTCCGCCTGGCGCGGGCGGCCGGCCGGCTCCGGGGTTCGAAGGGTTCGATTTCTCGAGCTTCGGCCAATCCTCGTTCCAGGACCTGTTCGACAGCCTGTTCGGCGGAGCGTCCCGGGGCCGTCCGTCCGTTCCGGAAAAAGGGGAGGACCTGCTGTACGCCATGACCATCGGCTTCGAGGACGCCATCCGCGGGCTCCAGACGAGGATCAAGGTCAATCGCCTGACGCCTTGCGCCTCCTGCCAGGGCGCCGGCTTTTCCGCCAGGAGCGGACGCTCCGTCTGCCCGGATTGCCGGGGGTCGGGACAAGCCTATGTCCAGCGTGGAGCGATGAAGTTCTCGGCCCGCTGTCCGTCCTGCGGCGGAGCGGGCGCCCTGAGGGGCGAGGCCTGCCCGGATTGCCGGGGCGAGGGGTTGGTCCAGAAGAATGACCTCATCACCGTCCGGATCCCGGCCGGAGTGGACAACGGCTCCAAGGTCCGCATTCCGGGCAAGGGCCACGCCGGCCCGCAGGGCGGGCCGCCCGGAGACCTGTTCATTTCGATCCAAGTGCCTCCCGACCCCGTCTTTCGCCGGGAGGGCGCCGATCTGGCGGTTAAAGTGCCCATCACCGTTCCCGAGGCGACGCTCGGAGCCGAAGTCGAGGTCCCGACCATCGACGGTCAGGCGACGATCAAGATCCCGGCCGGGACGCGCTCCGGACAAAAGTTCCGGCTGAGGGACAAGGGGGCGCCGCGCCTCGACCGCAAGGGGCGCGGGGACGAGTTCGTCGAGGTCCAGCTCGTCCCCCCGCCGGCCGACAACCCGCGGGTCCGCGAGCTCATGACGGAGCTGGCCAAGGTCGCCGGGGCCAACCCGCGCTCCAAGAAGACGTAGGACAGCCATGAAGAAAAAAGACCGCGAAACGCGCACCACCTATCATATCAGCATCGTCTCGCAGCGATTCAACCTCCACCCGCAGACCCTGAGGCTGTACGAGCGGGAGGGACTGCTCAAGCCGTCCCGCAGCGAGGGCAACACCCGCCTCTATACCGACGAGGACCTCAAACGGCTGGAGGTGATCCTGAACCTGATCCGTGACCTGGGGGTCAACCTGGCCGGGGTCGAGGTCATCCTGAACATGCGGCAGAGGATGGAACAGGTCGAGGCCGACGTCAACGCCCTTCTCGACTACATCCGGACGAACGTCTTCCAGGGACGGGAGGATGAATTCGAGCGCAAGCGGAAGAGCCTGGTCCGGGTGAGTCCGGCCAAGCTGGTCAAGGTGGACGACTCTCCGAAGACCTAGACATGGATTATCAGGACTTCCTCGAATCCAAGAACCTCAAGCACTACCTGGAGGAGATCGCCAAGTTCCCGGCCCTCAACGAAAGCGAGGAAAAAGCCCTGGGCCGGAAGATCCAAACAGGCGACGGGGAGGCCCTTCGGCGGATGGTCGAGGGCAACCTCAAGTTCGTCGTGTCCTACGCCAAGCGCTATAGCGGGATGGGGCTGAGCCTCATGGACCTGATCAACGAGGGGAACCTGGGGCTCATCGAGGCGGGCAAGCGGTTCGACCCCGGCCGCGGCGTCAAGTTCATCACCTACGCCGTGTGGTGGGTCCGCCAGGCCATCATTCACGCCCTGACCCAGAACACCCACATTACCAACGTTCCCCAGAAGCTGTCCGACGAGATCACCCATATGAAAAAAAAGGCGGAGCGGCTCAAGGCGACCCTGGGACGCGAGCCGACCCGGGAGGAGATCGCCCGGAGCATGGGCCTGTCCGTGCAGGAGGTCGAGGACCTGGAAATCCTGGCCGAGAAGCAGGTCTCGCTGAGCGACCGCCTGCACGAGGACGACCTGACCATGGAGGAACGGCTGAAGGACAGCCTGTCGCCTTCGGTCGAGGACCAGATCGTCCGGGCCTCGGCCGAGCGGCAGGTGAGGGATATGCTGGCCGCACTGGAAGACAAGGAAGCCCGTGTGCTAAGATTGCGGTTCGGACTGGAAGGCAAGGCTCCTCAGACCCTGCAGAAGATCGGCAACGCCCTGCACCTGACCCGGGAGAGGGTCCGCCAGATCGAGAAGCGGGCCATCCGCAAGCTCGGCCAGTCCCACAAGATTCAGAACTTGAGAGGATACCTGAACTGATGTCCGACGCGCCCTGTCCCCAGTGCGAAGGCTCGGGCTGGCTCCTGGAGGCCGGTCCCGGCGGGCCGCGGGCCCGGAGATGCGCCTGTTTCTTCGAACGACGGGCGGAAACGCTCTGGCGCCGGGCCGGGGTGCCCGACCGTTATCAGAATTGCATCTTCGATAACTACGAGGACCATGACCGGGACGGCCATACCCAGCGGGACGCCCTCAAGATCGCCAGGCAATTCGTCAAGAACTACCCCGTCCAGGATGTGGGCTTGTTGTTCATCGGCCCCTGCGGGGTGGGGAAGACCCACCTGGCCGTGGCCATCCTCCAGGAGCTCGTCCGGACCAAGAAGGCCTCCTGCCGGTTCCATGATTTCCGGGAGCTGATCCGGGACATCCAATCCACGTTCACTCCCGATTCGCCGCTGACCGAATCCGACGTCCTGGAGCCGGTGTTCAACAGCTCCGTCCTGGTTCTGGACGAGCTGGGGGCTAAGAGGACTTCGGCCTGGGTCGAGGAAACGGTGTTCTACATCATCAACTCCCGATACAACAACAAGAAGCTGACCATCTTTACCTCCAACTATCCGGACCTGAAGGACGAGGAAGACAACCGGACCGCCTACTTCAAGAAGGAGGGGGAGACGCTCGTCGACCGGATCGGGGTCCGGCTTCGGTCTCGGGTCTACGAAATGTGCAAGGTGGTCGAGGTCGCCGGGCCCGATTACCGGAAGCTCGTCAAGCAAGCCAGCCATCGCTTCTGATTTTTTGCCCGGCCCCGCGCCGGGCATTGAAATTTATCCCGAATATTGATACATTAGCTGAGTTCCGCTCCTCGGTAGCTCAATTGGCAGAGCGGGTGGCTGTTAACCACTAGGTTGCAGGTTCGAGTCCTGCCCGAGGAGCCAACTATTGGCTTGGGATGTCAGCACAAATGAGGGTCACGAGGAACAGGGGCGGAAAAAATGCCGACTAGCCTCCAAAGGCGACCGGATATCGCCTCTGGCGATGAAGCGGCGGGTCTTAAAAATCACCAGAGGATTCATCGTTTCGGACTATTGACGCTGTCCGCACTGACCCCCATTATTATATAGGGAGAATATCACTTGAGAGCCGATAAACCCTGGCCCTCAGGCCAATCCGTTCGCCCATTCGGGTCCGGGGAGACCATATGCCCGAAGGAAGGGGGGGAGATGACAGTCCAGCGCTCGCGGCCGGGAATTTCCTTTCTCGAGGTCATCGTCGTCCTGGGCATCATGGGCATTCTGGCCCTGGCCATCTCGCCGGCGATCCTGAACGTCCTCAAGAACCGCAGCCTGGAGGGTTCGGCCCGGGGGATCATCATGGAGCTCAACCGGGCCAAGAATCTGGCCATTAAGAACAAGATCGCCGTCCGGGTCCACTTCGACCAGGCCAGCGGCCGGCCGTGGACCTACGGACTGGAACGGGAGGACTCGGCCGGCACGTGGGAGCGCTGGCCGGGCTCGACCCTCCGGGTCATCCCCGATGACCTCCAGGTGGCCGTCAACCTGCCCACGCCCGACCTGGCCGTTGAATTCTCTCCGCTGGGCATCGTCGACGGCTACGTCGCGACGCTGAACAGTATCGTCCTGTCCAGCCTCCAGCTCAAGGCCTTGAACCAGCCCGACGTCCGCACTCTGGTCATCTTCGCCGGCGGTTCGGTCCGATACACAAAATCGAGTACATAGGAGACGGCATGAGATTCAGACATCGGCGGCCGAAGGATCAAGCCGGTTTTTCCCTGATCGAAGTCCTGCTGGGCATCGCCCTGATCGGAGTGGCCGTGCTGGGCCTGGCCCAGATGTTCCTCCTGGGCATCTGGAACAACCGCCGGGCGGACCTGATCTCCAACGGCACCTTTCTCGCCCAGCAGCAGCTCGACTATCTGCGGACGCTGACTCCGGCGGAGCTGGCCGCGCTGCCCGACATCCAGGATGAACAGCTCGACCTCAACAGCGACAGCACCTATGACTGCCGGAGGATCACCACCATCGACCGGTCCCTGAATTTCTACCTGGTCCTCGTCTTTCCGCCCAGCAAGCTCAACGAATCCCAGAGCGTCCTGATCGCCTCACCGGGCAGCCATCTGGTCGTCGCCCAAACCGGGACGGTCATCAACAGGTGACAGCCATGACCCGCAAAGGATTCACCATCGTCGAACTGCTTATCGGGAGCGTCATCATGCTGGTGGTCATCGTCGGCGCCCTGACGATCTACATGCGGAGCAACAAGATCACCGTGGACCAGCAGCAGATCGCCGAGGTCCAGCACGACGTCCGGAACGGGATGTTTTTCATCACCCGGGACATCCGGATGGCCGGAGTGGGGATGCCCCTCGAGTTCGGCCCGTATTTCCTGGAGGGGGTGAACAACGACCCGACGGATGCCGCGGCCGAGGTCGCCCCCGACCGGATCAAGCTCATGGGCAATATCGAGGACCCGCTCATCCTCAGGATCCAGAACTACCAGGGGTCGTCGGTCACGCTCGAGCTCAAGGACTACAGCTTCGAGGAGAATTCCTACCCCGACGAATACTACGACAACAAGTACGTGATCATCTTCCCCAACCCGGCCTCGCCCTGCCGGGCGGCCGAGCCGCGGGTCATCACCCATGTGACCCACGACTCGAGCGGGCAGAACGAGAAGCTCAACTTCTCTCCCGGACTGGCCCCGGGCATCGACCCTCCCGGAGGATTGGCGGGGACGTGCGCCAGCTCCAACGACTACGACGGCGGTTTTATCGGCTACCTGGACCTCAAGGAGTACTGGCTCGACGTGACCGGGAGCTACCCGGGCCTGACGCCGGGAGTGAACGGATACATCGGGGGCGGAGCCGGCGGAGCGGGCATCCTGTACATGACCCATAACCTCATCCACTACCCGATCGCCCGGAACATCGAGAACCTGCAGTTCCAGTACAACGGCGACCTGGACGCGGACGGAGTGCTGGACGGGTTCATGGATTGGCAAGACACCTGGGACATCGTAACCATTGAGCGCATCCGCGAGGTCCGGGTCATCGTCGTGGGACGGACCGAGAACCGGGCGGTCAGCGTTTCCGGGACTCCGAGCACGGCCCTCCAGCTGTACCGCCGGCCGGCCGTCGCGGATTCGCCCGGGGCCTCGACCGACGACATGCACAAACGGTACCTGCTGGAGTCCACGGCCAACGTCCGCAACATGTCCCTGAACATCTACAACAACGGCATCCGATGAGGAACAGGCCCATGCGCAAGACCGACCCAAGGCACAACGAGCGGCCGGGCGTCGCTCTGATCGTGGTCATGCTCGTTCTGGCCTTCATGGCCGCGGTGGGCTTCGCCCTGATGACCGTCACCCGGAGCGGCCCCGACGTGGCGGCCAACGTCCGCTGGCGGCAGAGGGTGTTGTCTGCGGCCGAGAGCGGCGTCGACAATTCCCTGATGCAGATCAACCAGACGCCCGACGTCTTCAGCAACCAGTACCGGACGACGTTCGCCGGCTCGGCCGGCCTGGACGACCCGTTAAGCACCAGCTATTTCCGGAAGCTGACGGACCAGCAGCTGGTGCAGGACGTCCTGAACCAGCCCGACCACTACATCTACGCCTCCGAGCCCCTGCCCGACGACAACCGCTTGACCTATACCTGCTTCCTCATCGACCCCCAAGCGTCCAATCCGACCAGCAGCCAGACCCAGGCCATCCTGGTGTGCATCGGCCAGGGGCCTCAAAACACCTATGTCCGCATCGAAGTCCTTCTGGAGATGCAGTAAGGCATCGCCGGCATAAGGAGTCTCGCATGAGAAACACTATCCCTCGGATGATCATCCTGGGCGCGGTGTGCGTCTTGTCCCTACTGGCCCCGTCCTGGGCTCAAGTCTGCGACACGCAGACCGACTCGGCCGTCGGCTACCGGGGCGGCGACGCCTCGACCCTGTCCGTCCTGGACGGCGTTTCCAACGACTTGGCCAACATGTACCTGAGGCTGAAGGGCAAGGGGGCCAATTTCGTCCCTAGCACCAACTATTCCGTCACGACCAATTTGCGCATGACCGGCGCCTCCGCGGACTTCAACAACGACGGCAATTACGACCTGGCCGAGGGCGGCCGGCAGTGCGACTACAATACCAACTCCAGCCTGGGCAACCTCAACCCCAACGACAGCAACCTGTCGATTTTTATCAGCCGGGGCAATGAGCCGGCCGACCCCAGCCGCTTCAAGTTCGACGGACCCTATTATTTCCTCTATGCGGGGACGGCCCTCAACCGGACCTTCGAGATCATGGCCCTGGGAGCAGGCGATTACGACAAGGACGGCGACGCCGACATCGCCGCCCTGACCTGGCAAGGCCGATTGTTCATCATCAAAAACCTGTTCATCGAGAACAACCTGGACCCTGGCGATGTCCCGACGTTTTCCACTACGATGCAGTACCTCGGCGATCTGATCAACGACGGCTACGGCGAGTGGGGCCAGGGCGGCGATCATTTCCGGTGGGAGAGCAACATCGCCTCGGTGGACTTCGACAACGACGGCGACCTGGACTTGATCGTCGGCGTGCCCTCCCGATGGGCCGGCTATCGCTGGGGCGAGGTTGTCCTCTTCGTCAACAACGGCAGCGGCGTGTTCTCCCGGCTGGTCACGGCCATCAATCCTTACCCCCACACCCAAAGCGCTATGATCTACGGCGTATGCGGCGTAGCGACCGGCGATTTCAACGCTGACGGATTCATCGATTTCTATGTCGGCTCAGCCAGCTCGAGGTACATCTACTTCTACCGCGGGGACGGCGTCGGCGGTTACACCGCCGTCAGCACCCGGAGGATCACCATCGGATCTGCCCACGGGACCTGTTCCATGATGGGCAGCGCCGACTTCGATGAGGACGGGAAGATGGACTTCGTCCTGTCCACGGACGGCGCGGCCGGGAACAATACCCCGGGCGGCTATGCCTACTGGTTCAGGAATGCCGGGACGGGCATGATCCAGAACTGCATCCCCCCGAATTGCTCCAAGGTCTCGACCTCGAGCGACTTCGACTCGGGCGCGGTGGGCGACTTTGACAACGACGGCGACTTCGATTTCTTCGTGGCCGACGGCAACAACTCCCTGAGCTGTTACTTTTTCGTCAATGAAGTCTACGACCTGTACGTCAGCGAGGGAACCGTCAGCTCGAAGAACCTGGTCCCCTGCTCCTTCATCACCAGCGACAACGCCATCGTGAGCGCGACCATAACCGTTTCGGACAACAAGCCCAGCGGGACGAACATCATCTATTACTTGTCGAATTCCGACGACGCCGCCGGAATGCCCCTCTGGGAAGGCCCGGTCACACCCGGCGTCGAGTGGAACTTCGCCAACCCGGGCTTGTTCATCCGGTGGAAAGCCGTTATGCAGACGTCCGATGAAACCGCGACTCCTAAAGTCATCAGCGTGGACCTGGAGTACAAATACATCACCAAGCGCGAATATTCCCGGACGTCCCAAGCCCTGGCAGAAGTCGAATTGGATCCGGCCAACGCGGGCGATGAGAGCGTGCTTTATTCGGCCGCCTTCGAATACCCGAGCTGGGACGGGCATCTCCGCTCCTGGGACGTCACCAGCCTCACCCTGGCGGCCAACCGCGTCTCCCAGCTGGAGAACATCAAGACCGTGGGCGCCAAGTACATCGCCGACGCCGGGGAGATCCTGGCCGGCCGCAGCTGGAGCTCCCGCACGGTCTACACGGCCTATGACCAGGAGGGCGACGGGATCATGAACAACCGGACGGATTTTACTGCGTCCAACGTCGACCTCCTCGATAACTATCTCAACCTGGGCGTGGGCAGCACCGAGGCCGTGCCCCTGATCGAGTTCGTCCTGGGCGAAGGGCGGAACTGGAAGCTGGGAGACATCAACCATTCCTCCCCCCAGGTCGTGAATCCTCCCGCAGCGATCTCGTCCCTCATGGGCGACGGCTACGAGGACTTCAAGACAGCCAACGCCGACCGGGAGAAGGTCCTCCTCGTCGGGGCCAACGACGGCATGCTCCACTGCTTCGACCCGGTCTCGCTCGAGGAGCGGTGGGCCTTCATTCCCAACAACCTCCTGTACAAGCTCAAGACGATGCGCATCCGGGACCCGGACTGCGGCGAGCATATGTCCCATCAGTCGTTCGTGGACGGGACTCCGGTCATCCAGGACGTCTACATCAATAGCGCCTGGCACACGGTCGTCGTCTGCGGCCAGGGCGCCGGCTGGGGCAAGGACCACGGCTTCTACTATTTCTGCCTGGACGTGACCGACCCCCTCGACCCCCAGCCGTTGTGGGAGCTCACCGACCCGACCATGGGCGAGACCTGGTCCGTGCCGGCCATCGGCAGAGTCAGCGTGGACGGAGGGGCGGTCTGGGTGGCCATGATGGGCTCGGGCTACGACACCTGGGACGAGGACACAACCTCCGGCGACCGGTTCTACATCGTGGACATCGCCTCCGGCGCGATCCTGGAATCGATCCTGGCCGACAGCAGCAAGGTCACGAGCCCCTACGGCATCGTCAATTCCATCCCGGGTTCGGTGAACATCGCCGACCGCGACAATAACGGCTTCGACGACTACGCCTATTTCGGGGACCTCTTGGGCCGTCTGTGGCGCGTGGACCTCACCGGCGGCGCGGTCAGAGACTGGGACGGCTCCGTCATTTTCTCCGACCCCTACTATCACCCCATCATCACCAAGCCGGCCATTTACGTCAGCAGCACGGACCTCGTCATCCACCTCTATTTCGGGACCGGCGGGGACGACAAGGCGCCCGGCACCGACACCTACGCCTTCGTCGCGCTCAAGGATTCGATCACGCTGTCTGCGGTCGAATGGTTCATGGGTCCGGCCGATTTCGCCAGCCGGCTCGGCATTCCGCTCGGCTATCAGAAGGGCGAGTTGGCCCAGGGCGAAAAGGTCTGGGCGGACGACGTGATCGCCGACCTGAGAGTGTACATCGCCACCTTGAACGGCAACATCGAAAGCCTCAACCCCTGCCTGACCTTGGCCGGATCGGGGCGGATCTATTCCCGCTACATCACCGGCTCGACCGCGGGCGGGTCGGCTTTGATCGGCGCTACGGGCGAGACGCTCGAATCCCTCCTGACCGCCCAGAAGGTCCGGTCGGCCGTGACCGTGGGCAACATCCAGAGGCTGTCCGACGGCGGCCAGTCGATCTCCAAGAGGCTGGTTTTTATCCAGAGCTATACGGAGCCCGGCGGAGGGACGGAAGAGCCTCCCAGCCAGGTCCTAGCCCAGGTCGTGACGGGCAACAAGGTGGTCATCAAGTCCTGGAGAGAAGTCTACAAGACGGTGAAATAGCTCCCGGCTCAGCGGATTGACTCTTCCCGGGCTTCCGGGGCGAGGGGAATGTCGGCCGGCCCGACGACGACCAGGGAGGCGCGGTCCGGATGGAGCCAGGTCCGGACAAAAGCGTGAAATTCCTCTCCTGACACGGAATCGACCTCGACCGCCAGCCGCTCGAGGAAATCGGCCCCCAACCCTGCCGCTTCCCAGAAAGCCCTGTTCGAACAGCGCCGATCCTTCGTTTCGTTGTCCCTGAGGGCGTTGGCCTTGGTCATGGCCTTGGCCGCCAGGAGCTCCTCCTCCTCGATTCCGCGCTCCGTAAGCTCGGACAAGACCTGCTTCAGCCGCGCGGCGGCCAGGCCGGCCCGGGCCGGGTCGGTCTCGAGGTAAGCTTCCAGCAGTCCAGCCTCCCGGAACAGGGTGGCCTCGGCGGCGACATTGTAGGCCAGCTTCTCTTTCTGGCGCAGGGGCCAAAGCCGCGAGCCGGGGCCTTTGCCCAGGATATTCTCTGCCAGCGAGGCCAAGGCAAAGTTGCGCGCCGTCAGCCGCGGCAGAAGGAATCCGTAAGAGATCAAGGTTTGATTCGTCTGTTTGGAGAGGTATGTTCGGCCCTGGACCCGGGGAAAGGGCTTCAAGGGCGGCGGGTCCGGGGCCGGACCGGACGGGAAAGTCGGCCAGGCCTTCTGGATGACAGCCGCCGCGGCATCCTCCGGGAGGTCCGAGACGACCACCAGGACGACTCCTCCCGTCCTGAAATGCGACCGGTAGAATTCGGACACCTGAGTCTTGCCGATGGCTTTCAACGACTGCTCGGTGCCTAAAGCGGGGGAGCCGTAGGCGGTGTCGCCGAACACGGCCCGGAGCTGGGTTTGATGGCCGAGCTGGACCGCGTCGTCCTCCTGGATCAGGCGCTGGTGGTTCATGCTCTCCTTGACACGGTCCAGCCGGATGGCGCTGAACAGGGGGTCGAACAGGGATTGGGAAACGATGCGCAGTGTGTCCTCGAAGTGCTCGGACAGGGCTTCCACGATGAACAGGCTGACGTCGGCCAGGGCCGCCATGCCGGTCGAGGAGGCCTGTTGCATCAGGACCTGGGCGCTCTGAGTGTCCTGGATTTCAAGGAGCAGGCGGGCGGTGAGATAGCTCAGTCCGGCCAGCCCTTCCGGCTCGTCGCGCTGTCCGCCCCTGATCACCAGGCTCAGAACGGTGAGGGGCGAGGCCGGGTTGTGTTCGTAGATCATGGTCAGGCCGTTGGTCAGGAGCCGCTGCGAAACGGGCGCGGCCGCCGCGGCCGTCCGGGCCGCGAGGACGAGGCTGAGGACAGCGGCCGTCCAGACCAGGACGCGTCTCCCGGGCCGCACCGAATCGGGCCGGGACATCAGCGCGTTCCGCCTTTCTTGCGGGGGACGACCGTCACGATGATCTTGCGGCCCGAGCCGAGATACCGGCCCGCGGCCGCGCGCAGGTCCGAGGTCGTGAGGCGTTCGATCCCCTTCAGATAGTTCCGTTCCGCGTCCGGGTCCTGCAGGATCAGGTAGCGGGCCATGGACGAGGCGATGGCGAGGCCCCGCTCCTCGGCGCGGTGGACCTCGAACCGGATGCGGTTCTTGGCGCTGAGGATGTAGTCGAAGGCGTAGAATCTCTCCTCGCCGGGGATGTCCTCGGGACTGAAATTCAGACTGCGAGAGGAGCGCAGGAATTGAACGGCCTCCCGCTTGGCGGCCTTGATGTTCTTCGGGTCCGCGGTCAGGGCGATCAGGATCAGGCCGCCGCGCTTGAGGGACAGATACGACATGGAGACGGTTTGGACAAGCTCCCGTCCGCTGCGGAAGGCCGTGTTCAGGAGAGGGTTGAATCCGCGGCCGAGGATATAGCAGAGAGTGTCCACGGCGTACTGGTCGGGGTGGTTGTAGTCCGGCCCGAGCATCCCGATCAGGCAATAGGCTTTGTTGACGTCCATTTCGAGGGTGAGGTCGATATCCTTGGCCGGCGCCCCGGCGGCCGGACAGGAAGCCGGCGGGGCTGGCCGCGGGAGAATAGAGCCGAAGATCGTTCGGACCTTGTCCTCCATTTCGGCCAGGCTCAGATCGCCAACCACGGCCAGGCTGGCGTTGGCCGGGACGAAATAGGCGGAGTACAGTTCTTGGAGGTCCCGGGCGGTGATTTCCTTGAGCGTCTCGACCCTGCCCGACAGCGGAAGGCCGTAAGGATGTGCGGCGAAGAGGTTCTCGAAGACGGCCCGGCTGGCCCGGCGGAAGGGGTCGTCGGCCACCTGGTTGAGCTCCTCCAGGATGACGGCCTTTTCGGCTTCGACCTCGGCTTCGGTGATCTTCAGGTTGAAGAGAATGTCTTTCTCGTTCATCAGCCCGAAATCGGCGGAGGCCGAGGGTAGGCTGAGCTCGAATTGGGTGAGGTCCTGCCCGGTATGAGCGTTGAAATGCGCCCCGTGGCGCCTCACTTCGCGGCCGATCTCTTCGCCAGTCCGGGTGCCGGTTCCCCGGAACAGGATCATATGTTCGAGCAGGTGGGCCAGGCCGCTGGTCCGGGGCGTTTCGTCCTTCGAGCCGCAATCCACGGCCAGGGCGATATGGACCAGGGGCAGGGCGCGATTCTCGTACAGGTAGACCTTGAGGCCGTTGTCCAGGGTGAGGATCTTGGCGGCTTCGGACGCGGAGAAGGCCGGAGGAGGCATCCCCGCGGCGAGCAGGGCGGTCAGGAGAACAGTCCGTCCTGCCGCCCGCCGGCGCGCTCTCATTGACCCAGTTTAGCCGACTCGGCCGGCCGGTGCAAGGCCGGCTTGGGACGGGCTCCGGTCTGTGATACAATAAAATATAGGCGAGGGACGGCCCATGAAAAGCGAGCGCAAAGCCAGGATCCTGGTCGTGGACGACGAGGAAAACATCCGCAAGTCCCTGCGGATGATCCTCGAGTACGAGGGCTACGCCCTCCTCGAGGCCTCCACCGGAGAAGAGGCCTTGTCCGTGCTGGACGAGACCATCGACCTGGACCTCATCTTCCTGGACGTGAAGCTGCCCGGGATGGACGGGCTGGAGGTCCTGTCCGAGGTCAAGAAGCGTCCCGTCTCGCCCGAGGTCATCGTCATCTCCGGCCACGGCACGATCCAGAACGCGGTCGAAGCCACGAAACGGGGCGCCTTCGAGTTCCTGGAAAAACCCCTCCATCGCGACCGGGTCCTGCTGAGCATCCGGAACGCGCTCCAGCAGGACCGGCTGAGGCGGGAAAACCTGGACCTGAGACGCAAGGCCGAGAAGCGCTACGAGCTCATCGGCAACCATCCCTTGATGAAGAAGCTGTGGAGCGAGGTCCTCAAGACCGCCCCGACCAACGCCACGGTCCTGATCTACGGCGAGAGCGGCACGGGCAAGGAGCTCATCGCCCGGGCCATCCACGTCCACAGCCTCCGGGCCAAGGAGCGCTTCGTCCAGGTCAACTGCGCCGCCATCCCCGAGGAGCTCATCGAGTCGGAGCTGTTCGGCCACGAGAAAGGCTCCTTCACTGGCGCCACCGAGCGCAAGACGGGCAAGTTCGAGCAGGCCGACGGGGGGACGATCTTCCTGGACGAGATCGGCGACATGAGCCTCAAGACCCAGTCCAAGGTCCTGCGCGTCCTGGAGGAAGGGGAGGTCCAGAAGGTCGGCGGCAGCCGGATGGCCCGGGTCGACGTCCGGGTCATCGCCGCCACCAACAAGGACCTCCGCCAGGAGATCCGGCGGGGCGCCTTCCGGGACGACCTGTTCTTCCGTTTGAACGTGGTGCCCATCGTCTCGCCGCCCCTCCGCGAAAAAAAGGAGGACATCCCCCTGCTGGCGGACTATTTCTGCCGGTCCTTCGCCGAGGAGAACAATTTCCGGGCCAAGTCGTTCAGCCCGGAGGCCCTGGAGGCCCTGGGCCGATACGCCTGGAAGGGGAACGTCCGGGAGCTGCGCAACATCGTCGAGCGCTTGCTGATCATGACCGAGTCTGATATCATCGGGCTGGAGGACTTGCCCGAATCGGTGCGGGGCGAAGGGGCGGTGACCCTGCCCGACGTCTCCCGGTTCAAGACCATCAAGGATTTCCGGGACGCCGCGGAAAAAAGCTACATCCTGTTCAAGCTCCGGGAGAACAAATGGAACGTCTCCCGGACGGCCAGGGCCATCGACACCCCCCGGAGCAACCTCTATAAAAAGCTATCCCAGTACGGGATCAAAATAACGGCCGGAGTGGACGAGGCGGTTGCCCCTTCCGACTCTTCGGAGGACGAGGGGGAGGAAAGTCCGAACTCCGCAGGGCAGGATGGTCGCTAACGGCGACTCCAAGCGATTGGGGGAAAGTGCCACAGAAAACAGACCGCCCGGACGGGGAGACCTGTCCGGGTAAGGGTGAAACGGCGAGGTAAGAGCTCACCGCCCCGGCGGCGACGCCGGGGGCACGGCAAACCCCATCCGGAGCAAGACCGAATCGACCCTGATGAGGCGGCCCGTCTCAGGGGGTGGGTAGGTCGCTCATCCCCGGGAGCAATCCCGGGGTCAGACAAATAACCGCCCCCGCCTCGCGGCGGGAACAGAATTCGGCTTACGCGCCGCTCCGGCCGTTTCCACTCTCCTCACAGTCCGGCTGCGGCCATCCGCACCAGGGCCAGGATGTTGCCCGGGTTGAGCCCGAGCTGGAACACTCCCAATAGACACAGGAACAGGACCAGCAACAAAGCCGGGTTCTCCTGGGCGAGCGTCACTTCGCCCGAAGGCTCGCGCATGTACAGGCAGACGATGATCTTGAGATAGAAGAACACGGAGACGACGCTGGTCAGGACGCCGATGACGGCCAGCGGCACCAGGCCCTGACGCACGGCCGAGCTGAAGATGGTGAACTTGCCCAGGAAGCCGGCCAGGGGAGGGAACCCGGCCAGGGACAGGGCGAACACCGACAAGGAGATCCCCAGCCACGGATACTTGAAGCCCAGACCGGCCAGGTCGTCGAGCTCGAGCCGTTCCTGGTCCTCGCCGCTCAGGGCGGCCGCCGCGGCGAACGCGCCCACTCCCATGAACAGATAGGCGGCCAGGTAGAAGAGGACTCCGGCATAATCCTCGGCCAAAAGGCCCACCGTGATGTAGCCTGCGTGAGCGATGCTGGAATAGGCCAGAAGACGCTTGAGGTTGGATTGGCGAAGAGCGGCCAGGGTGCCGACCAGCATGGTCAGGACGGCCAAGCCGGACAGGACCAGGACGAGCGGCCCGCCCCGGTCGCCCGGACCGCCCAGGGCGGCCAGGACCCGGATGAGGACCGCGAAGCCCGCGACTTTGGGAGCGGCCGAGAAGAAGGCCGTTGCCGGCGTCGGCGCGCCCTCATAGACGTCCGGCGTCCACATGTGGAAGGGGACCAGGGCGACCTTGAAGGCGAAGGCGACTGCGACCAGCCCGAAACCGGCCCAGGCTTCCAGGCCGAGCTCCGCATCGCCGCGGAGCGCCGCTGCGACGCCGGAGATGTCCAGCGACCGGCTCGCCCCGTAGAGCCAAGCCATTCCGAACACCAGAAAGGCGCTGGACAAGCTGCCCAGCAGGAAATACTTGGCCGCGGCTTCAGCGGATTTCGGGTCCCGGAAATGAAGGCCGGCCAGGACATAGCTGGAGACGGACAGGATCTCCAGGCCCAGGAAAATGATGAGCAGGCTGGATGAGGAGACCATGACCATTCCCCCGGCCAGGGCCAGCAGGAGAAGCGCATAGAACTCGGCGGCCGGGAGCGACCGGATCTCGACGTATTTCAGGCTGATGAGGACGACCATCAGAGTCGACAGGAGCAGGAGTCCGATGAGGACCAGGGACAGGTTGTCGAGGCTGAGCCGCCCGCCGAAATACGCATACCCCTTATTCCAGGACTTGATGCAGGCCAGCGCGCCGGCGGCCAGGAAGACCAGGGCGATAGAGCCCATCGGCTTTCGCGCGGATTTCCCCCACACGGCCTCGAGGAGGAGGATGACGAGCGCGGCCGAGATGACGACAGCCAGGGGAAGAAGAGCCAGCGCGCTAGTCATGGACCGGCTCCTCAGTCTCGGGCGGCTTCCGCTTCTCCGTCCGGGGAGAGGGGAGCAGGCGGTCCGGGGAGCGCGGCGCCTTGACCAGGATGGGGGAGCTTCTCGCGGCGGTCCTCAGATATCCGCTCACGGACGCGTCCATTTTTCTGAGCACCGGCCGGGGATAGAGCCCCAGCCAGAACATGAGGACGACGATGGGCACGAGACAGGCCGCTTCCCTGAAGGTGATGTCCCGGAAGCGGAGGACCCGCTCATTCGTCACCGGCCCCTGCATCACCTTCCGGAACATGTTCAATAGATAGGCCGCGGCCAGAATGACCGTCAACGACCCCAGGACGGCCAGGATCCGGCTCGAACGGAAAACTCCGAACAGGCACAGGAATTCGCCGGCGAAACCGTTCAGCCCCGGGAGGCCGGCCGAGGACAGCAGGCAAACCAGGAAGAACGCGGAGAATACGGGCATGGTCCGGCTGAGGCCTCCATAGTCCCGGATGAGCCGGGTGTGCGACCTCTCGTAGAGCATGCCGACGATCAAAAAGAGAGCGCCCGTGCTCAGCCCGTGGTTGATCATCTGAAGCAGGGCGCCTTCCGTGCCCTCGAAGTTCATCGAGAAAACGGCCAGCATGATGAGGCCCATGTGGCTGACGCTCGAGTAGGCCACCAGGGACTTGATGTCCTTCTGGACCAAGGCCATGAGCCCGCCATAGATGATCCCGGCCAGGCTGAGGCCGGCCAGGACCGGCCACAGCTTCCGGACCGCGTCGGGAAACAGGGGGATCCCGAAGCGCAGGAAGCCGTAGGCTCCCATCTTGAGCAGGACCGCGGCCAGGATGACCGAACCGGCGGTGGGCGCTTCCACGTGGGCGTCCGGCAGCCAGGTGTGCAGGGGAAAGAGCGGCACCTTGACGGCGAAGGCCAGGCCGAAGGCCGCGAACAGCCACAGCTGCAGGCCGGGACTCAATCCGAGCCGGAGGTAATCGGCCAAGTCGAAGGAATACAGGCCCGTAGCCCGGTGGTAGGCCGTGAACAGGACGATGATGGCCACCAGCATCAGGACGCTGCCGACCATGGTGAACAGGACGAACTTGAGGGTGGCGTAGACGCGGCGGGCTCCGCCCCAGATCCCGATGAGGAAGTACATCGGGACGAGCATGGCTTCCCAAAACACGTAGAACAGGAACAGGTTGAGCGACAGGAAAACTCCGAGGACCCCTGTCTCAAGGACCAGGAGAAAGACAAGGAATTCCTTGACCTTGTCCTGAACGGAGGTCCAGGAGGAAAGGATGACGATCGGGAAGAGAAGGGTCGAGAGCAGGACGAGCCCCAGGCTGATGCCGTCCAGGCCCAGGTGATAGTCGATGCCGAAGCCCAGCCACCGGCCGCGCTCGACGAACTGGAAAGCCGCCGTCCCCGAATCGAAACGAAGATAAAGCACGACGGCCAGGCCGAAAGCGGCCAGGCTTGCGGCCAAGGCGATGCCCCGCAGGACGGCCGCCCGTTCCCTGGGCAGGAAGAGAATGAGAAGCGCTCCGGCCAGAGGGACGAAGACGGTCAAGCTGAGCAAGGGTGCGTTCATGTCACCACACGAGCAGTCCCAGAATGATGACCAAACCGGCCAGCAGGACGAGGGCGTAGTCCCTCAGACGGCCGGTCTGGGTCCGGTTCAGGATCTTCCCCAGGAACGATGTCGCCGCGGCCAGGCCGTTCATCGCGCCGTCGATGACTTTGAGGTCGAAGCCGGAGTAAACCGCCTCCGAACCCTTGAGCAGCGGCCTGACCAGGAACAGTCCGTAGGCCTCATCGGCGTAGTATTTATGGTTCAAGAGCCCGTAGACCGCCGGGAATCTCCGGACGAGGACGCCGGGGATGTCGGTTTTTCGGCGATAGAGGAGATAGGCCAGGCCGATGCCTCCCAGGGCCGCGGCCGTCGAGGCTAGGATGAGGAGCCATTCCGTGCCGAGGCCGGCGGCCGCTGCCTCCCGGCCAGACCCGAGAGAGGGCCCGAGGAATGCGGAGAAGACGTCCGCGCCATGGCCAAAGACGGCCGGCAGGCCGACATAACCGGCCACGGCCGCCAGCACGGCCAGGATGCCGAGCGGAACGGTCATGACCGCCGGGGATTCGTGGAGATGGGCTTTGGACTCGGCCGTCAGGCGCTCGGGGCCGAAGAAGGTCAGATAGACCAGGCGGAAAGCATAGAACGCTGTCAGGACGGCCGTGACAATCCCTAATGCCCACAGCGCTAGCTGACCCTGGCTGAAGGCCCGGCTCAGGATGGCGTCCTTGGAAAAGAACCCGGACAGGAACGGGACTCCGGCGATGGCCAAGGCGCCGACGAGGAAGGCCGGATAGGTCCGGGGCAGGCGGGAGCGGAGCCCCCCCATGCGGCGCATATCCTGCTCGCCGGACAGGGCATGGATGACACTTCCGGCGGCCAGGAACAAGAGGCTCTTGAAGAACGCGTGAGTGACCAGATGGAACATCCCGGCGGCGTAGGCGCCTGCTCCGCAGCCGATGAACATGTAGCCGATCTGGGAAATGGTGGAATAGGCCAGGACTTTTTTGATGTCGTTTTGAACGCAGGCCATCGTGGCGGCCAGAAGAGCGGTCAATCCTCCCACCCAGCCCACGACCTCCAAAGCCGCCCCCGACGCACTGAACAGGACATTCATGCGGCAAACCATGTACACTCCGGCCGTGACCATGGTTGCCGCGTGTATCAGGGCGCTGACCGGCGTGGGGCCCTCCATCGCATCCGGGAGCCAGATATGGAGAGGGATCTGGGCCGACTTGCCGCACGCTCCGGCGAACAGCAGGAGGGCGACGGCGGTGATGAGTCCGGGCGAAAGCGTCCCGTCGAGGACGGCCCGGTCGATCGAGGCGAAGTCCGTCACTCCGGCATAGAAAGCGATGAACAGGATGCCGATGATGAAAGCGGCGTCGCCGACGCGGTTCACCAGGAAGGCTTTCTGGCCGGCCAGGGCCGCGGCCGGCCGTTCGAACCAGAAGCCGATGAGAAGGAAAGAGCACAGTCCCACCCCCTCCCAGCCGACGAACATCAGCACGAGGTCCGAGGACATGACCAGGAGCAGCATGCTGAACGTGAACAGGTTCAGATGGGCGAAGTAGCGGGCATAGTTTCTGTCCCGGCTCAAGTACCCCGCCGAGTAGAGGTGGATGAGAAATCCCACCCCGGTCACCACCAGGGTCATGACCGCGGTCAAGGAATCGAAGCGAAGGGCGAAGGAGGATTGGAGGGCGCCCGATTGGATCCAGGGGAACAGGTTCTTGGCCAAGGGCGCTGCGCCGGGGCCGAGCCGGGTCAATCCTAGGAAGGCGGCCGCCGACAGGACGAACGAGGCCAGGACCGCGGCGGAGGCCTGAACGGAGGCCGCCCGCCGCGAGTAACGGGCGCCGAACACGATGAGCAGGAGGGCGCTGGCCCCGGGAACGGCGATGATAAAGGGCAGGACTCCGGCCATGTCAGCCTTTCATTCTCCCGAGGTCGTCGGCTTTGATGGATTTCGTCCGGCGGAAGACAAGGAGGATGATGGCCAGCCCGACCGCCGCTTCGGCCGCGGCGACGGTGATGACGAACAGGACGACGAGCTGGCCGGACAAGTCGCCGTGGATCCGGGCGAAGGTGAGGAAGGCCAGGTTGGCGGCGTTGAGCATGACTTCGACGGCCATGAACATGGTCAGCAGGTCGCGCTTGACGAAGAAGAGGATGATGCCCAGCACGAACAGGACCAAGCTGACCGGAAGCATCCAGGCCGGAGAGATCACGGTTTCTCCTTTTTCCTGGCCAGGACGAGAGCCCCGACGAGCGCCGCCAGGAGCAGGACGGAGGTCAGCTCGAAGGCGTACAGCCCGTCGGAAAGAAGCAGGCGTCCGATGTCCGCGGCGCTGCCGGACTCCTTGCCCGGAAAGGCTGTCGCGGCCGGGGAGAGCGCGCCGCTCAGGGCCGAAAATATCTCCAGGCCGAAGGCCAAACCCAGAATTGTTGCCAGGACGGCGGTCCATCTTTTTCTGGACGGGGGCAGGTCCGGCTGGAAACGGACCATCATGATGACGAACACGAACAGGACCATGATCGCCCCGGCGTAGATGATGACCTGGACCGCGGCCACGAACGGGGCTCCGAGCAGTCCGTAGAGCCCGCCCAGGGCGGCCATGGCCAGCGCCAGAAACAGCGCCGTATAGGCCGGGTTGCGGAACACGAGCGCTCCGACGACGCCGCCCACGGCCACGGTCGAGAGCACGGCAAACAGGACGATGTTCATGGGCTCGCAGTCTCTACTATATGTGTTCTCTTCTTTTCCTGTCAATTGACTTTCTCTCCTCGAGTTGACTTCTGTCCTGGCCTGAGCATAGAATTCCAGAACTCCGTCATGGTCGCGCTGGCCGCTTTCGTCCTGTTCGTTTCGGCGGCGCTCGCCGTCCGCGAACGGTTTCGCCTGCGCGGCGACGAGTCCGTGCTGTTCGGCGGGGTGCTGGCCGTCCTAGAGATCGTTGTCTTCATGCAGGCCCTGGGCCTGGCTTCGGAGCTGAAACCTCTTCCCGTCTGGCTGGCGACCGCCGGGAGCGTCATCCTCAACCTCTTTATCGCTTTCTGGCGCCGGCCCATACGGCCATACAAGACATACGCTCCCGTCCCGCGGTTTCTTTGGCCGGCCCTGGCCGGAGCGGGCCTGACGGCCGGGCTCCGGCTTTGGCTCGCCTGGAGAATGCCGCCCGAAGGATGGGACGGGTTGAGCTACCATTTGCCGATCGTCGTCAAGTGGACCCAGACGGCCGATTTCAGCCTGGCCGGATGGCCCACTCCCCAGGGCTATTTCGCCTGGAACGGCGAGCTTCTCTCAACCTGGCTGGCGCTCCTCGCCGGAAGCCTCGACTACGCCAAGCTCGTCCAGGTGATGAGCCTGCCGCTCCTGGCCGCGGCCGGCGCCGTCCTCGGCCGCCGCTTGGCCGGACTTCGCTGGGCCTGGCCCTGCGCTGTCGCTTTCGCCTCTCTGCCGATCGTTCTCATCCAGGCCGGCCTGGCTTATGTAGACGCCCTCTACGCCGCTTTCTGGCTGGCCGCGGCGGCCGCCGCGGCAGGCC
>Ga0209254_10000043_pt1 | contig 73641 bp, 60 predicted proteins | sample FrelakmetDIP11DI_FD_187148 | JGI IMG/M metagenome (GOLD analysis project Ga0209254, IMG submission 187148) | Freshwater lake sediment microbial communities from the University of Notre Dame, USA, for methane emissions studies - DIP11 DI (SPAdes)... | ecosystem: Environmental > Aquatic >...
ACAGGGCCACGTCGACCCCGTGCGGCGCGTAGAGCGTGTTCGGATTCAGTGCGCGCTTGGCATCGAGCAGCGCCGGCGGGGCGACGAACAGCAGGTCCGCGCGCCGGCTCAGCGCTGCATCGCGCTGCCCGATCAGTTCGGGATCGACGCCCGGGTGCGCGGCGTAGTCGTCGATGCAGTAGTACACGCAAAGCGCTTCACCCAGGCGACCGGCAAGGAACCCCGGATGCGGCACCACGAACCAGGAGACCAGTCGGCGCGCGGGCAGGGCGCGCCGTGCGCGGCGCACCGCCCAGCGCCCGAACCAGCGGTTGAGGAGATCCACGCCGGGCACGCGCCGGAACGGCAGCTGCGGCACCGTGCAGTGCCACAACCCGGGCGCGACTTCGCGCGGACGCCTGAAGGCCGCGGCGAGCTTGCGCAGCGCGCGCTTGAAATCGCGACCGCTGGCGCTGGGCGCGCGCATCCCGGGCGAGTCGACGTAGAGCACCGGCATGCGCTGCGCCAGGCGCGCGGCGACGTGGTGGCTGCTGGTGCGGTTCTCCGCCTGCCAGTCGTTGCCGAAATAGATCACGCCGCAGTCGCGCAGCGTCGCGTCGACCTCAGCCATTCTTCCACCAACAGGCCAGCCAGACGGTACCGCCATGGCCGATCCAGTCCTTGCCGAGGCCGGGGATGGCGTCGAGGTGCGGGCCGACCCGACGCAGCGCCGGCGCGAAGAAGGTGACGAAGCAGTGCCGCCCCAGGCGCGACATCTGCGCCACCGTGGCCTCGATGTCCTTGACGTAATAGAGCACCTCGCAGGCGGTGACCAGGTCGAAGCGTCCCGGCTGGTCGCCCCAGGGCTGGCCGTAGATGTCGCAGGCGGCGAATTCGGCCTGCGGCAGGCGCTTGCGCGCGCGCTCCACCGCCTTGGGGCTGACGTCGATGCCATGGACCTTGCCGGCGAGGCGCGCCAGGAATTCGGATTGGTGGCCCTCGCCGCAGCCCAGTTCGAGCAGGGAGTCGACCTTGCCGACGTGGCGTTCGATCAGCTGGTTGGTGCCTTCGAAGCGGGCCTGCTCGCCGGGCGAATCCATGTGCCAGGGATCCGCGACCTGGTAGGCGAGGTCGAGGCGCTCGTAGTTGTCCGCCCCGCCGACGCCGCGCATGGCGTACTTCATCCATGAGCGCCGCGCGGCCTTTTGCAGGAATCGCCTGAGGTTCATCTGTCTGCCTTCGAATTCGCCGGGCCGAGCCGCATCGCCACCGGCGCGCACCGGGCGTCCGCCGCAACCGTTTCCAGCCGCTACAAGCATGCGCGCCGGCACGGTGGCCGGGTGGCGGCAGCCTCGGTGGGCGCTGGCCGCGGATTCCCCGGCGGCAACGCTACCAGATCGCGGCGGCGCCTACCGTGGCGCGACCTCGGGCAGGGGCGGCGCCTGCACGCGCGAGTAGCGCTGGCGCAGGCGCAGCAGGGGCCGCTCGAGCAGGTAGTACGACAGCATCGCCAGGGCGATGGTCAGGGCCAGGTTGAGCGGGAAGGCGGCGAATCCGCTGTGCGAGTAGTGGTCCAGGAACGGCTGTTGCCACAGGTACAACGAGTAGCTCAACACGCCCAGCCAGACCAGCGGCGGCCAGTTGAGCACGCGGCCGGCCAGGTTCTGCGTGCGCCAGCGCGTACTGGCCTCGACGATGGTCGCGATCGCCAGCAGCAGCAACGGATAGCCGAGCAGGTCGACCAGGGTGTAGCCCGAACTCAGGTGGTGGATGGCGAAGATCAGCGGCACCAGCAGCAGCATCGCCGCCGAGCGCGTGAAACGCAGGTAAAGCGGCTGGCGCAGGAGCCATGTGCGGCCGATGGCGAACAGGCAGCCGATCGCGATCCCGTCGCACACCGCCGGGAAGATCGGCAGGTCCTCCAGCGCGGTGCCGTGGAAGGCCAGGCGCATGGCCGCGCGCACCAGTGGCGCCGCGAGGAAGAATGCCAGCGCCACCCACGCGCCGCGGCGCACGCCCAACCGCGCGAGCGCGAACGGCCACAGCAGGTAGAACTGTTCCTCCACCGACAGGGACCACAGGTGGCCGACCTCCCACGAGGGGTCGGGCAGGAAATTCACCGTGTAGGTCAGGGCCGCGACCAGGTCGATGGGCCGCAGCTCGATCCAACCCAGCGAATCCGCCAGCGCCATCGCGCCGATGAAGGCGAACGCAGCCGGGAAGATGCGCAGCGCACGGCGCGCGTAGAACGCCCGCAGCGAGATGCGCCCGTGCTGTTCCAGTTCGCGCATCAACAGGGTGGTGATCAGGAAGCCCGAGATCACGAAGAACACGCGCACACCGAGCAGGCCGTAGTCGCCGAGGATGTGTTCCAGGCCCAGTTCCGGAAAGCCCCGGGTCGCGTGCAGGTGGCCGATCACCACCAGCGCGATCGAGATCGCGCGCAAGCCATCGAGCGACGGGATCTTGCCGTCCGAAAGGGCGGCGTTCATCCGGCGCGCTTCCGCAACGCGTGCCAGCCGTAGTGCAGCATCAGGCGCGCCGAACCCAGCCAACCGATGCCCTCGATGTCGCGATAGATCCGCCACTGCCAGCGCGCGGCGCGCAGCTTGTTGGCCGAGACCGAACCATCGCGCACCAGGTAGCTCGCCAGCGGACCCTCGTGCGGGACGCAGGCGGCGCCGCCGGCGCGGCGCACCAGATCGAGCCAGAACACGTAATCCTCGTGCCCGACCTTGCGGAAACGCGCGTCGCCGAGGCGACGGTCGTAGATCCCGGTGAGATTGCCGATGTGGTTGCTGCGCAGCATGCCGGCGTAGTCGACCCGTGGCGGCGGGTGCACTTCCGAGAGGCGCGTGCCGTCCTCGCCGACGCGCACGTAGGGCGCGTAGCTGATCGAGAGATCGCGCGCGAGCATGTCGGACACCTGCAGCTCCAGCTTGCGCGGCTCCCACCAGTCGTCGCTGTCGAGGAAGGCGATGAAGCGACCGCGGGCCGCCTCGATGCCGGCATTGCGCGCCGCGGCCACGCCGCCATTGCAGGCCTGCGGTAGAGGTCGGATGCGGGGATCCTCCGATGCCATGCCGCGCAACATCGCGAGCGAGCCGTCGCGCGAGCAATCATCCACGGCCAGAAGTTCCCAGCGCGACCAGCTTTGCGCACGCACGCTGCCGACCGAACGCGCGAGCCACGCGGCCGCGTCGTACACCGGCATGACGATGCTGACCAGCGGCGGCTGCGTGTCCGTGATCATGGTGCGCGGAATTGCCGGTCGAACCAGCGCAGCACCGTGGCGAGCAGCTCGGCCTGGGCCGCGCGCTCGGTGAAGGTGTGGTTTGCGGCCGGGAACCAGGCCACGTCGACGCGCCCGCGCAGGGTCGGCGCGAACTCGTCGAACTGCCCGCTGGCGTTGTAGCGGTCGCCCAGCACGCCGGAGTAGATCGCCAGGATGCGCACGCCGCGATCGACCAGGGCGGTCAACTCGCGCTGGTACGCCGGCAGCGGCGGCGCCTGCCGGCCGGGCGCCGGTTCCGGAGTCGCCGCGCTGGCGGTCAACGAAGTCCACGCGCGGCTGGCGCGCCGGAGCAGCGCCTGGATGCTGCGGCGCGGCAGCGAAAAGAGCCAGGCCGGGTCGCGCAGGCTCGCGCGTCGCCGGCGCCAGATCGCCTGCGATGTGACATAGGCGGGAGGGTCGACCAGCACCAGGCCAACCACGCGCGGATCGGCGCTTGCCGTCGCCAAGGCATTGTCGGCACCCGAGCACAGTCCGAAGAGCACGAAGCGCGCAGGCTGTCCCGCGGCGCCGAGCTGGTCCATGGCCGCGCGGGTGTCGGCGACCGAACTGGCGCGGAAGGACGATTCACTGGGCAGCGGGCGACTGTCGCCGATTCCCGAAAGGTCCATGCGCACCGCCGGCGTGCCGGCAGCGGCCAGGCGGCGGGACAAGAGGACATGGAGTCGATGCGGTCCGACGCGGTGGAGGACGCCGGCGTTGAGGAAAATGACCGTAGGCGTGCAAATCGCAGTGGCCGGGTCGGCGGCGATCGCGACCAGGTGGCCCTCGCTGCCCAGGTGCAGGACCCGTTCCTGAACCGCCTCCCTTGCTGCGGCCATGTGCCGGTCGCGCCCTTCATTGCCATCCCGTGGCGGCAAACTATAGCCTACGGGTTCATCCGATGACGATCCGACATTTCGCCGCGAATGGGCGCCTCCTCCTGGGGGGATTGCACCAGTCGGGCCGCCTGCAGTCCCGCAGCGCGGCCGTGCTGCTGTGCAATCCTTACGGCGAGGAAGCTGCGCGCGCCCATCGAACCTATCGTGTCCTGGCCAGCCGTCTCGAGCGCAGTGGCTACGCCGCGATGCGCTTCGACTATTCCGGGACCGGCGATTCGGCCGGCGAGGGCGCCGAATTCGGACTTTCGGACTGGCTCGACGACATCGTCGCCGCCGCTGCCGAGTTGCGGCGGGAATCCGGCAGCCAACGCCTGGTCCTGGTGGGCCTGCGCCTGGGCGCCACGCTCGCCGCCCTGGCCAGCGCACGACGCGAACTGCGCGTGCGTCACCTGGTGCTGTGGGATCCGGTCCTCGACGGCGCGCGGCACCTGCGCGACCTGGCCAGTGCGCATCGGGCCTACATGCGCAGCGAAATGGGCAGCGTCGGGTGGCCCGACCGCCTCCGCGTCGATGCCAGCGGCGTGCCGTCGGAGGCACTGGGTAGCGAGATCACGCCGGCGTTCGCGGCTGAACTCCAGGGCGTGGACCTGGTTCGCGAACCGCCGCGCGCCGAACACCTCACGGTCGTGAGTTCGCGCCCGTTGGCCGAGGTCGCGCCCTGGCGCGCGCAATTGGCGGGTGGCGCCACGCTGCGCTGGATAGACCTTCCGGGCAGCGGTGCCTGGGATTCCGATGCCGCGCTAAATGCCGCTGTCGTGCCAATGGATGCGATCATCGCGATCCTGGGTCGCATCGAGGAACTGAGTCCGTGAGTCGCGTCAGGACGCCGCCTTCCGGGCCCGAGCCGGTCCCGGAGGCCTGGAGCGCCGCGCCCGGAGGCTTCCGGACCGAGGCCACCGTGCACGGCCTGTTCCGTGAACGCGCCGCGGCGCATCCGCAGCGCACGGCACTGCGTTGGGACGAGGGCAGCCTCGACTACGCCGGCCTCGACGCCCATTCCGATACCTTGGCCGCGCGCCTCGTCGCGCTGGGCGTGGGTACCGGAGCCGTGGTTGGCGTTTGCCTGCCTCGTTCGCCTGAAGCGGTGGTCGCGCTGCTGGCCGTGCTCAAGGCCGGCGCGGCGTACCTCCCACTCGACGCCAGCCATCCGCGCGAGCGCTTGCGCTTCGCACTCGAGGATGCCGCCGTCGCCGTCGTGCTCTGCGACTCCGCCCAGCACGGCGCGTTGCAGGGCCTGGCAACCCAGGTCGTGGTGGTAGCGCCGATCGATGTGGCGCCGCCCGAGCCTGCGCAATCGACGGTGCCGCACGAACCCTGCCAGGCCAGCGACTGCGCCTACGTGATGTACACCTCGGGCTCCACCGGCGAGCCCAAGGGCGTCGTCATCGAGCATCGCTCGATCGTGCGCCTGGTGGGGCAGGTCGACTACGTGCGCCTGGACGAGTCGACCTGCTTCCTGCATGCCGCGCCGCTGGGCTTCGATGCGTCCACGCTGGAACTCTGGGGCCCGCTGCTCAACGGTGGCAGCTGCGCGATTCATCGCGCGCCGGTCCCCGACGCCCGCGGATTGGCTGCCGCGATCGCCCGCCATGGCGTCACCACTGCCTGGCTGACCGCGGCACTGTTCAATGCCGTTGTCGACGAGGACCCGGGCGCGCTGGGCGGACTGCGCGAGCTCCTGACCGGTGGCGAGGCGCTCTCGCCCGCGCACGTGCGGCGCGCGCTCGCCGCGATGCCGCGAACCATGCTGATCAACGGCTACGGCCCGACCGAGTGCACCACGTTCACGACCACCTACGCGATTCCACGCGCGTTGCCGGCCGATGCGAGCTCGATCCCGATCGGACGCCCGATCGCCGACACCCGGGTCCATGTGCTCGACGCGTTGCGCCAACCGGTCGCGGTAGGCGAGGTGGGCGAGCTCTACGTGGGCGGACGCGGCGTGGCGCGCGGATACCTGCGGCGGCCCGGACTCGACGCCGAGCGCTTCGTTGCCGACCCGGTAGCCGCGGGCGCGCGCCTGTACCGCACCGGCGACCTGGTGCGCTGGCGCGAGGATGGCGTGCTGGACTTCGTCGGTCGCGCCGACCAGCAGGTCAAGATCCGCGGATTCCGCATCGAGTTGGGCGAGGTCGAGGCGCGGCTGTCGGGCCTGCCGGCGGTGCAAGCCTGCGCGGTGCTGGCGCGCGACGATGCGGGCCATGCGCGGCGCCTGGTCGCCTACGTCGTCGCTGCGGGGCGCGCGCTGGACTTGCCCGCCCTGCGTTCGGCGCTCGCGCAGGAGCTGCCCGAGTTCATGTTGCCCTCGGCTTACGTGGTGCTGACGACGCTGCCGCTTACCGCCAACGGCAAGCTCGATCGCGCCGCGCTGCCGCCACCGGGCAACACCCGCCCGGAACTGGGGCAGCCATTCCGCGCGCCGCAAGGCGCGGCCGAGGCGGCGATCTGCGCCGTGTTCGCCGAGGTGCTGGGCCTCGATCGCGTGGGCGCGCTCGACGGCTTCTTCGAGCTCGGCGGCGACTCGCTGGCGGCCTTGCGCGTGCTGGCTCGCCTGCGCGCAGCAGGTCTGGGTGACATCGCGGCGACGCGGCTGTTCGAGGCCCCGACGCCTGCGCGACTGGCGCGAGCCATCGCGGTGGCGCAAGGCCCGGCGCCGGCGATGGCGGCAGCCATCGGACGCCCGGCGCGGGTCGCGGACGAGCCGATCGCGATCGTCGGCATGGCGGGTCGATTCCCCGGCGCGCGCGACATCGAGGCGTTCTGGGACAACCTGTGCGCGGGCCGCGAGTCGATCCGGCGCTTTGCCCCGGGTGAGCTCGATCCCGCCATCTCCGAGTCGCTGCGCAACGACCCGGCCTATGTGCCGGCGCGCGGCGTGATCGACGAGGTCGAGTGCTTCGATGCCGCGTTCTTCGGCATCTCGCCGCTCGAGGCCCAGATGATGGATCCCCAGCACCGCCACTTCCTCGAGGTGGCGTGGCTCGCGCTGGAGCACGCCGGCCACGTGCCCGAATCGATGCCGGGGACGATCGGCATCTTCGGCGGGATGTACAACGCGACCTACTTCCAGCGCCACCTGATGCCACGGCCGGACCTGATCGCGCGCCTGGGCGAGTTGCAGGTGATGCTGGGCAACGAGAAGGATTACCTGACCAGCCGCGTCGCCCACAAGCTCGGCTGCTCGGGACCCGCGGTCAGCGTGCACACCGCGTGCTCGACCTCGCTGGTCGCGGCGGCACTGGCGATGGACAGCCTGCGCAGCGGCGCGTGCGACCTCGCGCTCGCGGGCGGGGTCGCGATCACCTGTCCGCCGCGCAGCGGGTACTTGTACCAGGAAGCCTCGATGGCCTCGCCGGACGGGCGCACGCGCACTTTCGACGCGCGCGCGGCCGGCACGGTGTTCTCCGACGGCGTGGCGATCGTGGTGCTGCGGCGGCTGTCCGATGCGCTCGCGGACGGCGACACGATCCACGCGGTGCTGCTGGGCGCCGCGGTCAACAACGACGGCGCCGAGCGCGCCAGCTTCACCGCACCCAGCCCGGAAGGGCAGGCGCGCGTGATCGCGGCCGCGCACGCCGCGGCCGGCATCGATCCGCGCAGCATTTCCTATGTCGAGGCGCATGGCACCGCCACGCCGCTCGGCGATCCGATCGAGATCGAGGGCCTGGCCCGGGCCTTCGGGCCGGCCGCGGGGCAGGCCGGCACTTGCGCGATCGGATCGCTCAAGAGCAACGTCGGCCACCTCGTGATCGCCGCCGGCGCCGCCGGCCTGATCAAGACCGCGTTGGCGCTGCACCGGCGCCAGTTGCCGCCGACCATCGGATTCGACACCCCGAATCCGCAGATCGACTTCGAACGCACGCCGTTCCGCCCGCAGGTCGTGCTGGCGTCGTGGCCGCAAGGCGACGGCCCGCGCCGCGCCGCGGTCAGCGCCTTCGGCTTTGGCGGGACCAACGCCCACGCGGTGCTCGAGGAGGCGCCGCCGTTGCCTGCTGCGCTGCCGTCGGCACGCGCGGCGCAATTGCTGGTGGTCTCGGCGCGCAACGCGGCCACCCTGGCCGAGTCCTGCCAGCGATTGGCGCATTGCCTCGCCGACGAGGGCGCGGGTGGCGCTGCGCATGCCGACCTCGCCGACGTGGCGCACACGCTGCGCGTGGGGCGCCGCGCCTTTGCGCATCGGCGCCATGTCGTCGCCGCGACCGCCGCCGAGGCCGCGCGCCTGTTGCTCGCGCCGCCGACGCCCGCCCGGACCGTCGGCGAGGACCTGCCCGAGATCGCGTTCCTGTTCCCCGGCCAGGGTGCGCAGTACGCCGGCATGGGGCGCGGCCTGCACGCGAGCGAGCCGGCATTCCGCGCCGCCTACGACCAGTGCTGCCGGATCCTCGAGCCGCACTTGGGCGAGGACCCGCGCGCCTTGTTCCTCGGCGGCTCGGCCGAGTCGCTGACCGCCACGCGGATCACGCAGCCGGCGATCTTCTGCCTCGAGTACGCGCTGGCGCGCCTGTGGATGAGTTGGGGCGTGGTTCCCACCGCGCTCATCGGCCACAGCGTCGGCGAGTTCGTCTGCGCGGCGCTGGCGCGGGTGATGTCGCTCGATGACGCACTGGCGCTGGTGGCGCAACGCGGCGCGCTGATGCAGGCACAACCTGCGGGCGCGATGCTTTCCGTGCGCCTGCCGGTGGCCGAGCTCGCGCCACGCCTGGCCTCGACGCTCTCGATCGCCGCCGAGAACGGCCCGGCCTTGTGCGTGGTCTCCGGGCCGGTGCCCGCGATCGACCAGCTCGAGTCGGAACTGGTCGCTGGCGGCGTGGTCGCCAAGCGCCTGGTGACCTCGCACGCGTTCCATTCGGCGATGATGGATCCGGTGGTCGAACCGATGGCGGCACGCCTGCGATCGATCGCACTTTCCGCGCCATGCATCCCGATCCTCTCGACCGTGAGCGCGGACTGGCTCGGCGATGCGCAGGCCCGCAACCCGCGCTACTGGGCCGAGCACCTGCGCAAACCGGTGCGTTTCGCGCCGGCAGTGGCGCGCCTGCTGGCGGATCCGCGGCGCCTCCTGGTCGAGATCGGGCCGCGCGCCACCCTGTCGACGCTGGCGCGCCAGGCAATCACCGATCGGCGCGAGCGACCGGTGGCGGTGCCCAGCCTCGCCGATGCGCCGGAAGGCGAGTCGGCTGCGATCGCGGGCGCGCTCGGCCAGCTGTGGTCCTTGGGCGCCGCAATCGACTGGCGCGGCTACGTTGCCCATGAACAACGCCGGCGCGTGCCCTTGCCGGGCTACCCCTTCGAGCGGCAACGCCACTGGGTCGAGGCGGCGGTGGCGGGCGAACTCGCCGCGTCGACACCGCAGGTGGCGGCGGCGACTGCGCCAGCGGCCGCGGCATCCGGATCGGCAGCGGGCTTGGCGGTCGCATCAGCGCCTTTGCCCGACGCCATGCTGGCGCGCGTGCGCGCATTGATCGAGGACGTCTCGGGCATGGAGTTGGCCGACTCCGATGCCGACACGCCGTGGCTGGAGCTCGGCCTGGACTCGCTGGCGCTGACCCAGCTCGCCCTGCAGTTGCAGCGCGCCTTTGGCGTCAAGGTCAGTTTCCGCCAGGTCATGGAGCAGTACCCCTCGATGGCGAGCGTGGTCGCGATGCTGCAGGCGTCCGCCGCACCCCCTGCGGCAGCCGTCGTCGCCGACGCCGCGGTGACGGAGCCCGCGCCGCCAGCGGCAACGCCCCCTTCGCGCATCGATGACGACGCCACGACCGCACCCCTGCGCTACGACGTCAAGCAGGCCTTCGGCGCGATCGCGCGCATCCACACCCGTGCCGATCCGCTCTCGCCACGCCAGCGCCAGCGACTCGACGCGCTGGTCGCGCGCTACACCGCCCGCACGGCGCGCTCCAAGGCCTACACCACCGAGCATCGCGGCCACATGGCCGACCCGCGCGTGGTCACCGGCTTCCGACCCCTGACCAAGGAGTTGGCGTACCAGCTCGTGATCGAGCGCTCCCGCGGCAGCCGGATGTGGGATATCGACGGCAACGAGTACGTCGACGTGCTGTCGGGCTTCGGCATGAACCTGTTCGGCTGGCAGCCGGACTTCCTGCGCGAGGCGGTGCACCGGCAGGTCGAGCTGGGCTACGAGATCGGGCCGCAGCACAAGTTGGCGGGCGAGACCGCGCGCCTGTTCTGCGAACTCACCGGGACCGAGCGCGCGGCCTTCTGCAACACCGGCTCGGAAGCGGTGATGGGCGCGATGCGTATCGCCCGCACGGTCACCGGCCGCAGCACCATCGCGATCTTCACCGGCGCCTACCACGGCATCTTCGACGAGGTGATCGTGCGCGGCACGCGCAAGCTGCGCAGCGTGCCGGCGGCGCCGGGCATCATGCCCTCGAGCGCGCACAACGTGCTGGTGCTCGACTACGGCACCGAGGAATCGCTGGCCCTGCTGCGCGAGCGTGCGCACGAACTCGCGGCGATCCTGGTCGAGCCGGTGCAGAGCCGGCGCCCGGATTTCCAGCCGGTGGCCTTCCTGCGCGAGCTGCGCGACCTTGCGTCGCAATCGGGTTCGTTGCTGATCTTCGACGAGGTGGTGACCGGGTTTCGCGCCCATCCTCGCGGCATCCAGGGCCTGTTCGGCATCGAGGCCGACCTCGCGACCTACGGCAAGGTGGTGGGCGGCGGCTTCCCGATCGGCGTGATCGCGGGCAAGCGGCCCTACATGGATGCACTCGACGGCGGCGAGTGGCGCTACGGCGACGATTCGATCCCCACGGTCGGCGTGACCTATTTCGCCGGCACTTTCGTCCGCCATCCGCTGGCGCTGGCAACGGCGCACGCCACCCTGCGCCACCTGGCCGCGGCAGGGCCGGCCTTGCAGGAAGGCCTCAACGCGCGCACCGCCGCCATGGTCGCGCGCATCAATGCCGCGATGGCGGGACTGGGCGTGCCGTTCAAGCTCGCCACCTTCGCCTCGCTGTGGCGCAACGTGTTCACCGAGGACCTGCCCTACGGCGACCTCATCTACGCGATGCTGCGCGATCGCGGCATCCATATCCTCGACAATTTCCCCTGCTTCCTCACCACCGCGCACAGCGACGAGGACATCGAGCGCATCGTCGCCGCCTACGCCGAGGCGGCGGCGGAAATGGCCGCGGGCGGATTCTTCCCGGTGCGGCAGGCGGAGTCCGTCGCGGTCGCCGACGCAGGCGCGCCGCGGGTGGTGCCCTCGACCGAGCCGCAGCGCGAGGTCTGGCTGGCCGACTCGCTGGGCTGCGAAGCCTCGCTGGCCTACAACGAGTCGGTCTCCTTGCACCTGCGCGGCGAGCTCGACGTGGCGGCGCTCCGGCATGCCGTGCGCGAACTGCCGCAACGCCACGACGCGTTGCGCGCGAGCTTCTCCGCCGACGGGCTGCAGTTGCGCGTGCCGGCGGATGCGCCGTCGCTCGAGGTCGCGCTGGTGGATCTCGGCGGCGTGCCCGACCCGGATGCCGCGCTCGCGGCGATCGGCGAGCGCCATGTCTCCGAGCCCTTCGACCTCGAGCACGGGCCGCTGTTGCGCGCGGAGCTGCTGCGCCTCGCCGCGGACCACCACGTGCTGGTCCTGACCGGCCACCACATCGTGCTGGACGGCTGGTCGTTCTGGGTTGTGGTGAAGGACCTGGCGGCGCTCTACGGGCTCGCGACCGGCGCGCGCCGCGAGCCGCTGCCGCCGGCGCCATCGTTCGCCGATTACGCGCTCGCGCAAGCGCGCCAAGCGGAGACAGCCGAGGCCGCGGCCGAGGTCGAGTGGTGGATCCGCAGCTTCGCCGACGGCGGCCCGGTGCTGGAACTGCCGGCGGATCGCCCGCGTCCACGCGTGCGCACGCACGCCGCCGGGCGCCACGACCACACCCTGCCGGCGGCGCTGGTCGCGGCGGTGCGCAGCCTCGGTGCCGCTGCCGGCGCGAGCCTGTACGCGACCCTGCTGGCGGGCTTCGACGCGCTGCTGCACCGGCTCACCGGCCAGGACGAGTTCGTGGTCGGCGTTCCTGCCGCGGGACAGGCCTCCGCCGGACTCGATGGCCTGGTCGGGCATTGCGTGAACATGCTGCCGCTGCGCCTGCGGGTCGAGCGCGGGATGCCGTTCTCGGACCTGGTGCGGGCCAGCCGCGGCGTCATGCTCGACGCCTACGAGCATCCGGAGGTCACCTTCGGCCGGGTGCTCCAGGCCCTGCCGCTGGCGCGCGATCCGGCGCGACTACCCTTGATCAGCGTCGTGTTCAACATCGACCAGGCGCTGTCCGGCGAGTCCAGCGCGATCCCGGGGCTCAAGCTCGAACTGGCGACCAATGCGCGCCGCTTCGAGACCTTCGAGCTGTTCGTCAATGCGGCCGACTGCGGCGGCGCCGGCATGCGCCTGGAGTGCCAGTACAACAGCGACCTCTACGACGCCGCCACGGTGGCGCGATGGATGCAGGCCTTCGAATGCCTCCTGCGCGGCGCCGTGGCCGATCCCGGTTGCGCCGTGGGCCGGCTGCCGGTGGTGCCGGACGGGGATACACGCGCGCTGGCGCAATGGAACCGGAGCGCGGCGCCGTATCCGCGCGACGCGCGCATCGAGCAGCTGGTGGCCGCGCAGGTGCGGTCGCAGCCCGACCGGATCGCGGTGCGCGCGGGCGAGGTCGCGCTGAGCTACCGCGAACTGGGCGCGCGCAGCGCCCGCGTCGCAGCGGCGTTGCGGGCTGCCGGCGTGGCGCCTGGCGACCGGGTCGGCCTGTTGCTCGAACGTGATGAAAGGCTGCTGCCCGCGCTGCTGGGGACGCTGCAGGCGGGGGCGGCGTATGTGCCGCTCGATCCGGCCTTCCCGCGCGAGCGGCTCGCGTTCATGCTCGCCGACGCGGGACTGCGGCTGGTGCTCGGCACCCGCGAGCTGGCCACGAGGCTGGCCGATGCGATCGGCACAGTGCCGGTCGTGTGCATGGAATCCATGGGCGACGGCGATGGCGCCGAGCTTGCGCTGGAAGCCGGCAGCAGCACGGACGACGCCTACGTCATCTACACCTCGGGATCGACCGGGACACCCAAGGGCGTGCGGGTGCCGCATCGCGCGGTGGTCAACTTCCTGCATGCGATGCGCACGTCGCCAGGCCTGCCCGCGGATGCGCGACTGGCAGCGGTGACCACGCTTTCCTTCGATATCGCCGTGCTCGAGTTGCTGCTTCCGCTGACCGTGGGCGCGATGGTCGTGCTCGCGACCCGCAGCGAGGCCGCCGATGGCGAGGCGCTGCGCAAGCTGCTCGACCGCCACGAGGTCGACACCATGCAGGCCACGCCGGCGACCTGGCGGCTCCTGGTCGAGTCCGGCTGGCGCGGCGGGCCCCGCTGGCGATCGCTCTGCGGCGGCGAGGCCATGCCAGCCGACCTCGCGCAGGCCCTGCTCGAGCGCAGCGCGGAAGTGTGGAACCTCTATGGCCCGACCGAGACCACGGTCTGGTCCAGCGCGCACCGCGTCGAGTCCGCGCAAGCGCCGATCCCGGTGGGTCGCCCATTGGCGAACACCACGCTCTACGTGCTCGATCCCGATCGCGCGCAGGTCCCGATCGGCGTGGTCGGCGAGCTTTACATCGGCGGCGAAGGCGTGACCCGCGGCTACCTCGATCGCCCCGAGCTGACCGCCGAGCGTTACCTCGACGACGACGCGGGGCGCGGGCGCCTCTACCGCAGCGGCGACCTCGCGCGCTGGCGCAGCGACGGCCTGCTCGAATGCCTGGGCCGCACCGACTTCCAGGTCAAGCTGCGCGGCTACCGCATCGAGCTGGGCGAGATCGAGGCCGCGCTGGGCGGGATCGCGGCCGTGGCGCAGGCAGTCGTGGCCGTGCGCGAGGATCGATCGGACGATTGCCGCCTGGTGGCCTACCTGCGCCTGCGCGAGGGCATCGACCTGGCCGATGTCGATGGCGCGGTGCTGCGCGCGCAACTCGCGCGGCGCCTGCCCGACTACATGCTGCCGCAGCACTACGTGGTGCTCGATGCGCTGCCGCTGACGCCCAACGGCAAGGTTGACCGGCGCGCACTGCCGGCGCCGGGCGCCACCGGCATTCCGGATGTGGAGGCTCCCGCGGTCGCGACCAGCGGCCCGCGCGAGGAACTGGTGGCGCGCTGCTTCCGCGAAGTGCTCGCGCTGCCGCGTGTCGGCGCGCAGGACGATTTCTTCGCGCTCGGTGGCCATTCGCTCCTGGCCGCCCGGCTGGTCGCGCGCCTGGGCCGTGAATCGGGCCGCAGCGTGCCGATGCGGGTCGTTTTCGAGCGGCCGACAGTGGCCGGAATGGCCGCATGGCTGTCCGCGCAGGACGACACCGCGACACCCCTGCCCAAGGTGCCGCGCCGGGATGCGACCGGTCCGGCGCCGCTGTCGCTGATGCAGCAGCGGGTGTGGTACCTGGAGCAGTTGCAGCTCGGGCGCACGGTGTTCAACGTGCCCTCGGCGCATCGGCTGCATGGCGAACTGGACTTTTCGGCACTGCAACGCGCGCTGTCGGAGATGGTGCGGCGCCAGCCGGCGCTGCGCACGGTGATCGCGACCCGCGATGGCGAACCTTCACAGCGCGTGCTGGACTCGATCGACACCACGCTGCCGCTGGAGGACCTGACGGCGTATCGGGCCCCGGAGCGCGAAGCCGAACTGGCGCGCCGGCTCGAGGACGCCGTCGCGCTGCCCTTCGACCTGGCGCGCGGGCCGTTGTACCGCGCGTGCCTCTACCGGCTCGATCCGGCCCACCACGTGCTGTACTTCATGGCCCACCACGTGATCTGGGACGGCTGGTCCTTCGACCTGTTCTACGTCGAAATGTCGGCGCTCTATACCGCCTATCGCGCTGGTCGCGAGCCGGAGCTGCCGCCGCCGCCGGTCAGCTACACCGATTTCGCGGCCTGGCACCGCGACTGGATGAGCGGGCCGGAGCTCGCGCGCCAGCTCGCGTTCTGGCGCGCGAAGCTCGATGGCGCCCCGGTGACGCTGGCGCTGACGACCGACCGGCCGCGGCCCGCGACCCAGGGCGGCGATGGCGGTACCGAGTGGCTGCGCATTCCCGACGCCACGGTACGCGCGCTGCGCGACCTCGGGCGCGGCGAAGGCGCGACCCTGTTCATGACCCTGCTGACGCTGTGGACCCTGCTGTTGCACCGGCTGAGCGGGCAATCCGAGGTGGTGGTGGGCACGCCGGTGCGCGGGCGCAACCTGCCCGAACTCGAGACCGTGATGGGATTCTTCGTCAACGCGCTGCCGCTGCGCCTGCGCGTCGACCCGGGCCAGGATTTCATGGCGTTGCTGCGCGCGGTGCGCGCCGAGGTGGTGGACGCCTTCGGCAGCCAGGACGTGCCCTTCGAACACCTGGTGCGCGTGCTCGACACCCGCCGCGATCCGGGCCGCTTCCCGATCTACCAGGCCTTCTTCTCCTACCAGGACGCGCGCCAGCGGCCCGCGCACTGGGGCAACCTCGAACATCACAACCTGCCGGTGTTCCAGCCCGCCGCGGCGCAGGACCTGGCGCTGTGGTTCCTCGATGGCGTCGATGGCCTGGTCGGCGGGCTCAACTACAACAGCGAGATCCTGCTGCCCGCGACCGCCGCGCTGCTGGGGCAGCGCTATCTTGCGCTTGCCGCGGAGGTCGCGCGCGCGCCGCAGGTCGGCCTGCGCGAGCTGCTGTGCGCGAACGCGGCCGAACGGGCGCGGATCGCGCAGTGGAACGACACCACTGCGCCAGCGCCCGCTGCAGCCATGATCGGTGCCTACCTCGCCCCGTCCTTCAGCACGAATGCCGATCGGGTCGCGGTGCAGAATGGCGACGAGTCGTTGAGCTACGCGGCGCTGGGCGCGCGCGCGCGCAGCATCGCCGCGGCGCTGCGCGCACGCGGGGTCGGTGCGGGCGACGTGGTCGGCCTGCACCTCGAGCGCACGCCGACGCTGCTCGCGGCCCTGCTGGGCGTGCTCGAGGCCGGCGCCGCCTACCTGCCGCTGGACCCGGCGTTCCCGGCCGAGCGACTGCGCTTCATGCTCGAGGACTCCGGGACCCGCCTGGTGTTGTGCGACGACGCGCCGGAGCTGCCCGGGCTGGCGCCGCAGCAATGGCTGCGGATCGCGGACGCGCTCGCCGCGCCGCCGGCGCTCGCTGTCGCCGCGCCTGTGCTCGACGGCGAGGCACTCGCCTACCTGATCTACACCTCGGGCTCGACCGGCAAGCCCAAGGGCGTGCGCGTGCCGCACCGCGCGGTGGTGAATTTCCTGCACGCCATGCGCGAGCGTCCCGGCCTCGCGCCGGACGCGCGCCTTGCGGCGGTGACCACCCTGTCCTTCGACATCGCGGTGCTGGAGCTGATGCTGCCGCTGGCGGTGGGCGCGCAGGTCGTGCTCGTTTCGCGCGAGGAAGCCAGCGACGGGCACGCGCTGCGGCGCCTGCTCGAGCGCCACCAGGTCGATACCCTGCAGGCCACGCCCGCGACCTGGCGGCTGCTGGTCGAGGCCGGCTGGCGCGGCGGGCCGCAATGGAAGGCGCTGTGCGGCGGCGAGGCGCTGCCGGTGGACGTGGCCGAGGACCTGCTGGCGCGTACCGGCGAGTTGTGGAACATGTACGGGCCGACCGAGACCACGGTCTGGTCGACCTGCGCGCGGATCCGCCCGGGCCAGGGCGACATCATCATCGGCCGGCCGATCGCCAACACCCGGGTGCGGGTGCTCGACGAAGCGGGCGCAGAGGTGCCGATCGGCGTGCCCGGCGAGATCTGGATCGGCGGCAGCGGCGTCGCGCTCGGATACCACGCGCGCCCCGAGCTGACCGCGGAGCGCTTCCAGGCCGATCCCGGCGATCCCGGCGCGACCTGGTATCGCACCGGCGACCTCGGACGCTGGCGCAGCGACGGCGAGCTGCAGCACCTGGGGCGGCTCGACCAGCAGGTCAAGGTGCGCGGCTTCCGGATCGAGACCGGCGAGGTCGAGCATGCGCTGGCGCGCCATCCCGCGATCGCGCAGGCGGCGGTGGTCGCCGCGCCCGGGGCGGATGGCGACGCGCGCCTGGTCGCCTACGTGGTCGGCAACATGGCCGAAATGCCGGATGCCACGGCGCTGCGCGCGCACCTGCGGATCGGGCTGCCGGAGTACATGATCCCGGCGCTGTATGTGCCGCTCGCGCAGATGCCGTTGACCCCGAACGGCAAGCTCGACCGGCGCGCGCTGCCCGCGCCGGAGGCGCCGCCGCCGGTGGCCAGCTCCCGGCGCGACGCCGCGCCGCGCACGCCGGCGGAACTGGCGGTGGCGGAGGTCTGGCGCGAATTGCTGGGCGTGGAAGCCATCGCCCTGCGCGACAATTTCCTCGACCTCGGCGGACACTCGCTGCTGATCATGCGCGCGGTCGCATTGCTGGAGGCGCGCACCGGCACGCGCCTGAGCCCGCGCGCCTTCGTGTTCCAGACCCTGGAGCAGGTCGCGGCGGAATGCGCGTCGGGCATGCCGCAGCCGGCGGCGCCGGAAGCCGTGGCGCCGCCCCGGGCCGGCCTGCTGCGGCGCCTGCGTTCGCTCTTCTCCCGCGGCGATCCCTGAGGCCGGCCGCGGCCGCGGCGTTCAGCCCGCGGCGTCGTCGCGCACGAAGTAGTAGCCGCTGTAGGCGTCGATGTCGCGCCCGCGGGTGAAGGGGATGTGGCAGTACTGCTCGCGGTTGCTCCAGTCGTCGACCACGCGGTAACCCAGCGCGGTGATGCCGCGCACGAACTCGTCGCGATTGCCGATCCGGTAGGGATGGAACGCGCGACCGGTCGACTGCACGGTGACGAAGGTCTCGCCGTCGTAGAGCGGCATCTTGTTGACCAGCAGGTGGCGCGGCCGCGTGCCGATGCGTTCGAGCAGCTCCGGCACGCCGAAGTCCACGTACTGCAGGGCGCCGGCGGCGAGCAGGATGTTGCAGTCGCCGCCGTCCGCCAGCTGGTCGGTGAACTCAAGGCCCGCGCCGTCGCGCTCGCGCGCCAGCGCGCGGCCCTCGGCGACGATCGCGGGCACGTCGTACACGCGCCAGCGCAGGCCGGGCGGATAGCCCAGGTAGCGCTTCCAGCCGTGGTAGCTGACGCCGACATGGCCGCCGAAGTCGAACAGGCGCGTGTCCGCGTCGACCAGCCGCTGCAGCCAGAACAGCACGGCATAGTCGCTCTGGCATGCCTTCTCCATGCGCAGGCGGTACATCCCGCCCAGTTCGGCGTGGTCGTAACCCACGCGTGCGCCGGCGGGGATGGCGCGCTCGGCCGCGGCGAAGCTGGCGTGGACACCGTGGAAGCGGTTGGGCGGCATGCGCGCGAAACTGCGCGCGTAGTCCCACGCGAGGATCCGGCCCAGCAGGGGCACCCGCCAGGCGTTGCGCGCGATGCGCTCGCCGGTCTCGATCAGTCCCATCGCCGCAGGATAGCAGCTGCCGTATCATCGCCAGCCATGGCGCAGGCGCTGGTTTCCATGGCCGACGGACCCTTCGATCCCTGGCGGATCCAGGCCGCCACGCACGCGCTTTGCGACCATCCGCTGCTGCGGATCGAGTCCCTGGTCGAGCTCGGCCGGCGCCTCGAGGCGCGCAAGCTGGTGCGCACGCACAGCGACGCGGCCACCGCCGGCAGCAGCTTCGCCGACGCGCCGCAGCTGCACCCCAACCGGCGCAGCGCCGAGGAAACCCTGGCCGGGATCGCGCAGGCCAGGGCGTGGATGTCGCTGCTCAATGTGCAGGCCGATCCGGTGTACCGGCGCCTGGTCGACGAAGTGCTCGACGCGGTGCGCCCGATGGTCGAGGCGCGCGACCCGGGCATGTGCTATCGCGGCGGCTGGATCTTCGTCAGCTCCCCGGGCGCGGTGACGCCATTCCACATCGACCACGAGCACAATTTCATCCTGCAGATCCGCGGCCGCAAGCGCGTCTACACCTGGGACCCCTTCGACCGAGTCGTGGTGCCCGAGCGCGGGCAGGAGCTGTTCCACGACCAGCATTCGCGCGAGGGCGTGGTGTGGGACGAGGCCTTCCGCGCCCGTGCGCGCGTGTTCGATCTCGAGCCCGGCCTCGGCGGCTACATGCCGTCGACGGCGCCGCACATGGTCGAGAACGGCGACGAGCCCTCGATCACCGTGAGCTTCACGTACTACACCGACGCGACCCGGCGGCGCGAGCTGCTGTATCGCGGCAATGCGCGCCTGCGCCGCCTGGGTCTTGCGCCGTCGCCGGTCGGCCGCTCGCCCGCGCGCGACCGCGCCAAGGCGGCGCTGCTGGGCGGCTATGCCGCGGCGCGGGCGACGCTGCGCCGCGCTCTTGGACGCGGCGTGCGCGACAACGGCGTGTCGCACGCCCAGGCCTGAAGCGCGGCGCCTAGCGGCGGCGGCGCAAGCGCTGCCATTGCGCGGCGAGGCGCTCGCCACCCAGGCGCGCGGCCAGTCCGCGCGCGAACTCGCGCTCGTCGTCGCTCATGCAGCGCAGCAGCAGCACTGCCGCCGGATAGAGCACCGCGAAGGCCATGCCGCCCGCGGCCAACGCGAGCAGCGCTGGCTCGATCCGGGCCAGCGGCCATGCGCACAGGGCCACCGTCGCTGCCGCCAACGCGATGCGCAGCAACCGGCCCCAGGGCAGGCTCGAGCGGGTCTCGCGCAGGGCCAGCGCGATGGTCGATCCGGAACCCAGCACCGCCAGCACCGCGGCTGCCGCGACCGCGCCGGCAAGCCCGTAGTAGTGGATGGAGATCCATGCGCCGGTGAAGCGCAGCACGCCGAAGATCAGGGTCAGCACCATCATCGCCGTCTGCCGGTCGGCGCTGACCATGTACGCGGAGGCGCCATGCCCCAGGGTGCTGGCGACGCGCGCGACCAGCAGGCCCGCCAGCGCCGGCGCCGCCGCGGCAAAGGCCGGGCCGTAGAGCAGTTCGATCAATCGACCGGCGAACACGGCGCCGAAAGCGACCAGCGGCGCGCCGAGCAGGAACAGCCAGGCCGTCGCGGTGCTGATGTGGCGTGCCGCGACTTGCGGCCCCTGGCCGTAGGCATTGGCCATCAGCGGCAGGAGCTGCAGGCCGACCACGCCCGGGACCAGCAGCGCGGCGCCCAGCGCGAGCGCATTGGCGACCTTGAACAGGCCGGCGGCCGCGGGCTCGCCCTGCAGGGTAAGGAACAGCAGCTCGATCTCGCTTGCGCCGATCGAACTCAACACGATGGTGACCGCCACCACGCGCAGGTGGTGGCGCACGCGACGCTCCAGCTCGGCGGGCAATGCCGCTCGTGCAGCGGGCGCCGGGCCGAGGATGCGCGCCGCGCGCTGCCGCGAGACCAGCCAGAAGACCGCGCTGGACACCGCGTAGATGGCGATGAACACCTGCAGCGCGGCGCCACGCGCGAAGGCGATGGCGACCAGCAGCAGGTTCGAGACCGCACCGACGCCGGCGACCAGCGCGGTGCCGCGGAAGTCCTGCGCGCCCTTGGCGACCGCGATGTTGAACATGTAGGGCGCGCGCAGCGCGATGGCGGCCAGCAGCAACCCGAACAGGCCGGCGTCCACGCCCGGCATGAGTCGCGCGCCGGCGCCCAGGTACACGAGTGCCACGCCAACCAGGACCACGCCAAGCATCACCCGCTGCAGCAAGCGCAGCCGCTGCACCAGCGCCGGCACCAGCGACTCGTGGCCGCCGCCGCGCAACTCGGCCACGAACTTGATCGCCGCGGTGGTAATGCCGGCGTTGGCGACCACCACTGCGGTGGCCACGATCCAGACCACCAGGCCGTAGATGCCGAGATCGGCGGGTCCGAGTTCGCGCGCGACCAGGATCGAGGCGACGAGGCCGAGCAGGTACTCGGCGTACAGGCCCAGGGTCGAATAGGCCGTGTTCGAGAGCGTGCGCCGGCGTTCGTTCACGACCGGGGTCCTGCAAGGGCGGTGCGTGAAACCGGTGCAGCGGACCGCGCAGCGATCATCGGCGTGGCGCGACGGTCGCGATCCGGCGCAGCGCGGGCGTGCCGGCGCAGGCGCGACGGGCACCCATCAGCCGGTGGCCGCGATCGCTGCCGGGGCCGTCGCGCGCAGCGGCGGCGGCGGCAGGACGAAATCGCGCCACTCCCCGGGATCGCCGGACTTGCCGGCTTCGGCGGCCTTGATGATGTTGTAGGCCTCGCGCGCGCTGACGTAGTGCAGCACGTAGCGGCTGCCGTCGTTGTAGCTGCGCTCGAGGTGGTCGTGCATCGCGTGCATGGTGTCGCCCAGCAGCGTGTCCATGTCGCGCTCCTGGGTGCCGTGCGTGTGCACCTTCACGAACACCCACTCCGGGCGACCGGCGACGTGGATGCCGGCGCGCACCCAGGCGTCGACCCGCGCCGGCGTGGGCGGGTTGGCGGCTCGCACGTCGCTGTTCTCGATCCGCGGCACGATCCCGGCGCGACGCTGGGCCCAGTTCAGGGCCAATGGGCCCTGCACGATCATGAGGTCGCCGCTGGGCTGGCCGCCGACGCGCACTGGCGTGCCGCCATCGTGCGAGCGCGGCCGCAGCGGGTCGTCGGTAGCGTAGTAGATCGCGTTGACGGTGCGGGTCTGGGTGTCGCTGGGCGCGGAGGGCAGGGTGAAGTCGGCGTAGCAGCCGAGCTCGCGCAGCAGGACCAGCTCGTTGTTGATCCCGCACCAGCGGCCGTCGGCGCGCGAGTTGTCCAGGCACCAGTTGCCGTGGATGAAGCCGAAGCGCAATTCGCCGGTGGCGGGGTCGCGCGGCAGCGCGCCATGGCGCGCGTGCAGCAGGTCGCGGAAGCGCGCCACCGAAGTGCGGAAGTTGGCCTCGGTGTCGTTGTCGTGGTGCAGGTGCACCTCGATCTCGCCGTAGCCCTCGCCGCACAGGGCGGCGAGCCGGTCCAGGTACTCCGGCACGTACTCCTCTTCCGGGTAGAAGAAGGTGTGCTGCGGCGGGCGCCCGTCGGCGTCGCGGTGGCGCGAGGCCAGGGCGCGGTAGTCGCGGCACCAGCGCTCGACGCGGTGGATCTGGGTGGCGGCGTCGGCCTTGCCCCACATCGGCTCGAAGTGGTCGACGAAGCAGAACATCACGTGCGTGGGCCCGTCCACCCGCGGCCGCGCCGGCCGCCGCAGGTAGTCCACGATCCAGATATGCATGTTGCGCGAGCGCAGCAGCAGCGCCAGCGCGACCGCCGCAAGCACGAACAGCACGAACAGCAGCAGGCCTGCGCCAGGCAGGCTCATGCGGCCTCCCCGTAGCCGGGAAGGGCGCGCAGCTGGAGGCCGCGCGCGGTCCACTCCGGCAGCATCGCCTCCAGGATCTCGATCACCGCCGGACCGTCGTCATGCATCAGCAGGATGTCTCCGGGTTGCGGCGGCTCGCGCCGCAGCGTGTCGATGACGTCGGCAGGCGGACCGCGCCGGTAGTCCATGGTGTCGTAGGACCAGTACACGATCGGCCGGCGGCGGCGCGCCAGTTCCAGCACCAGTCGCGTCGGCAAGGCGCCGCGCGGCGTGCGCACCAGCGGGTCGTGGCCGCCGCCGACACCGGCGAGTTCCTGGTCGGCCAGTTCGATCTCGCGCAGCTGCTGGGCCAGGTCCAGCGCGCGGAACTCGGGATGCGTATTCGAGTGGTTGCCGATGAGGTGGCCCTCGGCCGTGATGCGGCGCGCCAGGTCCGGATTCGACCGGACCTTGTCGCCGATGACGAAGAAACTGCCCCGGGCGCCATGGCGCGCGAGCAGGTCGAGCACGCGCGGCGTGTGCTCGGGATGCGGGCCGTCGTCGAACGTGAGGTAGATCGCGGCATCGCGGGCCGAAGCCCGTGACTTCACGATCCCGCTCGGGATCCAGCGCAGCAGCTGCAACTTCCTTGGCCGAGGTCCCATGGTCCTTTCCATGCCGTCGCGGACGACCGCGCCGCCGCCGTCCGGCCCACGGGCGTGGCCGTTGCGCGAACGGGAGGCATTGCGGTTTCCGACCGCGGCATTATGACCGGCGAAAACGACAATCGCACCCACCGCGAACCCCGGGGCGGGCACGGGTCGCTGCCGTGACCCCGGGGGCTGGTGGTACCTTTGTCACGGCTCGTGTCGCCGGGCGACGGCCCGCGGCGACGGGCCCTGCGGCACGGCGAGGCCTTCCAGCCCCCGTCCCGTCCACGCTGCCACCGGCGACCGCAACCTGCATGTTCCTGTTCGTGCTGCTCTACCTCGCACTCGTCATCGTGCGGCCGCAGGAGTACCCGGCGCTGGTGGACTGGGGCGTGCCGGTGCTGCAGATCGCGCTCGGCGGCGCGTTCCTGCTCTGGTTCTTCGGTGGCAAGAAGGATTTCGGCGCGCCGCAGTTCCCGTTGCTGTTCGCGTTCCTGTTCGTGTTGATGCTCTCGCTGGCGGTCAACGGCTGGCTCGGCGGCACCCTCGACCAGTTGTCCCGGTTCGGGCCCATCGTGGCCGCGTTCGTGCTGGTGGCCCACGCCATCACCACCCAGCGCCGCGCCCGGACCCTGATGGCAACGCTGGTGCTGTGCACCCTCGTGCCTGCGGTGCATGGCATCGACCAGAAGGCCAAGGGCATCGGCTGGACCGGGGTGTCGCTGATCCAGGAGGACGGGCGCATCCAGTACCTGGGCATCTTCAACGATCCCAACGACCTCGGCATGCTGTTCGTGATCGTGCTGCCGATGGCGCTGCTCCTGAGCCGTGGCGGCGGAATCGTCGGGCTGCGACGCCTGTTCTGGCTCGCCGCCGCCGGCACGATCCTGTACGCGATCTACCTCACCAATTCGCGCGGCGCCCTGCTCGCCACCGCGTCGCTGGTCGTGATCCACCTGTGGCGGCGACGCGGCTTCGTGGTGGCCGCGCTGGTCGGCGTGTTCGGACTGGCGGGGTTGATGATGCTGCCGTCGCGGCTGAGCCAGCTCGATGTCGAGGAGGCGTCGGCCTATGGGCGGGTCGATGCCTGGTACGAGGGCCTGCAGATGTTCGTCGCCAATCCGGTCTTCGGCATCGGCGCCAACCAGTTCTCGGACTTCCACACCCTGACCGCGCACAACTCCTTCGTGCTGGTGCTGGCCGAGACCGGCATCATCGGCTTCACGATCTGGATCGCGTTCCTGGCCTATTGCTACCGCATGATCTTCGCCGTCCTGCGTGGCCCGTCCGCGGCCGTGCCGGGCGGGGTCACCGAGGACGACCGCAACATGGCCGCGACCCTGCTGCTCTCGTTGAGCGGGTGCATGGTCGCGGCCTTCTTCCTCAGCCGTACCTACATCGTGGTGATCTACCTCCTGGCCGGGCTGATCGTGGGCTTCTACCTCGAGGCGCGCCGGCGCGTGCCCGCGTTGCCGCGCTTCCCGCTCGGAAACGACCTGTTGATGTGGCCCTTCGTCGGCATCGCCGGTGCGGTCGGCCTGTACGTCGTGGTCAAGGTCCTGTTGATGACCGTATGAACACGCGCTCGAGCACGCTGCGCAACACGGCCTTCACTTCGGTGGCGATCTACACCGAGTATTTCCTCGGCATGTTGACCTCGATCCTGATCGCCCGCGACCTCGGGCCGGACGGCTTCGGCGCCTACAGCCTGATCATCTGGCTGGTCGCGGTCAGCATGACCGTCGTCAATGCCGGCACCGCCGGCGCGGTGATCCGTTTCGTGGCCGAGCTCCGAGGCGCCGGCACCCCGGAGCTGATCGTGCCGCTGCTCACGTTCCTGCGGCGCGTGCAGCAGTGGTTCCTGCTGGCGGTGATCGCGGGAGGCGCGGCGCTGTTCTGGTTCGCCGGCGACCATCTCGTCCCGGGCTTCAACCACCTCCTGCTGTTCCTGCTCATGGCGCTGTCCACCGCGCTGCGCGCCAACTACATGTTCAACGTCTGCATCGCCAAGGGCTTCGAGCACTTCCGCGCTACCGCGGTGATCGCCACGGTGGCGGCACCGGCCAACCTGTTGCTGGTGGCGCTGGCCTGGTGGATAAGCGCGCCGGTCGAAGGCTTCCTCGCGGTCTATGCGGTCTCGAGCGCGGTGTTCTACTTCGTGTCGAGCCGGCAGGTCCGGGGCCTGCTGCCGGAATCCGCCGCGGGACTGGCCCTGCCCGAGGCGGTGCATGCGCGCGTATTGCGCCACATGCGCATCACCGCGGCGATGGTGATCATCACCTACGTGACCGCGAGCGAGGTGGAGGTGATGTTCCTCAACCTGCTCGACACCGCGGCCGCGGCCGGCAAGTTCAAGGTCGCCTACCAGCTGGCCGATGGCGCCACCCTGCTGGTGCCAGGCGTGTTCGGGGTCCTGCTGCTGCCGATGATGGCCAATGCCCTGAGCCAGAGCCGCGAGGCAGCCGGCCGCCGCTTCGTCGGCGCGACGACCTATCTCGCGCTGCTGGCGATGCCGCTGCTGGCCTTCGGCGTGCTGTTCGCGGAGCCGGTGATGGCGCTGCTGTACGGCCAGGCCTACCTGGCCGCCGCGCCGGCCTTCGCGGTGATCCTGCTCGCGAAATCGGTTTCGGTGATTTCGCAGGGGGGCTCGAGCCTGTTGATGAGTTCCGAGCGCCAGAATGTCGTGCTGGTGATCGTGATCCTGTGCGGCGTGTTGAAGATCACCCTCGACGTGGTGCTGATCCGCCAGTTCGGCCTGCACGGGGCGATCGTCGCCTACGCGGTCGCCACCATCGCCAGCGCAGCGGCGATGATCGTGTTCGGCGCGCGCACCGGCGGAACGGGGCTGCCCTGGGGACGCCTGCTGCGCATCGGCGGCGCGGGCGCGATCGCGGCCCTGTGCGCACTGCCCCTGCACTGGATCGGGCATCCCCTGCCGGCCGTCGTCGCGGGATTCCTCGTGGTATCGCTGGCCTACGCCTTCGCGACCCTGCTCCTGGGTTGCTGGAGCGAGGCCGACATCGCGCAAATCCGCGGCCTGCACGCGCGCCTGGGCTCGAGCCGGCCGCGTGCGATCGACAAGCTGCTGCAATGGGCGGGCCGCCGCGCGGCCCGGGAGGCGACATGAGCGACTGGTACGAATCCCTGTTCCGCGGCGTGCTGTTTCCCGTGTACGAGAGCGGGCTGCGCCGCCGCCACACCCTGCGCTACCTGCGCGAGTACGAACGCGACCAGTGGCTGCCGCCGGAGCGCATCGCCGCGATCCAGTGGGAGAAGCTGCAGAAACTGCTGGCGCATTGCTGGAACGAGGTTCCCTACTACCGGCGTCGCTGGTCGGAGGCCGGCATGGCGCCCGGCGACATCCGCACGCTGGAGGACTTCGCGCGCCTGCCGGTGCTGACCAAGCAGGACATCCGCGAGAACTACGAGGACATCCATGCGCGTTCGTTGCGCGGCGCGATGCTCTACAAGAGCACCAGCGGCTCGACCGGCGAGCCGCTGCGCCTGGGCTACACGCGCGAGAGCTTCGAGCGCCGCATCGCGGTGATGTGGCGCGGCTACGGCTGGGCCGGTTCGCGCATGGGCCGGCGCACGCTGTACCTGTGGGGCGCGCCGGTCGACGGGCCCGACGACCTGCACCGGATCAAGGACCGCATCTACCATCGTGTGTTCGGCCGCAAGGTGCTCAACAGCTACCTGATGTCGGGCGCCAATATGGCGGGCTATGCCGACGAGATCGACCGCTACCGACCGCAAGTGATCGTGGGCTACGTCAATCCGATCGTGCGGCTGGCGCGATGGCTGCTCGACAACGGCCGCAAGGTCCATCGGCCGCAGGCGATCCTGGGCGCGGCGGAATCGCTGCACGATTTCCAGCGCAAGATCATCGAGGAGGCCTTCGGCTGCAAGGCCTACAACACCTACGGCTGCCGCGAGTTCATGCTGGTCGCCTCGCAGTGCGAACAGCAGGACGGATTGCACGTCAACGCCGACCATCTGGTGGTGGAAGTTGCGAACCGCACGCCGGCGCTCGATGGCAGCGAGATCGGCGAGCTGGTGGTGACCGACCTGCACAACTACGGCATGCCCTTCGTGCGCTATGTCAACGGCGACACCGCGGTGCCGGGTCCCGGCACGCCGTGCGCGTGCGGGCGCGGGTTGCCGCGCCTGGCGCGCGTGGTCGGTCGCACCCTGGACGCGATCCGCGCGCCCGATGGCCGGGTCGTGCCGGGCGAGTTCTTCCCCTTCGTGTTCAACGACATTCCCGGCGTCCTGCGTTTCCGCGTGCACCAGCGCCAGCTCGATCGCCTCGACATCAGCCTGGTGACCGATGCGGCCTACGACGCGGCGTCCGAACGCCGCTGCCGCGAGCAGATCGGGCGCGTGGTGGGCGAAGGCATGACCATCGCGATCGAGCTGGTCGACGACCTGCCGCTCGGGCCCTCGGGCAAGGTCCGGGTCACGGTGTCGGAAATCGAATGAGCTTGACGCCCCTGCGCCTGAGCCACGTGGTCGAGAACCTCGACCGCGGCGGCCTCGAGCGCGTGGTCATCGACCTCGCGCGCGCGCAGCGCGAACTGGGCCACGACTGCCAGGTGGTATGCCTGTTCGAGGCCGGCGCGCTCGCCGGCGAACTGCGGTCGGCCGGCGTGCCGGTCCACGCCTGCGCCAAGCGCGGCGGCCTGGACCTCGGCGCCATCGCGCGCCTGCGCGGCCACCTGCGCCGGCACCGCACCGAAGTGCTGCACACCCACAATGCCGTCGCCCACTACCACGCGGTCGCGGCGGCGCTGGGCCTGGGCATCCGCCGCACCGTCAACACCCGCCACGGCATGGGCGTGCAGCAGGCCGGCGGGCGGCGCGAGTGGCTGTTCCGGCGCACGCTGGTCCGCACCGACGTGGTGGCCACGGTGTGCGAGGCGGCGCGCCGCGACGTGCTGGCGCAGGGACTGATCCCCGCCGCCAAGGTGATCGCCATTCCCAACGGCATCCGCCTGGATGCCTTCGAGCCCGCCAATGCCGGGGCGCGCGCAGCGCTGGTGCACGAACTGGGCCTGCCCGAAGGCACCCGCCTCATCGGCGCCGTGGGCCGCCTCAACTGGGCCAAGGACCCGGTGTCGCTGGTGCGGGCCTATCGCATCGTGCGCGAACGCCACCCGGCGACCGCAGTCGTCTGGATCGGCGATGGCGCCGTGCGTGCGGAGGTGGAAGCCGCCGCGGCGACCGAGGGTGTCGCCGGACGGGTGATCCTCCTGGGCGACCGCAGCGACGTGCCGCGCCTGCTCACCGGCCTGGACCTGTACGCCATGTCCTCGCTGACCGAGGGCTACTCGATCGCCCTGCTCGAAGCTTGCGCCGCCGGCTTGCCCATCGTCGCCACCGACGTCGGCGGCAACGGCGAGATCGTGCGCGACGGGGTCAATGGCCTGCTGGTGCCGCCGCGCGATCCGCAACGCCTCGCAGTAGCGCTCAACGCGCTCCTGGACGACCCCGGGCGCTGCCTGCAGATGGGCCAGGCCGGTCGTGAGTGGTCCCTGCGCGCGGCCTCGATGGTGGCGATGGCGGAGCGCTATGCCGCGGCATACCGGGGTGCAGGCGGCGCGAAGTAAGGGCGATCGCGCGGACGGCCATGGCTGCCCGTGGCAGCGCTACGCCGGCGTACGGTTCGAGGCACGCGCCACGAAGTTCACCGTAGTCGCAACCAGGTCCTCGGCGGCATATGACGCGAACTCCGGCGCGACGCGCATCGTCGCCAGCGCCTCGCGTGATCCCGGGCGCACCGCGCGCTCCTCATGCACGATCTCGAGGCCCGCGTCGCGCGCCGCCGCGATGAAATCCGGGGCGCGCAGCCGGTTCTGGTAGTTGAGCGCGTTGTTCCACAACCGCCACTGGCGGGCGTCGAACTGCAGGTAGTGGACGAAGGAGATCGTGCGGTCGAAGTGCGCGTAGTGGTCGTTGCAGGCCACCGCGTGCAGGCTCACGCCGCGCGCGCCGATCAGGCGGCGCGATTCGCGCAGCAGGCCCGGCAGCAGCGCCGGCTCGACATGCTCGAGCACGCTGTTGGAGAACACCACGTCGATCGAGCCGTCGGGCAGGGTGGTGCGCGTGGCGTCGGCCGGCGCGTGGTAGACGATGCCGGCGGTGCCGAGCAGGTCCGCGTCCGTGCGCGTGTCGACCAGGCGGCGATGCAGCGCACGCACGTCCGTCGGGTCGCGGGCGGCGGCGGCGGCGACGGCGTCGAGGTGGCTCTCGAGCTGCAGCAGCAGGCGCCGCGTCATCTCGCCGCTGAGGTGGCGCGAGATATCGTAGGTGTGGCAGGTGCGCGCACCGGCCAGTGCGAACAGCAGCGGGCTGGTGGGATACCAGCCGGTCCCGATCTCGAGCAGTTCGCGGCCGGCGACCGAGGGAATTCCGGCGGCGCGCAGCAAGGCCATCAGGCCGAGCCAGTCGCGGACCTTGGCATCGAAGTTCGCGGCCGGGTCGCGCAGTTCGCCGAACGCGCGCTGCAGGCCATCGTTGATCCGGGTGCCCCCGGGTACCGCCGACAGCACCTTCTGGATCACGCCCTTCAGGCGCCAATGCCGCAGCCAGCCGCGCGGTCCGCGTCGCTTGCCGCTTGCCCGTCCATCGCCTGCACTGCGCATGTCCATGCGGTCCCCCCCCAGCCGGGATGTGCGGCAAAGGTTCCATGGCTGGCGCCCGCGGTCAATCGCCTTGCGGGAATCGGCATGGGCGATGCAATATCCGGCCACCATGAGTGACGTCGCCGACCACGTTCCGGGAAAGCGCGAGCGCCTGGCCGCGGCGGTCGCGCGCAGCGGCCTGCTGCCGTTCCTGGCCGGGTGCCGGCGCCTTTTGCGCGCGGACCTTCGCATCCTCGCCTACCACCGGGTGGTCGAGCGCATCGACGCCGCGCGCTTCCGTTTCGATCCCGAGCTGCTGAGCGCGGACGCGGCGGGCTTCCGCGCGCAGATGCTGCACGTGAAGCGACACTACACGCCGATGCGGCTGGGCGAGGCGATGGCGCTGCTCGACGCCGGGAATCCGTTGCCGCCCGGTGCGTTGGTGGTGACCTTCGACGACGGCTACGACGACAATTACCGGGTGGCGTTCCCGATCCTGCGCGAGTTGGGCCTGCCGGCCACCTTCTTCGTCTCCACCGGTTACATCGACAGCGGCCTGCCGTATCACTACGACTGGTTCGTGCACGTGCTCAGCGCGGCCACGGTGGCGACGATCGAGATTCCCGAGCTTGGGCACGTGGCGCCTTTGCCGGCCGGGCTGCGCGCGCGCCAGCGCGTGGCGCAGGAACTCATCTCCAGGCTGAAGTCGCTCGACGACGACGCGCAGATCCGGGTGATCGACCGCCTGGCCCAGGCCTGCGGTATGCCGCGCCTGGGGCCGGTCGCCGACTGCCGCCCGATGACCTGGGACCAGCTGCGCGAAATGCACGAAGGCGGCATGGAGATCGGCTCGCACGGGGTCGGCCACCGCATGCTGGCCAAGCTCGACGACGCCGGACTCGAGGCCGAGATCGTGGGCTCGCGCGACGCGATCGGGCGCGCGCTCGGCACGCCGGCGCGGGTCATCTCCTATCCCGTGGGTGGCAGCGATGCGTGGGATGAGCGCGTGGTGGCGGCTGCGCGCGCCGCGGGCTACGTCGCCGGTTGCAGTTACCTGGCCGGCAGCAACGATCCGCGCCGCCTCGACCGCTTCGGCCTGCGTCGGCTGCCGGTGGAACGGACCACCAGCCTCGACGTCTTGAGCGCCATGGCTGCCGTCCCCGAATGGTTCGGTTATGCCTCGCGCGCGCCGCGCGCAAGTGCCGGGCCCGGGCAGGCCGCGGCCGGACGCTCGCCTGCCGCGGCAGCCGTGCGCTAATCTAGGCGTGCCGAAGCCCTCCCATGAGGTGGCCCGCGGGCAACCGCCGGCCCAGCGTGCGTACATGAGCACTACCAGCGCCGCCTGAAGCACCCATCAGCTGGGCCACCCCCAAGGGCGCTCGGCGCCCTTTTTTGTTTCCGCGTCCCCGCCCGCCGGGCACGGACGATGCAGCAGGATCGACCATGATCAACATCACCCTTCCCGACGGCAGCCAACGCGCCTTCGACGCCGCCGTGTCCGTCGCCGACATCGCCGCCAGCATCGGCCCCGGCCTGGCCAAGGCCGCCCTCGCCGGCAAGGTCGACGGCAAGCTGGTCGACCTCTCCCACGTGGTCGCGCGCGACGCCGCGCTCGAGATCGTCACCGTCAAGCACGCCGATGCGCTCGAGATCGTGCGCCATTCCACCGCGCACCTGCTGGCGCAGGCCACCCAGCGCCTGTTCCCCGACACCCAGGTCACGATCGGCCCGGTGGTGGAGAACGGCTTCTACTACGACTTCGCGCGCGAGGCGCCGTTCACGCCCGAGGACCTCGCGCGGATAGAGGACGAGATGCGCCGCATCGTCGCCGAGGCGCTGCCGGTAGCGCGCAGCGTGATGGCCAAGGACGCCGCGATCGCCTTCTTCCAGGGCAAGGGCGAACAGTTCAAGGCCGCGATCATCGACGACATCATCCCGCCGGGCGAGGAGATCTCGCTCTACGGCCAGGGCGAGTGGATCGACCTGTGCCGCGGCCCGCACGTGCCCAACACGGCCAAGCTCGGCGCCTTCAAGCTGATGCGCGTGTCGGGCGCCTACTGGCGCGGCGACCAGAAGAACGCGCAGCTGCAGCGCATCTACGGCACCGCGTGGCTCGGCGACAAGGAGCTCAAGGCCTACCTGGTGCAGCTCGAGGAGGCCGAGAAGCGCGACCACCGCAAGATCGGCAAGGCGCTGGATCTCTTCCACATGCAGGAGGAGGCGCCGGGCCTGGTGTTCTGGCATGCGAAGGGCTGGGCGATCTGGCAGGTGGTGGAGCAGTACATGCGCCGCGTGTATCGCGCCACCGGCTACCACGAGGTGCGTTGCCCGCAGGTGCTCGACGTCGCGCTATGGGAGCGCACCGGGCACTGGGAGAATTACCGCGACCACATGTTCAAGACTTCGTCGGAGAACCGCGACTACGCGATCAAGCCGATGAACTGCCCCGGCCACGTGCAGATCTACAACCACGGCCTGCACAGCTACCGCGAACTGCCCCTGCGCTACGGCGAGTTCGGCGCCTGCCACCGCATGGAGCCCTCGGGCGCGCTGCATGGGCTGCTGCGCGTGCGTGGCTTCACCCAGGACGACGGCCACGTGTTCTGCACCGAGGCCCAGATCGAGTCGGAGGTCGTGGCCTTCCATCGGCAGGCCATGGCGGTCTATGCCGACTTCGGATTCACCGAGATCGCGCTCAAGATCGCCCTGCGGCCGGACAAGCGCATTGGCGACGACGAGCTGTGGTCGCGGGCCGAGGACACCCTGCGGGCCGGTCTCAGGGCTTGTGAGACGACTTGGGAGGAATTGCCGGGCGAGGGCGCCTTCTACGGCCCCAAGATCGAATACCACCTCAAGGACTCGATCGGCCGGGCCTGGCAGGTCGGCACCATGCAGGTCGATTTCTTCATGCCCGGGCGCCTGGGTGCCGAGTACGTGGCCGAGGATTCGAGCCGTAAAACCCCGGTAATGCTGCACCGGGCCATCGTCGGCTCGCTAGAGCGCTTCATCGGCATGCTGATCGAGCACCACGCCGGAAACCTGCCGAGCTGGCTGGCCCCGGTGCAGGCCGTGACCCTGAACATCACCGATGCCCAGGCCGACTGGGCGAGTGAACTTAGGAAAAACCTTGCAAATCAAGGCTTCCGGGTCGAGTCGGATTTGCGCAACGAGAAGATCGGATATAAGATTCGCGAGCACACCCTGCAGAAGGTGCCGTATCTGCTCGTGGTCGGAGACCGCGAGAAGGAGCACGGCACCGTCGCGGTGCGCGCGCGTTCCGGGGAGGATCTGGGCTCGATGACACCGGCCCAGTTCGCGGAGCGCCTGCAATCGGAATCGGTGAAAGGCTGAGGCGTAACGCCTCGGCCCTTCGTGCATCGGGCCTCAGAGGACACACGAATCGCTACGGAAAACAAAGGCAATCGGCGCAATCTGGACATCCGGGTACCGCGTGTGCGCGTGATCGGCGCGGATGGCGAGCAGGTAGGCGTGCTCACCCGCGACGAGGCGCTGGGTATGGCGCAGGAAATCGGGCTCGACCTGGTCGAGATCGTGCCCAACTCCGACCCGCCGGTGTGCCGGATCATGGACTACGGCAAGTTCAAGTTCGACGCGCAGAAGAAGGCCAACGCCGCGCGCAAGAAGCAGAAGCAGCAGGAGATCAAGGAGCTCAAGTTCCGTCCCACGACGGACGAAGGCGACTACGTGATCAAGCTGCGCAACCTGCGCCGCTTCATTGCCGAGGGCGACAAGGTCAAGATCAACATCCGCTTCCGCGGCCGCGAGATGGCCCATACCGAGCTCGGCATGGCCATGGCGAGGCGCCTGGAGGCGGACCTGAAGGACGAAGTGACCATCGAGCAGTTCCCCCGGATGGAGGGGCGCTTGATGATCATGATGGTGGCGCCGAAGCGAAAGTAATCGGGCAGCACTCGTGCTGTCCTTGCCAATCCCCGAATCGGGGGGAGGCGATGGAGCAGGCGGGCCTTGCGGCCCGCCACACAAGCCGAACCGAGCAGGATGGAAAGTGCGGGTCGCCCCGCCGCTCGGCTCAGTCACGAAAATCGAAGAACGGAGTTTTTGCAGTCATGCCAAAGATCAAGACCAACCGGGCCGCTGCCAAGCGGTTCCGCAAGACGGCGTCCGGCAAGTTCAAGTGCGGACACGCCTTCAAGAGCCATATCCTGACCAAGAAGTCGACCAAGCGTAAGCGCGGACTTCGGGCTCCCAATTTCGTTCGTGCCGAGGACGCCGGTCGCGTCGCTCGCATGCTGCCGTACGCGTAAGGGAGGACAGACCCATGGCACGAGTCAAGCGTGGCGTCACCGCCCACCGTCGGCACAAGAAGATCATCGCCAAGGCGAAGGGTTACTACAACGCGCGGCGCAAGGTCTTCCGCGTCGTCAAGCAGGCGGTCACCAAGGCCCAGCAGTACGCCTACATCGGTCGCAAGCAGAAGAAGCGCCAGTTCCGCGCGCTCTGGATCGTGCGCATCAATGCGGGCGCGCGCCAGTTCGGCCTGTCCTACAGCCGCCTGATCGCGGGGCTGAAGAAGGCCGGGATCACGATGGATCGCAAGATCCTCGCCGATCTCGCGGTGCACGATCTGCCGGCCTTCGGCCAGATCGCGGAGAAGGCCAAGGCCAGCCTGGCCGCGTAAACCCCGGCGGCGCGGCTTCAACCGCGCCGCAACCGAGGTCCGACGTGGGGAGAAGGCCCGGCCTTTTCCCCACGTTCGTTTTGGGAGCCCGAACTCAATGGATTCGCTCGACAGGGAACTCCTGCAGCCGCTGGCCTCGATCGAGGCGGCCGCGACGCTCGATGCGCTCGACGCATTGCGGGTCGGCCTGCTGGGCAAGAGCGGTGCCATCACCGAGCAGTTGAAGCAGCTCGGCAAGCTGCCGCCCGATGAGCGCAAGGCGCGCGGCGAGCGCATCAACCAGGCCAAGGAGCGGGTGGCCGCGGCCATCGCGGCGCGCCGCGCGCAACTGGAGCTGGTGGCGCTGGACGCGCGCCTGGCTTCGGAACGCGTCGACGTCACCATGCCCGGCCGCCATGAAGCGCTCGGCACCCTGCACCCGGTCACGCGCACGCTCGAACGCATCGGCGCGATCTTCCAGCGCCTGGGCTACCAGCTCGCCAGTGGGCCGGAGATCGAGGACGACTACCACAACTTCGAGGCGCTCAATTTCCCGCCGCACCACCCGGCGCGGGCGATGCACGACACTTTCTATTTCGCCGACGGGCGCCTGCTGCGCACGCATACCTCGCCGGTGCAGATCCGCGCCATGAAGGGGCGCCAGCCGCCGCTGCGCGTGATCGCGCCGGGCAAGGTCTACCGCAGCGATTCCGACCAGACCCATTCGCCGATGTTCCACCAGGTCGAGGGCCTGCTGGTCGACGAGTCGGCCAACTTCGGCGACCTCAAGGGCACGCTGGCGCAATTCGTCGGCGCCTTCTTCGAGCGCGACTTCGAGATGCGCTTCCGGCCCTCGTACTTCCCCTTCACCGAGCCGTCGGCCGAGGTCGACATCCGCTGGGAGCGCCCGGATGGCACCAGCGCATGGCTCGAGGTGCTGGGCTGCGGCATGGTCCACCCGCGCGTGCTGCGCGAATGCGGCATCGATCCCGAGCGCTACACCGGCTTCGCCTTTGGCCTGGGCGTCGAGCGCTTCGCCATGCTGCGCTACGGCGTGCAGGACCTGCGCGCCTTCTTCGACAACGACCTGCGCTTCCTGCGCCAGTTCGCCTGACCGCACGTCGAGCCCGCCCGCGATGAAGTTCTCCGAGAACTGGCTGCGCACGCTGATCGATCCGCCCGCGGATCGCGACGAACTCGTGCGCCGGCTGACCATGGCCGGTCTCGAGGTCGAGGCGGTCGAGGCGCTGGGTGCAGGGCTCGACGGCGTGCTGGTCGGGGAGATCGAGAGCGCCGAGCCGCATCCCAACGCCGACAAGCTTCGCGTGTGCCGCGTGCGCGCGGGCGGCGAGGCGCTCACCATCGTGTGCGGCGCACCGAATGCGCGCGCGGGGCTCAAGGCGCCGCTGGCGGTGGTCGGCGCGAGGTTGCCGGGCGGGATCGAGATCCGCCGCGCCGCTCTGCGCGGCGTGGAGTCGCAGGGCATGTTGTGCTCGGGCCGCGAGCTCGGACTCGACAGCGACGCCGATGGCTTGTACGAGCTGCCGGCCGACGCGCCGGTGGGCGTCACGCTCGCGCGCTACCTCGCGCTGCCCGACGCCAGCATCGAGCTCAAGCTCACGCCCAATCGTCCCGATTGCCTGGGCCTGCGCGGGCTGGCCTCGGAAGTGGCGGCGCTGTTCGCGCTGCCGCCGGTGGCCGCCGCGGTGCCTGCGGTCGCGGCGCGCGACGACGCAACGCGCACGGTGCGCCTCGATGCGCCCGCCGATTGCCCGCGCTACGTCGGCCGCGTGGTCCGTGGCGTGAACCCGCGCGCGACGACGCCGTTGTGGATGGCCGAACGCCTGCGCCGCGCCGGCCTGCGCCCGATCAGCGCGCTGGTGGATTGCACCAACTACGCGATGCTCGAACTGGGCCAGCCCATGCACGCGTTCGACCATGCCAGGCTGCACGGCACCGTGGCGGTGCGGCGCGCGCGCGACGGCGAATCGCTCAAGCTGCTGGACGGGCGCGAGGTCGCGCTCGATCCCGGATTCCTGGTCATCGCCGACGACGAGGGCGCGCAGGCCCTGGCCGGCATCATGGGCGGCCACGATTCACGCGTCACCGACGACACCCGCGACCTGTTCCTCGAGGCCGCGCACTTCGCGCCCGAGGCGATCATCGGCCGCGCCCGGCGGCTGGGCATGCATACCGATGCCTCGCATCGCTTCGAGCGCGGCGTCGACCCGCAACTGCCGCGCGCGGCGATCGAGCGCCTCACCGCGCTGGTGGTCGAGATCGCCGGCGGCACGCCGGGCCCGGTGGTTGAAGCGGTTGCGGCCGCGCACCTGCCGCAGCGCGAACCGGTGCGCCTGCGCCGCGCGCGCCTGGCGCGCGTACTTGGCATCGAGGTGCCCGATGCACGCGTGGTCTCGATCCTGCGCGGCCTCGACTTCACGGTCGAGGCCAGCGCCGAAGGCTGGATCGCCACGCCACCAGCGCGTCGCTTCGACATTGCGATCGAGGAAGACCTGATCGAGGAAGTGATCCGCGTGCACGGTTACGAGACCGTGCCGGTGCGCGCGCCCAGCGGCACCCTGGTGGTGGCGACCGAACCCGAAGGGCGCGTGCCCGAGTCGGCGCTGCGCGACGTGCTGCGCGCGCGCGGCTATTCCGAAGCGGTGTGCTTCGCCTTCGTTGGCGTCGAGGCGCTGCGTACCTGGCAACTCGAGGCCGGCGCGATCGCGCTGGCCAACCCCTTGTCGAACGAACTCGCGGTGATGCGCACCTCGCTCCTGCCCGGGCTGGTCGATGCGCTGCGCCGCAACCTCGCGCGCCAGGCCACGCGCGTGCGCCTGTTCGAAATCGGCCACTCCTTCCACGCCGGCGCCGCGGGACCACGCGAATCGCAATTGATCTCCGGCGTGGCGATCGGCAGCGCCGTGGCCGAGCAGTGGGGCGAGCCGCGGCGCCCGCTCGACTTCCACGACCTCAAGGGCGACGTCGAGTCGCTGCTCGCGACCACCGGCGACGCCACCGCCTTCGAATTCCGGCCGGCCGCGCGGCCCTGGTTGCATCCCGGTCGCTCGGCCGAGATCGTGCGCGCCGGCCAGCCCCTCGGTCTGGCCGGGGCCTTGCACCCGGCCCTGGCCCGGACCCTCGACCTGCCGCAGGACACCTGGGTCTTCGAATTGGCCGTGGAGCCCCTGGCTGCCCGCCCGGTCCCCGTGGCCGTCGAGCTTTCCCGGCTACCGTCCGTCCGCCGGGACCTCGCGATCGTCGTCGACCGGGAGGTCCCCTGGGGGGCCCTGGAAGCGGCCATCCGGGCTGCTGCGGGCCCACTGCTGCGCGGCCTGGTGCTGTTCGACGAGTACCGCGGCAAAGGTTTGCCCGATTCCGCAAGGAGTGTCGCTATAGGCTTGATTTTGCAGGACGATTACCGCACCCTAACGGACGAGGATGCGAGTGGAATCGTGGCCTTGGTGGTCGCTGCGATCGCCGAAAGATTCGGGGGCCAGTTACGGGGTTGAGGATGGCATTGACCAAGGCGGAAATGGCCGAGCGTCTCTTCGAGAACGTCGGCCTTAACAAACGCGAGGCGAAGGAGTTCGTCGACGCCTTCTTCGAGGTCGTGCGCGAGGCGCTCGAGCGCGGGGAGCAGGTGAAGCTGTCGGGCTTCGGAAACTTCGACCTGCGGCGCAAGAACCAGCGTCCGGGGCGTAACCCCAAGACCGGCGAGGAGATTCCGATCTCCGCGCGGCGGGTGGTGACGTTCAGGCCGGGGCAGAAACTCAAGATCCGGGTCGAGGCGTATTCAGGGCCTCGGATCGGATAAGTCGCAGTCGGGCGGGTGTTTGAAGGAAACAGGGACCGCACATGCTTGACCCGGGCAGCAACAACGAGTTGCCGGTCATTCCGGCCAAGCGCTACTTCACCATCGGTGAGGTCAGCGAGCTGTGCGCGGTCAAGCCGCACGTGCTGCGCTATTGGGAACAGGAGTTCCCCAACCTCAAGCCGGTCAAGCGCCGCGGCAACCGCCGCTACTACCAGCGCCACGACGTGCTGATGATCCGGCAGATCCGCGCGCTGCTCTACGAACAGGGTTTCACCATCGGCGGCGCGCGCCAGCGCCTCGAGGGCGAGGTCGGGCGGATGGAAACCAGCATGTCCGGCCAGATCGTCAAGCAGGTCCGCCTCGAACTCGAGGAAGTCCTGTACATCCTGCGCCACTGACCGGCGCCCAGGCGCCCATTCGGGTACAATTCCGCGGCTTTCGCGAGCGTCGGGGCGTAGCGCAGTCTGGTAGCGCACCAGCATGGGGTGCTGGGGGTCGTGAGTTCGAATCTCACCGTCCCGACCAAATCGCAGAGCGATAGATCCAACCCAGCATTGTCAGTGGGCAACGCCGAAGTGCTCGCAGCCCCTGCGAGCGCAGCGAGCATCGAAGCCTCGCCGCCCCGATCGCCGCCACCGCCATACCCCTCCGCGCCCCAGCCCCCAACGCTCGCCCCCAACGCTCGCCCCCAACGCTCGCCCCCAACGCTCGCCCCCAACGCGCGCCCCAAACGCTCGCCTTCGGGACGCATCCGGCCTCGAGCGTCCTCGCGCGCCTCGTAGCCCCGCCTCGCCACCGCGCAACGACTTCCAGGCCACAGCCCCAAGTCCCTGCCGCAACTGAGAAATTCCAGACCTCGCCGAAACCTCTCCCAAACCTCGCCCCGCCCTCGGGACGTTCGCCGCGCACCCGCCTATCCCTCATCGCCAGGTCCGCAACACCAGGAGCAGCGGCGGTGAAACTACGGCGATGGATCGTGGGTGCAGGCGAGGTGGCGAGCTTCCGTGACGAGGCCGACTACCGCGAATACGCGCAGGGCGATGCGGTGGTGCTGTTGTCCGAGGGACGGCCGGCGCTGGCCTGGAACTGCTGGGTGCCGGGTTCGATCTGGATGCCGGTGCGCGGCCAGGCGCGGCTGTTCGGCCGCGACCTGCGCGTGACGCTCGCAACCGACCAGTTGCTGGTGGTCGAGCAGGGCAACCGGTTGACGGTGCAGGCCGGCGCCGGCCAGGACGCCAGCCTGGTGGGCGTGCTGCTGCCGCCTGAGCGCGTGCGCGCGATCGCGGGCCGCGAGTTCGACCCGGCGCTCGAGGCGCCGCTGCTGTTCCCGGCCTTGCTGCGCGCCGACTCCGCGCTGGCGGCCAAGCTCCTGGCCGTGGCGCAGGCGGCGTTGCGCGGCGACGCCCCCGAGGCGGCGCTGCGCACGGTCGACGACCTCATCGACATGCTGCTACGCGCGCAGGCTGGCCACGACGCCGCGATCGAACGCTGTCCCGGGCGTTCGCCGCGCCACCGGCGCCAGCTTTACCTGCGCCTGTTGCGGGTCCACAACCACATCGACACCGGGGCCAGCCGTGGCGCCGAGGGGACGCTTGCCCGCCTGGCCGATATTGCCAAGCTCGCGCCCACGCACTTCCTGCGGGTTTACCGCGACGTGTTCGGGCATACGCCGCACCGGCACGTGATGGCGGCGCGCATGGAGGGCGCGCACGCGATGCTGCTTTCCACCAGCCTGGGCGTGACCCAGGTCTGTCGCGCGCTGGGCTTCGAGAACCGCTGCGCATTCGCACGCTCGTTCAAGCAGCACTACGGCGTCGCGCCGACCCGGCTGCGCGAGGGCCTGCGCGCGCGGAACGCGTCGGGCGATGGAGGAGTGGATTCAGTTGCGACTGGTGCCAGTCGCGGCTGAAGCCGCTCCCGCAGGGCAGGCGCGGGACCCGCGGAAGCGCGATCGCGGAGCTTCCGGCCGATGGTCGCGGCAGGAGTCGTTCACACGGTCGCGCTGCACCTGAAGCCAGGGGGCAGGACGCGCGCTAGGATGGCGCGGGTCGCCATCGGGTTGCGGTGCATGAGCCAGGAAAGACGCGCGCTGTATCCCGGGATCGAGCCCTACGACAGCGGCTACCTCCAGGTCTCGGCCTTGCATCGGATGTACTACGAGCAGTCGGGCAATCCCCACGGGCCGGTGGCGGTGTTTTTGCACGGTGGCCCGGGCGGCGGCTCGAGCCCGAAGATGCGACGCCTGTTCGATCCGGCGCACTGGCGCATCGTGCTCTACGACCAGCGCGGCTGCGGGCGTTCGACGCCCAGCGCCGAACTCGAGGGCAACACCACCTGGGACCTGGTCGCCGACCTCGAGCGCCTGCGCGTGCACCTGGGCGTTTCCCGCTGGATGGTGTTCGGCGGTTCCTGGGGTTCGACCCTGGCACTGGCCTACGCGCAGACCCATCCGGCCGCGGTCAGTGCGCTCGTGCTGCGCGGGATCTTCCTCCTGCGGCGCTGGGAGCTCGAGTGGTTCTACCAGCGCGGCACCAGCGAGATGTTCCCCGACCTGTGGGAGGACTACCTGGCGCCGATCCCGCAGGCCGAGCGCGGCGACCTGATCAGCGCCTACCACCGCCGCCTCACCCATCCCGACCGCAGCGTGCGCGTGATCGCCGCCCGTGCCTGGGCGATCTGGGAGGCGCGCACCAGTTTCCTGCGCGAGAATCCCGATTACGTCAGCGCCTTCGACAGCGATGAGCACGCGCTGCAGTTCGCCCGCATCGAGTGCCACTATTTCGTCCACGGTGGCTTCTTCGAACACGAGGACCTGTTGTTGCGCGGGATCGACTGCATCCGCCACATTCCGGCCGTGATCGTGCAGGGGCGCTGGGACGTGATCTGCCCGCCGCGCAGCGCCTGGGAACTCCATCGGGCGTGGCCCGAGGCGGAGCTGCGCATCGTGCCGGACGCGGGCCACTCGGCCTTCGAGCCCGGCATCGCGCACGAACTGCTCGAGGCGACCGACCGCTTCCGCTACGCACGCTGAGGCCCGCGTCCGCGTTTTGCGCCGTGGCGAGGTGTTGATGGGCCATGGCGACAGACACGCCGCAACGCCGCGCCGCCGCCCGACATCCCGATAGGATCGGCGACCGCGAATGCGCTGCCGGACTTCCGGCACTGTTCCCTGCCGCAGGCACGCCGCAGACTGGATCGGACCCGGCGTCAGCGCCGGTTGCACCAAACTACGAAACATGCTGTAGTCAATTCCGATAGCGGAGAAAGCGCGGAGCGCAGGCACCGTGAACGCCAACGTCCAGTTCATTCGCCGCACGCCGGATCTCCGCTACGCGCGTGTCCACGGATGGATCGTGGATGTGCCGGCCAACCGGATCACGCGCGGCGGCATCGAGGTCCGCCTGACGCCCAAGTCGATGGCGGTCCTGCGCGAACTGCTCGCGCGCCCGGCCACCGTGGTCCGGCGCGACGACCTCCTGGGCATCGTCTGGCGCGACGGTTTCCCGACCGACGACGTGCTCACGCATGCGATCACCGAGTTGCGCCGCGCGCTGGAAGACGATCCACGCGCGCCGCGCATCATCGAGACCATCCCCAAGGTCGGCTACCGCCTGCTGGCGACGGTCGAACCGCTGGACGAGCCACCGACACCGCCGTCGGTGCCGGTGGTCACCACCGTCATGGTGGCGCCGGTGGCACCCGAAACCCCGCCGCGCGCGCCGTGGTTGCTGTGGGCGACGGTGGGCGCATTGGCCGTGCTGGCGGTGCTGTTGCCGCTGCGGCAGCGCGCGACGACCGCAGCGGTCGCGACTGCAGGCGCTGCACCAGCCGCGCTCGCCAGCGCGGCGCCGCCAGCCGAATCCGCACAGCCGACGGCATTGAGTTCCGATCCGACCCGCGAGCAATTCCCCAGCCTCTCGCCGGATGGCAGCACCGCGGTCTATGTCGCGGTCGACGAGGGCGGGCGCCGATCGCGGCTGATGCTGCGCAGCCTCGATGCGGCGGCCGATCCGGTCGGCCTGACCGACCCGCCGGAAAGCGTCTCCGATACCTATCCGACCTGGTCGCCGGACGGCAAGCAGATCGCCTTCCTGCGCATGACGCGCTCGGATTGCGGGATCCACGTGATGCCGGCCCTGGGCGGACAGGTGCGCCACGTCGCCGACTGCTTCCCGCGCACCATCGACTACATCGACTGGACCAGCGACGGAGCCGGACTGCTCCTGTCCCGGCGTGGCGTGCTGGCCGACGGACTGGGGCCGAACGCGGCGGGCAGCGTGCATCGACTGGATCTCGCCAGCGGCGCGATCACGCCGATCACCTATGCACCGGCCGCCGTCGGCAACGACGACCTCCAGCCGCGCTCCTCGCCGGATGGGCGCTGGATCGCGTTCCGCCGCGGGGCCTACCCGTATTCCGATATCTGGGTCATGCCCGCATCCGGCGGCGAGGCGCGCCAGGTGACGCGCCTGCGCGCGCCGATCCGCGGCTACGCATGGCATCCCGACAGCACGCAACTGTTGATCTCCTCTGCCCACGAGCGCATGCATGCGCTCTATCGCGTCGACATCGCCACCGGCACGCCGATCGCACTCGGGGTCAGTGCGGCGACCTTCCCCTCGGTCGCGCGCCACGCCGCGGTGATGGTGTGGCAGAACGAAACCGAACTGGCGCAGTTGATGCAGTTCGCGCCCGGCACCGGTGTCGCGTCCGGCAGCGGAGCCGAGGGCGAACCGCTCGCCGGCAGCCTGGTCGAGCCCTCGACGCGCTCCGAGTACCAGCCGGCGATCTCGCCCGATGGCGGCCGCATGGCCTTCATTTCCACGCGCAGCGGCGAACCGCAGGTCTGGGTGCGCGATTTCGCCAGCGGCAGCGCCTTCCCGCTGACTCGCCTGCAGAAGCGCGAACCGGTCAATCCGCAATGGTCGCCCGATGCGACCAGCCTGCTGTTCGTGGCGCGCAGCGCCGGCAGCAGCGAGCTGATGCGGATCGAGATCGCCAGCGGTCGCATGCAGCGACTCTCGCAGGTCGACGAGCGCGCGCGCTGGGGCGCCTATGCCCGTGACGGGCGCTCGATCTATTTCTCCTCGGATCGCTCCGGCGCGTGGCAGGTCTGGCGCATGGACGCCGACGGCGCCAACGCCGGGCAGTTGTCGACCGAGGGCGGTTACGACCCGCGCGACTGGCTCGGCGACGGCGCGATCTACTACACCAAGGAGACCGATCGCGGCTTGTTCCGGCTCGAGCTCGCCACCCGCGCGGAAACGCGCGTGTCCTGGATCACGGGCTACTGGAACATGGATGCCTTCGTGCTGCGCCACGACGGCATCTGGTACCTCGAGATCGAAGGCGACGACAACGCGGCATGGCTGATGCACGCGCCGCTGGACCCTGCCGTTTTGGTGGCAGGGCAGGACAGCGCCTCGCGCCGCGTGCACCGGCTCGACGGCGGCAACCTGATCGCGCAGATCAGCCTCGCCGGCGACCTCTCGCGCCTGGTGGCGGTGACCATCACCCGCGACGAAACCGATGTGATGACGATGCCGCTGCCGGGCGGCTGAGCGCGCCGACATCGCGATTCCTGTGGGAGCGGCTTTGGCCGCGATGGGCCTCGCGTGTTGCCGCACGCGTCGTGGCTTACGGCGCCGGCCCGCCCGGCTCGGCCAACACCACTGATTCCGAACCCAGCCACAGCTCCAGCGCCGCGATCACGCCGTCCGCCGCAGTCGCCGCATCCGGCGTATGGAGCCGCGCGCGCTCGGCGCGCTCCATCCAGCCGAACACGCTCTGGCGCAATTGCTCCGCGCTGCGCACGCGCTGGCCGAGGTCGTCGAGGACGCGGCGGAACTCGCCCGGCGTGGGCACGCTGCCCAGGGCCGCGAACAGCGTGCCCAGGGCGTCGAAGAGTTCCTGCGATTCGGCACCCAGGCCGAAGTCCTGCGGCTTGAAGTCGAAGCGACCCTGGCTGGCATCGGTCCAGACCCGGAACGAAAGCCGCGCCAACGAGTGGTACAGCGGCGCCTCCGCGATCAGCGCCAGCACCAGGTGCTTCGGGTTGGCACGCACTTCGCCCTGGCCCAGCGCCCACGCGCCTCCCTGCACGAAGCGGGTCAGCGCAATCTGGTCGCGGAAGTCGGCGGCGTGCAACTGGTCGAGGATGAGGAAGCAGCGCTCGGCCTCGCTGTAGGCGCAGGCCTCGACCATCACGCGTTCGAAGCGCGACAGCGCGGCGTCCGCCGCCTGCGGATTGCCGTGGTCCTCCGCGGTCAGGAACAACGCCTGCGGCGGCGGCTCGGGCAGGCTGAAGTCGTGGTAGAGGATGCGTGGATAGCCCAGCGCATTGGCCAGCGCGTGGGCGAACGCGGTCTTGCGGCGTCCCGATTCGCCTTCCACGTGCAGGCAGCGCACGTGGCCCAGTTCCGCGGCCAGCAGCGTGCGGATCGCGTACTCGTAGTCGTCGTTGGACTCGAAGCCGTGGTCGGCCATCGCGCGGCGCAGGTTCATGCGTCGATTGTGGCCGCAGGCACGCGCGCTGGCCAGAGCGCCGAGTCCGGCTCCGGCCGACGGATGGCTTTGTTATGATCGGATCGAGCTGCACCGACCCGCAAGGCCGCCTCATGCGCCGCAACGCCCCGCTTTCCGCACGCCGCGTCCGCGGCTTCACCTTCATCGAAATCGTGGTCGCGATCGCGATCATCGCCATCCTGGCGACGGTCGTGGTGCCGCGCGTGATCGGGCGCGTGGGCGACGCGCGGGTCGCGCGGGCCAAGTCCGACGTGCAGGCGCTGCGCACCGCGCTCGACACCTACAAGCTCGACAACTTCAGCTATCCCAGTACCGCGCAGGGCCTGCAGGCCCTGATCGCCCAGCCGGGCGGGCAACCCGAGGCGGCGAACTGGAAGCAGACCCTGGACGCGTTGCCCAAGGATCCCTGGGGCCGCGACTACCAGTACCTCTCGCCCGGCCAGCACGGCGAGGTGGACGTCTACTCGCTCGGCAAGGACGGCGCGCCCGGCGGCGAGGGCGAAGACGCCGACATCGGCAACTGGACCGGCTGAGGCCGGGCCGGCGCCACGCCTGTTGCGGCCTCGCGCCATGTTTCGTACGCGCGGACTGAGCCTGATCGAGTTGCTGGTGGTGGTCGCGATCATGGCGATCCTGGCGGGAGCGGCCTTGCTCGCGGTGAACGCCGCCGGTCCGCAGCGCCAGGTCGAGCGCGAGTTGCGGCGCCTCGCCGGGCGCATCGAACTGGCCTGCGAGCGCGCGCAGCTCAGCGGCCTCGAAGCGGGATTGCACCTGCATCGCGCGGGCTATGCGTTCAGTCGCGCGGGCGTCGAGGGCTGGGAGCCCGAGGTCGCGCAGGAACTGCGCGCAGGCGCGCTGGTCCAGGGCCTGGAGTTGTCGGCCGCGCGCGATGGCGTCGAGCTGGACCTGCCGGAGTCGGAGGTCGAGGCGCCACAGGTCGTGTGCCTGCCCTCGGGCGAGCTCACGGCCTTCGTCGTCACCATCGGCACGCCTTCGCGCGACGTGCGCGGCGAGCTGCGCGGCGAACCCGATGGCTCGATGGTGGTTGCCTTGGGGGCGACGCGATGAATTCGCGCGCCGCGCACGGCTTCACGCTGCTCGAGGTGCTGGTCGCACTGGCCATCGTGGCGGTGGTGATGGTGGCCTTGATGCGCACGGCCGGCATGGGCGCGATGGCGCTCGCGCGCGAGCGCGAACTGACCCTGGCCAGCTACGTCGCCGCCAACGTGCTGGCCGAAGCGCGCGTCGCGCAAGGTGCGCCGCCGGTCGGACGGCGGAGCGGACGCATGCGGATGGGACCGCGCGATTGGCGCTGGGAACTGCTGGTGCAGCCCTCGCCGGAGCCGTCGATCCTGCGCCTGGACGTGCGCGTGTACGCCGATGACTCCGACCAGAGCATCGCCACCTCGCTGGTCGGCTTCGCCGGAGCGCGTCGGTGAACCCGCGCCGTCGTCGCGGCTTCGCGTTGTTCGAGTTGCTGGTCGCGCTGGCGATCTTCTCGGTGCTTGCCACCATGGCCTATGGCGGCCTGAGCTCGGTGGCGCGCACGCGCGCCGGGCTCGAGGCCAGCGGCGCACGGCTCAAGGCCCTGCAACTGGGCGTGGCGCAGCTCGGGCGCCAGTTGCGCCAGGCCGCCGCGCGACCGGTGCGCGGCAGCTACGGCGAGTCGCTGCCGGCGATGGTGGGAACGGCGGCCACGCTCGAACTCAGTCATCGCGACTACGCCAGCCCGGCGCAGCCGCAGCGCGCGGCGTTGATGCGCAGCAGCTGGTCGCTGGACCAGGAGCGCGTGGTGCGCGACGACTGGCCGGTGCTGGATCGCGTCGGTTCCACCCGCGCGGTGCGTCGCGTGGTGCTCGAGGATTGCACGCAGTTGCGCCTGCGCTACCTCGATGGCGGCGGCGAATGGCGCGACCAGTGGCCACCGCGCAGCGGGCCCGATGCCGCGCCGGATCGTTTGCCGCGCGCGGTCGAGTTCCGCTTCGAGCTGGCCGACCTCGGCCCGATCGTGCGCATGGTCGAGCTGGCCGACGCGCCCTTGCCGCCAGCGACCGGCGGCTCCGGTGGCGAGCCTTGAACGCCCGTCGACCGGCTGTGCCCGCGCGACGCTACCGCGGACCGCACCGCCAGCGCGGGGTCGCGCTGATCACGGCGCTGCTGGTCTTTGCGCTGGGGCTGGTGCTGGTCGCGATGCTGGTCGACCAGGGCGCGGTGGCGCTGGCGCGCACGCGCAACCTCGCACGCGCCGCTCAGGCCGACGCCTATGCGCTGGGCCTGGAGGACTACGCCATCGAGATGCTGCGCCGCGACCAGGAAAACGGCGATGGCACCGACACGCGGCTCGACAACTGGAGCGTGCCGCTGCCGCCGACGCCGGTTCCCGGCGGCACCATCCAGGGTCGCCTGGTCGAAGCCAGCGGTTGCTTCAACCTCAACAACCTGGTTGCGGGCGACGCGCCGGTACCGGTCCAGGTCGCGCGCTTCGAGCGCCTGCTGCTTGCCCTGCAGCTCGATCCGGCGCTGGCCGAGGTGGCCGTCGACTGGCTCGATCCCGACCAGATGGCGGGCAGCCGCGGCGCCGAGGACCAGGCCTATGGCGCGCTCGAGGTTCCCTATCGGACCGGTAACCGCGCCTTCGTCGATGCCAGCGAGTTGCGCCTGCTGCGCGGCGTCGATCGCGCAGCGTGGCAACGCCTCGCGCCGCACGTTTGCGCCATGCCCGCGCCCAGCCTCCTCAATGTCAACACCGCCGGCGCGCCAATGCTGATGGCGCTGGACCAGGCCCTGACCGAGCCCGCGGCGCGCCAGCTGGTGCGCGAAGGCGGCGCCGGCTACGACTCGCTGGGATCCTTCCAGCAGGCCCTGGCGGCGCAGGGCGTGCCGGTTCCCGAGCTTGCCGGGCTCGACGTGCGCAGCCAGTACTTCCGCGCGCTGGGCGTGCTCGACCTCGACGGCGTGCCCTACGCCTATGCCAGCCTGATCGAGCGCCGCGACAACCGATTCCGCGTGGTGGCCCGCTGGCGCGGCCGCGATTGACCGCTATCATCGACGCGATGATCCGCCCCGACTTTCCGCGCCGATGAGCGGCCGCCTGCTGATCCATTACCGCGACGCCGACAGCGCGCCCGGATGGCTGCTCGAGGACGAGCGCGGACGCGTGCTGGCGGGACCGTCGCAGGGCGCGCTGCCGGCGCGCGATGCCGGTACCGAGATCGTGGTGCTGGCGCCGGCGGAGGCCATCGCCAGCTTCGAGGCCGCGGTCCCGGCGCGTTCGCGCGAACAGTTGTTGCGCGCCTTGCCGTATGCGCTCGAGGACGCTTTCGCCGAGGGCGTCGAGCAGCTGCAGTTCGCGGCGCAGGGCGAAGTCGCCGGGATCCAGCGCGTCGCCGCCGTGCGTGCGGCCACGTTGCGCGAATGGCTGGCCGGACTCGCGCGCCTCGGGGTCACGCCCGATCGCATCGTCGCCGACGCCGCGGCCCTGCCGTTGGCGGGGGCACCGACGCTGCGCGTCGATGGCGAGCGCGTGCTGGTCCGGCTCGACGCGGCCCGCGCCTTCGCCTGCGAGCTCGAAGCAGTAGGCACCTGGCTCGCCGCCGCGGGGCTCGCGGCGAGCGCGGACGGACGCATCGCGCTCAGCGTCATCGGCGCCGCGCCGCCGACGCTCGATCCCGCGCGCCATGCGATCGAATCCGTCCCGGACGAAGCGACCCTGCGCGTGCTTGCGCGCGGCCTGCGCGCCAGCGCGCCACCCAACCTCGCGCGCGGCGCGCATGCGCCGGCGCATCGCGGCGCGCCGCTGCGCCGCCTGTGGCGCAGCGCGGCCATGCTGGCCGCGGGCGTGATTGCAGTGGGCCTGCTGCAGATGGTGTTGGCGAACTGGTCGTTGTCGCGCCGGCTGGCCGACGCGATGGGTGCGCAGCGCGAGCTCTATCGCGAGGTCTATCCCGGCGAGCGCGAGTTGCCGGACCCGGCCTCGCGCATGCGCGCCGAGGCGCGCGCGCTGGGCCCTGCCCGCAGTGGCGGTGGCGTGCTGGCCCTGCTCGATCGGGTGGCGCCGGTGCTCGCCGCCAACACCCAGCACACGCTGGAAGCGATCGACTGGCGCAACGGCGTGCTCGAGTTGGGCGTGCGCGCGGCCGACGTGGCCACGCTCGACGCCCTGCGCGAAAGCGTGGCGACCGTGCCGGGCCTGCGCGTGGAACTGGCCTCGGCGCAGGCCGACGCCGGGGCCGCGCGCGGCCAGTTGCGCGTGCGCGAGGGCGCGCCGTGATCGCGCGCTGGCGGTCGATGGCGCCGCGCGACCGCCTGGTGCTGGGTTTGGGCGGCGGCCTGCTCGCGCTGATGCTGGCTTGGGCCTTCGTGTGGTATCCGCTGGCGCAGGGACAGTCGTCGCTGGCCGCGAAGCTGGTCACGGCCGAATCCGACCTTGCCTTCATGCGCGAAGCCGCCGCCGGCCTGCGTGCCGCGCGCGCCAGCGGCGCGACCGGCGTGTTCGACCGGGGCGGGCAGTCGCTGCTGGCGCTGACCGACCGCAGCGCGCGCGAGGCCGGCCTCGGCGCCGCGCTGCGCCGGGTCGAGCCGCTGCAGGACGTGCGCGTGAATGCCGCCTTCGAGGGCGCCAATTTCGACCAGCTGTCGGCGTGGCTCGAGGGCCTGCAGCGGCGTTACGGCGTGTCGGTGGATGAATTGCGTATCGATCGCGCCGGTGGCGTCGGCCTGGTCGACGCGCGCGTCACCCTGCTCGACGCGCCCGCGCGTTGAGCCCGGGAAACCAGGGATTGCGATGAAGCCGATCCGCTGGCTGTTTGCCGGGTTGTCAATCGTGCTGCTGCTGGCCGTGGTCCTGTTCGCCACGGCGCCGGCGGACCTGGTCTACCGCTGGTATTCCGAGCGGCTGGGACCGGTGCGGGCGGAGGGGCTGGACGGCAGCGTGTGGTTCGGAAGCGCCAGCGCCGTCAGCGTGTTCGGCACCGCGCTGGGACCGGCGCAGTGGCGCCTGGAACCGTGGTCGGCCCTGCGCGGGACGCTGCGCGGCGAGCTCGCCTTGACCGGCGCGCTCGTGCACGGCAAGGCCGCCCTGCAACACGGCGAGGGAACGCTGCGCCTCGACGGCGTGGAAGCCACGTTTCCCGCCAGCGTGCTCGGGCCGGCGCTCGACATCCCGGCCCTGATCCTCACGGGCAACATTCGCGTCGAGGCCTCCCACGCGGAGTTGCGCGACGGCGTGCTGCAGTCGGCCGAGGGCACGGCGACCTGGCGCGAGATCGCGATCGCGGGCGCGGCGCAGGCCCGCGTCGACGGCCTGGAGGCGCGCTTCGTGCCGGCCGCGGGCGGCGGCATCGATGCAAACCTGCGCGACCTCGGCGGTACCCTGGCGGTCGACGGCCGGGTCAGCGTGCGCGATGGCCGCTACCAGGCGCAGGTGCGCCTGGCGCTGCGCCAGCCCGACCCGCAGGTGCAGGAGGCGCTGCAGTACATCGGCGAGCGCATGCCCGACGGCAGCACGATGCTGCGGATCGAGGGTACGCTGCACCCGCTATGGTGAACCCGGAGCGCGCAACGATCGACGGTGCCTTCCTCGACCAGGCCCTGGCGCTGGCGCGCGAGGCCGCCGACGCCGCGGCCAAGGTGATCGCGCGCCACTACCGCGGCGGCTTTGCGGTGGAGATCAAGGCCGACTTGAGCCCGGTCACGGTCGCCGACCGCGAGGCCGAGGCCGAGATCAAGCGCGTGCTCAAGTCGCGCTATCCGGAGCATGGCTACTACGGCGAGGAACTCGGGCGCGAGAACACGAACTCGGACTTCCTGTGGCTGATCGACCCCATCGACGGGACCAAGAGCTTCGTGCGCCGCTACCCGTTCTACTCGACCCAGATCGCGCTGATGCATCGCGGCGAACTGGTGCTCGGGGTGTCGGGCGCGGCGCATTTCTGCGAGACCGCGTGGGCGCGGCGCGGCGGCGGCGCCTTCCTCAATGGCGAGCGCATGCGCACCGGCGCGGCCGCGACGGTGGAGGAGGCCTCCCTGTCCTTCGGGAACCTGAAGTCGATGGCCTGCGACGAGCGCTGGCTGCGCTTCGCCGGATTGGTGCGCCACGCCTGGCGCACGCGCGGCTATGGCGACTTCTACCACTACCACCTGCTGGCCCGCGGTGCGGTCGACGCGGTGATCGAATCCGACGTCAACATCCTCGACATCGCCGCGCTGGTGGTGATCCTGCGCGAGGCCGGCGCGGTTTTCACCGACCTCGACGGCGCCGAGGTGGGCCTGGCCACCACTTCGGTACTGGCCGCCACGCCGCGCTTGCATCCGGTGCTGCTGGCGGCCTTGCGCGACTGAGGGGATGCCGGTACAGCCGGCGCCCATCGCGCGCAGAGCGCGCTCCTGCAGAGCCGGCCTTGTAGGAGCGCGCTCTGCGCGCGATAGGCCCCCGTCGCGGCTGAAGCCGCTCCCGCAGGGCGACCGATCAAGGCGTGGCGGTGACCCTGTAGGAGCGGCTTCAGCCGCGACGGGCGCTCCGTTGTGCCCACCCTGCGCACATTCCGAAGCCGCGCAACGGCGTAGAATCGCCCCATGTCCAAGCTCCCCGTGATCCACGCGACCCGCCTGCTCGGCGAGGGTTCGCGCTTCCCGGTCGAACAGATCGACCTCGAGTTCAGCAACGGCGTCAAGCGCACCTTCGAGCGCATGCCCGGCTCCGGTCGCGGCGCGGTGGTGGTGGTGCCGATGCGCGACGAGCACACCGTGCTGCTGGTGCGCGAATACGCCGCCGGCCTGCATACCTACGAGTTGGGCCTGCCCAAGGGCCGGCTCGAGCGCGGCGAGGACCTGCTCGAAGGCGCCAACCGCGAGCTCAAGGAAGAGGTGGGTTACGGCGCGCGGCGCCTGCGCATCGTCGGCAAGTTGTCGCTGGCGCCGACCTACATGAGCCACCAGACCCACGTGATCCTGGCCCAGGACCTCTACCCGGAGCGCCTCAAGGGCGACGAGCCCGAGGAACTCGAGGTGGTGCCGTGGCGCCTGGACGAACTGCACACCCTGGTGCAGCGCGAGGATTGCACCGAGGGCCGTTCCATCGCCGCGCTGTTCATGACCCGCGAGCTGTTGCGGAGCGGATCCCTGTGACCCCGGCCGACCTCGCCGCCCTGCGCGGCGTGGTCGCCAGCATCGCGCGCCGGGCCGGGGACGCGATCCTGCGCGTCTACGAGAGCGACTTCGCGGTCACCCACAAGGACGACCGTAGCCCGCTGACCGAGGCCGACCTCGCCGCGCACCGCGTGATCGATGCCGCGTTGGGCGAGCTCGACGCCACGCTGCCCGTGCTCTCTGAGGAATCCGCCCGCATCTTGTGGTCGCAGCGCCGCGAGTGGCAGCGCTACTGGCTGGTCGACCCGCTCGACGGCACCCGCGAGTTCGTCAAGCGCAACGGCGAATTCACCGTCAACATCGCGCTGATCGAGCGCGGCGAGCCGGTGCTGGGCGTGGTCCATGCGCCGGTGCGCGGCGAGCTCGCGCACGGCGCACGCGGGCTGGGCGCGAGCATGGAACGCCCCGGCGCCGCGCCGCGCGAGCTGGTGACGCAGCCCAGGCCAGCCGGCGCGCTGCGCGTGGCGGGCAGCCGCTCGCATGGCGACCCGCGCATGGTCGGCTTCCTCGAGCGCGTCGGCGCGCACGAGATGGTCTCGCTGGGCTCCTCGCTCAAGTTCCTGCTGCTGGCCGACGGTACCGCCGACGTCTACCTGCGCTACGGACCCACCTCGGAGTGGGACACGGCAGCCGGGCAGGCCGTGCTGGAGGCCGCCGGTGGCCGCGTCACCGACCTCGCGCTGGCGCGGTTGCGCTACAACACCAAGGATTCGCTGCTCAATCCCGACTTCGTCGCGGTCGCCGATCCCACGCTGGACCTGGCCCGCCTGCTCTGAGGCTTCCCGTGTCCGCCATCGAACCGTTGCTGTCGATCATGGCCCGGTTGCGCGACCGTGAGCGTGGCTGCCCCTGGGACCTGGTGCAGGACTTCGCCACGATCGCGCCGTACACGATCGAGGAGGCCTACGAGGTCGCCGACGCGATCGATCGCCACGACCTCGCCGGGCTCAAGGACGAACTGGGCGACCTGCTGTTCCAGGTCGTGTTTCATGCGCGCATGGCCGAGGAGGCGGGCCACTTCGCCTTCGGCGACGTGGTGGCGGCGATCTGCGACAAGATGGTGCGGCGCCATCCGCACGTGTTCGGCGACGCGGTGGTCGCCGACGCCGCGGCGCAGACCGTGGCCTGGGAAGAATCCAAGCGGCGCGAGCGTGGCGAAGGCGCCGACGCCAGCGCGCTGGCCGGCGTGGCGCGTGGCCTGCCGGAATGGCAGCGCGCGCTCAAACTGCAGCAACGCGCCGCGGCCGTGGGTTTCGATTGGCCCGACGTGGACCCGGTGCTGGCCAAGCTGCACGAGGAGATCGAGGAGGTGCGCGCCGAGTTCAAGGCGCCCGCGCGCGACCCGCAGCGGCTCACCGACGAGATCGGCGACGTGCTGTTCGTGTGCGTGAACCTGGCGCGCCATGCCGGCGTGGATCCGGGCACCGCGCTGCGCCACGCCAATGCCAAGTTCGAGCGCCGCTTCCGCCGCATGGAGGCGCTGGCCGCCGCCGACGGGACCGGACTGCCGGCCGTGCCGCTGCAAGGACAGGAGCGTTACTGGGACCGGGCCAAGGCGGCGGAACGCGAGCCGCGTTGAAGCGCCGCGACGCCACGCGCACAATGGTCCAGAAGGAGGGTCACGCCATGACCACGCAGACATCCGGCTTCGCGAGCTTCCGCGAGTTCTATCCCTACTACCTGCACGAGCATTCCGACCTGAGCTGCAGGCGCCTGCATTATCTCGGCAGTACGCTGGGGCTGGCGTTCATTGCGCTCGCGATCGCCACCCGCAATGCGTGGTGGCTGCTGGCGGGGCTGGCCGCGGGCTATGCCTGCGCCTGGATCGGCCACTACGTATTCGAGAAGAACCGCCCCGCGACCTTCAAGTACCCCTTTTACAGCTTCGCCGGCGACTGGGTGATGTACGTCGACATGCTGCGCGGGAAGATCCGCTTCTAGGTCGGGCTTCAGCCGCGACCGATGCCTATCGCGCGCAGGGCGCGCTCCTGCAGGGCCGGCTTTGCAGGCGCGCGCTGTGCGCGCGATGGGCGCAGGTCGGCCGCTCAGGCCCGCACCGCGCCGAAATCGCCGAAGACCAGGAACGCCCCGCCCGCGATCAGCACGAAGCCCGCGAGGTGGTTCCAGCGGATCGGCTCTCCCAGGTAGCAGACCGGGAAGCCCACGAACACCGCCAGCGTGATCACTTCCCGGATGGTCTTGAGCTGCGCCGCGCTGTATACCGCATGCCCCATGCGGTTGGCCGGCACCTGCAGTACGTACTCGAAGAAGGCGATACCCCAGCTCACCAGGATCGCGAGCCACAGCGCGCTGCCCTTGTACTTGAGGTGCCCGTACCAGGCGAGGGTCATGAAAATGTTGGAGGCCACCAGCAACAGGAGTGGCGTCGGGTAGGGCCCCCGGGGCGGTCTCCCGGCAGGATCGCGCTCAGGGCGCGGCGTGGTCGAGAAAGCGGGCTTCGTAGAGCAGGCGCTGGATGCGTTCGTCCTGGCCGGTGGCGAATTCCACGCCGACGTGTTCGTCGCCCAGGCGCACCACGCGCGCGGTCAGGCGGATCACGGTTTCCTGGTCGAGCAGGAAGTAGATCCGCACCGCCGCCGGCATCGCGCCCGCGGGCCAGCGCTTGGGACGGCCCATGCGGGCGCCGCCCTGGGACAGGTCCCAGACCTCCGTGAGGTAGCCGTCCTCGCCCAGCGCGATCAGCGCCGCGGTGTAGATGTCCTTGCGCGGATGGCGGCGTTTTTCGTCGAAATTCATCGAGCTGGCGCGGAACCGGGTAGCCGGCACGATAACCGCCGTACCGTGCTGCAACAAGCCACGCAGGTCGCGTTTCGGCAATCGCCCAGCGGCCTGCGTTCCGATGTCGCGGGGCGGCTGAGACGACCTTCACAGGCCACTCACCTGTGATCGGTTGGAATCTTCACCAATGTGAAGGGCATCAGACCGGCGCCCGGAGAAGATCGACATGCCGACCAAGCAACGCGACGACACCGCAGGACTGATCCTGCTGGTCGAGGACAACCGCGGTATCGCCGAGATGGTGGGCGAGTTCCTCGAACGCCGTGGCTACAGCCTCGACTACGCCTCCGATGGCATTACCGGCCTGCGCCTGGCCACCACCAACAGTTACGACGTGGTGGTGCTGGACCTGATGCTGCCGGGCCTGGACGGACTCGAGTTGTGCCGCAGGTTGCGCCACGAGGGCAAGAAGTCGACGCCGGTGCTGATGCTGACCGCGCGCGACACGCTCGAGGACAAGCTGGTCGGGCTCGATGCGGGCGCCGACGACTACCTCGTGAAGCCCTTCGAGATCCGCGAACTCGAGGCGCGCGTGCGCGCGCTCATCCGTCGCGACCGGCGCCAGGTCAGCGCCGAGGTGCTCAAGGTCGGCGACCTGGTGCTCGACACGGCGACCCTGCGCTTGCAGCGCGGTGGCCGCGATCTCGCGATCTCGCCGATCGGGCTCAAGCTGCTCACGATCCTGATGCGCGAATCGCCGCGCGTGGTGAGCCGGCGCGACATCGAGCGCGAGGTCTGGGGCGACCTCCTGCCCGATTCGGACACCCTGCGCAGCCATCTCTACAACCTGCGCAAGGTGATCGACAAACCCTTCGACAAGGCCCTGCTGCACACCATCCACAGCGCCGGCTATCGCCTCGCCGACCTCGACCAGGACGTGCCGGGGGCGCGGCAGGCCAGCGGCTGAAGGGTCGCGGCTGAAGCCGCGCCCACGGGGACCGTGCGGAATGGCGCGGGTTCGTCGGGCAGGAGCGACGCGGCCAGGGCCGCTCCCACAGGGACACCGCGCTCGCGCGGTTCGGTGGGACGATGCCCCTGTCGGAGCGGCTTCAGCCGCGACCGCGACAGCACCCGATCGCCGCGCTCCTCGGTGACGGCGGCAATCGCGCCCCGCGCCCGTCGTACCCTGTAGCGGCACGCCGCTGCTCCGCGCGACCACGACCTCGAAGCCCATGACCGTCGAAGCCCGCACCGCTACGCCCCAGACCGCAGGCCGCCCGGTCACGGGCATGCGCGGCAAGTTGTGGATCGCCTTCGTGCTGCAGATCGCCGCGATCAGCGTCGCCACGCTGCTGTCGGTCTACGGCTCGTGGATCGTGCTGCGCGACGTGCTGGTGCAGCGCGCGCTGGCCGAAGAAGCCGCGCACTACTGGGACCGCTATGCGCGCGATCCGGCGGCGCAGCTGCCCGATACCTACAACATGCGCGGATACCTCGCGCCGCCCGGCACCGACGGCGATGTTCCAGCGCGCCTGGGAAGCCTGGCGCCGGGCTACCACGCCATCGATATCGCCGACAGCAACGACCTGGTCTACGTCTCCGACGGGCCCGGTGGGCGGCTTTACCTGGTGTTCAAGCAGGAGCAGGTCGACAAGCTGGCGCTGTGGTTCGGCTTCGTGCCGCTGACGGCGGTGCTGGGCGTGATCTACTTCGCGACCTGGCTTACCTACCGGATCTCGCGCCGCGCGATCTCGCCGGTGATCTGGCTCGCCAACCAGGTGCGCAACTTCGATCCCAAGCGTCCAGACCTCGACGCGCTGCGGCCGGCCAACCTGCCGTCGGACGCCGACGGCGACGTCAGGGTGCTGGCGACCTCGATCCACGGTTTCGCCAGCCGGCTCGAGCACTTCGTCGAGCGCGAACGCAACTTCACCCGCGACGCCAGCCATGAGCTGCGCACGCCGCTGACCGTGGTAAAGGTCGCGGCCGACGTGCTGGCCGAGGAGGAGGGGCTGTCGCCCTTCGCGACCCGCTCGGTCGAGCGCGTGCGGCGCGCGGTGCGCGACATGGAGGCGCTGATCGAATCCTTCCTGATCCTGGCGCGCGAGACCGACGTCGGGTTGCCGGAGGAGGACTTCGTCGTCAACCTCATCGCGGCCGAGGAACTGGAGAAGGCCCAGGCCATGGTGACCGGCAAGCCGGTTGTGCTGCAGCTGGTGGAGGAAGCGCAATTCGCCCTGCACGCGCCGACCCGCGTGCTGGCGGTGATGCTGTCGAACCTGCTGCGCAATGCCTGCCTTTACACCGAAAGCGGCTCGGTGGTCGTGACCGTGGGCGCCAACTTCGTCAGCGTGCGCGATACCGGTCCCGGCATGCCGGCCGACGAACTGGCGCGGGCGTTCGAGCCCTTCTATCGTGGCGGCCGCGGGGGCCCGCGCGGGCATGGCATCGGGCTGACCATCGTCAGGCGCTTGTCGGAACGCTTCGGCTGGCCGGTGACGCTCGACAGCGCCCCGGGCGTGGGGACCACGGCGACGATCCGCTTTCCGAGCCCGCAACCAGTTTGAAACGTGGACGCCGCGCCGGCTTTCGAAGTGCAGTGGCAGGTCCGACACCCATCGCGCGCCGATCGCGCCCTGCGTTGCGATGCGGTGCCGACCCGCCACCTCGATATACTGCAGAATCCTCGAAGTGAATCCCGCCTCATGCGCCCACCAGCCGCTGCCGCGCTCCTGTTCGCCCTCGCCATGACCACGCCCGCCCGCGCCGCCGACATCGTGCTCGCCGTCCACGGCGGCGCCGGCACCATGCCGCGCGCCGAATTGAGCGCCGAACGCGAGGCCGCCGTGCGTGCCGACCTCACGCGCGCGCTGCGCGCCGGCCATGCGGTGATCGCGCAGGGCGGCAGCAGCCTCGAGGCGGTGACCCGGGCGGTCGTGGTCCTGGAGGACTCGCCGTACTTCAACGCCGGCAAGGGCGCGGTGTTCAACCACGATGGCGTCAACGAACTGGACGCCTCGATCATGGATGGCGCCACCCGCCGCGCCGGCGCGGTCGCCGGCCTGCATCGCATCCGCAATCCGGTCCTGCTGGCGCGCGCGGTGATGGAGCAGTCGCCGCACGTGATGATGGCGGGCGAGGGCGCCGAGGCCTTCGCGAAGAGCATCGGCTTCGAATTCGTCGATCCGGCGTACTTCCGCACCGAGGAGCGCTGGCAGCAGCTGCAGAAGGCGCTGGCGGCCGAAAAGGCGCAGGCTTCGGCGGCGCTGCCGCCAACGACCTATTTCGGCACCGTGGGCGCGGTGGCGCGCGACGCCAAGGGGCAACTGGCCGCGGCAACGTCCACCGGCGGCATGACCAACAAGCGCTGGGGCCGCGTCGGCGACTCGCCGGTGATCGGCGCCGGCACCTATGCCAACGCGCAGTGCGCGGTTTCAGCGACCGGTTGGGGCGAGTTCTACATCCGTGCTGCGGTCGCGCACGACATCTGCGCGCGCATGGCGTACCGCGGCGACTCGGTGCGGGCAGCCGCCGAGGAAGTCGTGCTCAAGGTGGTGCCGGCGCTGGGCGGCGACGGCGGCGTGATCGCGCTGGACGCGAGCGGTCGCGTGGCGATGCCGTTCAACACCGAGGGCATGTATCGCGGCACGATCGACGCCGACGGCAAGGTCCGCACGGCCGTCTACCGCGATGGCGACTGAAGCAGTGGCGCCGCGCGCGCGTGACCAAGGGCAGCTGAGCGCTTGCCCGGCATCGGCTAACCTGCGCGCCACATGAACGATCCCATCGTGGCGCCGGCCGCGCCCGCGGCCGGCCCGCTGCCCGGCGCCGATTCCGACAGCGTGCGCGAGTTCGGCCTGCATCCGCGCGTCGGCGAGCTGTGGTTCTGGCAATGGCTGGTCGTCGCGGTGGTGGTCAGTCTGCCGGGCGTGATCGTCGGCATCGCCGCGGGCTGGTGGCTGGTCGCGCTGCTCGCGGTGCTGGTCGGCACGCTGGTCCTGCGCCTGTCGATCCAGTACCACCGCCGCGCGCTGCAGCGCTTCTACTGCGCGCTGCTGCCCGACGGCCTGCGCATCCGCCGCGGGGTGTGGTGGCAGGTCGAGACCTTCGTGCCGCGGGTGCGCATCCAGCATACCGACGTGACCCAGGGGCCGTTCGCGCGCCACTACGGCATGGCCACGCTCAAGGTCCATACCGCGGGCACGCAACAGGCCGAGATCCAGGTCGAGGGACTGCCGCATGCGGATGCGCTGGCGCTGCGCGACCTGCTGCTGGGACGCGATGGCCACGACGCCCTCTGAACCCGGCGCCACGCCGCCGCCGGTCGCATTCAATGGCCGCCTGCATCCGTTCTCGTGGATGTTCGTGCTGCTCACCCAGTTGCGCCAGGTGGCGCTGCCGCTGGTGTTCCTGCTGTTCTTCGGTCGCGGCGAGTGGTGGGAGCTGTTCGCGCTGGTCGGCGCCGGCGCGCTGGCGCTGTACTCGCTCATCTACAGCTTCGGCTTCCGCTACCACATCGGCGCCGGCGAGTTGGTGGTGCGCGAGGGCATCCTCAACCGCACCGAGCGCCACATCCCCTTCGCGCGCATCCAGAACATGGTGCGCAAGCGTAACCTCCTTCACCGCCTGTTCGACGTCACCGAACTGCGCCTCGAATCGGCCGGCGGCACCAAGCCCGAGGCGGTGATGAGCGTGATCCGCCTGCCCGAGGCGGACCGGCTCGAAGCCATCCTGCGCGGCCACGGCGGCTCCGGTGAGACGTCTGCGCCCGCGGTCGACGAACCGCCGCTGCTGGAACTGGGCGGCGGCGAGATCGTGCGCCTGGGCCTGGTGACCAATCGCGGCATGGTGGTGATCGGCGCGCTGTTCGCGCTCTATTACCAGATGGCGCCCAGCGAACGCGGCGCCTTTCGTGGCCTGTTCCGCGCCGTCTACGGGATGTTCGAGAGCTGGTCGCACGGCATCGCCGGTACCGCCGCGCGGGTGGCGACGCTGGCCGTCGCGCTGGTGTTCTTCGCGGCGCTGCTCAAGCTGCTGTCGGTGGCGATGGCCTTCCTCAGCTTTCATGGTTTCCAGTTGCGCCGGCATGGCGAGCGCGTGCGCACCGAGGGCGGCCTCATCACCCGCCACGCCGCCAGCGCGCGACGCGACAAGGTCCAGCGGCTGCTCTACGGCGAAACCTGGCTGGCGCGGCGCATGGGCCGGCGCTGGTTGTCGTGCGAGGTCGCGGGCGGACAGGCGGCGGTGAACGAGACCGAGGGCGGGCGGCTGCGCTGGCTGGCGCCGATCGGGACCCCAGCCGAGGTGCGCCGCATCGCGCGCGAACTCGCGCCGGGCCTCGATCCGGATGAACTGGCGTGGCGGCCGCTGCATCCCCGGACTTTCTGGCGCCGGCTGCGCATGGCGTCGCTGGTCTGGAGCCTGCCGTTCGCTGCGCTCACGCTGGCCTTCGGGCCGGCGCTGCTGCTGCCGTGGCTGGCAGTGCTGGTTTACAGCGCCTTCGAGGCGCGTGGCGAGGCGCGCTTCAGTGGCTATGCCATCGACGAGCAGGTGGTCGCCTACCGCTCGGGTTGGCTGTCGCGCCAGTGGCTGGTCGCGCGGATCGGGAAGGGCCAGTCCCTGACCTTGTCGGCTTCACCCTTCGACCGGCGCGCCGGCATGGCCAAGGTCTCGATCGATACCGCGGGCGCGTCGGCCGCCGGTTCGCAATTCCGCATACCGTACCTGGCCGAAGCCGATGCGCGCGCGTTGCTGGAACACCTGCGCGCGCGGATCGATGGGCCGTAGCCGCGACCCGGCGCGCCAGTTGGCGGGGTCGGGGCCGATGGGCGCGCCGCAGCAAGTTAGAAGCGGCGGTCGCCCGAAAGGATCCCGCCCAGGCCGCCCAGGACCGAGCCCTCGTCGCGGCTGCCGCCGCGCTGCCAGGCTGCGGCGTACATGCGCCCGGCCAGGCGCGAGAATGGCAGCGACTGCAGCCACACATGGCCGGGCCCCTTGAGTTCGGCGAAGAACACGCCTTCGCCACCGAACAGGATGCTCTTCACGCCGCCCACCGACTTGATGTCGAAGCCCACGGTCTGGGTAAACGCGACCACGCAGCCGGTGTCGACGTGGAGCACTTCGCCGGCGCCCAACTCGCGTTCGACCACGGTGCCGCCGGCGTGGATGAACACCTGTCCGTCGCCCTCGAGCTTCTGCATGATGAAGCCCTCGCCGCCGAACAGCGCGGTCATGATCTTGCGCTGGAAATGGATGTCCAGCGCCACGCCGCGCGCCGCGCACAGGAAGCTGTCCTTCTGGCAGATCAGGCGCTTGCCGAAATTGGACAGGGTCAGCGGGATGATGGTGCCGGGATAGGGCGCCGCGAACGCCGCCTTCGCCCGGGTTCCCCCGGCATTGCTGAACACCGTGGTGAAGAGCGATTCGCCGGTGACGACGCGCTTGCCGGCCGAAAGCAGCTTGTCGACGAAGCTGCCGCCCTCGCCGGCATGCGAGCCGTCGCCGAACACGGTCTCCATCTGCACGGTCGAATCCTTGAACATCATGGCGCCGGCCTCGGCCACCACGCTTTCGCCCGGATCGAGCGCGATCTCGATGAACTGCATGTCCTCGCCGTGGATGGTGTAGTCCACGACGTCGGTGCCGCGCAGCGAGGTCGGCGGCGGCGCGGCGGGCATCGGCAGCGAGTCGCTGCCGAGCTCCGCGCAGCTGCCGATCGGGATCCATTCGGCGAAGCCCGCGCGCCAGCAGTGGCCGTTGCGGTTCTGCTTCACCTTCGCGATCGCCGCGGCGATGTCCAGGGGGCCGATGCTCTGGCCGTCGTAGCTCAAGTACCACTGGTGCATGGCGTTCCTCCGGTTATGCGAAAGCCTTGTTGCAGGGGCGCGCTCTGCGCGCGATCGGCGGCAGACGCGAAGCGATCGACCCATCGCGCGCAGAGCGCGCTCCTACAAGGGCTGGCCGAGCTGCCGGTGGATGGCGGCGCGCGCTTCGGTCGATAGTGCCAAGCCCTGCGCCAGGCGCTCGAGGTACGCGCGCTCGGCCACGGTGTCGGCGCTGATCGCGATCAGCGATGCCGCGTAGAGGTCCGGCGCCAGCGCGGGTCGCGTCGCGGCCACGATCTGCTCCAGCGCGCGGGGCGCGGCCAGTTCGCGTTCGAGAAAGGCCTGCGAATCGGGGTCGAGCCCCGACTCCGCCGCGCGCGCGAGGATGCGCTCGCGCTCGTGCGCATCGATCGCGCCATCGGCGGCGGCCGCGGCGACCATCGCCTGCACCAGCAGCGCCATGTCGCGCGTGCGGTCGGGATTGGTCGACGGGGGCGGCGGCGGCCGTAGCGGTCCGCCGGCCGGCGCCGGCGGTGGCGTCGCGGGGTCCGCGGCGCCAGGCGCGGCCCCAGGCGCCCGCGGCTGCTGGTAGTGCTCCCACGCCGCCATCGCGATCCCCAGCAGGCCGATGCCAAGCTGGGCCTTGCCGGCGAGGTCGCCGCTGCGAAATGCCGCATTGCGGCGTCCGCCGAAGGTCCCGCCGAAGGCGCCCCCGATCATCTGGCCCAGCATGCGTTGCGGGTCGAACATCGCTTTTCCCCGTGGCCAGTGGTCGTTGCCGCCGATGGACATCGTATTGCGATGCGGAACCGGCCTTTCAAGACCCCGGAAGTCATGGCCGAGCGCTGCGAGCGGCGGCGGTTTGTCCGGACGCCGCGTTTCCGCTTAACCTTGCCGCCTCGATGCGGCGCAAGCCGTGGGCCACAGGCAGGACGGGCCAGATGGCGGACGGCAGGCAGACACTGGTGCCACGCGGGCCGCTGGGCGTGTGGCGTGCGATGTTGTGGTCGCTCAAGGGGCTGGTCACCGCGTTCCGGGTCGAGAGTTCGTTCCGGCTCGAGGTCTACCTCGTCGTGTTGCTGGCGCCGCTGGGGCTGTGGTTGGGCGACAACGCGCTCGAACGCGCGCTGCTGGTCGGTTGCCTGTTCCTGGTGCTGTCGGCGGAACTGCTCAATTCGGCCCTGGAGGCGATCGTCGACAAGGTCAGCCCGGAGTTCCACGAGTTCGCCGGGCGCGCCAAGGACATGGGGTCGGCGGCGGTATTCGTGCTGATGGTCAACGTGGTGTTGTGCTGGGCGCTGGTACTGTGGCCGCACCTGCCATGAATGTTTGCCTGCGGCCGGTCTGGATGCCGGCGGCCCGTGCCCCGATATCCATCGGGACTTAGGCGACACGGCGCAGGCTGAGGGAACCTTCTTGGACTGGGTTTTCGATTCGCAGATCTGGGTCGCGCTCCTGACCCTGACCACGCTCGAGATCGTGCTCGGCGTGGACAACCTCGTCTTCATTTCGATCGCGGTCAGCCGGCTGCCGCCGGAGCGACGCCCCTCGGCGCGTCGCTTCGGGCTCGCGCTGGCCTGCATCACCCGGATCCTGCTCCTGCTGAGCCTGGTGTGGCTGGCCCGGATGGGTGCGCCGCTGTTCACGCTCTACGGCAACGAGATCTCGATCCGCGACCTGGTCCTGATCGGCGGCGGCCTGTTCCTGCTGGTCAAGGGCACGATGGAGATCCACGAGTCGGTCGAGGCTGGCGAGGACGGCGGCATCACCGGCAGGGCGTCGCAGCGTTTCGGCGTGGTGATCGCGCAGATCGCGATCATCGATATCGTGTTCTCGCTCGATTCGGTCATCACCGCGGTCGGCCTGGTCGACCAGATCCCGGTGATGGTCGCGGCGATCATGATCGCGGTGGCGGTGATGCTGATCGCCTCCAATCCGATCGGCGAGTTCATCGACCGCCATCCCACGATCAAGATGCTGGCGCTGTCGTTCCTGATCCTGGTCGGCATGGCGCTGATCGCCGACGGGCTGGCGTTCCACATCCCGCGCGCCTACCTCTACTTCGCCATGGCCTTCTCCGGCGGCGTGGAAGGACTCAACATGCTGGCGCGCACGCGCCGGGCGCGCAAGATGGCGCAGCGCGTCTCGCGCGAGGACGTGCCGGCCACCGACGGCGAGGCGCGCGAACTCTGACCCACGCCGGCGCGATTGCGCGGCCGCGGGAAGGGTGCTGGAATCGGGATTCCCGCCCACGGAGCCATCCCATGCGATTGCGCGCCCTCTTGCCCCTGCTGCTGGCCAGCCTCCTGCTCGGCGGCTGCGGCTACAACCGCATCCAGGAGACCGACGAGAAGCTCAAGGCCGGCTGGTCGGAAGTGATCAACCAGTACCAGCGTCGCGCCGACCTCATTCCCAACCTGGTCAACACGGTCAAGGGCTACGCCGCGCAGGAAGAGCGCGTGCTGACCGAGGTGACCAACGCGCGCGCCCGCGTCGGCGGCATCCAGATGACGCCGGAAATGGCCAACGACCCGCAGGCGCTCAAGAATTTCCAGGCCGCCCAGAGCGAGCTCTCGGGCGCGCTCTCGCGCCTGCTGGTGGTGAGCGAGAACTACCCGCAGCTCAAGTCCGACCAGAACTTCCGCGACCTGCAGGCGCAGCTCGAGGGCACCGAGAACCGCGTCGCCGTGGCGCGCAACCGCTACATCGAGGACGTGCAGGGCTACAACACGCTGGTCCGGCGCTTCCCGGTGAACCTCACCGCGATGGTGTTCGGGTACGAAGTGAAGCCGAATTTCGCAGTCGAGAACGAGGCCGCGATCTCGCGCGCGCCGACGGTGGATTTTTCGGTGGCACCGGCGCAGCCAGCGTCCGCTCCCGCGCCGGATCCGCAACCCGAGGCGCCGGCGACGCCGCCGTCGGGCTGAGGCAGGGGGGTGCCGCACAACGCGCGCAGCGCTGACCCGGCACTGCCGCGCCTCGCGCTGTGGTTGCTGCTCGCAACCGCGGCCGTTGCGCAGGCGGCCGAGGTCCCGACACTGCACGCGCGGGTGACCGACCAGACCGGGACCCTCGACGCCAGCCAGGTCGCGCAACTCGAATCGAAACTGGCCGCGCTGGAGCAGCGCAAGGGCAGCCAGCTGGTGCTTCTGCTCGTGCCCAGCACGCAGCCGCAGACGATCGAGGAATACGCGCTCGAGGTCGCGGAGCTCAACCGGATCGGCCGCGGCGGCCAGGTCGACGACGGCGTGCTGCTGCTGGTGGCCAAGGACGATCGCAAGGTTCGCATCGAGGTCGGCTACGGCCTCGAGGGCGCGATTCCCGACGCCACGGCGAGCCGCGTCATCCGCGAATACATCACGCCACGGTTTCGTGCCGGCGACTACTACGCGGGCCTGTCCGACGCCACCGACGCCCTGGTCAAGCTGGTCGAGGGCGAAGCCCTGCCCGCGCCGCTGGAGGATTCGCGTGATATGCGGTCGGCAATGCTGCCGATTGCGCTGATGCTGGCCTTCGTGATCGGCGGCGTGTTCTCGGCCATGCGCAAGCGCCCGGCCGCGTTGCGATCGTTGCTGGCCGGCGGGGTCGCGGGCGGACTGGGGTTCCTGCTGGTGGCGACGCTGGCTGGGCTGGCATTGCCTGCGCTGCTGGCCGCGGTGGTCGCGCTGATGCCGGGAGGGGGCGGCCGCTTCGTGCGCAGTGGCGGGTGGGGCGGCGGCGGATTCGGTGGCGGTAGCTACGGCGGCGGCGGCGGAGGAGGGCGTTCCTCGGGCGGCGGCGGCTTTTCCGGCGGTGGCGGCGGCTTCGGTGGCGGCGGCGCGTCGGGGGGCTGGTGAGATGAGCACCGCGAGCCGCGTCCTGGCCAACCTGTTCCGCGACTGGGGCGCGCTGCGCCGCCATTTCGGCGCACCCGCCTTGCTGCGCATCCAGCAGGCGATCGCCGACGGCGAGCGCACGCATGCCGGCGAGATCGTGTTTGCGGTGGAGTCGCGGATGTCGGCCTTCGACGTGCTCGACGGCATCGACGCCCGCATGCGCGCGATCGACGCCTTCGCGCAACTGCGCGTCTGGGACACCCAGGCCAACACCGGCGTCCTGGTCTATCTGCTGCTGGCCGAACACCGCATCGAGCTGGTCGCCGACCGCGGCATCCACGCCCGCGTCGACCCGGCCGACTGGCAACGCGTGGGCGATCTGGTGGCCGACGGCTTCCACCGCCACATGCCGGCCGACGGCGTGGTGGCCGCGGTCAACGCGCTGCACGCCCTGCTGCGCACGCATTACCCCGCCGCCGCCGACAACCCCCGCGAACTGCCCGATCGCCCGATCGTCCTTTGATCCGCGGAATCCTCGCCTTGCAGGAGCGCGCTCTGCGCGCGACAGGCCTGTCGCGCGCAGAGCGCGCTCCTGCAAAGCGAGGATTCCGCGGCCGGTTCGGGCATCACGCGACCTTGTTGCATCGGGCTGCATGCTAGACTCCCAGTGCCGCCACGGGAGAGACCGGCCCCCCTTCGGGGATGGCCGGCGCCGAAGGAGCAACCGCCCCGGAAACTCTCAGGCAGAAGGACCGCGACGGCAGGCCACACCAATCTGGAAAGTGGAGCGACGCGGTCGTTTGCCGCGGGCGCTCCCGCCGAAGGGATAACGCTCTCAGGCGCAGCGACAGATGGGGCGCACGGCACGGATCGCGACGCGGTCCGGCGCCGGCGCGCATTGCGTTCCCGTCCCGTCCCGTCCCCATCCGCCCAGGTTGTCCGCCCGCATGAAGACGCCCGCCTCGCTGCGCCTGCCGCACGTCGCCCGTGATTTCGCCGATCGCCACATCGGTCCCTCGCCGCAGGAGATCGACGCCATGCTGCGCGTGGTCGGCGTCGACAGCATGGACGCATTGATCCGCGAGACCGTCCCGGATTCGATCCGGCAGGCGCGACCGCTGGCGACCGGTGCCGCGGTCAGCGAAGTCGATGCACTGGCGCGCCTGCGCGCGCTGGCCGACCGCAACCAGGTCCACACCTCGCTGATCGGGCAGGGTTACCACGGCACCCTGCTGCCGCTGGTGATCCAGCGCAATATCCTCGAGAACCCGGCCTGGTACACCGCGTACACGCCCTACCAGCCCGAGATCAGCCAGGGCCGGCTCGAGGCCCTGCTCAACTTCCAGACCATGGTCTGCGAGCTCACCGGCCTCGACGTCGCCAATGCCTCGCTGCTCGACGAGGGCAGCGCCGCGGCCGAGGCGATGGCGGTGGCGCAGCGCTCGTCGAAATCGAAGTCGCGGCGTTTCTTCGTCGACGCCGATTGCCATCCGCAGACTCTCGCCGTGCTGCGCACCCGCGCCGAGCCGCTGGGCTGGGAACTGGTGGTGGGCGATCCGGAGCGCGAGCTCGAGGCCGCGTCGGTGTTCGGCGCGATGGTGCAATACCCGGGCAGCGAAGGCCGCCTGCGCGATCCGCGCGCGATCTTCGCCGCACTGAAAAGTGCCGGAGCTATCAGCGTGATCGCGGCCGATCCACTGGCGCTCGCGATCCTCACGCCACCGGGCGAACTGGGCGCCGACATCGCGATCGGCTCGACCCAGCGCTACGGCGTGCCCATGGGTTACGGCGGTCCGCACGCCGCGTACATGGCCGTGCGCGACACGCTCAAGCGCGCGATCCCGGGGCGCTTGATCGGGGTTTCGGTCGATTCGCGCGGCGAGCCCGCGTATCGCCTGTCGCTGCAGACCCGCGAACAACACATCCGGCGCGAGAAGGCGACTTCGAACATCTGCACCGCGCAGGTCCTGCTCGCGGTGATGGCCTCGATGTACGCGGTGTACCACGGCCCCGAAGGACTCGCGGCGATCGCGCAACGGGTGCATCGCCGCACCGCGACCCTCGCGGCCGGACTGCGCCAGATCGGCTACGCCCCGCAGGCCGGGCACTACTTCGACACCATTACCGTCGACGCCGGCGCCAACCGCGCCGCGATCGTCGAGCACGCACTGGCCCAGCGCATCAACCTGCGCCTGCTCGACGGCGGCCGCCTCGGCATGAGCCTGGACGAGACCACCACGCCGGCGATCGTCGAGGCGGTGTGGCGCGCATTCGGCGCCGAGCTGCGTTATGACGAGGTCGAGCGCGCGGCGCCCGAGGCCCTGCCCGCCGGCTTGCGCCGCGTCGGCGCCTGCCTGCGCCACCCGGTCTTCGGCCGCTACCGTTCCGAGACCGAACTGCTGCGCTACCTGCGCAAGCTCGCCGATCGCGACCTCGCGCTCGACCGCGCCATGATCCCGCTGGGCTCGTGCACCATGAAGCTCAACGCCACCGCCGAGATGATCCCGGTGACCTGGCCCGAGTTCGGCGCGCTGCACCCGTTCGCGCCGGCCGAGCAGGCGCACGGCTACCGCGAGATGTTCGAGGACCTCAAGCGCTGGCTGTGCGAGATCACCGGCTACGACGCGGTATCGCTGCAGCCCAATTCGGGCGCGCAGGGCGAGTATGCGGGACTGCTCGCGATCGAGGCCTACCACCGCAGCCGCGGCCAGGCCCAGCGCAAGGTGTGCCTGATCCCGTCCTCGGCGCACGGCACCAACCCGGCTTCGGCCCAGATGGTAGGCATGGACGTGGTGGTGGTGGAGTGCGATGCGCAGGGCAATGTCGACTTCGACGACCTGCGCGCCAAGGCGATGAAGCACGCCGAGCGGCTGGCCGCGCTGATGATCACCTATCCGTCGACCCATGGCGTGTTCGAAGAGCGCATCGGCGAGATCTGCGCGATCGTGCATGCGCAAGGCGGGCAGGTGTACCTGGACGGCGCCAACCTCAACGCGCAGGTCGGCCTGTCGCGCCCGGGCGACTACGGCGCCGACGTGTCGCACCTCAACCTGCACAAGACCTTCTGCATCCCCCACGGCGGCGGCGGACCCGGCATGGGTCCGATCGGCGTGCGTGCGCACCTGGCGCCGTTCCTGCCCGGTCATCCGGTGCTCGACGGCGCCACGGCGGTCGGGCCGGTGTCGGCAGCACCTTATGGCTCGGCCTCGATCCTGCCGATCAGCTACGCCTACATCCTGATGATGGGCGGCGCCGGCCTCACCCGCGCCACCGAGGTCGCGATCCTCAACGCCAACTACATCGCGGCACGGCTCGATCCGCATTTTCCGGTCCTGTACAAGAACGACAACGGCCGCGTCGCGCACGAGTGCATCATCGATCCGCGCCCGCTCAAGGAGGCCTGCGGGGTCACCGTGGACGATGTCGCCAAGCGCCTGATCGACTACGGCTTCCATGCGCCGACCATGAGCTTCCCGGTGCCTGGCACGCTGATGATCGAGCCTACCGAGTCGGAATCGAAGTTCGAGATCGACCGTTTCTGCGACGCCATGATCGCGATCCGGCGCGAGATCGCCGCGGTCGAGCAGGGCCGCTACGCGATCGAGGACAGCCCGCTGCGGCACGCACCGCACACCGTGCACGACCTCGCCGACGAGGGATGGAGCCGCAAGTACACCCGTGCCGAGGGCGTGTTCCCCGAGGGCGTGTCGCGCGCCGACAAGTACTGGGCACCGGTGGGCCGGGTCGACAACGTCTACGGCGACCGCAATCTGGTCTGCACCTGCCCGACGCCTGACGCGTACCGCGACGAGGCGGCGTAGTCACCGAGTTCACCAATCTCGCCGCAGCCCTGTAGGAGCGCGCTCTGCGCGCGACCGCGGTCTCGCACGTCCGCAACCCCATTGCATCGCGCCCGTAGGAGCCCACGCCGTGGGCGACCGCGGCGTCGGTCGCCCACGGCGTGGGCTCCTACGGGCGAATCGAGGGATTGCTCGACTCGTGATAGGCCGCGATCGCGCGCAGAGCGCGCTGCTACAGGGCGGCGGTGAGTTCGAGCGGGTCGGTGATGGGGGCGAGGCAGGTGGTGCCGCGGCACAGGTAGGCGACGCCGCCGGGTTGCGGGCGACGCTGCGCGAGCAAGCCGGGAAGGGCATCGAGCGCGGCATCGAAGAGGTAGATGCGGTGGCCGGCGCGACGCAGGGTGTCGATGGTCGCCTGCCAACGGGCGCGCGACGCCGAATCCACGCGCACGACCACCTGCGCCGGCGGCTGCAACCACTCGTGCAGGGCCAGCAGCACGCCGGCACTGCCATGCGGCGATCGGGCGAGGCCTGGCATGAAAGCCCGCAGCGCGCGTTCGGCCGCATCGATCCAGCGCTGCTCTCCCACGAGATGGCCCAGCCGCAGCAGTGCGCGGATGGCCACGCCATTGCCGGACGGCGTCGACTCGTCGTGCACCGGTTTCTGGCGCCCGATCAGCGCTTCGTGGCCCTCGGCGGTGAACCAGAATCCGCCGTGCGCCCGGTCCTCGAAGCGCGCCAGCAGCGCATCGGCTACGGTCGACGCGAATGCGAGCTGCCCGGCGTCGAAGTCGGTCGCCAACTGCTCGTCCAGCGCGTCGAGCAGACAGGCGTAGTCATCGAGGTAGGCGGGAAACCGCGCCATTCCATCCTTCCAGCTCGCGTACAGCTGGCCGTCGCGCCAGCACTCGCGCTGCAGGAAAGCGAGCGTGCGTGCGGCTAGCCCCGACCAGACCGGCTCGCCCAGGTAACGCGCGCCGCGCGCGAGGCCGGCGGCGAACATGGCGTTCCAGGCCGTCAGGCGCTTGTCGTCGGTGCCGGGTCGCACGCGATGGGCGCGATGCAATCGCAGGAGTTCGCGCGCGCCATCGACCAGGTCCTCGGCCTCGCGCAAGGGCACGCCGCGTGCGGTCGCCACTTCGGCCAGCGTAGCCGCGCGTACCGGGTTCCAGGCATGGCCTTCGAAGTTCGGTGCCTGGTCGAAGCCGTAGTACGGCTCGAGCAGCGCCCATTGCGCGGGCGACAGCAGTCCACGCACCTCGGCCGCATCCCAGACGTAGTAGCGACCTTCCTCGCCTTCGCTGTCGGCATCCAGCGCCGCGTACCAACCACCCTCGGGCGCCGCCATCTCGCGCTGCGCCCAGGCCACGATGCCGCGTGCGGAATCGGCGAAATCGGTGCGGCCCGACCGTGCCGCCTCGCGGGCATACAACGGCAACAGCAACGCGTTGTCGTACAGCATCTTCTCGAAGTGCGGTATTGCCCATTGCGCATCGACGCTGTAGCGGGAGAAGCCGCCGCCGACCTGGTCGTGGATGCCGCCATCGGCCATACGCCCGAGCGAGAGCGCAGCCATTTCAGCGTTGCGCCTGCCTTCCCCTGTGGGAGCGGCTTCAGCCGCGACTGCGGCGACCGGCGGGTCCGCGGTCGCGGCTGAAACCGCTCCCACAGGCGCTGGCCGGGAGCCGGCGCATTCAAGCAGAAGTTCGAGATCGGCTGTATGCGGGAACTTCGGCGCGCGGCCGAAGCCGCCATGCACGGGATCGAAGCTGCGCGCGAGCTGCGCCAGCGCGGCGTCGATCGGTACGCGCGTGGGCTCGCCCTGCGCGTCGCCCGGCGCCAGGTACTCGTCGAGGAAACGCCGCAAGGACGCGTTCTGCGTCCGTACCTCCTCAGGCCGTTGGTCGAACCACGTGCGCACGCCGCGCAGCACATCGCCGAAGGCCGGCATGCCGCGGCCCGGTCCGCGCGGGAAATAGGTGCCGGCGTAGAAGGGCAGGTGGTCGTCGGGGGTCAGGAACACGGTCAGGGGCCAACCGCCGGCGCGCTGCACCAGGGCCTGGTGCGCGAGCTGGTACAGCTTGTCGAGGTCGGGACGCTCCTCGCGGTCGACCTTGATGTTGACGTAGAGCGCATTCATGAGCGCCGCGGTATCGGCGTCCTCGAAGCTCTCGTGCGCCATCACGTGGCACCAGTGGCAGGCGCTGTAGCCGATCGAGAGCAGGATCGGGCGCTGTTCGCGCCGCGCCAGCGCCAACGCCTCCTCGCACCACGGCCACCAGTCGACCGGATTGTCGCGGTGCTGGTTGAGATAGGGGCTGGTTTCCTGCGCGAGCCGGTTGCTCATGGGAGGGTCGCGTGGGTGGGGCCGACAGCTTGCCACGACGCGGCCTCCCGACGCTTCCCCGCGCGCCGGCAAGGCCTCACACTGCGGCGATGGACGAGATCGAACTGCCCGCCGCCGAAGCCGAACCCGAGATCGAGTATCCGGCGCTGTGCCTGCGCAAGGGCGAGGACGCGCGCCTGCGCGCCGGCCACCTGTGGGTGTTCTCCAACGAGGTCGACGTCAAGCGCTCGCCGCTTACGGCCTTCCGCCCGGGCGAGACCGCGGTGGTGGTCGACCACGCCGGCAAGCCGATCGGCATCGGCTACGTCAATCCCAACGCGCTGATCTGCGCGCGCCTGGTGACCCGCGGCCTGCGCCATCCGCTCGATCGCTCGCTGATCGTGCACCGGCTCAACGTGGCGCTGGCCTTGCGCGAGCGCCTCTACGAGCAGCCCTACTACCGCCTGGTGTTCGGCGAGTCCGACGGCCTGCCGGGCCTGGTGCTGGACCGTTTCGGCGACGTGGTGGTGGGACAGATCGCCACCGCCGGCATGGAAGCGCAGCGCGCCGCGATCACCGACGCCGTGGCCAAGGTGCTCAAGCCCACCGCGCTGGTGTGGAAGAACGCCGGTTCGGCGCGCCGCATGGAGGCCCTGCCAGAGTACGTGGAGGCCGACATCGGCGAACTGCCGGGATCGTTGACGGTGGAGGAGGGCGGACTGCGCTTCACCATCGATCCCGTGCGCGGCCAGAAGACCGGCTGGTTCTACGACCAGCGCGCCAATCGCGATGCGCTGGCGCCGCTGGTGCGCGGCAAGCGCGTGCTCGACGTGTTCAGCTACGCCGGCGCGTGGGGACTTCGTGCCGCGGCGATGGGGGCGAGCGAAGTGCACTGCGTGGACGTTTCCGCCGCCGCCGTGGCCGCCATCCGCGCCAATGCCGAGGCCAACGGCCTGTCCGACCGCGTGCAGGCCTTCGAAGCCGATGCCTTCGATCACCTCAAGAGCCTGCGCCAGCAGCGCGAGCACTACGACGTGGTGATCCTCGATCCGCCGGCCTTCGTCAAGCGCAAGAAGGATTTCGTCGAAGGCCGCCTGGCCTACCGGCGCCTCGGCGAGGCCGGCATGCAGGTGCTGGCGCGCGACGGCATCCTGGTCAGCTGTTCGTGCTCGTACCACATGCCGCGTGCGGCGCTGCTCGACGCGCTGCAGCAGGGTGCGCGGCACCTGGACCGTTCGCTGCAGGTGCTGATGCAGCTGCAGCAGGGGCCGGACCATCCGATCCATGCGGCCATTCCCGAGACCGACTACCTCAAGGGTTTCGTTTGCCGGGTGCTGCCCGCGTAGCGAAGCCTCCGTGGCAGTGGTGCAGCCGATGAAGCCGGCTTCCGGAATCGGGCTCTGACGCTGGCATAATCGCGCCGCGCCGACCTGGATCGTCGCCCCCGCACCCGAACGTCTCCCGAGCGCGAGCCGCATGCCCATCCTGCACCAGATCGACCCGATTGCCCTGCGCCTCGGGCCGCTCTCGATCCACTGGTATGGGTTGATGTACCTGCTTGCCTTCGGTATCGGCTACTGGCTGGGCCTGCGCCGCGTGCGTGCCGGGCGACTGGGCATCAGCGAGGCGGCGTTCAGCGACCTGATGTTCTACGGGATGATGGGCGTGATCCTCGGCGGCCGGCTGGGCTACATGCTGGTCTACGGCTGGCAGGAATGGATCCACGACCCGCTGGCCCTGCTGCGCGTGTGGGAGGGTGGCATGTCCTTCCACGGCGGGCTGGTCGGCGTGCTGGTCGGCATGGCGTGGTGGTCGCGGCGCAACCGGATCGCGACCTGGGACACGATCGACTTCGTTGCACCGATGTTTCCACCGGGCCTGGGCTTCGGACGGCTGGGCAATTACATCGGCGGCGAGTTGTGGGGCAAGACCACCGATGTGCCGTGGGCCGTGGTCTTTCCCAGCGGCCTGCCCGCGCAGTTCGCGGGGCTTTCGCCCGAGCGCCTGCAGGTGCTGCACCAGGCGGGCGAACTGACGGCGTATGCGCGCCACCCTTCGCAGCTCTACGAGGCCGTGCTCGAGGGCCTCGTGATGTTCGTGCTGCTGTGGTGGTACTCGGCGAAACCGCGGCGGCGCTACGCGGTCTCGGGTTGGTTCGCGCTGCTGTATGGCAGCTTCCGCTTCCTGGTGGAGTTCGTGCGCGTGCCCGATGCGCATCTTGGGTACCTCGCGTTCGAATGGCTCACGATGGGGCAGCTGCTGTCGCTGCCGTTGGTGGCGGTGGGGCTGGTCCTGCTGGCGTTGTCCACGCGTCAACCTCGCCCCGCTGCGTGAGGGGCCTATCGCGCGCAGAGCGCGCTCCTACAGAGCCGGCCTTGTAGGAGCGCGCTC
>Ga0209254_10000044_pt1 | contig 73047 bp, 70 predicted proteins | sample FrelakmetDIP11DI_FD_187148 | JGI IMG/M metagenome (GOLD analysis project Ga0209254, IMG submission 187148) | Freshwater lake sediment microbial communities from the University of Notre Dame, USA, for methane emissions studies - DIP11 DI (SPAdes)... | ecosystem: Environmental > Aquatic >...
GCGTGCAGGCGCTTGCCGCGCAGCGCATCCGGCGCCACCGCCGCACCGTCCGCAACCCGGACGAACCCCGCGGGCTCCAGGCGCATGGAGAAATCGCCGGGCGCGCCGTGGCCGACGACCGCGTCGACACGGCGGCTCGCCGGCTCGCGCAGCGGACCGGCAGGCAGGAGGAAGCCGTTCCCGTGACCGCGCGCGTCGATCACGGCGATCTCCACGTCGCGCGCGAGGGCGTAGTGCTGCAGCCCGTCGTCGCACAGGACGACGTCGCAGGACGGGTGCGCATCGAGCAGCGCCCGCGCGGCCGCCGCGCGCCGGCGCCCGATCCATACCGGGGCGACTCGCGCCTCGGCGAGCAGCACGGGTTCGTCTCCGTAGCGCCGCCAGTCGCCGCCGGGCGCAACCTCGGCCGGTCCGGCCTCGGCGCCACCGTACCCGCGCGAGACGATTCCCGGCTGCAGGCCGCGCCGCGCAAGGGCCTGCGCGATCCACAGGGTGAGCGGGGTCTTGCCTGCGCCGCCCACGACGCGGTTCCCGACGACCACGACGGGAACCGGAAGGCGGTCCGATGCGAGCACCCCCGCGCGATAGAGCGCTCGCCGCGCCGCCACACCGGCGCCGAACACTAGCGAAAGGGGCCAGAGCGCTGCCGACAGCGCGCTGCGCCGGTACCAGTGCCGCTCGGGGAACGCCGCTGCGAGCCCCATGCGCGCGCGGCGCTCAGCGGGCGGGGGACTGCGTGGAGAACGAGACCTGGCTCAGGCCGGCGAGCCGGGCCGCCTCCATCACGTGGATGACCGACTGGTGCGAGGCGGTCGCGTCGGCGTTGATGACGACGATCGGGTCCTTGAGCCCGGTGCCGGCCTGCTTCATCGCCTCGGCGAATGCGTTGACGGTGGTGAAGGTCACCGGCTTGCGATTGATGGTGTACTGGCCGCCGACGCTCACCGAGATGTTGATCTCGTTCGGGCGCTCGGCCTGCTTGTCGGCCTCGGCGGTGGGCAGATTGATCTGCAGCTCGGCGTACTTGGAATAGGTGGTCGTCACCATGAGGAAGATCAGGATGACGAGCAGCACGTCGATCAGCGGGATCAGGTTGATCTCCGGATCCTCCTTCCACCGGCTGCGGGACTTCATCACCGATCCGGACCGGTCAGGCGCGGTCGCCGTGGACGATGTCCACCAGACGCGCGGCCTGCTGCTCCATCTCCACCACGAAGCCCTCTACCTTGCCGCGGAAGTACCGGAAGAAGATCATCGCCGGGATCGCGATCAGGATGCCGAAGCCCGCGTTGTAGAGCGCGATGGAAATGCCGTGCGCGAGCTGCGCCGGATTGTTGCCGGTCGGCGCGTTCGAGCCGAAGATCTCGATCATGCCGACGACGGTCCCGAACAGCCCCATCAGCGGCGCGATCGACGCGATGGTGCCCAGGGTGGTGAGGAAGCGCTCGAGATTGTGCGTGACCGCGCGGCCCTCCTCCTCGATCGCCTCCTTCATCACCGGCCGGGGCGCCTTCACGTTGCGCAGGCCGGCGGAGAGCACGCGGCCGAGCGGGGAGTCCTGGTAGAGGTTCTCGACCAGTTCCTTGGTCGAACCCTGCTTGCGGTAGGCCTCGATGACCCGATCCAGGAGACCGGCGGGTACGATGCGCTCGCGCCGCAGCACGAGCATGCGCTCGATGATGAGGGCGACGGCGATGATGGATGCGAGCAGAAGCGGCCAGATCGGCCAGCCGGCCGCTTGAATGATGGCGAACACGCGATTGCTACCCGACTTGCGGCAAAGTCCGAGACTGTAGCCGCCAGCCCAGGGTTCGGCAAGGTGGCGTTCGGACCCGACAAGTTCGCAACAGGACATGGCGCCTTATCCACAGTTGCTGTGGATAAGGTTGTGAATGAAGTGTCAGGACTTGCGGTAAGTAGACTGGCCAAAAGGGTTTTTTACCGTTTGATGATTTTTTGATCACGGTGTTTTTCCATTTCTTATCAGGCACTTATTACTTTGCTCCGAGGGGAGTGGGAGGGCCTGCTGCAGGCCGCGCCGCGCCGGTAAGGCTTTGTGGATAGCTTAGAATCCGGGCCCCGCCTCGACAGCGCCGTCGATCGCCCCCCTGCCGTGCTCCCCGACTCCGTGCTCACCGTCTCGGCGCTGAACCGCAGCGTGCGCGACCTGCTGGAAAGCCGCATCCCGCTCCTGTGGGTGGGCGGGGAGATCTCGAACTTCACCGCCGCGCGCTCGGGCCACTGGTACTTCTCGCTGAAGGACGACGGCGCGCAGGTGCGCTGCGTCATGTTCCGGTCACGCGGGCAGCTGGTCGACTGGGTGCCGCGCGACGGGGATCGCGTCGAGGCGCGCGCGCTGGTGACGCTCTACGAGCCGCGCGGCGACTTCCAGCTCAACGTCGAGTTCATGCGCCGTGCCGGGCAGGGCCAGCTCTACGAGGCCTTCCTGCGGCTGAAGGCGCGCCTGGAAGCCGAAGGCCTGTTCGACACGGCGGTGAAGCGGCCGCTGCCCCCGTTTCCACGCGCGATCGGCGTGGTCACATCGCCGGCGGCGGCGGCCCTGCGTGACGTGCTGAGCACGCTCGCGCGGCGCAATCCGTCCATCCCCATCGTGGTGTATCCGACCACGGTGCAGGGCGAGGCGGCGCCCGGCGAGATCGTCGCGGCGCTCGAGCGGGCGGCGCAGCGCGCCGAATGCGACGTCCTGCTCCTGGTGCGAGGTGGCGGCAGCATCGAGGATCTCTGGGCCTTCAACGACGAGCGCGTCGCGCGCGCGCTGCGTGCCTGCCCGATCCCGGTCGTGAGCGGCGTGGGCCACGAGACCGACGTGACCATCGCGGACTTCGCCGCCGACTGCCGCGCGCCCACGCCCACCGCCGCCGCGGAGCTCGCCAGCCCGGCGCGCGAAGCGCTGCTGGCCCGCGTGTCCGAGGCGGCGGCCCGGCTCAACCGACGCCTGCAGCGCGATCTCGACACGCGCGCCCAACTGCTCGACCACCTCTCGCGGCGTCTGGTGCACCCGGGCCGCCGGCTGGAGGAGCGCGCCGCGCGCATCGCCCATCTCGCCGAACGGCTCGGCCGCGCCGCTGCGCTCGGCGTCGAGCGGCGTGCGCTGCGGCTCGATCGCGCGGGAGCGCGACTGCGTGCCGCGCTGCCGCCGGTGGATGCGCTCGCGGCGCGCGTCGATCGGGCCGCGCAGCGTCTGGATGCGGCGTCGCGTCGCCGGCTCGACCTGGCGGACGCGCGCCTCGCGCGTCTGGCGCAGAGCCTGGTGCACCTCGATCCGCGCGCGGTGCTCGCGCGCGGCTACGCCATCGTTGCCGATGCGCAAGGCGCGATCGTGCGCGACGCGGCCGCGCTCGCGCCCGGCAGCGCCATCGACATCACGCTCGCGCGCGGCGGCGCCGCCGCGACCGTCGATCGCGTCGACCTCACGCGCAACCCAAACCCCTGAACGGCACGCGGTTGCGTCTGCCGTCGGCACCCCCGTAGAATCAACGGTTCCCCAACCCGCCGATGTTCCGCCCCAGGAGATTGCCATGGAGCACAAGCTGCCCGAGCTGCCGTACGCGATGGATGCGCTGCAGCCGCACATGTCCAAGGAGACGTTCGAGTTCCACTACGCCAAGCACCACCAGGCGTACGTGACCAACCTCAACAACCTCATCAAGGGCACCGAGCACGAGAACGCGAGCCTCGCGGACATCGTGAAGAAGGCGCCCGCCGGCGGCCTGTTCAACAACGCCGCGCAGGTTTGGAACCACACCTTCTTCTGGCATTGCATGAAGCCGGGCGGCGGCGGCAAGCCGGGCGGCGCCCTCGCGGCGGCGATCGACAAGAAGTGGGGATCGCTCGACGCGTTCAAGGAGGCGTTCCACAAGTCCGCGGTCGGCAACTTCGGCTCGGGCTGGACCTGGCTGGTGAAGAAGGCCGATGGATCCGTGGACATCGTCAACACGTCCAACGCCGGCACGCCGCTCACCACGGCAGACACCGCACTGCTCACCGTCGACGTGTGGGAGCACGCGTACTACGTCGACTACCGCAACCGGCGTCCGGATTTCGTCAAGACCTTCCTCGACAGCCTCGTCAACTGGGGCTTTGCCGAGAAAAACTTCGGCTAGCCGAGCGGGGGCGCGTCCGCGCGCCTCTTGCGACCCCTCTTCCGCCTCGACCATCCTGTTCGACCTTCCCCTCGACGGCAGCACCTCGCAAGGCGGTTGGGACCCGCTGCCGCTGCTGCAGGAGCAGGGCGTAGCGATCGCATCACCGGACGCTGTCGCGGCGCTCGCGCAAGTGCCGCGAGAGGCGCTGGACGCACTGGTGGCGGCGTGGGACCGGCTGCCGCCCGATCGGCACCTGCGCGACGGCGGCGCGTATCGGCACCGGCGCCACGCGTCCTACGTCCAGGCGCTCTCGCCCGCCCGCCTCGAACGCGTGCCGCACCGCGCCCACTGGCAGCCCACCGAGTACAACGCGCTGCACGGCGGCATCGAACGCTGGTTCGAGCCGGTGGAGGACACCGTCGCCGTGAGCCCCGTCTGGCAGGGATTGATCGCGGGATTGGGGCGGCTCTTCGCCGCGGCCTCGGGTGATGTCGACCGCTGGTACGTGGAGGCGCACCAGTTCCGCATCGACACCGCGCAGGGCATCGGCCGGCCCACGCCCGAAGGCGCGCATCGCGACGGCGTGGACTACGTGGCAGTGATCCTGGTGGCACGCCACGACGTGCGCGGGGGCGAGACGCGCATCTTCGAGGCCGAGGGGCCGCGCGGCATGCGCTTCACGCTGGCGGATCCGTGGACCGCGCTGCTGCTCGACGACGCACGCGTGATCCACGAGACGACGCCCATCCAGCCGGCTGCCACGCCGGGCTGGCGCGACACGCTGGTGCTTACCTTCCGCCGCGGGGGGTTCCTCGCGCCGGCGCGAGGCTGAACGACGCACGCGGCGCGGCGCGCTTCGCGCGCAGGCCGGCGGTGCCGGCCCCGATCACCGCCGCACCGGTGTCGATGCGCGACTTCGCCCCCCCTCCCCTACGCGGCCCGCTTCGACCAGCGCTCGAGCTCCTCCCAGCCGCCGATGCGCTCGCCGTTGATGAAGACCTGCGGCACCGTCTGCGCGCCGGCGATCGCGCCGACCACGCGCGAACGGGCCTTGTGGTCCAGCGGCACTTCGACGAAGTCGTAACCGCGCTCGGCGAGCAGCGCCTTGGCCTTGGCGCAGAAGCTGCAGCCCTCGCGCGTCAGGATCGCGACCTGGTGGGGCTTCTTCGCCTTGGGGTTGATGTAGGCGAGCATGGTGTCGGCGTCGGACACCTCGAACGGGTCGCCCGGCGTCTCCGGCTCGACGAACATCTTCTCCACCACGCCGTCCTTCACCAGCATCGAGTACCGCCAGGAGCGCTTGCCGAAGCCGAGGTCGCTCTTGTCGACCAGCATGCCCATGCCATGGGTGAATTCGCCGTTGCCGTCGGGCAGGAGAGTCACGTGCTCCGCCTCCTGGTCGGCCGCCCACTCGTTCATCACGAACGCGTCGTTGACCGACACGCACACGATCCGGTCCACGCCGTTGGCGCTGAAGGCCGGCGCGAGCTCGTTGTAGCGCGGCAGGTGGGTGGAGGAGCAGGTGGGCGTGAACGCACCGGGGAGCGAGAACACCACCACCGTCCTGCCCTTGAAGATTTCGTCGGTGGTGATGTTCTTCCACTCGCTGCCGACGCGGGTGCGGAACGTGACCTGCGGGACTTTCTGACCTTCGCGGTTCTGGAACACTGCGCTTCTCTCCGTAGTGATGGACGACATTGGATCCGCGCACTCTAGGGGCCGCGCGCCGCCCGGGCCAATACTTCGTTAGTATCCGATCCATAGGACAAAGCTATCGAGGGTGGACTGCATGACGCTGACCGAGCTGCGCTACATCGTCGCGGTGGCCGAGGAGCGCCACTTCGGCCGCGCCGCGGAGAAGTCCTTCGTCAGCCAGCCGTCGCTGTCGGCCTCGATCAAGAAGGTGGAGGACGAACTCGGCGTGCGTGTCTTCGAGCGCGCCAAGTCCGGCGTGATCGTTACGGAGGTCGGCGCGCAGGTGGTGGCGCAGGCGCGGCGCACGCTGGAGGAGGCCGCGCGCGTGACGGCGGTGGCGAAGCAGGGGCGCAACCCGCTCTCGGGCGTGCTGCGCCTGGGCGTGATCCACACCATCGCGCCCTATCTGTTGCCCCACCTGGTGGCGGCGCTGCGCCGGCTCGCGCCGCAGATGCCGCTCGACATCGAGGAGAACATGACGGCGAACCTCGACCGGCTGCTGCGCGAGGGGGCGATCGACGTGGCGATCCTGGCGCTGCCCTTCGAGGCGCCGGGCATCGAGACGCTCGCGGTCTACGACGAGGCGTTCCGGGTGGTCGTGCCGGCGAACCACCCGCTCGCGCGCCGCAGGCAGGTGCCGATCACGGCGCTGGACACCGACGAGCTGCTGCTGCTCCCGGCGGGACATTGCCTGCGCGACCAGGTGCTGGGGAGCTGCACCGAGTTCTCGCGCGCGCCCCCGCCGGGGCGCCAGGGGAATTCGCTGGAGACGTTGCGCAGCATGGTCGCCTCGGGGCTGGGTATCACGGTATTGCCGGCGACCGCGCTCACCGACCGCCAGGCCAACGCGCTGGTGCGCTCGATTCCCTTCGAGGGCATCCCGCCGCAGCGGCGCGTGGCGCTGGCCTGGCGAAAGGGTTTTGCGCGGATGGCCGCCGTGCGCCGCATCGCCGAGGCGGTTCGCGGGCTGGCGCTGCCGGTGACGCCGGTCGCTACCGGCCCGGCAGCGGCACAGTGATTCGAAAGGGGCGCTAGCGCTCGACGCGGAACGCCGACAGTCCCGAGCGCATTTCCTTGCCGGCGAGCATGGCGCAGAAGCATTTCAGGAGGTCGGGGTGGTAGCCGGCAAGCGAATCGGCCACCTCGAACACGGAGGTGTGCCACCAGGCGTCCTCGCCGACCAGGCGCGACTCGAAGGAGGTCGCGAGGGCGGCATCCAGGAACAGCAGCACGTCCTGCCGGCCCGCGTAGGCCGGGAAGGCGGCGGGGATCGAGGGATGTCGCGAAGCGCCCATGGCCGAATGCTGAGCAAAGCGCGTGCGCGGGCGTGCTGAGGGGCGAAAACGGCCTTTCGCGTGAACTACTTGGCGACCGGCAGCTGGTTGCGTGAGGAATGCACGCGGCCGGTGTCCGCGCGGCGACACCAGCGACGGGCTTTCGCCACCCGATTTCCCGAGGCAGAGCCTCGGCGATCAGCGGGGCGGAGGGGCCTTGTCGAGCCCGCCGAGCTTCGCCCCGGGCTTGATACCGCGCTTCTCGAACCAGCCCTGGTTCATCTCCAGGGCGAACCGCGCGGGCAGCACGGCGCAATGCGAGTCGTCCGAACGCGGCTGCATGTCATGGATGCTGACGATGACCCCCTGCTCGTCCACGAAGGCCACGGAGAGCGGGAGCAGCGTGTTGCGCATCCACATGCAATGGCGATCGAGCTCGCGGAAGACGAACAGCATGCCCGCGTTCTGCGGCATGGACGGCCGGCACATGAGGCCCTTGGCGCGGTCGGAGGCGTTTGCGGCGACCTCGGCCTGAATGAGGTGCATGCCCGCGTTGAGCTGCATCCGCGTCGTCAGGTAGGACCAGGGACACTCCTCCGCACGCTGCGCGGACGACGGCGCGGCCGCCCCAACGAGGCACGCGGCCAGTACGAAGCTGCGGAGATTCCTCATCGTGGGGTGGAGTCTAACAGCCGCTCGTCCGAGCGCCGCCACGCGCCCGGGGCAAGCCCGTCGAGCGACCAGGGCCCGACGCGCACGCGGATCAGCCGCAGGGTCGGATGGCCCGCCCTCGCCGTCATGCGGCGGACCTGGCGGTTGCGGCCCTCGCGCAGCGCGAGCTCGATCCAAGCGGTGGGAATGGCGCGCCGCTCGCGGATGGGCGGGACGCGGGGCCAGACCGCCGGCGCGGCCAGGCGGCGCGCGCTCGCCGGCCGCGTGCGTCCGTCGGAAAGCTCGACGCCCTCGCGCAGCATCCGCAGCGCAGCCTGGTCCGGCACGCCTTCCACCTGCACCCAGTAGACTTTCACCAGCTTGTGGCGCGGGTCGGCGATGCGTGCCTGGAGTGCCCCGTCGTCGGTTAGCATCACGAGCCCCTCGCTGTCGGCGTCCAGGCGCCCGGCGGGATAAACCCCGGGCACCGGGGCGAAGTCGGCGAGACAGGAGTGCCCGTCCGCCGCGGTGAACTGGCAGAGCGTCCCGTAGGGCTTGTTGAGGGCGATCAGCATCGCCGCACGGATGACTGGTGGTCGAAATCGTGTATCATATATCTTATATAAGACTTGAGCGCCGTCGCCGGCCTACGGCCGGGCGTGCGGCTTCGTTACCGTCAGCACTTCCACTCGCCCGAGCGCGGAAAGGACCCCCGTGGCCAAGATCAAGGTGAAGAACCCTGTCGTCGAAATGGACGGCGACGAGATGACGCGGATCATCTGGCAGAAGATCCGCGAGAAGCTGATCCTCCCCTATCTCGACATCGACCTGAAATACTTCGACCTCGGCATCGAGAACCGCGACCGCACGGCAGACCAGGTCACCATCGACTCGGCCAACGCGACCAGGCAGTACGGCGTCGCGGTGAAATGCGCGACCATCACCCACGACGAAGGGCGGGTGAAGGAGTTCGGCTCGCCGAAGATGCTGCCCTCCCCCAACGGCTCGATCCGCAACATCCTCAACGGCACGATCTTCCGCGAGCCGATCATCTGCAGGAACGTACCGCGCATCGTGACGCACTGGGACAAGCCGGTGGTGGTGGCGCGCCACGGCTTCGGCGACCAGTACAAGGCCTCGGAGATCCTGCACGACGGCCCGGGCACCATCAAGCTCACCTTCACGCCCGCAGGCGGCGGAGCGCCGATCGAGCGCGAGGTCTACAAGGCGCCGGGCGCCGGCGTGGTGATGGCGATGTACAACCAGGACGAGTCGATCCGCGGCTTCGCCCGCGCATGCTTCAACTACGCGCTCGGCCGCGGCTATCCGGTCTACCTCTCCACCAAGAACACCATCCTCAAGGTCTACGACGGGCGCTTCAAGAACCTGTTCCAGGAAGTCTTCGAGGCCGAGTTCAAGAAGGACTTCGACGCCAAGGGCCTTACCTACGAGCACCGCCTCATCGACGACATGGTCGCCTCCAACCTGAAGTGGAACGGCGGCTACCTGTGGGCGTGCAAGAACTACGACGGCGACGTGCAGTCCGACACCGTCGCGCAGGGCTACGGCTCGCTCGGCCTGATGACCTCGGTGCTGACCACGCCGGACGGCAAGACGGTCGAATCCGAGGCCGCGCACGGCACGGTCACCCGCCATTACCGAATGCACCAGCAGGGCAAGCCGACCTCGACCAACCCGATCGCGTCCATCTACGCATGGACGCGCGGGCTGCAGTACCGCGGAAAGATGGACGGCACGCCGGAACTGGTGAAATTCGCCGAGACGGTCGAGAAGGTCTGCGTCGACGTCGTGGAGTCCGGGAAGATGACCAAGGATCTGGCCACCCTGATTCGCGCGGATCACCCGTTCCTCACCACCGACGAGTACCTGGACGCGGTGGACGCGGAGCTCAAGCGCCGCATGTCGTAACGGCGCCGCGCCTCTCCCGGAAGGGCCTCCGTACGGAGGCCCTTTTGTTTTCGGAAAGCCGCCCCATTTTCCCGGGACCACCCAAAAAAACGGGCCCCGCAGGGCCCGTCCGTGAAAGCGTGCAGTGCGCGGCGGTCAGCCGGCGGACTGGATATTGGAGGCTTGCTTGCCCTTCGGGCCCTGGGTCACCTCGAAGCTGACTTTCTGGCCTTCCTTGAGGGTCTTGAAACCGGCCATCTGGATCGCGGAGAAATGAGCGAACAGATCCTCGCCGCCGTCATCCGGAGTGATGAAGCCGTACCCCTTTGCATCGTTGAACCACTTCACAGTACCTGTTGGCATAGGCCTTTCCCTGAGAAAAAAATCGGGGTCCCCCCCCACTATGCCTGTACTTCAAGCCAGCCTCGGGACAGCGAGATCCTGTTACCGCTTGGAGACAAACACGGCTTGCCTTTTACGCGCTTCCACCCCCGCCGTCAAGAGCGCCGCGGCGGCGGAAATCCCTGATTTGGCAAGTTGTTGCGTGCGGGCTACGGGTCATTGCACCGCATGGCAATCATGGCTACGATTCAGTTCACTCCGTGCCGAGGAATCATGCTCTACCGCCATCGCGGCCCAGGCGTGCAGCTCGACGAAGCCAGTGCGCCGGACTGCCGGCGCGCCGGCGGTCGCGGCGCCGCGTGGGGTCTCGTAGATGTCGTGGATATGACGGCGGGTGGGTATCGACTTAGTGTGGACATCGGCAAGGCAGCATGGCAAATCGCTCGCGTGACGGCACCGTTCTCGAGACCAAGAAGGCCAAGGTCAAGCCGCCGCCGCTCTTCAAGGTTCTCCTGCTCAACGACGACTACACGCCGATGGAGTTCGTCGTGGTCGTCCTCCAGACCTTCTTCTCCATGAGCAGGGAGAAAGCGACGCAGGTCATGTTGAAGGTCCACCGCGAGGGCATGGGCGTCTGCGGCGTCTACCCCCGCGACATCGCGACAACCAAGGTTGAGCAGGTCGCGAACTTCGCCCGGAAGCATCAGCATCCGCTGCAGTGTGTAATGGAGGAAACGTAATGATCGCCCAGGAACTCGAGGTCAGCCTTCACATGGCGTTCGTGGAGGCCCGCCAGAAGCGGCACGAATTCATCACCGTGGAGCATCTGCTTCTGGCACTGCTCGACAACCCGACTGCGGCCGAGGTCCTGCGGGCCTGCGCGGCCAACATCGAGGAACTGCGCAAGGCGCTCACCGACTTCATCGGGGCGCACACGCCCACGGTGGCCGGCTCCGAGGAGATCGACACCCAGCCGACGCTGGGCTTCCAGCGGGTGATCCAGCGCGCGATCCTGCACGTGCAGTCGTCCGGCAAGAAGGAGGTCACCGGCGCGAACGTGCTGGTCGCCATCTTCGGGGAGAAGGACTCGCACGCGGTCTACTTCCTGCACCAGCAGGGCGTCACGCGGCTCGACGTGGTCAACTACATCTCGCACGGCATCACCAAGACGTCGCAGTCGCAGCCGCAGAAGCAGGAGCAGCCCGAGGCGGAGCAGGAGGACGGCAACCAGTCCGGCGGCGCGCTGGAAACCTACACCGTCAACCTCAATGCGCAGGCGCTGGTCGGCAAGATCGACCCGCTGATCGGGCGCGACCGCGAACTCGAGCGCGTCATCCAGACGCTGTGCCGCCGCCGCAAGAACAACCCGCTGCTCGTCGGGGAGGCCGGCGTGGGCAAGACGGCGATCGCCGAAGGCCTCGCGCGGCGCATCGTCGAGGGCCAGGTCCCCGACATCCTGTCGCGCTGCCAGGTCTACTCGCTCGACATGGGCGCCCTGCTCGCCGGCACCAAGTACCGCGGCGACTTCGAGCAGCGCCTGAAGGCGGTGCTGAAGCAGCTGCTCGACAACCCGAACGGCATCCTCTTCATCGACGAGATTCACACGCTGATCGGCGCCGGCGCGGCGTCGGGCGGCACGCTGGACGCGTCCAACCTGCTGAAGCCCGCGCTGTCCACGGGCCAGCTGAAGTGCATCGGCGCGACGACGTACAACGAGTACCGCGGCGTGTTCGAAAAGGACCACGCGCTATCGCGGCGCTTCCAGAAGATCGACGTGAATGAGCCTTCCATCGACGAGACCGTGGAGATCCTGAAGGGCCTCAAGAGCCGCTTCGAGGCGCACCACGGGGTGAAGTACTCGACCAACGCGCTGTCTTCCGCCGCCGAGCTCGCGGCGCGGTTCATCAACGACCGCCACCTGCCCGACAAGGCCATCGATGTGATCGACGAGGCCGGCGCCGCGCAGCGCATCCTGCCCAAGTCCAAGCAGAAGAAGGTCATCGGCAAGGGCGAGATCGAGGAGATCATCGCCAAGATCGCGCGCATTCCGCCGCAGACCGTCTCCAACGACGACCGCCAGGCCCTGAAGAACCTGGACCGCGACCTGAAGGCGGTCGTGTTCGGCCAGGACAAGGCGATCGATGCGCTGGTCTCGGCCATCCGCACCGCCCGGTCCGGCCTCGGCAATCCGCAAAAGCCGATCGGCAACTTCCTCTTCTCCGGCCCCACCGGCGTGGGCAAGACGGAGGTGGCGCGGCAGCTCGCCTACTGCATGGGCATCGAGCTCATCCGCTTCGACATGTCGGAGTACATGGAGCGCCACGCGGTGAGCCGCCTCATCGGCGCGCCGCCCGGCTACGTCGGCTTCGATCAGGGCGGGCTCCTCACCGAGCAGATCACCAAGAAGCCCTACGCGGTGCTGCTCCTCGACGAGATCGAGAAGGCGCACCCGGACATCTTCAACATCCTGCTGCAGGTGATGGACCACGGCACGCTGACCGACAACAATGGTCGCAAGGCCGATTTCCGCAACGTCATCATCGTCATGACGACCAACGCGGGCGCCGAGTCGCTGTCCAAGGCATCGATCGGCTTCGCGAACCCCAAGCAGGCCGGCGACGAGATGGGCGACATCAAGCGCATGTTCACGCCGGAATTCCGGAACCGCCTGGATGCGATCATCTCCTTCCGCCAGCTCGACACCGAGATCATCCTGCGCGTGGTCGACAAGTTCCTCATGCAGCTCGAGGAGCAGCTCCACGAGAAGAAGGTCGAGGCGGTGTTCACCGACGCGCTCAAGGCCCACCTCGCCAAGAAGGGCTTCGATCCGCAGATGGGCGCGCGGCCGATGTCGCGCCTCATCCAGGACACCATCCGCAAGGCGCTCGCCGACGAGCTGCTGTTCGGCAGGCTGGTGAACGGAGGCAAGGTGACGGTGGATCTGGAGGGCGAGGACAAGGTGGTGCTGAACTTCGCGGAAGGCACCCCGGAGAGCCCGGCGCCGGCTGAGCCAACCGACGCGGCGACTTGACGCGCGCGTGAGCGCAGGAGGGGCCGCCTCGGGTGGCCCTTTTCCTTGCTGCCGCGTTCATCAACGTCCTTCATGAACGGATACGGAAGCGCGCCCTTGACGCGTCCGGGCAGGGCAGCGGAAACTCCCCGCGCATAAACATTCAATAAAGGAGGAGCCCGATGATCGGAATGCGTCTCGCCGTGGTCGCCGTCCTGGCCGCCACGCCCCTGCTGGCCTCGGCCCAGCAGCCTGCCCCGCAGGCAGCACGCGACATGGCGGCCTCGTGCGCCATCTGCCACGGCACCAACGGAGTGAGCCCCGGCGGCATGCCCCAACTGGCAGGCCAGTCGGCGGACACCCTGGCGCGACACATGCGCGAGTTCCGCGAAGGCAAGCGCCCGGCGACCATCATGCACCAGATCGCCAGGGGCTACACCGACCCCCAGATCGACGCCATGGCGGCGTTCTTCGCCACCCAGAAGGGCAACTAGGGAGACCGCCATGACCAGACCCTTCCAACGTCGCGACTTCATCAAGCTCATGGGCGCGGGGACGGCCCTGGGCCTCGCCGGCTGCGCCACCGAGCCCGCCGCGCCGCCCAAGCCCATCGGGCGAGTCATCGTGATTGGCGGCGGCTACGGCGGCGCCACTGCGGCGCGGTACATCCGCATGTGGAGCGAGCGCCGCATCGAGGTGTTCCTGATCGAGCGCAATACGCAGTTCGTGTCCTGCCCGCTGTCGAACCTGGTGCTCGGCGGCTCGCGCACCATCGAGAGCCTGACCATGGGCTACGACGGCCTGCGCGCGTCCGGCGTGCAGGTGCTCCGCGACGAGGTGACCGGCATCAACGTCGAGCGCAAGCGCGTTCAGCTCAAGCGCATCGAGGACCTGCCCTACGACCGCCTGGTGGTGGCCCCGGGCATCGACTTCATGTACGACCAGATCCCCGGCCTCAACGCCGAGGCGCAGAAGACCATCCTGCACGCCTGGAAGGCCGGCCCGGAAACGGTCGCATTGCGCAAGCAGCTCGAGGCGATGCGCGACGGGGGCGTCTTCGTCCTGTCGATCCCCAAGGCGCCGTATCGCTGCCCGCCGGGACCCTACGAGCGCGCCTGCCAGGTTGCGAGCTACTTCAAGCAGGCCAAGCCGAAGTCGAAAGTGCTGATCCTGGACGGCAACGAGGACATCGTCTCCAAGAAGGGACTCTTCCTCTCCGCCTGGAACGACCTCTACAAGGGCATCATCGAGTACCGTCCCAACCAGGAGGCGAAGGACGTCGACGTGCGCGGCATGGTAGTCAAGACCGAGTTCGACTCGTTCAAGGGCGACGTGATCAACGTCGTGCCGCCGATGCGCGCGGGCCTGATCGCCGCCCAGGCGAAGCTCATCACCGCGAACAACCGCTGGTGCGGCGTAAACTGGCAGACGACGGAATCGGTCGCCGTGCCCGGCATCCACGTCATCGGTGACGCGACCCTCTCCGCGCCGGCGATGCCCAAATCGGGGAGCATGGCGAACAACCAGGCCAAGATCGCCGCGTCCGCGATCGTCGCCATGATGACGGGCAAGACAATGAACTCCGAGCCGATCATCAACAACACCTGCTACAGCTACGTGAGCGATACCGAGGCCATGCACGTGACCTCTGTGCACCGCTGGGATGCGACTCAGAAGACGCTCGCGACGGTGCCGGGGTCGGGCGGCGTGTCGGCGCAGCGCAGCCAGCTCGAGAAGCAGTACGCCGACGGCTGGGCGAAGAGCATCTGGGCCGACTCGCTGGGCGTCTAGGGGCCCGGGGCCGCGCGCTCGAACAGGCCGCCCACGGGCGGCCTGTCCGCTTTCAGCCCTTCCCGGTGCTGCCAAAGCCGCCGGTGCCGCGCTCGGACGCCGCGAATGCCTCGACGATGTTGAGCGCGACGCGATGCACGGGAATCACGACGAGCTGGGCGATGCGCTCGAGCGGCTGCAGCGTGTACGCCGTCTGCGAGCGGTTCCACAGCGAGACCATGATCTCGCCCTGGTAGTCGGAGTCGATCAGGCCGACGAGGTTGCCCAGCACGATGCCGTGCTTCGCGCCGAGCCCGGAACGCGGCAGCACGATGGCGGCGTAGCCCGGATCGCCGATATGGATGGCGATGCCGCTCTTCACCAGCACCGATGCGCCCGGCGCAAGCTCGACGGGCGCATCGGTGCAGGCGCGCAGGTCCATGCCGGCCGCCCCTGCCGTGGCGTAGTGCGGCGGCGTGTAGTGCAGGCGCGGATCGAGAATGCGGACGTCGAGCGTGTTCAAGTGAAGAGCCTCACCACGAAGGCACGAAGACACGAAAGAAGCGCGAAGCCACGCTGCCGCTTCGTGCCTTCGTGTCTTCGTGGTTCAAGATCCTGATCGCTCACCTGCGGGGCAGCATCGCCACGATGTGCGCGACCAGCTGCCGCGCCACCACGATCTTCGGCGCGCGGTCGAAGTGATGCTCGCCCGAGTCGTCGAACAGCGTGAGCGCGTTGTCGTCTCGGCCGAACGCGTGCTGGGCGAGGTTGGCGGCCAGGAGCGGGATGCGCTTCTTGCGGCGCTTGGCCTGCGCGTACTCGCGCAGGTTCTCGGTCTCCGCCGCAAAGCCCACGCAGAACGGCCGCTCCGGCAACGCGGCGACGCTCGCGAGAATGTCGGGGTTCTCCTCGAGCTCGAGCTTCGGCAGCTCGCCGTTCTTCTTGAGCTTGTGTGCGGCCGCATTCTTCACGTGGTAGTCCGCGACGGCGGCCACGGCGATGAACACGTGCGCCCCGGCGACGGCGGCCATCACCGCGGCGTGCATCTCGCGCGCGGTCACGACGTTCACGCGTTCGACTCCCGCCGGCGTCGCCAGCGACACGGTGCCGGCGACGAGGGTCACCCGCGCGCCCGCCTCCGCGGCGGCCTGCGCCACCGCGAAGCCCATCTTGCCGCTCGACAGGTTCGTCATGCCGCGCACCGTGTCGATCGGCTCGAACGTCGGCCCGGCGGTCACGACCACATGCCGGCCGGCGAGCGACTTCGGGCCCAGCGCGCGCACGATCTCGGCGTGGATCGCGTCGGGTTCGAGCATGCGCCCCATCCCGGTCTCGCCGCAGGCCTGGTCGCCCGCTTCGGGCCCGACCAGCAGGACGCCGTCCGCCGTCAGCATCCGCGCGTTGCGCTGAGTGGCCGGGTGCTCCCACATCTGCCGGTTCATGGCGGGCGCGAGCATCATCGGGCATTCACGCGCCAGCGCGAGGGTCGAAAGCAGGTCGTCGGCAAGCCCGTGCGCCGCCTTGGCAATGAAGTCCGCGGTCGCGGGGGCGACGACGATCAGGTCGCGGTCGCGGGAGAGCTCGATGTGGCCCATGCCGTTGGGAATGCGCGCATCCCACATGTCGGTGAACGCGGGCTTTCCCGAGAGCGCCTGGAACGTTGCGGGTCCGACGAACGCGGTGGCCGCCTCCGTCATCACCACCTGCACGTCAGCGCCGGCGGTGACGAGGCTGCGCACCAGCAGCGCCGCCTTGTAGGCGGCGATGCCGCCGGTGACCCCGAGTAGGATGCGTTTTCCGACGAGCTCGGTCATGAGGTCTGGCCGAAGGGTCTAGAGCGCCCGCGGGCCGGCTTTCGTAAGATGAGAGCGGCGGATTCTAATGCTTTACAGGGGTGCGGCATGGGGATTTCCGATTGGCCCGAGGGCGAACGCCCGCGCGAGAAGCTCCTCGCACGGGGAGCGGAGACGCTTTCCGACGGCGAGCTGCTCGCGATCTTCCTGCGCGTCGGCGTACGCGGACGCAGCGCCGTGGACCTCGCGCGCGACCTGCTGAAGGAATACGGCTCCCTCGCGGGCTTGTTCAACGCAACACCCGCGGCCCTCGCCACCGCCAAGGGCATCGGGCCGGCCAAGACCGCCCAACTCAAGGCGGCGTTCGAGCTCGCCAAGCGCGCCCTCGAGGAACGCATCCCGTCCGGCCGTGCCCTGAGTTCCCCGCAGGCGGTCCGCGCGGCGCTCCAGGACTGGCTGAGATTGCACCTCGCGGGACGCGACCGCGAGGTGTTCATCGCCGCCTATCTCGACTCCCAGAACCGCCTGATCGAGATCGAGGAGCTGTTCGCGGGCACGCTGACCCAGACCAGCGTTTATCCGCGGGAAGTCGTGCGCTACGCGCTGCGCCACAACGCCCGCAGCGTCATCTTTGCCCATAACCATCCCTCCGGCGTGGCCGAGCCCAGCCAGGCGGACCAGGTCCTGACCGAGACCCTGAAGCGGGCGCTGCGGCTGGTCGACGTCGAGGTGCTGGATCACTTCGTCATCGGACACGGCGCGGCGCTGTCCTTCGCCGAGCGCGGGCTGCTTTAGCCCCTTCGGAACCTGCTTGATCCGAAAAGGATTTCATGGCTATAATTGCGGTTTCCCAGAATCCAGACCGGAGTAACGAGCCATGGCACGCGTTTGCCAAGTGACCGGCAAGAAGCCGATGGTGGGCAACAACGTGTCCCACGCCAACAACAAGACCAAGCGCCGGTTCCTGCCGAACCTGCAGTACCGCCGCTTCTGGGTCGAGAGCGAGAACCGCTGGCTCTCGCTGCGAGTGTCGAACGCGGGCCTGCGGCTCATCGACAAGCGCGGCATCGACGCAGTGCTCGCGGACCTGCGCGCCCGCGGCGAAGTCTGAGGAGCCCTGAACCATGCGCGAGAAGATCAAGCTCGAGTCCACGGCCGGCACCGGGCATTTCTACACGACGACCAAGAACAAGCGCACGATGCCCGAGAAGATGGAGATCAAGAAGTACGATCCCGTCGCGCGCAAGCACGTCGCGTACAAGGAAACCAAGCTGAAGTAGGTGGGCCGGCGGGGCTGCTACGCACCCTCGCCCCGCCTGCCGACACGCTCCTGCCCGAAGTCCCGAAAAGGCCCGCACGCGCGGGCCTTTCTGTTTCTGGAGCCACCCCGCCGATCGACTGCTGAAACGGAAAAGCCCGCGCGTGCGGGCTTTTCCGTTTGCGGGCGCCGCGAGGCGCGACGCGCTAGACGGCGTAGCTGCGCAGGCGGATGGAGAAGTCGCGCAGCTGGGCGATGCCGCTCGCCTCGGCGCGCGCGCACCAGTCCTGGAGCTGCTTCACGAGCTGGTCGCGCGACGCATTGGACCGCTCCCAGACGGACACCAGCTCCGCGCGCATCGCGTGCACCGTTGCCAGAGGCTTGTTGACCGCGAGCGCAGCCTGAAGGGTCTGGCGCTCGGGCTCGGCGAGCTGCGACTCGTCACGGTTCAGCCAGCGGCGCACCCGACGCAGCAGCTCGACGTCCTGGGGGGCTCGCGCCTTCAGCTTGCCGATCTCCTCCGCGTAGACCTCCTTCAGCGACTTGGCGTACTTCGCGAGAACATCGTAGCGGTTGGTGATCACCGCCTGCAGCGTGTCGAGGTCGACCTTGGACTTGGCGACGGCGAACTTCGGCACCGGCGCGACCTTCTTGACCTTGGCCAGACCGAGGGTCTCGAGGATGCGGATGTAGAGCCAGCCGATGTCGAACTCGTACCACTTGCTGGAGAGCTTGGCCGACGCCGCGAAGGAGTGGTGGTTGTTGTGCAGCTCCTCGCCGCCGATCAGGATGCCGAACGGAATGATGTTGGTGCTGGCGTCCGGGCAGTCCCAGTTGCGGTAACCCCAGTAGTGGCCAATGCCGTTGATGACCCCTGCGGCCCAGAACGGGATCCACACGATCTGCACGAGCAGGATCGCGAGCCCGGGCACGACGCCGAACAGCGCAACGTTCACCAGACCCATCAGCGTGAGGCCGAGTATGGGGAGGCGCGAGTAGACGTTGCGCTCGACCCAGTCGTCGGGTGTGCCATGGCCGTAGCGCTCCATGGTCTCGCGGTTGAAGGACTCCTTCACGTACAGGAACACCCCTCCCCAAAGCACCCGGTTGATGCCGAGGATCTGCGGGCTGTGCGGATCCTCGGGGGTCTCGCACTTGGCGTGGTGCTTGCGATGGATCGCGGCCCACTCCTTGGTGATCATTCCGGTGGTCAGCCAGAGCCAGAACCGGAAGAAATGCGAGGCGACCGGGTGCAGTTCGAGCGCACGATGCGCCTGGCAGCGGTGCAGGAAGATGGTGACCGAAGCGATGGTGACGTGCGTCAGCGCGAGTGCGATGCACACGAGTGCCCAGACGGGCAGGTCCAGAAGACCTTGAAAGAGCATGGGATCCTTGGGGTCGGAGTGGCGTTGCCGCCGTTATTAGTATCTGGAATCAATTTTACGCGAAATCAATCGACTGGCGATTCTAAACGGCGGCGCCGTGCGGAAAGTTGCGCTGAATCAACGAGCCGCCTCGAACCGCCGCACGGACGCACCTAATTCCGGTTGCCGCCGTAGGGCAGCGCCTCGTCCCGATGGCGGCGCCAGTTGGCCGCATAGGCCCGAGTCAACGCATGGTTGTTCCGCAGGACGAGTACGTTTTCTGCGTTCTTGCGTGCGGCAGCACCCGTCCAGTTGGCGCTGCCCGTGATCACCACCGGTGTCGACGTGTCGGCGTCGATCACCATGACCTTGTTGTGCGCCGACTGGTAGCGCACTTCCAGCCAGACGGGGATGCCTCCCTTGGAGAGGTCCGGAATGCGCGAGCCGTCACCGGCGAAGGCCTGCTCGCGATCCGCGGTGACCTGCACGTCCACGCCCCGCGCCTTGGCGGCGACCAGCGCACGCGCGATCGGCCGACTGGTGAAGGAGAACGCGTGTACGAGGACCTGCTTGCGCGCCCCCTGGATGGCGCGCACCACCATGCCCTCGACGTCGTCCCAGGGCGCAAAGCCGACCTCTATGGTTCCCTGCCCCTGGAACGACTGCAGCCCCTCACCCCAGGCCGGCACGGCAATCACGAAGAGCAGGACCCAGGCGAGCCTTCTCACCGGACGCGCTCCATGGCGCAGGCGAAGAAGCCGTCGGTATCGTGCACGTCCGGAAGGAGGCGCAGGTAATCGTCGCGCTGGTTGGGAAGCTCGACGCGCGCCTCGCGCAACAGCTCCGGCGCGCTCCGCCGCTCGAAGCCCGGCTGCGCGGCCAGGAACGCCTCGGCGATGTGCTCGTTCTCCTCGGCGAGCAGGCTGCAGGTGGCGTACACGAGCCGGCCGCCGGGCTTCACCAGCGCCGACGCCGCCGCCAGGATCGCGGCCTGCTTGGCGGCGAGCTCGGGAATGCCCGCCTCCTGCTGGCGCCACTTGAGGTCGGGATTGCGCCGCAGTGTCCCGAGGCCGCTGCACGGCGCGTCGACCAGCACCCGGTCCACCTTGCCCGCGAGGCGCCGCACGCGCGGATCGCGCTCCGAGTCGATCCGCTGCGGATGCACGTTGGAGAGCCCCGAGCGCGCCAGCCGCGGCTTCAGGTTGGCGAGGCGCTTCTCGGACACGTCGAACGCGTACAGGCGTCCCGACGAGCGCATCGCCGCGCCGAGCGCCAGGGTCTTGCCCCCAGCACCCGCGCAGAAGTCCGCCACCATTTCGCCGCGGCGCGGCGCGGTGAGCACGCAGAGCAGCTGGCTGCCCTCGTCCTGCACCTCGACCGTGCCGTCGAGGAACAGGGCGTGGCGCGCGAGAGACGGCTTGTCGGGCAGCCGCAGGCCCCACGGCGAGTAGGGCGTCGGCGTCGCGCGGATCCCCTCGGCAGCGAACCGGGCCGCGATCGCATCGCGCTCGGCCTTCGCGACGTTGACGCGCAGGTCGAGCGGTGCCGGACGGTTCAGCGCCGCCGCAAGCGACGCGATCGCGGCATCGTCCAGCGTGGTGCGCAGGCGGGCGACGACCCAGTCCGGCAGGTCGCACGCGACCTCGAACGGAAGCTCGCCCTGCGCCGCGGCCTTCACCGCCGCGAGCCATTCCAGGTCGCGCCGGGCCACCGCGCCCTCGAGCTCCCGGACGCTGTGCCCACGCACCAGCACCAGGGCCGCGAGGGCCAGCCGCCGCGCATTGGCGGTCGCGGCCGCGTGCTGCAGCGTTCGCAGCCGCCGCAGCACCGCGTAGACGGTCTCCGCTACGAACGTGCGATCCTGGCGCCCGAGCTCGTCGTGCTCACGGAAGAACGCCGACAGCGCGCGGTCGGCAGGCCGGTCGAGGCGCAGCACCGCATCCGCGGCCTCTGCCAGACGGTCGATCAGCACGGCGCCGACGCGCACGGCGCTCAATCCTCCAGCCGCGCGAGCGTCTGGTCGAGGCGCGCACCGTCGCGCTCCACCAGGAGCACACGGACCGGCAGATAGTGGCGCTGCACGGCGAGCCACACCACAGTCGCACGAGCGTCGCCGGGCTCGTGTATGCGTTCCAGGCGTACCGCATCGAAGCTCCCGGCCGAAGTCGCGAGCGATTCGCGTGCGGCGACGACGTAGCGCTGCACCGAAACCCCGCGGCCGTCGGTCACGCGCATGGTGACCTCGCCCGCGGGCGGTGCCGTGAAAGCGAACGCGTAGAGCTGAGTGAGCCGGTCGTGCACCAGGGCATCGAGGCGATGGGTCTCCGCGCGTCCGCGGGACTCGGTGACGAGTTCGCCCGCGCTCCAGTCGAACGACGCGACGGCAAGGCGCCCGCCGCGCTGCTCGCGGAATGCCTCGGGGCGCAGTCCTGCCGCCGTCACCTCGCCGCGGCTCTCGCGCCGGAAAGCGCCTAGCGGCATCGCAGCGAGAACGCCCTTCGCCTTCGCTTCGGAGACGATCGCGTACCGACCTGCTCCGTGCTCGAGCGTTTCGATCACGTCCGCGACGGGCTGCCCGTCGCGCGCGAGCTCGTAGACCAGCACGACGCGAGCAGGCGGCGCCGCCGATGCGGCCGCCGCAGCCGCCGCGAAAAAGAGCGCTGCCGTCATCACGAGTGGCAGGCGCAAGGCCACGCCGCTCATCCGGCGCACACGAGCTGCGGCTCGTCTCCCGCGACGTGCACCACGCCCCCCTCGACGGCAAGGCGGCCGTCCAGGAACCAGCGGACCGCGCGCGGCAGCACGACGTGCTCCTGTTCCAGCACGCGTGCCGCGAGGGCCTCCGCGTCGTCGGCGGCGCGCACCGGCACCACCGCCTGGATGACGATCGGGCCTTGATCCAGGTCGGGCGTCACGAAATGCACCGTGCAGCCGTGCGCCTTCACGCCTGCCGCGAGCGCGCGCGCGTGGGTGTCGAGACCGGCGAATGCCGGCAGGAGCGACGGATGGATGTTGAGCATTCTCCCGGCATAACGCTGCACGAAGCCGGCGGTCAGGATGCGCATGAAGCCCGCCAGCACCACGAGACGCGGCGCGTACGCGTCGATCGTCGCGGCGAGCGCCGCATCGAACGCCTCGCGGCCGGCGTAGGCAGTGTGGTCGACGACGCGCGTCGCAACCCCGCGGCTGCGGGCGTACACGAGGCCTTGCGCGTCGGGGCGATTGGAGACGACGGCCGCGAGCGGCAGGCCCGCTTCGGCCAGCGCGCGCATGTTGCTGCCGCGCCCCGAGATGAGGACGACGATGCTCATGCCGGGATTCTACGGGGTCGCGGCTTCCTCAAGCGCGCAACCGCGCCGTCACGTCGACGAGACGCCGGACCACACCCTCGACGGAGGCACGCTGCCGCGCGTCCGCAAGGGCCCCTTGCGCATCGAAGGCCTCGTGGGCGCGGCCCAGGGCGAACTGCTCCGTGATGACCAGCACGCCGAGCGCCTGCAGGATCGCGCGCAGGTGCTGCACGCCGCGCAGCCCGCCCAGCGCACCGGGCGACGCCGCAAGCAGCGCGGCGACCTTGCCCTGGTAGGGCACGAGCCCGTTCTGCCCGCCGTGCGGGCGCGATACCCAGTCGATGGCGTTCTTGAGCAGGGCGGACACGGAGGCATTGTTCTCGGGCGACGCGATGAGCAGCGCGTCGTGCGCGAGCAGCACCTCGCGCAGGCGCTGCGCGGCCGGCGGCAGCCCCGCCTGCGTCTCGTGGTCGCCGTGGTAGACCGGCATCTCGTAGTCGTCGAGGTCGAGCAGCGTGACCTCGGCGCCTGCGTCACGCGCAACCGCGGCCGCGACGGCGACCAGGCGCTTGTTGAGGGACTCGCGGCGGGCGCTGCCCGCGAAGGCCAGGACTCGAACGTTCATGAGGAAGTGCCTTTGGTGTGGGACGAACGCGGATCGGGGTGCGCGACCAGGCGGTCCCGCGAGAAGGCTAGCAACAGCGCCGCTGCGAGCATCGCCAGCCCGCAGCCGACGAACGCGCCGCCGATGCCGGCGGCCGTGACCAGCGGCTGCACCAGCACGGGCGAGGCGAACTGCCCTAGGAAGATCGCGGTGGTGAGGCCGCCGACGACCCGCCCGCGCACCGCCGGCGGGGCGAGCGTCAGCACGGCGAGATTGCTCGCGGGAAAGAACAGCCCGACGCCGATGCCCGCCACGAAGGCCCCGGCCACCACCGCGGCATAGTGCGCGAACGCTCCGACCAGGGCATACCCTGCGCCCATCAGCGCGAACGCCGCCGCGTACACGCGCAGCGTGCCCGAGCGCCGGCGCAGGGCGGGCAGCCACCACGACCCGAGCGCGGCCGACAGTGACGTCGTGGCGATGGCGAACCCTGCGAACGCGGGCCGCTCCACGCCGATGTCGCGCAGCAGGAACGGCAGCTGCGTCGCGGTCATGTAGAACATCGCCACCAGCACGAACGTAATGGCATAGACGAACAGCACGCGCCGCCAGGGGATCGCTCCGCGGCCCTGCGCGGCGGCGTGCGCTCCGGGCCGCGGCGGCTCGTCGAGATGGAGCAGCACCGGCACCAGCAGCGCCCAGCCGGCCAGATAGAGCAGGAACGGCAGCCGCCAGTCGAGGTCGGCCAACAGGCCCCCGACGACGAACGAGGCGACCGCCCCGATGGACATCACAATGCTCTGGCGGCTCGCGAAGCGGCTGCGCGCCTCTGCGTGAAAGTAGTCGCCCGCGAGCGTGGTCATCGAGGTCATGGTGCCCGCGATGGCGAGGCCCAGCAGCGCGCGGCTGGCGAGGATGTGGACCAGGTCCTGCAGCACGTACCCCGCTGCGCCGGCGAGCCCGTACAGCACCAGGCTCGCGCGCAGCAGGCGGATGCGGCCGAAGCGGTCGACGATGGCGCCGGCCGCCGGCGCGAGCAGCGCGATCACCAGCGCGGGCATGGTGAGCACGAGCTTGGTGAGCAGCGCGGCCTGCGGCGCGTCGCGGAAGGCGTCGGCCATGCGCGGCATGGACGGCGCCACGATCGCCGAGGCCATCACGGTGAGCGTTGCGACGCCCAGGAGTGCGGCGGCGCGACGGCGCTGGCGAGCCACGGAGGACACGGGGGAAAGGTGGAGGGCGCGGAGGGAGACGGGCGAAGCTAACACGCCCGCCGCCGCATTGCCTTGCCTGGCAACCCCTCCGCCGTGCCCCCGCATGCGCTGCAGCCGGATCGCGCTCAGGCGAGATCGAACAGCAACACCTCTGCGCCGCGGCCGTTCTCGATCACCATCTCGGCCACCTCGGTTGCCTTGAGAGCGTCACCGCTCTCGAGCGGCTGGCCGTTCACGGTCGCGGCACCGCGCGCCACGTGCACATACGCGCGCCGGCGCGGCGCGAGCGCGTGCGTGACGCGCTCCGCGCCGTCCACCAGCGCCGCATACAGGTACGCGTCCTGGTGGAGCGTGACCGATCCATCGCGGCCGTCCGGCGAGGCAACCAGGCGCAGCCGCCCGCGCTTGGAAGCAGCGTCGAAGTGCTTCTCCTCGTAGGAGGGGGCAATGCCGCGCACGTCCGGCTCGATCCAGATCTGCAGGAAATGCACGAGATCGGCGCGGGACGCGTTGAACTCCGAGTGGCGAACGCCCGTGCCCGCGCTCATGCGCTGCACGTCGCCGGGACGGATCACCGAGCCGTTGCCCATGGAGTCCTTGTGCTCCAGCGCGCCCTCCAGGACGTAGCTGATGATCTCCATGTCGCGATGGCCGTGCGTGCCGAAACCCATGCCCGGCTGCACGCGGTCCTCGTTGATCACGCGCAGCGGGCCGAAGCCCATGTGGCGCGGGTCGAGGTAGTCGGCGAAGGAAAAGGTGTGGAAGGACCGCAGCCAGCCGTGGTCGGCCAGGCCGCGCTCGGCGGATTTGCGCAGCTCGATCATGCTCTTGGCTCCTGGTGGAATCCGTTCTCGCGGAATCGTTCAAACGTGTCACGGAAGTATGGGGGAGTGGCCGGGCCATTTCCAGCGAACGTTTCCGACAGGCACGATCACATTTTTTGAATGAAAATACCCCCATGCGGATCTCTCTCGAAGCCCTGCAGGTGATCGATGCGATCGACCGCCGCGGCAGTTTCGCCGCCGCCGCAGCGGAGCTGCATCGCGTGCCCTCTGCACTGACCTACCAGGTGCAGAAGCTGGAGCAGGACCTCGACGTGCTGCTGTTCGACCGGCGCGGCCACCGCGCGGTGCTCACGGCCTCGGGACGTGCGCTGCTGGAGGACGGACGTCAGCTTCTGCGCGCTGCAGGGGAGCTCGAACTGCGCGTGAAGCGGCTCGCCACCGGCTGGGAGAGCGAGGTGCGCGTCGCCGTGGACAACATCATCGACGCGGCGGTCCTCGTGCCGCTCGCACGCGCGTTCTTCGCGGAGGCTCCCGGCACGCGCCTGCGCATCGCCTACGAAGTGCTGGGCGGCACCTGGGACGCGCTCCTCTCGGCGCGCGCCGACCTCGCGATCGGTGCGTCCGGCGATCCGCCCTCCGGAGGCGGCTATGCGGTGCGCCCCATCGGCCGCAAGGCATTCGTCTTCGCAGTCGCGCCCGGACATCCCCTCGCCGCACTCCCCGAACCGCTCTCGGTCGAGGCGCTGCAGGCGCATCGAGCGGTGGCGGCGGGCGACACCTCCCGCAACCTGCCACCGCGCTCGGTCGGGCTGCTGACCGGCCAGGACGTGCTCACAGTTCCCGACATCCGCACCAAGGTGGCGGCGCAGGTCGCGGGGCTGGGTTGCGGCTGGCTGCCCGACCATGCGGCGGCACCCGAGGTCGCCGCAGGGCGCCTGGTGGTGAAGCAGGTCGACGAGCCGCCGCCGCGCAACGAGATCGTTCTGGCGTGGCGGACCGCACACGGCGGCAAGGCGCTCCGCTGGCTGGTGCGGCACCTCGACACCCCGGAGTGGAAGGCGCGGCTCCTGACAGGCATGCCGGCGGAGCCTCGCGCAAAGCGACGCGGCGGCGGCGCGCGCTAGCCCTGCTGCTCCGTGCGCGACGGATCGGCACCGCCGCTGTAGAACTCGTAGCGGTTCTTGCCGGCCTCCTTCACGCGGTACATGGCCGCGTCGGCGTGGCGCATCAGCGCGTCGGGAGTCAGGCCGTCGCGCGGGTAGATGCTGATGCCGATCGACGCGCCGATGCGGAATTCGCGCCCGCCGCCGGCGATGGGCGTGGTGAGGGAGGCGAGGATCTTTTCCGCGACCGCGGCCGAGTCCTCTGGGGTGCGCTGCCCAGTGAGCAGGACCACGAACTCGTCGCCGCCCAGGCGCGCGACGGTGTCGGTCTCGCGCACGCACTCCTTCATGCGCTTGGCCACCGTGCGCAGCACGTAATCGCCGGAAAGATGCCCGTAGGCGTCGTTGATCTGCTTGAAACCGTCGAGGTCGATAAGCATCAGCGCCGCGAGCTTCTCGTGGCGCCGGGCGAGCCCGATCGCCTGCCGCACGCGATCCTCCAGCAGGCGCCGATTCAGCAGCCCGGTCAGCGCGTCGTGGTCGGCGAGATGCTGGATGCGCTGCTCGCGCTCCTTGCGCGCGGAGATGTCGAGGTAGACCCAGATCGAACCGGCATCGGCGTCCTCCGGGCGCACCGCGCGCCCGCGGACCTCGCACCAGAACGCATCGCCGTCGCGCCGGCGCACCAGCAGCTCGCCCTGGAAGATCTCGCCGCGCGCGAGCGTCGCCTGCACCTGCCTGCTGTGCGCCTCCCAGTCGGCCGGCATGGCATGCCACAGCACGTCGGGCTGTCCCGCCAGCGCCTCGGGCGCGTAGCCGATCATGTCGGCGAACTTGCCGTTCGCCTTGTGCACGACATGCCCCTTCAGGAACACGATGCCCTCCGAGACGGACTCGAACATGAGCTGCTGCTCGGCTAGCGCCGCGGAAAGCTGGGCCTCCTTCACCTTGAGCGGCGTGATGTCGGTCGCCGTACCGGTCACCCCGACGATCGCGCCGCCGCCGTCGCGCTGTGCGGTCGCGTTCAGCGAAAGGATCACCGGCGCACCGCCCTTCGGCTGGTGGACGGTCTGGAAGTGCGACGCGGTGCCATCGGCGAGCACGCGCGCGAGCATCGCTTCGGTGCGCGTGCGCTCCGCCGGCGCCTGCGTGTCGGTCAGCCGGCGACCGATCATGTCCTCCGGCTCGCAACCGAAGATCTGCCGCGTGGCGCGCGGGCTGAGGTAGGTCCAGCGCCCGCGCCGGTCCACCGCCCACACCAGGTCGTTGGCCGTCTCGACCAGGTGCCGGAAGTGCTGCTCGCTCTCGCGCAGGCGCGCCTCGACGTGTTTGCGGTCGGAGATGTCGATGATCGAGCCCACGAAGCGCACCGGCGCCCCACCCGCATCGCGCACCACCTCGCCGCGCGCGTGCACCCACACCCAGGTCTCGTCGCTGCGGCGCATGCGCGCCTCTTCGTCGAACGCGGCGCCGCCGGCGAGAGCGTCGTCGACCGCATCGGTGAGGCGCGCGCGGTCCTCGGGGTGGATCCAGTCGGCGATCGCCGCCGGGCCGGCAAGCTCCGCGTCGGGATGGAAGCCGAGGATCTCCTTGAAGCGCGGCGAGACGTAGCGCCCGTCGCTCGCGATCTCCCAGTCCCACAGCCCGCTCTCGCTCGCGCGCACCACCAGGTCGAGCCGCTCGGTGCTCTCGCGCAGGCGCGCCTCGGCACGCTTGCGCTCCTCGATGTCGTTGCACACCACCACCTGGCCGAGCGCCGGCTTGCCGGCGATGATCGCCCGGCTGGAGAAGTCGCACCAGACGCGCGAGCCGTCGCGCCGGGCGAGCCGCAGCTCGGCGCGGTAGGCGAACCCGGCGGCGTGCCGCGCCGCCGCCTCTTCCCAGGTTCGGCGCCACGCCTCGTCGTCGGCGAACCACAGCCGGCTTGTCCCTTCCACCAGCTCCGCGCGCGTACGCCCGAGGATGCGCTCGAACTCGGGGTTGCAGTCGACGACGCGGTCATCCTTCACGAACGCGATGCCCGCGGTCGCGGCATCGAGCAGGCCGCGCTGCTCGGCGAGCAGGCGGTCGTTGTCGAGCCCGCGCTCGATGTTCTGCAGCAGCGCGCGGTGCAGGTCGAGATAGATACGCAACAGCGCGGCGAGGAACACCACCACCAGCGCCGCCATAGCCGCATGCCGTGTCCCGCCCTGGCGCAGGAAGTCCCCCGCCTGCGCCAGCACCATCGGCACGGTGAACAGGAGGAAGGCGCGCGGGCTCGCGCCGAGCACGCCGATCGCGCCGATCGCCATGCCGCCGATGACGAAGGCCACGAACAGCTCGTACTCGGGCGGCAGCGGGCGGAAGCCCACGACCAGCGCCGCCCAGAGCAGGCCCTGCAGCGCGGCCCCTGCGGCGAAGAGATTCTCCCAGCGCCGCGGCTCGACGCCCGCGGCTCGCCGCCGATAGCGCAGCACGAGCGCCAGGCGCGCCGCCAGCACGGCCGCGGTGGCGCCCATCCAAATGGCCAGGCGCGGCACCGGCATGACCGCGGCCAGCACGGCGACGACGACCAGCGCCACGAGCAGGGTCACGGCAAGGCCGGAAACGGCGTGGCCGAAGAGCACAACAAGGCGGCCGGCATCGACGGCTTGCAGTCGATACAGCCCCAGCGAACCCGCGACCCGCGTCATGTCCATGCCGTCCCGTGAGGGTCACGCCGCGTCCGCCGCGGCGATCGGGCAGTATAGGGAATCGCGGGGTGCGGACGGGTTGCGGCCACCCGCGCAAAGCGTATTCCTACTCGCCCGGCAGGATCACGCGGATGCGGCCAGCCTCACCCGGAGGGCCTCGACGCGCTTGCGGTTCGCCCCGAGGTCGCTGTAGCCGACGCGCGAAGCGGAGCGAACGTGGATGACGCGGGCGCCGGCGTCCAGCAGGCATTCGAGATCGTCGACGAAGCCGAGCAGCGCGGTGGACGCTTCGGCGTGGAGATAGCCCCGCTGCACGGTGATCACGGTGGTGCGCTCCAGTGCGCGCACGGCGCGCTCCAGCGTCGCCCACGCAGCCGCGGGATCGCCCTGCGCCGACGGCGGGAATGGGAGCGGTGCGACATGGTGCTCCGCGTCCTCGGCCGGCGCGTTGCTGGAGACGCAATTCGGAGAGGTGGGACAGGGCAGAAGCCGCCCGTCGCGAACCCCGAGCGTGCCCGGCCGGCTTCCCGCGAAGAGCCCCACCGGGGTCAGGTCCCCGGCGCGGTTTCCTGGCTCGCCGCGATCTCGCGATGCACTTCGGCCATGTCGATCGCCTTGGCCTTGCCCAGTACCTCGTCCAGGGCCGGCGCCGGCAGCGCGCCCGCCTCGGCATACAGGATCACCCGCTCACGGAAGATCATCAGCGTCGGGATCGAGCGGATGTTGAACGCCGCGGCGAGTTCCTGCTGCTCCTCGGTGTTCACCTTGGCGAAGACCACGTCCGCGTGCTTCTCGGAGGCCGCCTCGAAGGTCGGCGCAAAGGCGCGACAGGGCGCGCACCAGGCCGCCCAGAAGTCGATTACGACGTGATCGTTGCCGTTGATGACCTGCTCGAAGTTCTCTTGGGTCAGCTCGATGGTGGCCAAGGCCGGCTCCTCGATAAATTTTGATTCTATCAGCGCCTCACGGCACGACGCGCGCCGCGAGGAAGGCCTCGATCTCGGGCCAGAAGGCCGGGTGGGCGACCGCGCCGTTGTGGTCGGCGTCCGGGAACTCGCGCCACCGCTTCGGCCCCGCCCACGCCTCGTGCAGGCGCGCTGCGCGCTGCGGCGGGATGACGCCATCGCGGCCGGCCGCGATGGTCAGGAGCGGCGCGCGCACGGCGCCCGCGCGCGCGAGCGAGTCGAACGGGTGGCGCAGCAGCAGGCCCACCGGAACGAAGGGATACAACGATTGCGCCACGGCGGTCACGCTGTCGAAGGGCGTCACCAGCACCACGCCGGCGAGCGGCCGCTCCGCAGCCAGGTGCACCGCGACGCCGCTGCCCAGGCTGCGCCCCATCGCGACGACGGCATTGGCGTCCACGTCGGGCCGCGCGGTGGCGTAGTCGAACAAGGCGAGCGCGTCCGCGAACAGTTCGCGCTCCCCGGGCTGGCCCTCCGAGCGCCCGTAGCCGCGATAGTTCACCAGGAGCAGCGACCAGCGCGCAAACCGCGGTGCCGCATCGAGCAGCCACGAGACCTCCTCCGCGTTGCCGCCGAAGTAGATCAACAGCGGCGCGCGGGTGCCCGGATCGGCAGCGGGCACCAGCCACCCGCGCAGCCGCGTGCCGTCCGGCGAGCGCACCTCCACCTCCTCCACGCCCGCGCGCCGTGGAACCCGGTCGGGCGCCAGGGGCTGAGGCAGGAAAATCAAGTGGTCCTGCGCGAAGTACAGATACGCCGGCACGACCGCGACGGCAGCAAAGACCGCGACGGCAGCGCCGACGAATCCGCGGCGCGAGCGATGGGAACCGGTAAAGGGCATGCGGCTGATACGCTAGTAATTAATGATGACATACACCGGACGCTTCGCCCCCTCCCCCACAGGACCACTGCACTTCGGCTCGCTGGTCGCGGCCGTCGCGAGCTGGTGCGACGCGCGGTCCGCCGGCGGACGCTGGCTGGTGCGCATGGAGGATCTCGACAAGCCGCGCGAGGCGCCAGGCGCCGCGCAGGCCATCCTGGACGCCCTCGCGGGATTCGGCCTCGGCTGGGACGGCGACGTGATGGTCCAGAGCGCGCGCACCGACGCGTATCGCGCGGCGCTCGCGCGCCTTGCCGAGTGGACGTATCCATGCGCCTGCACGCGCCGCGAGATCGCGGACTCCGCGCTCGCCGGGCCCGACGGCGCCGCCGTCTATCCGGGCATCTGCCGCCGCGGCCTCGCACCCGGCCGCGTTGCGCGGGCGGTGCGCATCCGCGTCGATGACGAGACGGTCGCATTCGACGATCTGGTGCAGGGGCGCATCGGCCAGCATCTGGCGAGCGAAGTGGGCGACTTCGTGGTGCTGCGCGCCGACGGCATCTTCGCCTACCAGCTCGCGGTGGTGGTCGACGACGCGGCACAGGGCGTCACGCACGTGGTGCGCGGCGCGGACCTGCTCGACTCCACGCCGCGGCAGATCTTCCTGCAGCGGCGGCTCGGCGTGCCCGAGCCCGTCTACATGCACGTGCCGGTCGCGACCAACGTCGCCGGCGAAAAGCTCTCCAAGCAGACGCTCGCCGCGGCCGTCGACCGCGCCGACCCGGTGCCCGCGCTGCGCGCCGCGCTCGCGTTCCTCGGCCAGCCTGCGCCGGCGCTCGCGCGAGATGCGCTCCTCGCGCACGCCGCGGCCCACTGGGACCGCGCCGCGATTCCCCGCGTACGCGCTATCGCGTGGACGGCGTGACGGCCGCCACGCGCCGCTCCGGCAGCAGCACGCTCGCAATCGCGAGGCCCACCAGCAGCAGCGCGGCGTAATCCTGCCAGTGGGGCTGCTCGCCGAGCACCAGCGCGCCGCTGAAGACGCCCACCACCGGCACCAGCAGCGTGCCCACGGTGGACACGCCGACCGGCGCGACCAGCGCGATCTTGATCCAGGCCCACTGGCAGAAGATGAAAGAGATGACCATGTTGTAGACCACCCCGATCAACGCGGGCGTCGACAGGCGCGTGAGGTCGAACGAGCCGTCCTCGAACAGGAGGGCGGCGAGCACGATGGGAATCGCGCCTATGCCCATCTGCCACGCGGTCAGCGAAGAGGCCGGCAGGCTCACCGGCCAGCGCTTCATCACCACGGTGCCGAGGCCCCACAGCACCGCCGCGGCGACGATCAGCATCGCACCCAGCGGCGAGCGCTCGAGCGCCGCGATCTCGCTCCACAGCAGCAGGGCCATGCCGGCCATGCCGAGCACGAGTCCCAGCGCGCGCCGCGGCGTCAGCCGCTCGTTCAGCACCCATAGGCCGAACAGGACCGCCCACACCGGCATGGTGTACGCCAGGATCGCCGCACGGCCCGACGACATCATCGGCACCGCGTAGGCAACCAGCATGTTCCACGCGGTGAAGTTGAGCAGGGAGATCAGCACCAGCCGCCGCCACTGGCCGCGCGGCACGCGCATCGGCAGCCCGCTCGCCGCGGCGATGGCCGCCACGCCGACGGTACCCGACAGCAGGCACAGGCTGCGGAAGTGGTTGGGCGGCATTTCCGCCAGCGCGAGCTTCATCATCGGCCAGTTGAACCCCCAGAACAGGGTCAGCAGCACCAGCAGCGGGATGTACTCCCGCGGGAACTGCTGCGCGCCGGCCTTCACGCGGCAGCGGTCCAGATCGCCCGCAGCGCCGCTGCGACGTCCTCCGGCCAGGCCATCGCGAAGCGCTCCTCCAGCAGCAGGTGCAGGTAGGCGACGTCGCTCACGTGCAGGGCGGGGTTGAGATACAGCCGCGGCAGCAGGCGCGCGGTCAGCCGGTGCGCGCCGTCGGCGCCGAACGGCGCGGGCAGCAGGCAGAGATTGAAGCTCCACAGGCCGCGCGCGGCGAAGCCGCGCAGCACCCGGACGAGCCCGGCCGCGAAGGCCGCGATGTCGGCATCGTCGAGATCCGCCACCGTCGCGGCGCGCGCGAAGACGGCCTGCGCGTCGCCCAGCAGCCCCGCCGGCGCGAAGGGCGCCAGCCACGCGATGCCGCCGGCCTCGCCTATCCATCGCGGCCCGTCGCGCTCGGCGTCCACCAGCATCGCGCCATAAGGCAGGCGATGACGCTCGAACCACGCGCGCTCGGCCGCGACGCGGCGCCCGGGCCCGTTGCCGGGCGAAGTCGTCACGATCACCTGCATGTGCGGGTGCACCTGGGTCGCGCCCGCGGCGGGCATGTAATTCCAGGTCACGATGCCGCTCGCGCCGCGCCCGTCGAATGCCGGTGCCGCGAGCCGGATGAAGTCGCGCGCCGCGGTGAGACCGTCCACCACGATGCGCTCCGGGATCGCATCCATGGCGTGGAAGTGCTCGGCGCAGAGGACCGCGATGGCCGAGACGTCGTCGTAGGGGAAGAGGTTCGGGAACAGCAGCGCATCGCCGCGGCGCAGCCGACCACCGGGCACCAGTTCGTCGGGGAAGCGCGGCGTGATCGCCTCGACCTTTTCCGGGCAGAACGGGCAGTGGGTACGGCTCTGGGAGACGATCGCATCGAGGTCGGCCGGCGGCGCCGCGGTGAGCGCGAAATGGCAGACGCGCGCGCTTTCGTCCGTGAGCGGATCGCGACGCACCTCGCTCTCCACCGTGACCAGTTCGAAGCCCTTGCGCGGGTCGTGCAGGCGCGCGGCCTTGCGCTCCGCGCGGAACTCGATGCCGCTCACGAGGCGATGCGCTCCAGGGCGGCGCGCAAGCCGGCGGGCAGCGGCACCGGCCGGTTGCTCGCGCGATCCACGTAGACGTGCACGAAGTGGCCCTGCGCGGAGGCCTCGGGAGCGTCGTTGCGGAACAGGCCGACCTCGTAGCGAACACTCGAGCTGCCGAGCTTCGCCACGCGCAAGCCGGCGTCCACCGTGTCGGGAAAGGTGATCGGACTGAAGTAGTTGCACTGCGTCTCGACCACCAGCCCGACCACCGTGCTCGCCTCGATGTCGAGCACGCCCGCCTCGATCAGGTACTGGTTCACCACCGTGTCGAAGTACGAGTAGTACACGACGTTGTTGACGTGGCGGTACACGTCGTTGTCCATCCAGCGGGTGGTGATGCGGAGGAAGTGGCGGTAGGCGGCGCGCGGCTGCGGTGCGGGTCGGCTCATGGCGCGCGAATTCTATCAGCGCGCACGGGTGACCATCGCCACGCCCACGACGGACACGGCCATGCCGAGGATCGCGAGCGCCGTGAAGCGCTCGCCGAACGCGAGCCACGCGAGCACCGCCGTGACCGGGGGAGTCAGATAGAAGAGACTCACGGTCTTGGTTGCCTCCCCGCGCCGGATCAGCAGCGCGAGCAGCGAGATCGCGGCGATGGAGAGGACGATCACCAGCCACCCTAGCGCGAAGACGAACTCGCCGGTCCACCGCACCGGCCGGGTCTCACCCCAAAGCGCGACCGGCGCGAGCACCGCCAACGCGGCGGCGAACTGGATCACCGAGCCGGTGCGCAGGTCGAAGGCGCCGCACCAGCGCTTCTGGTAGAGCGTGCCCGCGGTGATGGAAGCGAGTGCGAGCACTGCCATCGTCACCGCAAACGGCGTGAGTCCCGCGACCGTGGTCTTCTGCAGTACCACCAGCGCGACGCCGGCGATGCCGAGCAGCAGGCCGATCCACTGCCGCGCCGTGACGCGCTCGCCCAGCAGCGGCGCCGCGGCGAGCCCGGTGGCGAGCGGCTGCAGCCCCACGATGAGCGCTGCAAGCCCGGCCGACATGCCCGAGTCGATGGCGCTGAACACGCCCATCAGGTAGCCGCCGTGCACCAGCACGCCGGCAACTGCGAGGTGCACGGCCTGCCTGCGCGTCCCCGGCCAGGTGGCTCGCAGCGCCAGCGCCAGGGGCAGCATCAGCGCAATCACCAACAGGAACCGCAGGCACAGGAACGTGGCTGGCGGCGCGTGGGGCAGCCCCAGCTTCGCCCCGACGAAACCCGTGCTCCAGAGGAAAACGAACAGCGCCGGTGTGCTGCGCAGCCACAATCCTCGGATCCCCTTTTGATCCGTCACGCCGCTCCAATAAAACGCCATAAAACCATAGGTTTACAACGTTTAATCATCGATTCTGCTGCGACGCACAAAAAAATCTTGACATCCTGTCCAGGGTGATTAAAAATGGAGTTGTGCATCGCAACAACACCGTCCCGGAACCGCCGTATCCCGATCAGCCTAGGAGAGAGACCATGTACGTGACCCCCGACCAGATCACCGCCGCGAACAAAGCCGGCGTCGAAACCATGCTGGGCTTCGCCCACGCCAACTTCGCCGCGTTCGAGAAGATCTCGGCGCTCAACTTCAACGCGACCAAGACGGCGTTCGAGGACGCGATGAACCACGCCAAGGCCCTGATGAACGTGAAGGACGTGCAGGAGCTGGTGAACCTGAACGTCGCCGCGGCGCAGCCGTCGCTCGAGAAGGCGATTGCCTACTCGCGCAGCGTCTACGAAGTCTCCTCGGGCACGCAAGCCGAGATGACGCGCTTCCTGGAAACGCAGGCGTCCGAGTACAACCGCAACGTCGTCGGCCTCCTGGACAAGTTCTCCAAGAACGCGCCCGCCGGCTCCGACGTCGCCGTGGCCGCGGTCAAGTCGGCCCTCGCCGCCGCGAACTCCGCGTACGACAGCATGACCAAGGTCGCCAAGCAGGCCACCGAGATCGCCGAGGCGAACTTTGCCGCCGCGACTGCCGCGACCAAGGACGCTGCCCGGAAGAAAGTCGCCTGAGTTCGGCGTACTGCGATACGGCGCTCTGCGCACCGCAAGGGCCCCGGTTTCGACCGGGGCCTTTTTCATTGGGAGGCCGACGCGCGCACGCCTTCCTCGAACGTGCCGCCGACCGCCGTCACGCCGCGGCGCAGATCGTCGATGGCGAGCGCCACCTCGCCGGGCGCGCCGCGCACGCCGAGCTCGATGTGCCGCCGCGCACCCGACTCGCCCATGTGCGGCAGGCTGTAGACCTTGACGCCGCGATAGCGCGCTTCGACTTCCAGCATGAGCGGCGTGAGCGTGCTCTCCGCCGACCCGTACACCACCAGCGAAGCCTCGCCCTCGGGACGCTGGTGATGGAGGTGCGGATAGAGGGTGTCCAGCACCCACTCCACCATCGGCCACGCCATCACCGGGAAGCCGGGCACGAAATGGTGGTCGCCGAACGAAAAGCCCGGAATGCGGTTGTAGGGATTGGGGATGATGCGGCTGCCCACCGGGAACTCGCCCATCTTCAGGCGCTGCGGCGTGATCTCCATGTCGGTGCGCGACCGGATCGCGGCTTCCGCTTCCGGGTGCAGCGCGATCGCGACGCCCGCGGCCTCCGCGGCGCACTGGCGCGTGTGGTCGTCGGGCGTGGCGCCAATGCCGCCGAAGCTGAACACCACGTCGCCGCTGGCGAACGTACGCTCGAGCGTGGCGACGATTCGCGCCGGTTCGTCGCCGAGATACTCGGCCCACGCGAGCCGCAGGCCGCGCGCGCCGAGCAGCTCGATGACCTTGGCGAGATGCTTGTCCTGCCGCTTGCCGCGGAGGATCTCGTCGCCGATGATGATGGCGCCGAGATTCATGGGAGTGCGTGGGCCGCTTTCATCGGCTGAGAGTCTGCCACAGCTTCGCGAGCCGCTTCGACGACACCGGGATCGGCGTCTTCAGCTCCTGCGCGAAGAGCTGCACCCGCAGCTCCTCCAGCAGCCAGCGGAACTGCTCGAGCTGCGGATCGGTGCGGCCGCTCTTGCGAACCCGCAGATCCTCGCGCAGCCACTGCGTCTCGAGCGGCCTCAGCTCCTGGAGCTGGCGCGCATCGCGCGCCGGGTCGGCGCGCAGCTTGTCGATGCGCAGCGCGATCGCCTTGAGATAGCGCGGCAGGTGCTGCAGCCGCTCCCAGGGCGTCGCGGCGATGAAGTCCTTCGGCACCAGGCGTGCGAGCTGGGCTTCGATGTCCTTGACCGCGTCCGGGTGCGCCTTCGCCCCCGCGAGCTTCTTCTGCACCGCCTGGTACTCGGTGAGGATCACTCCCGCGAGCCGCGCGACCTCCTGCGCGATCAGCGTGACGCGCGCACGCGCGTCGTCGCGCCGCTTGGCGAACGCGGCGGCGTCCGCGGGCCAGGGCTCGACCAGGCACGCACGCTCGAACGCCGTCTCCAGCAGCTGCCGGCGGAGCTCGGCAATCTCGCCGAACGCGGCGTATTGCAACGCCAGCGACTGCGGCAGCCCCTTCTCGATCGAGCGCGCCTGCTCCTTCAACTGCAGCATGAACAGGCGGATGAGGCCGGCGCGATGCGCGTCCCGCGCGCGCTCCGGCTCGTCCATCACTTCCAGCGCGACGCTGTCGCCCTGGTCGGTGAGCACCGGGTAGCCAACGAGCGTCTGCGTCCCCTGGCGGATCTCCAGGATCTCCTCGAGCGGCCCGAAGCTCCACTCCGTGAGCCCCGCCTGGGCGACCCTGGATTGCGCCAGCGCGCTGAACGTCTCCCCTGCCTTCTGGCCGAGCTCGGCGCGCAACTGCGCAAGATTGCGCCCCATGGCGAGCTGCCGGCCGTCCTCGTCCACCACGCGGATGTTCATCGAGAGATGCGCGGGCAGCGTCTCGGGCCGGAAGCCGTCGAGCGGCACGTCGAACTGCCGCTCGCGGCGCGCATACTTCGCGATCGCCTGAGGGAGCGGCGTGTCGGAGGGCTGCACCTCGGCGACGAAACGCGCCGCGAACTCGCCGAGCGGCCCGAGCCGATGGCGCACCTTCTGCGGCAGCGACTTGGCCAGCATCTGCACCTTGTCCTTCGCCAGGCCGGGCACCAGCCAATCGAGGCGGCCCGCTGCAAGCTGGTTCAGCGCGACCAGCGGCACGGTCATGGTCACGCCGTCGCGCGGCCCGCCCGGATCGTGCAGATACTCCAGCGCGAACGTGCGTCCGCCGATCTCGATCCGGTGCGGGAACTGGTCCGTGGTGATGCCTGCGGCCTCGTGGCGCATCAGGTCCTCGCGCCTGAGATGGAGCAGCTTCGGCTGCGTCGCCTCGGCCTTGCGCCGCCAGGTTTCGAAGCTGGCGCCGCCGTGCACGGCCTCAGGGATGAGCGCGTCGTAGAACGCATGGATCAGCGTGTCGTCGACCAGCACGTCCGGACGCCGCGACTTGTGCTCCAGCTTCTCGATCTCGACCATGAGGCGGCGGTTGTGCTCGAAGAACGGCGCGCGCGAGTCGTAGTCGCCGGCCACCAGCGCCTCGCGGATGAAGATCTCGCGCGAGAGCTTCGGATCGACCGGGCCGAAGGGCGCGCGGCGATTGACCACCACCGGCAGGCCGTAGAGCGTGGCCCGCTCGAGCGCCATCACCTGGGCCGGCTTTCTCTCCCAGTGCGGATCGCCGTAGGAGCGCTTGAGCAGGTGCCCGGCGATCTGCTCGATCCACTCCGTGTCGACGCTCGCCACGCCGCGCGCGAACAGGCGCGTGGTCTCGGTCAGCTCGGCGCCGACGATCCAGCGCGGCGCCTTGCGCGCAAGCGCCGAGCCCGGATGAATCCAGAACCGGATGCCGCGCGCGCCGAGGTAGCTCCCGTCCTCCGTCCGGAAGCCGATGTTGCCGAGCAGCCCGGCGAGCAGCGCGCGATGGATCTGCGCGTAGGTCGCCGCCTGCTCCGACGGCTTCCAGCCCAGCTCGCCCGCCAGTTCCTTCAGCTGCGAGTGGATGTCGCGCCATTCGCGCATGCGATTGAACGAGAGGAAGTGCTCCCGGCACGCGCGCGCGAGCTTGCGATGGCTTTGGTGATGCAGGCCTTCGTCGAAGAACTTCCACAACTTGAGGAAGCCCAGGAAGTCGGACTTCTCGTCGGCGAATTTCTTCTGCGCCTCGTCGGCCGCCTGCTGCCTGTCGAGCGGGCGCTCGCGCGGGTCCTGCACGGAGAGCACGGCGGCGATCACCAGCACCTCGGCGAGGCTGCCCTCGTCGTGAGCGGCGAGGATCACGCGGCCGACGCGCGGGTCCACCGGCAGCTTCGCGAGCTGCCGGCCCACGGGCGTGAGCGCATGGTCGTCGTCCACGGCGCCGAGTTCCGCGAGCAGCGCATAGCCGTCGGCGATCGCCTTCGGCGCGGGCGCTTCGAGAAAAGGGAAGCGATCGATGTCGGCGAGCCCCAGCGACTTCATGCGCAGGATCACCGCGGCGAGCGACGAACGCAGGATCTCCGGGTCGGTGAACGCGGGACGCGCGTTGAAGTCGTCCTCCGCGTAAAGCCGGATGCAGACGCCCGCCTGCACCCGGCCGCAGCGGCCGGCACGCTGCTTCGCCGCCGCCTGGGAGACCTTCTCGACCTGGAGCTGCTCGACCTTGTTGCGGTAGCTGTAGCGCTTGACGCGCGCGAGCCCCGAGTCGACCACATAGCGAATGCCCGGCACCGTGAGCGACGTCTCCGCGACGTTGGTCGCGAGCACGACGCGGCGTCCGCCGTGCGGCCTGAACACGCGCTCCTGCTCCTCGGCGGAAAGCCGCGCGAACAGCGGCACGATCTCCGGCTGCGGCCCGCGCGCGTTGCCGTCGAAGTGATGCTTGCGCAGCGCCTCGGCGGTTTCGCGGATCTCGCGTTCGCCCGGAAGGAACACCAGCACGTCGCCCGGACCGATGCGCGCGAGCTCGTCCACCGCATCGACGATGGCGTCCTGCAGGTCGACGTCGTCCGCGTCCGCGTCGAACGGCCGGTAGCGCAGGTCGACCGGGTAGAGCCGCCCGGACACCTCGATCACCGGCGCTCCGCCGAAATGCCTCGAGAACGCCTCGGCGTTGATGGTCGCCGAGGTGACGATCACCTTGAGGTCCGGACGCTTCGGCAGGAGCTGCTTGAGATAGCCGAGCAGGAAATCGATGTTGAGGCTGCGCTCGTGCGCCTCGTCGATGATGATGGTGTCGTAAGCCGACAGCCGCGGATCGGCCTGCGTCTCGGCGAGCAGGATGCCGTCGGTCATCAGCTTCACGTAGGAGCGCGGGCTGGTGTGGTCGGTGAAGCGGACCTTGTAGCCCACCGCGCCGCCGAGTTCCGTCTTCAGCTCCTGCGCGATGCGCGCGGCGACGCTGCGGGCGGCGATGCGCCGCGGCTGCGTGTGGCCGACGAGCCCGTGCACGCCGCGGCCGATGTCGAGGCAGATCTTCGGGAGCTGCGTCGTCTTGCCCGAGCCGGTCTCGCCGCAGACGATGACGACCTGGTGCTCGCGGATGGCGAGCGCGATCTCCTCGCGCATGGCGGAGACCGGCAGGTCGGGAGGGAACTCGGCTCTGGGCAGGCCGGCGAGGCGGGCCTCGACGACTTCGGGACGCAGGCGGGACATGCGAACGGACCGCGGGAGGCGGCCGCGGAATCAGGTGTCGGCGGCGATGAGCCGCTCGGCATACCTGGCGATCAGATCGACCTCGAGATTGACCCGCGCGCCGGCCTGGAGGTGCCTGAGCGTCGTGCGTTCCAGCGTGTGCGGAATGAGGTTGATCTCGAATTCGCGGCCCTCGACGCGGTTGACCGTCAGGCTCACGCCCTGCACGCAGATCGACCCCTTGCGCGCGACGTACTTGGCGAGCTCGGCCGGTGCGCGGATCACGAGGCGCCAGCTTTCTCCGAACGGCGCGAAGCTCACCACCTCGCCCACGCCGTCGACGTGCCCCGATACCAGGTGTCCGCCGAGGCGGTCGGCCAGGCGCAGCGCCTTCTCGAGATTGACCTCGCCCGGCGCGCCGAGGCCGATGGTGCAGTCGATGGTCTCCTGCGAGACGTCCACCTCGAAGGTGCGGCCCGCGACGACGACGGCTGTGAGACAGACGCCATTCACGGCGATGGAATCGCCCAGCGCGACGTCGGAGAGATCGAGATCACCCGCGTCGATGGCCAGACGCAGGCCCTGGTCGCGCGGCTCGACGCGCTGGATGCGGCCGATCGCGGCCACGATGCCGGTGAACATGGTTTCGGTGGCGCTGTGAACGATGCCGCGAGGTTACACGATCACGATGCCGGCCCGTGCGCAATGCGCTCGGCCATGGCGAATCCGGACTTGATGCAGTCGCCCACCGAGATGCCGCCCCGCCAGTTGGCGCAGAAGTGCAGGCCGGGCAGTGCCGCTTCGGCCGCCTCGGCCTGCGCCACGCGCGCGAGATGCCCGAGCGAGTACTGCGGGATCGCCTGCGCCCACCGCGTCAGGCGCACGACGGCGGCCTTGGGCGGGGCACCGAGCAGCGCGGCGTTCTCGGCCTGCACCAGCGCGGCGACCTCCGCGTCGCTCGCACGGGCGAGCTCGGGCTGGCGCATCCCGCCGACGAAGGTGGTCAGCACGACCATGCCGTCCGGCCCGCGCCCGGGAAAGAGCGACGACGAGAAGATGGTGCCGAGGATGCGCCGCTTCTCCTTCTCCGGGACCAGAAAGCCGAAGCCGTCGAGCGGATGGTTCACGTCCTCGCGGCGGTACGCGCTCACGACGGACGTGACCGGGGGATAGACCATCTCACCCAGCGCCTGCGCGGCGGCGGGCGACAGGGCCGCGACCAGTGGCCGGGTCGCATAGGCGGGCGTCGCGAGCACGACATTGCGGGCCTCGAAGGCGCGGCCGTCCGTGGCGATGGCGCGAAAGCCGCTGCCCGAACGCTCCAGCCCGACCACCGGCGCATTCGGCACGAACGTCTCCAGCCGCGCGGCGAGCGCATCGGTGAGCGCCTGCATGCCCGAGCGGAAGGTCATCATCGAGGCCGTGTTCTTGGACTTCTCGGCGTTGCGCTTGCGCTCGCGCGCGCCCATGATCTGCCCGCGGATGAGCCCGCCGTAGCGCTGCTCCAGTTCGACCAGCCGCGGGAACGCCGCGCGCACCGAGAGCTTCTCCGGATCGCCCGCGTACACGCCGGACACGAACGGATTGATCGCGTAGTCGAGGAACTCCTGGCCTAGGCGCCGGCGCACGAAGTCGGCAACCGACTCTTCGCTGTCGGCGGATCCGCGGCCAACGAAGGGCTCCCGCGCCAGGGCGAGCTTCGCGGTCCAGGAGAAGAGCGGCGTGCCGAGAAACGCCCCCGGCGAGGTTGGCACCGGCTGCACGCGGCCGCCGCGCAGGATGAAGCGTTTCTTCGCCTCCGGGCCGGGCTCGAGGCGCTCGGCGGCGAGCTCCAGCGCCTGCACCAGCTCGCCGATGCGCGGCGTGGTCTCCAGCATCGAGTTCGGCCCGGCCTCGACGAGGATGCCTTCCTCGCGGCGCGTGCCGATGGCGCCGCCCGGCCTCGCCGACGCCTCCACCACCGCCACGCGCGCACCTTCGCTCTGCAGCTTCCATGCGCACACCAGCCCGGAGATGCCGGCACCGACGATCAGGACGTCGCTTTGCATCAATTCGCCACCGTCGCGCGCAGGCGCAGGTCCGGTCCGATCATGCAGGTCTCCATGAAGCGCAGGCGGACACGCTCGTCCAGCGAGGCGGCCGCACGCAGGTTGAACATCCCGCGGCTTGAGTCGCCAAGCACCGACGGCGCGAGGTAGACGAGCAGCTCATCGACCAGGCCTGCGGCGAGCAGCGAACCGTTCAGCCGGAAGCCAGCCTCGACGTGGATCTCGTTCAGCTCGCGCCGCGCGAGTTCGGCGGCGAGGGCCGCGAGCGGCACCTTGCCGGCGGGGTCGCGGAGCACGAGGACCTCCGCGCCCCGCGCACGCAGCGCGTCCGCGCGGGCTGCGTCGTCGACCGCCCCGACGACCAGCAGATTGCCGCCCTCGAGCACGCGCGCCGCAGCCGGCAGCTCGAGGCGCGAATCGACCACGATGCGCAAGGGTTGGCGGGGCGTGTCGAGGCCGCGCACGGTGAGCAGCGGATCGTCGTCCCTGACCGTGCCGATGCCGGTGAGGATGGCGCAGGCGCGCGCGCGCCAGCGATGCCCGTCGGCGCGCGCCTCCGGTCCGGTGATCCATTGGCTGGCGCCGTCGGCGAGCGCGGTACGCCCGTCGAGGGTTGCCGCGATCTTCATCCGCACCCAGGGGCGGCCGCGTGTCATGCGCGCGACGAAGCCGACATTGAGCGCGCGCGCCTCGTTCTCCAGCAGGCCGCTCGCGACCGCGACGCCAGCGGCGCGCAGCACCTCGAAGCCGTTGCCAGACACACGCGGATTCGGGTCGCGCATTGCCGCGACCACGCGGCGCACGCCGGCCGTCGCCAGGGCCTCCGCGCACGGCGGCGTGCGGCCGTGATGGCTGCAGGGCTCCAGCGTGACGTAAGCCGTCGCGCCGCGCGCGCCCTCGCCCGCCGCGCGCAGCGCGTTCGTCTCGGCGTGGGGCCCGCCGGCGCGCTCGTGCCAGCCTTCGCCGACGACACGCCCGTCGCGGACGATCACGCAGCCGACGCGGGGGTTGGGGGTGGTGGTGAAAAGGCCACGCTCGGCCAGCGCGAGCGCGCGGGACATGTGATCGCAGTCCGCGGGGCTGAACACGGCGCGGCTTCCGGCTACTTGACGGCGGCCTTGGCGCGGCCCTTGCGTCCCGGGCGCTTGAGCTCGAGCACCTTCTCGCGGAACTCGTCGACGCGCTGGAAATCCTCGTAGACCGACGCGAAGCGGATGTAGGCGACGTCATCCATCTTCTTCAGCTCCTGCATCACCATCTCGCCGATGGTGCGCGAGCTGATCTCGCGCTCGCCGCGCGCGAGGATGCGCTGCTCGATGCGGTTGATCGCCGCATCAACGTACTCGGTCGGCACCGGGCGCTTGTGCAGCGCGCGGGCGAAGCCCGTCCGGATCTTCTCGCGGTCGAAGGCCGTGCGGTAGCCGCTCGTCTTCACCACCATCGGCATCTGCAGCTCGACGCGCTCGTAAGTGGTGAAGCGCTTGCCGCACGACTGGCACGCGCGGCGCCGCCGGATGGCGTCGCCGTCCTCGGACACGCGGGTATCGACCACCCCCGTGTCCTCCGCCTTGCAGTAGGGGCATCTCATGGGGCGAGCGCGCGTCCCCGCCCTAGGCCCGGACCGCGTCCCGCGCCGGCACGGCCGCTCCGGGCGGATAGACCGGGAACCTCGCGCACAAGGTCTTGATCGCCTCGGCGACGCGCGCAACGACCGCCTCGTCGCGCGGCGCCTCGAGGACGTCGGCGATGAGGTTGGCGACCTCCTCCGCCTCGAACTCCTTCATGCCGCGCGTGGTCATCGCCGGCGTGCCGAGGCGGATCCCGCTGGTGACGAACGGCTTCTGCGGATCGTTGGGAATGGCGTTCTTGTTGACGGTGATGTGCGCGCGCTCGAGGACGTCCTCGGCCTCCTTGCCGGTGATGTCCTTGGCGCGCAGGTCCACCAGGAACAGGTGGCAGTCCGTGCGCCCGGAGACGATGCGCAGGCCGCGCTCGGCGAGCACCTTGGACATGACCCGCGCGTTCGAGAGCACGTCCTCCTGGTAGCGCACGAAGTCGCGCCCCATGGCCTCGCGGAAAGCCACCGCCTTGGCGGCGATCACGTGCATCAGCGGCCCGCCCTGGATGCCGGGGAAGATGGCCGAGTTGATCGCCTTCTCGTGCTCCTGCGCGGCGAGGATCATCCCTCCGCGCGGACCGCGCAGCGTCTTGTGCGTCGTGGTGGTGACGAAGTCGGCGATGCCGACCGGGCTCGGATAGAGCCCCGCCGCCACCAGGCCCGAGTAGTGGGCGATGTCGGCCAGCAGCAGCGCACCGACGCTGTCGGCGATGCGGCGCATCGCCTTCCAGTCGATGAAGAGGGAGTAGGCCGACGCGCCGGCCACGATCAGCTTGGGCTTGTGGCCCTTGGCGAGATGCTCGAGCTGGTCATAGTCGATCTCCTCGCGCTCGTTCAGGCCGTAGCTGAACGCCTGGTAGAGCTTGCCGGAGAGGTTGACCGAGGCGCCGTGAGTGAGGTGCCCGCCGTGCGCGAGCGACATGCCGAGCATGACGTCGCCGGGCTTCAGGACCGCGCTGTAGACCGCCTGGTTGGCCTGCGAGCCCGAGTGGGGCTGCACGTTGGCGTATTCCGCCTTGAAGAGCTTTTTCGCGCGCTCGATGGCGAGCTGCTCGGCGATGTCGACGTACTCGCAGCCGCCGTAGTAGCGCTTGCCCGGATAGCCCTCGGCGTACTTGTTGGTGAGGACCGATCCCTGCGTCGCGAGCACCGCCGGGCTGGCGTAGTTCTCCGACGCGATGAGCTCGATGTGGTCCTCCTGCCTGCCGGTCTCGGCGGCGACGGCCGCCCACAACTCGGGGTCGGCCTGGGCGAGCGGCACGTTCTGGAACATGGCGGCTTCTCTCGGAAAATCCCGGCGAAAGTCTAGCATGGTGCGGTGCAAGGCCGGCTTGCATCCGCCACGCCGTCCTGCCGGGGCCGGGACAGCGTGCTAAGGTCGGCGCATGCCGAGCACGAAGGCTTGCAGCGCCGCCGATCCGCTCGCGGCCATGCGCGCCGCAACCCGCACGCTGCACGCGCAGGCCGAGCGCTCCGGCTTCGTGCGCGAGCTCCTGACGGGACGCGCGACGCACTCCGGCTACGCGCTGTGGCTGCGAAATCTCTGGCCCGCCTATGCCACGCTCGAACGCGCGCTCGGCGCCGCCCCTGCCGGGTCGCCCATAGCCGCCCTGGCCGATGCGCGGATGATGCGGGCGACGGCGCTGGAAAACGATCTCGCGGCACTCGCGGGGGCAGAGTGGCGCCAGACGTTGCCCGAGCTCGCCGCGGGAGCCGCATACGCGCGCCGCATCGATGCTGCATGGGGGGCGGGCGCCCCGCTGCTCGCCGCCCACGCGTACGTCCGGTACCTGGGCGATCTGAACGGCGGCCGCGTCCTGCGGGACATCCTGCGCACGAAACTCGGCCTGCCCGACGCAACGCTGTGTTTCTACGCCTTCGACGCGGATTCCGCGGCGCTCGAGACGTCGTACCGCGCAGCGCTGTGCAACGCGAGTGAGGGCGATCCCGAGGCAGCCGCGCGCGAGGCAGCCCTCGCATTCCAGCTCAACATCGCGCTGTCCGAAGAGGTGCTCGCCGCCGCAGCGTGAGTCAACCGTCGCGCGAGGCGTGCCACACGAGACGCGCGAGCAGCTCGGCGGTGCGCGCCACCGACGCCTGCACGCCGTCCAGCATCTCGGGCATGCGCGCCACGTCCACCCCATCGGTGATTTCCAGCGCCGCGAGCTGGGCGTTCCCGACCACCGTGCCGAGGAGATTGCGGTAGACCAGGTTCGCGTGCGAGTCGAGCGGCACGTCCATCGCCGGATTACGCCCGACGACGGCCTCCTGGAAGCGCCGCCGAGCGGCCTCGGCAGCCTTGCGCTCGGTGAGGTCGGTGAACAGCAGCACGAACCCGGACACGCGATCCGGCGCCGAGAACACCGGGTCGCCGCGCACCAGCAGCGGCCTCGCCTCGCCGGCATCGCCGGTGAGCGCCACCTCGCCGCGCCAGGAGCGGCGGTCCTGCAGCAGGTCGCGCAGGTTGCGGCGCACCTCGCCCGGTTCGGAAAAGAACACCGGCAGGTCCTCCACCCACTGCAGCGCCGCATGCGCGCCGCGCAGCAGGCGCTCGAACGATTCGTTGGCGAGCAGGACCCGGCCGGCGGCATCGGCGACGATGACCGGCTGCTGGGCGAAGCGCACCTGCCGCGACACCTGCTCGAGCTGGTCACGGGCGATCAGCATGCGCACCGAGCGGAACTGCAGCACCACGTCGGCGATCGACTCGCCGATCAGCCGCGCGGCGCCGACGTCAGCCTCGCTCCAGGGGTCGGACGTGCCTTCGACGAGCTGATGCCACTGCGCGAACGAGCGCCGCGGCGAGAGCTGCGCCGGGTCGTTGCCGAAATCGACCGGCTTGTAGGGGTTGCCGCCCCAGGTGACGAACCGGATGCGCTCGGGCCTGAACCAGAGCAGGTAGTCTCCGGGCGCGCCTGACAGGGGCACGGCAAGCAGGCCGCTCGCCACCGGCGTCAGCGGCGCGAAACGGGCATCGGCCGACCGCAGCGAGGCCGATGCGTACACACCACTCTTGACGCGGTCGTCCAGCCACGCCCCGATCTCGCGCAGTTGCGCCGTCGCCGGAACCTCGCCGAGGGTCTGGATCTGGCCCTCGAACAGCAGCGCCGCGCCGCTCGCCTCGACCGGGTGCAGCAGCGACTGCGAGCCGTCGAAAAGCGCGGTGCGCCAGTCGCCGTCGCGGGAGATCGCCTCGATCATGCGCTGCTCGAGTCTGCGCACCGACAGCTCGCCCTGCGCCTGCACGAAACTCTCGAAACCGGCGATGCGCGTCGCCACCGCTTCGCCGAGGAGCTCGCACACGGTACGCACCTCGTAGTGCAGGAAACGCGGCGCGTAGTGATGGCATGCGACCAGACCCCACAGGCGCCCGGCCACGACCAGCGACACCACCAGCGTCGCGCCGACCCCCATGTTCTTGAGGTACTGGAGGTGGACCGGCGACATGCTGCGCAGGAAGCACAGCGACATGTCGAGCTGCGCGCCGGTAAGCGGCGACAGCACCGGCTCCAGCGGCACCGGGACGTAGTTCACGTCGACCAGCACCCGGACGCGGTTGCGCTCGTAGAGGCGGCGCGCGATCAGCGGGATGTCCGACGACGGATAGCGGTTGCCGAGGTAGGGCTCGAGATGCGGGGCGCGCCGCTCGCAGAACACCTCGCCATGCCCCTCGTCGTCGAAGCGGTACACCATCACGCGGTCGTAGCCGGTGAGATCCTTCAACACCGTCGCCGCCTCCTCGCACAGGGCGCGCAGGGAGGCCGTGGCGAGCAGGCGCTCGAGGGCACCCTCCACGTGGCGCGCGGAATCCACGGGCGGACCGGCGCGCTCGAGCTCGATCACCAGTCCGCCCTCCGGCGGACGGTGCAGCAGCAGGTCGAACGCGGCGGGCGGGTCGCCGACGTGGCAGCGCACGCCCATCGGGATGGCGGCGAGCGGCGCCGCGAGATGCGGCCGGACGCGGTCGGCGAGGTCGCCGGGAAGCTGGTCCAGGCGGCGCCCGGAAAGGGCGGCGCTCAGGCCGAGAAAGGCGCGTGCGTTCGCGCTCGTCTGGACGATGGTCAGATCCGGCTCGCGCACCACCAGCATCGCCCCGTGGGGCTGGATGGAGCCCGCGAGGTGGATCTGCTCGCGCTCGCAGTTGGAGAGGTCGGCCTGCCCAAACGCGGGAGCCGAGGACGGGGTGTTCGGCGGCACGCCCCGAGTGTGGGGCTACGCGGTCCCGGGCGCAACCGCGCGGGATTCGCCGTCCATCCCGTAGCGGTCCAGCTTGGAGTACAGGCTCTGGCGTGACAGCCCGAGCAGCTCGGCCGCAGCGGTGCGGTTGCCCCCGGTGAGCTCTAGGGCGGCATCGATGTAATGGCGCTCGACCGCACCGACGGTCTCGCGCACCAGCGCGCGCAGCGACGTGCGGCCCACCTGCTCGGTCAGCGCTCCCACGACGGCTCCGAGCCGCTGCTCGGCCGCGGGCGTCGGTGCCAGGCGGCGGCCGACGTCGCGGATCAGCACACCGATGCGCGTCGGCGGATGGTCCTCGTTGCCGACCGCCGAGATCTCCACGTCGGTGTCGTTGCCGAGTTCGCTGAGCAGCGTGGTGGCGAAGAGCCTCACGACCCCGTGGCGCTGGACGCTCGCGAGCAGCACGGTCAGATCGGCGCCGGGCCTGGCGAGCCAGCGGCCGAGGCGCTCGCCGATCACGTTGGCCTCCGCGGTCGCCTGTACGAGATCGAGAAACGCGCGGTTGGCGCGCAACACGACGCCGGCCGGATCGAGCACGCAGAACGCGTCCGGGCTGCGCTCGATGAGCCTCTCGACGGGGCAATCCGACGCCTCGCCGGCAGCCGTCGGCAACGCCCCGACAACGCCGAGTTGCAGCAGGAACAGCGGCCCGCCCTCGGCTCGCACCAGGGAGGCCCGGACGAGCCAGGGTTCCCGGGTCACGCCCAGGTGCAGCAGCATCCCGGGCGCCTTGCCGTGAGACCGCACCCGCAGCAGCGCTTCCTGCAGTCGGTCGTGCTCATCCGGCGAAACCTCGCCGAGAAGCGGCCAGCCGTCATTGCGGCCCGCGGGCAGCGGGGCCAATCCCAGCGCCGAGATCGCCGCCGGGTTGGCCTCCACGATGCGCAAGTCGGAAGCGCGCACCAGGAGGACCGCCTCGGTCGCCGCATTGAACAGCAGCCGGTAGCGAGTCTCGACCTCGCGCAGCTTCCAGTAGTCCCGCTCCATTGCCTGCTGTGCGGCCACCAGTCGGGACTGCAGGTCGGCGACCACCTGGAGGCTGCGGCCGATCGCGATGACGCCCGCCTTGCCGCCCAACCACACGGTGGTGTACTCGATCAGCACCTCGAGACCGCTCGGGAAGCGCTGCGGGACCTGCCGGAAGCCTGCGACGCGGCTGGTCCGCGCGTCCTCGACAAGGCGCCGGACCTTGGGGATGCCGACGTCGCCGACGGTATCCGTCCAGTGGCGGCCGATCCAGCCCGAAACGTCCTCGGCCCCCAGCGCCTCCGAGACGTTCACTTCCTGAATGACGCCTTCCGCATCAAGCTTCAGCGTGATGTCGGGCTGCCCGATCGTGTTCGCGGCCATGCGTGCCGTCCTCGGTGCGCGGCGTCCCGGTCTGACCGGGCGTAAGAACTGAATGACAGTACGTTTCGTCTAGGGCAATTATATCGTGTTCGGTCCCGCCATAGTGTCTATTTATGCACGCCCGCCGGCCCGGCGGGGGTCTCCGCCGGTTGCGGGCGCGGGAGCATCACGGCGGCACCACGCCCATCAGATGGGCAAGGTCCTTGAAGAAGATGCGCATGTGCGCCATCGGCTTCGCCCGCACCAGCCTCTTGTGCATATAGGCCTGCCAGGTGAGGTTCTGCACGTCCGGGTCGCGGCAGATGCTCACGAAGCGCTCGCGACGCTTGTCACTCGAGTACCAGAAGCGCTGCATGACCCCGAGAACCATGAAGACACGCCCATGGGCCTTCATGAAGCGCTTGCGCGCCTGCGCCAGCGAGCGGGCGTCGCCGGTGGCGAGCAATTGCTTCACCGCGTCGGCCGCGAGGCGGCCGCCGGTCATAGCGTAGTAGATGCCCTCGCCCGACGCGGGCGCCACCACGCCGGCCGCGTCGCCGGCGAGCACCACGTCGCGCCCGTTGTCCCAGCGCTTGAGCGGCTTGAGCGGAATGGGCGCACCCTCGCGCCGCACCGTGTCGACGCCGTCGAGCCCGGTGTCGGCGCGCAGCGCCCCCACCGCAGCGCGCAGCGAGAAACCCTTGTGAGCCGACCCGACCCCGACGCTGGTCAACTCGCCGTGGGGAAAGATCCAGGCGTAGAAGTCGGGCGACAGCTTGCCCTGGTAGTACACGTCGCAGCGCGTGCCGTCGAAGCCGGGCGCGCCGGCGCGCGGCGAGCGCACGATCTCGTGATACGCGAACACGTAGGGCACCTCGTCCGAACCGATCGCCCGCGCCACAGCGGAGTTCGCGCCGTCGGCGCCGATCACCGCGCGCGCCCGGAGGCGCAGGGTCTCGCCGGCCAGCGTCTCGCAGCGGACGACCGAAGTGCCGTCGCCATCGCGGTCGAGCCCGCGGAACGAGGCCGTGACACGCTCGGCGCCGGCAGCCGCCGCGCGCGAGCGGAGCCACTCGTCGAACACCTCGCGGTCCACCATGCCGACGTAGCCGCCATCGATCGGCATGTCCACGCGCCGATCGCTGGGGGACACCATGCGCGCGGCGTTGATCCGCGCCACCAGGAGCTGCTCCGGGATCTCGAACTCCTCGATCAGGCGCGGCGGCACCGCGCCGCCACAGGGCTTGATGCGCCCTGCGCGGTCGACGAGCGCGACACGGCGCCCGGCGCGTGCAAGGTCCGCGGCCGCGGTAGCTCCGGCCGGACCGCCGCCGATGACGACTGCGTCGTAGGTCTGCATGCCCTATCTCCTTCCCAGTCCGGTTGCATAGCCCTCGCCCGGAGCGCCGTAGGCGCGCGACGCGCTCGGCGAGCGCACTGCTCCCACCTGCGCCGCCAGCCAGGCCGAGATCAGAAAAAGAACGCCCTCCGCGGCGAACACCGTGGCGTAGGCGGTGCCCGGCGAACCGAGCACGTATCGCATCGCATCCGCCGCCACGGTACCCGCGAAGCCGCCGGCGCCGAATGCGATCGCCTGCGCGGCGCCCCACAGGCCCATGCGCACGCCCTCGCGGGATTCGCGCCCCGCCGAAGCGAGCGCCATCATCGACCCGATCGCGGCGACCGCGAATGCGCCGTTGGCGGCGCCGAGCGCGAACACCCAGCCGCGCAGCGGCCAGTCGCCGCCCGAGAAGGCCCCGGCGGCGAGCCCGAACAGCGCGACCGCCGACGCGATGCACCCGCCTATGGTCCAGACCCGCAGCCCGCCGCCGCGACGCCCGCCGAGTACGCCCGCGGCGAGCGCGACCACGACCATGCCGATCAGCACGCCGGCGTTCTGCACCCCCGAGAGGCGCGTCGATTCGCCCGGTGTGTAGCCGAACACGGTGCCGGCGTAAGGCTCGAGAATGAGGTCCTGCGCGCTGAACGCAAGCATGGAGACGAACACGAAGATGGTGAAGCGCCGCGCCTCGCGCTCCTGCCACACCTGCCGCAGCGCCTCGCGGAATGGCACTGCGGCGCGCGTCTCCGCGGGAGGCGCCTCCGCGCCCCGCTCCACGTTCCACACGGCGACGAGCGCGAGCGCGAACGCGGCGATGCAGACCGCGCCGGTGACCGTCACCAGGCGTGCGGGCGAAAACGGATCGAGGAAATGGCCCGCCGTGCCGGCAGTGACGATGAAGCCCGCGATCATCATCACCCAGACAATGGTCGCCGCGGCCGCGCGCCGCGCCGGCACCACGCGCTTGGCGAGCAGGACCAGGAGCGAAGTGCCCGCGGCCCCCACCCCGACGCCAACCAGCAGGAACCCCGCGACCGCGAGCGCCACGCCCGCAGCGACATTGGTGGCCATCCATGCCGTGGCGAGCGCCGCGGTGAACGCCCCCGTCGCGAGCGCGGCCATGCCGCCGATGATCCAGGGCGTGCGGCGACCGCCGACGTCGGACCCGTGTCCGAAGCGCGGCCGCATCATCTGCACCGCGTGATGCAGCGCCACCAGCGCGCCGGGCAGCATCGCCGGCAGCGCGAGCTCGACGACCATGACCCGGTTCATGGTCGAGGTGGTGAGCACGACGATCGCCCCGAGCGCGGTCTGCACCAGGCCCAGCCTGAAGATTCCCGCCCAGCCGAGCGACGTCGCGCTCATGCACCCCCCGCGTACAGCGCGCGCAGCGCGAACGCCGCGGCCATCATCCCGGACACGAAGAACGGCACGCCGATGCCGCTGTACCAGGTGGCGCGGCCGAGCGGATTGCGCAGGAACCGAGTCATCAGCGCGAGTTGCGCCGCGAGCAGCGCGGCCACGATGAACGCCTGGACCGGACGCTCCCAGGCAAGCAGGAATCCGATCACCACCGCCTGCGGCAGGGCCATGACGGCACAGGCGACGCGGGCGGCGTTCTGCACGCCGAGTTGCACCGGCAGCGAGCGCACGCCCATGCGCCGATCGCCCTCGATCGCCTTGAAGTCGTTGAGGGTCATGATGCCGTGGGCTCCCGCGCTGTAGAGCGCGGCCATCAGCACGATGCGCCAGTCGGGCAGCCCGCCGCCGAGCATGACCGACGCGCCCGTGATCCATGCGAGGCCCTCGTAGGACACGGCGCAGGCCGCGTTGCCCCACCAGCCGTTCTGCTTGAGGCGCACCGGTGGCGCGCTGTACGCCCAGGAGAGCGCCACGCCGAGCGCCGCGGCGCCCAGCACCCAGGGGCCGAGCAGCGTCGCGACGGCGAGCGACAGGAGGCTCCACGCGACGGCGATCCACAGGCCCCAGCGGCCGGGAATGCGTCCGGAGGGAATCGGGCGGTGCGGCTCGTTGATGGCGTCCACATGGCGGTCGAACCAGTCGTTCACCGCCTGGCTGGACGCGCAGAGCAGCGGGCCGGCGAGAAAGATGCCGAGCACGGCGATCGTCCAGCGTCCCTCGAGAGGCGCGCCCGCGGAGACCACGCCGCAGGCGAACGCCCACATCGGCGGAAACCACGTGATGGGCTTGAGAAGCTCGAGTACGGCGAGCAATGCCGGACGAGCTTCTCCGCCCAGGGAAAGGGCTGCGCGAGCCATGGTGTCACGTTATGCTTGACACTGCATGGCGTCAAGTTTTATTTACACTACAGACACTGCGCCGATCCGTCGTGCAGTCAGCCCCCGTCGACGTCGGACGCGAGGTCGCCGAGGCCATAGCGGCGCAGCTTCACGTACAGGCTCTGTCGCGAGAGGCCGAGCATCTCGGCGGCCGAAGCGCGGTTGTCGCCGGTGAGGTCGAGCGCGGCCTCGATGCACAGGCGTTCGATGAGGTCGGTCGCCTCGCGCACCAGGTCCTTCAGGGCCACGCGCCCGACCAGCTCGGTGAGCTGCTCGACCGAGCGCGGCAGATCGCGCCCGGCGCGCGGGTCGGGGCTCAGCCGCCGGCCGACGTCGCGGATCGAGAACCCGAAGCAGCGCTGCTCCGCGTTCTGCACCGCCACGGCGGAGATCTCGACTTCCGCGGTCGCGCCGACCTCGCCGCGCAACGTGGTCGCGAACAACCGCACCGCGCCGTGCTGGCGCAGGTTGGACAGCAGCACGCTGAGATCGACGCCGGGTCGGCCGAGCCAGCGATCGAGCGACTCGCCGCGCGCCTGCTCGTCCGTGGCGAGCTGCGCGAGATCGCGAAAGGCCCGGTTTGCCGACAGCACGCGGCCGTCCGCGTCGGTCACCACGACTGCATCCGGCGCCTGCTCGACGACCTCGAGCAGGCGCGCCCGTGCCTCAGGCAGCGCCGCGGCCTGCACCGCGGCAGCGGGCAGCAGTCGCACCAGGAACAGCGACGCGTCGTCCTGCCGGAACAGCGAAGCGGAAACGGCGAGGTCCGCGTCGGCGCCGGGCCCGCGGATGCGAATCGCTTCGGCGCGCCCTGCGGCGCGCGCCGCTGCGAGCATTGCTTCGAGCGCCCGACCTTCCGCGGCGCCCAGTGCGTCCGGGAGCACGCGTCCGACCAGACGTCGGGCCGCCTCGCCGAGCATCCGGCTGGCAGCGGGGTTGGCCTCGACGACCTTCAGCGAGGCCGCGTCGACCACCAGCACGCCTTCCGCGGCGGTCTGGAACAACAGCCGGTAGCGCGTCTCGGCGTGGCGCAGGCGCCAGTAGTCACGCTCGATCGCCTGCTGCGCGTCGACCAGGCGCTGCTGGAGCACCGCCACCGCGCGCAGATCGCGTCCCACGGCGATGACGCGCCCGTCGCGTTGCAGGTCGACCGCGGCGTAGATGACCGGCACGTCCGCAACGCCCGGCACCGGATGGTTCACCTGCCGCCAGCGCGACGGCGCCGGCGCGGCCGACTCGCGCAGCAGCGATTCCACCTTGGGGCGGCTCTCGACGGTCACCGTCTCGGTCCACGGCCGGCCGGGCCACGCGGCCGCCCCGCCGAGCGCGCCGGCGAGATCGTCGCTGCCGAACGCGACGTCGCGGACCACGCCGCGCCCGTCGATCACCAGCGCGACATCCGCCGCGGTCGCGAGGAGCCGCGCCGCGACCTCAGCGTCGAGTGCGCCCAGCCATTTCTTCGGCGCCTTGAACGGGGTCACGGCCGGGCGGTCTCCCTGCGCATCGGCGCTCCAGCGGGTCAGGCGGCGCGCCGGCGCGGATCACGCACGCCGGACCGCCATGGCCAGCAGGCTTTCGGCCTGCAGCGTCGCCTGCCGGCCGTCGACCGCGGACGCATCGGCGCCGACCAGCGCGGCGAGTTCGGGGCGCTCGAGGAAGGGCTGCCCGCCGACCATCACCCCGACGCCGCGGTTGCGCGACGCGCGGCGCACCGAGTGGATGGTCGCGGCGAGCCCTTCGAGACGCACCTGGCTGCTCACCGAGATGCCGACGACGGCATACCACTCGTTCCGCACCAGATCGAGCAGCTCGGCGGCGGACGCGACCGGCCCCGCCCACACGTCCCAGCCGGCACGGCGGAAGAACTCGGCCACCATGAACAGGCCGAAGGTGTGCTGCTCCCCGTGCACCGGGACCAGCAGCGCACGCCGCGCGTGGTCGTGCGGCTCGGCCAGATGTGCGAACGCCGGGCTGAGGTCGCGGACGATCCGCTGCAGCCGCCACAGGCCGACCGTCACCTGGGTGAAGTCGCAGAGATCCTCGTTCCACATGTCGCCGAGGCACCGCGCAGTCGGCCCGAGCAGGTCGAGAAACACGGCCTCCAGCGTGGCGCCGCGCGCGAGGATTGCGGCGACATGCTCGGCTGCCGCACCGGGATCGCTATCGAGCACCACGCGAGCGAAGTCCAGCACGTCCTGCCTGCCGATGCGCGAGGCCGCGGCGTGTTCCTCCTCCGGCGCGCATGGCGAGGCCGCGCGGCGCGACAGCACCAGGCGCGGAATCACCTCGTCGTCGAGCGCGCGCGCGAGCGTCGCGAGTCCCGCCTGAGCGCTCACCGGACCCGACATCGCGTCGTGCAGCGCGCGGCGCCTGGGTTCCATCGATTCCTCTGCGTCGCCCCAGCAATCTGGGCGCAATGCCCGTTGACCCAAGCCCATGGTGCCTCCTAGGCCGGCGCCGCAGGGACGACGCCAGCAGTTTGCGGGAGCGTCTTTGCGCCCCTCGGGAACCGGTTAGTCGAAATTAGAAAACCTTGACCCGTCTATTGTCAATCTCTGTTTACGTTCCGTCTTGTTGACACATTCGGCGAAGCGGACTAGATTGCCTGCGAAGCACGCATGGAGAGGGCGAATGGAGCGGTTGGACGGGTCCGGGCAGAAGCCGCTCTACACCGCGGAGGAGCGCCGCCGGCGCGACGCTTCGCGGTGGACGCTGGTCCAGGGCATCCTCGCCCCGCTGCAGTTCCTGGTGTTCCTGGTGAGCCTGTGGCTGGTGCTGCGCTTTCTCGCGACTGGCGAGGGCCTCGTCGCCGCCACCGTCTCGGTGGTGGTGAAGACCCTGGTCCTGTACACCATCATGGTCACCGGCTCCCTGTGGGAGAAGGACGTCTTCGGACGCTACCTCTTCGCCCCTGCGTTCTACTGGGAGGACGTGGTCAGCATGCTCGTCCTCGCGTTGCACACCGCCTATCTCGCGGCGCTGCTGTCCAACTTCCTTGACGCCCGCCAGCAGATGCTGCTGGCGCTCGCAGCGTACGCCGCCTACGTAGTCAACGCAACGCAGTTCGTGGTCAAGCTTCGGGCCGCTCGCAGGGAAAGCCGCTCCCGGAACGCGCAGGCGCCCGCCTTCGGATACGGCAAATGACGCCCGTCATACCGCTGCGCAGCACCGCGTGCGGCGACGCACCAGTCGTCAAGGAACGTGGACAGCGCGAGGTTTTTTGCGGCCTGACCGGGATCATCTGGTTGCACCGCAAAATCCAGGACGCCTTCTTCCTGGTGGTGGGTTCCCGCACCTGCGCCCACCTGCTCCAGTCCGCGGCCGGCGTGATGATCTTCGCCGAGCCGCGCTTCGCCACGGCGATCATCGACGAGCGCGACCTCGCCGGGCTCGCGGACGCCAATGCCGAGGTCGACCGTGTCGTGAGCCAGCTCCTCGAGCGCCGGCCCGACATCCGCATGCTGTTCCTGGTCGGCTCCTGCCCGTCGGAAGTCATCAAGCTCGACCTCTCGCGCGCCGCGCAGCGCCTCAACCGCGTGCACACGCCGCGGGTGCGGGTGCTCAACTACTCCGGCAGCGGCATCGAGACCACCTTCACCCAGGGCGAAGACGCCTGCCTGGCGGCGCTGGTGCCGGAGCTTCCCGCGGAACCGGCAGGCGCCGCGCCGTCGCTGCTGGTCGTGGGCGCGCTGGCCGACGTGGTCGAGGACCAGTTCGCACGCCAGTTCGCCGCGCTGGGCATCGGCCCGGTGCGTTTCTTTCCGCCGCGCACGTCGGATACGCTTCCGCCGGTCGGCCCCGGCACCCGGTTCCTGCTCGCCCAGCCGTTTCTCGCCGACACCGCACGCGCGCTCGAGGCGCGCGGCGCGACGCTCCTGCCGGCACCCTTCCCCCTGGGCGCCGAGGGCACCACGGAGTGGCTGCGCGCCGCGGCCGACGCGTGGCGGGTCGACCGCGCCCGCTTCGACGCTGCGACCGCGCCCGGGATCGAGCGCGCCGCGCGGGCGATCGCCCACTACCGCGGCGCTCTGGCCGGGAAGCGCGTCTTCCTGTTTCCCGACTCGCAGCTCGAGGTGCCGATGGCGCGGTTCCTGGCGCGGGAGCTCCACATGATTCCCGTGGAGATCGGCACGCCCTACCTGCACCGCGCGCACCTCGCCGCCGAGCTCGCGCTGCTGCCCGGCGGCGCGCGCCTGGTCGAGGGTCAGCACGTGGAGAACCAGCTCGATCGCTGCCGCGAGGCTGCCCCGGACCTGGTGGTGTGCGGCCTCGGGCTCGCCAATCCGCTCGAGGCCGAGGGTATGACCACCAAGTGGTCGATCGAGCTCGTGTTCACGCCGGTGCAGGGCTACGAGCAGGCCGGCGACCTCGCCGAGCTGTTCGCGCGGCCGCTCGCGCGGCGCGCCCGGCTGGCGGCAGACCGTGGAACCGAAGGTCCCGTGTCTACAGGGAGCACGAGGGGGCTTGCCTCCTCGTTGCGTAGCTGACCGCCCATGCAGCTCGCGCTCTGGACCTACGAAGGCCCGCCGCACGTCGGCGCCATGCGCATCGCCACCGCCATGCGCGACGTGCACTACGTGCTGCACGCGCCGCAGGGCGACACCTACGCGGACCTCCTGTTCACCATGATCGAGCGCAGCCAGAAGCGCCCGCCGGTCACCTACACGACGTTCCAGGCGCGCGACCTCGGCGGCGACACTGCCGAGCTGTTCAAGAACGCCTGCCGCGAAGCCTACGAGCGCTTCCGTCCTGCCGCCATGCTCGTCGGCGCCTCCTGCACAGCCGAGCTGATCCAGGACGACCCGGGCGGCCTCGCGAAGGCGCTCGACCTGCCCATCCCGGTGGTGCCGCTGGAGCTGCCCGCCTACCAGCGCAAGGAAAACTGGGGCGCCTCCGAAGCGTTCTATCAGCTCGTGCGAGCCCTCGCCGGCCCGAGCGTCCCGCCGCCGGGTGCGGCGCGCCCCGCGCGCGACCCGGCGCGCCGCGCGCGCTGCAACCTGCTCGGCCCCACCGCGCTCGGATTTCGTCATCGCGACGACGTGCGCGAGGTGCAGGGCCTGCTGGAACGCATCGGCGTCGAGGTGCACGTCATCGCGCCGCTCGGAGCGGCGCCGGCCGATCTCGCGCGGCTGGGCGAGGCCGACTTCAACGTGGTGATGTACCCCGAGATCGCCTCCCAGGTGGCGACCTGGCTGGGGCGCGCCTTCGGCCAGCCGCAGGTGCGCACCGCGCCGATCGGCGCCGCCGCGACGCGGCGCTTCATCGAGGAAGTCGCCGCGCTGGCCGGCGCGGATCCGGCGGCGGCGCTGGACGATGAACGGCTGCGCGCACCCTGGTACTCGCGCTCGGTGGACTCGACCTACCTCACCGGCAAGCGCGTGTTCGTGTTCGGCGACGCGACCCACGCGGTTGCCGCAGCGCGGGTCGCCTCCGCGGAGCTCGGGTTCACGGTGGTCGGACTGGGCACCTACAGCCGCGAGTTCGCCCGCGAGGTGCGCGAGGCGGCGAGCGGCTACGGCGTCGAGCCGCTGATCACCGACGACTGCCTCGAGGTCGAGCGGCGCATCGCCGAACTCCAGCCCGAGCTGGTGCTCGGCACGCAGATGGAGCGCCACATCGCCAAGCGCCTGCGCCTGCCCTGCGCGGTCATCTCGGCGCCGGTGCACGTGCAGGACTTCCCGGCGCGCTACTCGCCGCAGATGGGATTCGAAGGCGCCAACGTGCTGTTCGACACCTGGGTGCATCCGCTGATGATGGGCCTGGAGGAGCACCTGCTGACCATGTTCCGCGGCGACTTCGAGTTCCACGACGGCGCCGCGCCCTCGCACCTCTCGGGCCACGCGCCCGCTGCGGCGACCGCGCCGCGCGCGGCCGAGCCGGCAGCGCCGGAGTCCGCCACCGTCACGCCGATCGGCGCCGGCGCGGATGTTTCCTGGGCGCCCGAAGCCGAGAAGGAACTCCACAAGATCCCGTTCTTCGTGCGCGGCAAGGCGCGCAGGAACACCGAGCGCTTCGCGCAGGAGCGCGGCGTGGCCACCATCACTGTCGAGACCCTCTACGATGCCAAGGCACACTACGCCCGCTGACGCGACGCCCGTGCGCGTCGTCATCGTGACCATGGACAGCCACCTGGTCAGCGCGGCCGGCCGCGCGCGCCGGCGTCTCGCCCGCGTCCTGCCCGGGGTCACCCTCGCCGTCCACGCGGCCGCCGAGTGGGGCGATGACGCCGCGGCGCTCGAGCGCTGCCGCGCCGACATCGCCCAGGGCGACATCGTCATCGCCACGATGCTCTTCATGGAGGACCACTTCCAGCCCGTGCTCCCGGCCTTGCGCGCGCGCCGCCTCGAGTGCGACGCGATGATCTGCGCGATGTCCGCGGGCGAGGTGACGCGCCTCACCAGGATGGGACAGTTCGACATGGATGCCCCGGCGAGCGGGCCGATGGCGCTGCTGAAGCGCCTGCGCGGCCGCGGCAACGCCGGGAACGGCGGCGCCCCGCGCGCCACTGCCGGCGCGCAGCAGATGAAGATGCTGCGCCGCCTGCCGAAGATCCTGCGCTTCATTCCCGGCACCGCGCAGGACGTGCGCGCCTACTTCCTCACGCTGCAGTACTGGCTGGCGGGCTCCGAGGACAACATCGCCAACATGGTCCATTTCCTCGTGGACCGCTACGCCGACGGTCCGCGCCGCGGACTGCGCGGCGGGGTGAAGACGCACGCGCCGGTGGAGTATCCCGAGGTGGGGGTCTACCACCCGCGCATGAGCCCGCGGCTCGCCGACGCGGCGGACGCGCTGCCGCGCGGCGCGCGTGCCGGCCAGCGCGGCACCGTGGGGCTGCTGCTGATGCGCTCCTATCTCCTCGCCGGCAACACCGGGCACTACGACGGCGTGATCGCCGCGCTGGAAGCGCGCGGCCTCGCGGTGATCCCTGCCTTCGCCACCGGTCTCGACGGCCGCCCGGCGGTGGACGCGTTCTTCATGCGCGACGGCCGGTCGATGGTGGACGCGGTGGTGTCGCTCACCGGCTTCTCGCTGGTCGGCGGCCCGGCCTACAACGACGCCAAGGCCGCCGAGGACGTGCTCGCGAAGCTCGACGCGCCGTACCTTGCGGTCACCCCGGTCGAGTTCCAGACGCTCGACCAGTGGGGCGGGTCGCCGCGCGGCCTGCTGCCCGTCGAGGCGACGATGATGGTCGCGATCCCCGAGCTGGACGGCGCGACGGGCTCGATGGTCTACGGCGGGCGCGGGGGCGGCGGCGCGCACGAGCCCTGCACCGGCTGCGACCGCGGCTGCCGCTTCGACCACGCCGACACCGGCCACGACATGCAGGTGTGCACCGAGCGCGCCGATGCGCTGGCCGCGCGCGTGGGGCGGCTCGTGGACCTGCGCCGGTCGGAGCGCGCGTCGCGCAAGGTCGCGGCGGTGATCTTCAACTTCCCGCCCAACGCCGGAGCAACCGGCACCGCGGCGTTCCTGTCGGTGTTCGAGTCGCTGTACAACACGCTCGCCGGAATGGGGCGCGCGGGCTACACAGTCGAGCTGCCCGGAAGCGTGGACGAACTGCGCCGGCGCATTCTCGAAGGCAATTCGGCGCGCCTCGGCGCGAATGCGAACGTCCACGCGCGCATTCCCGCCGACGACCACGTGCGGCGCGAGCGCTGGCTGCGCGAGATCGAGGCGCAGTGGGGTCCGGCGCCGGGACGGCACCAGAGCGACGGCGCGTCGATATTCGTGCTCGGGGAGCGCTTCGGTAACGTCTTCGTCGGCATCCAGCCCGCGTTCGGCTACGAGGGTGACCCGATGCGCCTGCTGTTCGAGCGCGGCTTCGCACCGACGCACGCGTTCTCCGCGTTCTACCGCTGGCTGCGCGAGGATTTCGGCGCGCATGCGGTGCTGCACTTCGGTACCCACGGCGCGCTCGAGTTCATGCCGGGCAAGCAGGCCGGCATGTCCGCCGCGTGCTGGCCCGATCGCCTCATCGGCGACCTGCCCAACTTCTACCTGTACGCCTCGAACAACCCGTCGGAGGGCACCATCGCCAAGCGCCGCGCCGCGGCGACGCTGGTGAGCTACCTGACGCCGCCGGTGGCCCAGGCGGGCCTGTACCGCGGCCTCGTGGACCTGAAGGCATCGGTGGAGCGCTTCCGCGGTCTCGAGCCCGGCGCACAACGCGAGCGTGCCGAGCTGGCCGGGCTGATCCAGGCCCAGGCGGCGGAACTCGAGCTTGCGGACAGCGAGCCCCCCTGGGATGCGGATGCCGCCGAGCGCGTCAGTGCGCTTGCCGAGGCGGTGCTGGAGATGGAGTACACGCTGATCCCGCACGGCCTGCACGTCGTGGGCCGCGTGCCGTCCGCGCCGGAGCGCGTGGACACCCTGCTTGCACTCGCCGAGGCATCGCACGGGCTGCGTCCCGACCGGACTGCCGTCGAGGCGATCGTCGCCGGCCGCAGTGCGGAGGAAGCGCTCGACGGCGCGGATGCCGACGACGCCACGCTGGCGGCCATGCGCGAGCTCGCCTCGGCCGCCGCGCTGCTTGCGCAGGACCACGAGATCGACGGATTGCTGCGCGCGCTCGACGGCCGGTTCGTGCGCCCGGCGCCGGGCGGCGACCTGCTGCGGACGCCCGCCGTGCTGCCGACCGGGCGCAACCTGCACGGCTTCGACCCGTTCCGCCTGCCCAGCGCCTACGCCGTGCAGGATGGCGCGCGCCAGGCCGAACGGCTGCTCCAGCGCCACGCTGCCGACGGCCACGGGCTTCCGGAAACCGTTGCCCTCGTGCTGTGGGGCACGGACAACCTCAAGACCGAAGGCGGACCGATCGCCCAGGCGCTCGCGCTGCTGGGCGCGCGCCCGCGCTTCGACAGCTACGGCCGCCTCGCCGGCGCGGAGCTGCTGGCGCTCGAGCAGCTCGGCCGGCCGCGCGTCGACGTCATGATCACGCTGTCGGGTATCTTTCGCGATCTGCTGCCGCTGCAGACCAAGCTCCTCGCCGAGGCGGCGTATCTGGCGGCGGTAGCGGACGAGCCGCCGGAGCTCAACTTCGTGCGCAAGCATGCGCTCGCCTTCCAGCAGGCGCACGGCGGCGACCTCGAGACAGCGGCGCTGCGCGTGTTCGGCAATGCCGACGGCGCCTACGGCTCGAACGTCAACCACCTGGTCGACAGCAGCTGCTGGGACGACGAGGACGAACTCGCGGAGACGTACACGCGGCGCAAGGGGTTCGCGTACGGCCGCAACGGCCGGCCCATGCAGCAGGCGGCGCTGCTGAGGAGCGTCCTCGCCGGCGTGCACCTCGCCTACCAGAATCTCGACTCCGTCGAGCTCGGCGTCACCACCATCGACACCTACTTCGACACGCTCGGCGGCGTCAGCCGCGCCGTGAAGCGCGCGAAGGGGCCGAACGCCGACGTCGCGCCGGTATACATCAGCGACCAGACGCGCGGCGACGGCACGGTGCGGACGCTTTCCGAGCAGGTGGCGCTGGAGACCCGCACGCGCATGCTCAACCCGAAGTGGTACGAGGGCATGCTCGCGCACGGCTACGAGGGCGTGCGCCAGATCGAGCTGCACGTCACCAACACCATGGGCTGGTCCGCGACCACCGGCCAGGTCGCGCCCTGGGTCTACCAGCAGCTCACGCAGACCTTCGTGCTGGACCCCGAGATGCGCCAGCGCCTCGCGGAACTGAATCCGACCGCCTCGGCGCGCGTTGCGAGCCGGCTGATCGAGGCGCACGAGCGCCGGTACTGGACGCCGGATGCGCAGGTGCTGGAAGCCCTGCGCCGCGCCGGCGAGGAGCTTGAAGACCGGCTCGAAGGCATATCCCTGGAGGCAGCTGCATGAACACCACGACGGTCCCGTTCACCGCGCTCAAGCGCCCGGCCGCCCGCACCGACGGCGCCGGCAGCGTGCAGGTGCAGATGGATCCGAACCTGAAGATCGGCACCGCCAAGGTGTTCGCCGTCTATGGCAAGGGCGGCATCGGCAAGAGCACCACGTCATCGAACCTCTCCGCGGCATTCTCCAAGCTCGGCAAGCGCGTCCTGCAGATCGGCTGCGATCCGAAGCACGACTCCACCTTCACGCTCACCAAGCGCCTGGTGCCGACGGTCATCGACGTGCTGGAGTCGGTCGATTTCCACGCCGAGGAGCTGCGCACCGAGGACTTCGTCTACGAGGGCTACAACGGCGTGATGTGCGTCGAGGCCGGCGGACCGCCGGCGGGCACCGGCTGCGGCGGCTACGTCGTCGGCCAGACGGTGAAGCTGCTCAAGGAGCACCACCTGCTCGAGGACACCGACGTGGTGATCTTCGACGTGCTGGGCGACGTGGTGTGCGGCGGCTTCGCCGCGCCGCTGCAGCACGCCGACCGCGCGCTGATCGTCACCGCGAACGACTTCGACTCGATCTTCGCCATGAACCGCATCATGGCGGCGATCCTCGCCAAGTCGAAGAACTACAACGTGCGCCTGGGCGGCGTCATCGCCAACCGCAGCGCCGACACCGACCAGATCGACCGCTTCAACGACCGCGTCGGCCTGAAGACCATGGCGCGCTTCGACAACCTCGACGTGTTCCGCAAGAGCCGGCTGAAGAAGTCGACGCTGTTCGAGATGGAATCCTGCCCCGAAGTCGACGCGGTGCAGGCCGAGTACATGCGCCTCGCGGCAAACCTGTGGGCGGGCACCGAACCGCTCACCGCCGAGCCGATGAAGGACCGCGACATCTTCGACCTGCTCGGGTTCGACTGATGGAGCCGCGCGCCATGGAACCGTCCACCTACCTCGCGCGACGCGTCCAGATCGAGACCTATTTCGATCGCACCGCGGCGCAGGCCTGGGAGCGTCTCACCTCCACGGCGCCGGTGGGCCACATCCGCGCGACGGTGCGCGCCGGCCGGGACCGCATGCGTGCGCAACTGCTCGCGTGGCTGCCCGCGGACCTGCGCGGCGCGCGCATCCTGGACGCGGGCTGCGGGACGGGCGCGTTCGCGATCGAGGCCGCCCGCCGCGGCGCCCAGGTGACCGCGATCGATCTCTCGCGCTCGCTGGTCGAGGTCGCCGTCAACCGCCTCGGCGAGCAGGCCGACGCCTCCGCAACCGGCGGTCGCATCGAGTTCCGCAGCGGCGACATGTCCGACCCCGCCCTGGGCGAATTCGACCACGTGGTAGCCATGGATTCGCTGATCCACTACAGCGCCGAGGACGCGGTGCGCGTGATCCGCGGCTGGGCCTGCCGCACCCGCAGGTCGATGCTGTTCACCTTCGCGCCGCGCACGCCGCTGCTGGCTGCCGCGCACGCGCTGGGACGCCTCTTCCCCCGCGCCAACCGGTCGCCGGAGATCGTTCCCGTCGCCGAAGGCGAACTGCGCCGCCAGCTTGCCGCCGACCCGGGCCTCGTCGAGTGGCAGGCCCGCCGCACCGAGCGAGTGGCGAGCGGCTTCTACACCTCGCAGGCACTGGAGGTCGCCCGGTCATGAGCCGACGCGCACGCACACCGGTGGGCGTACGGATGATCCACGCGTGGTCGCGCCTGGGGCCCGAGTACCTGCCCTTCGCCGACGCGGCGAGCGCCGACCTGCCGCTTTCGCGCCTGCTGCGGCTCTCGCTGTTCCAGGTGTCGGTAGGCATGGCCACCGCACTCATCGTGGGCACCCTGAACCGGGTGATGATCGTCGAGATCGGGGTGGCGGCCTGGCTGGTGTCCCTGATGGTGGCGCTGCCGCTGCTGGTCGCGCCGTTCCGCGCCCTCACCGGGTTCCGCTCCGACACGCACCGCTCCGCATTCGGATGGCGGCGGGTGCCGTTCATCTGGACCGGGACGCTGCTGCAGTTCTTCGGTCTGGCGATCATGCCGTTCGCGCTGCTGGTCCTTTCCGGCCAGGGCGAGGTGCCCGTGCCGGCGTGGGTCGGCCAGGGCGCGGTCGCGCTCTCGTTCCTGACGGTCGGCATCGGCCTGCAGACCGCGCAGACCGCCGGGCTGGCGCTCGCCACCGATCAGGCGACCGACCGGACGCGTCCCCGCGTGGTCGCGCTGATGTACGTCATGCTGCTTCTCGGCATGGTCGGCAGCAGTTTCGCGTTCAGCCTGCTGCTTGCCGAGTTCAGCCCGCAGCGGCTCGTCCAGGTCGTGCAAGGGTCCGCGGTCGTCACGCTCCTCCTCAACGCGGTCGCGCTGTGGAAGCAGGAAGCCCGCAATCCGGCGCGCGCGGCGGCGCTGAAGACGGAGCGGCAGCCCGCATTCCTCGACGCGTGGCGCCGCTTCATCAGCAACGGCCGCGCGCGGCGCTTCATGTGGGCGGTCGGCCTGGGCACGGCTGCGTTCAACATGCAGGACATCGTGCTGGAGCCCTATGGCGGCGAGATTCTCGGGCTCAGCGTGGGCGCCACGAGTGCGCTCACCGCGATGCTCGCCGGCGGCGCGCTGGCGGGCTTCGCACTGGCGGCGCGCGTGCTCGGGCGTGGCGGGGACCCGATGCGTCTCGCCGCCCACGGCGCGCTCGCCGGCCTGCCGGCGTTCTCGGCGGTGATCTTCGCGGCGCCGCTCGATGCGGAGTGGCTCTTCCGCGCCGGTGCGCTCGGCATCGGTTTCGGCGGCGGACTGTTCGCCGTCGGCACGCTCTCGGTCGCGATGCAGATGGAGGAGCGCTCGTTCGTCGGTCTCGCGCTCGGCGCCTGGGGCGCGGTGCAGGCCACGGCGGCCGGCCTGTCGATCTTCGTCGGCGGCGCGCTGCGCGACGTGATCTCGAGCCTCGCCACCGAAGGCGCGCTCGGCACCGCGCTCGCGATGCCCGTCACCGGCTACAGCTTCATCTACCACCTCGAGATGCTGTTGCTGTTCATCACCCTGGTCGTGATCGGGCCGCTCGTCCGGCACCGGTCACCGGCCCCTTCCCCATCCGGCAAGTTCGGCCTCGCCGATCTGCCGGGTTAGCTGTTACGAAGAGGAGAACGCATCATGGAGTTCGGCGCCATCACCGGCTACGTGGACCTCGCCCAGGTCATCCTGTACCTGTTCTGGCTGTTCTTCGCCGGCCTGATCTTCTACCTGGTTCGCGAAGGCCATCGGGAGGGCTATCCGATGGTTTCCGACAGCCTCGGCCCGGCGGTCATCAAGGGCTGGCCGGTTCCCCCGCCGAAGACGTACAAGCTTGCCAACGGCGGCTCGGTCACCGTGCCCGATCTCAGCAAGCGGGAGCCGGCGCTCGCCGCCCGCGTGCTCGGGGCGTCGCCCGGATCCCCGATCGAGCCGACCGGCAACGCCATGATCGACGGCGTGGGTCCCGGCGCGTATGCCAATCGTGCCGATGTCCCCGACGTGACCGGCGAGGGCGAGACGCGGATCGTGCCGTTGCGCGCCGACACCGCCTACGGCGTCTCGAAGAACGATCCGGATCCGCGCGGCCGCCCGGTCATCGGCGGCGACGGCAAGCCAGGCGGCGTGGTTCGCGACCTGTGGATCGACCGTTCCGAAATGTTGTTCCGCTATCTCGAAGTCGAGACGCCGGTGCCCGGCGGCACGCGCCGCGTGCTGCTCCCGGTGCCCTTCGCCCGCATCCGTCGCGATCAAGTCGAGGTCAACTCGATCTACGGTCACCAGTTCGCTGCGGTGCCGGGCCTGAAGCACCCTGACCGGGTGACGCTGCTCGAGGAAGACCGCATCTCGGCCTACTACGGCGGCGGCACGCTGTACGCCGACCCGAAGCGCGGCGAACCGATCCTGTGAGGGCGGAGAAGCCATGACCATCGAGAGCCACGGGCACGAGCACGAACTGGAGCCGCAGTACGGCCTCCCGGAAAGGCTGCCGGCGGGCGAGCGCATCCTCTGGCAGGGCTCGCCGGACGCCCGCGCGCTCGCGCGGCGGGCGTTCCACCTGCACAAGCTGGCCGTCTATTTCGCGGTGCTGCTCGTGCTGCAGGCGGGCGCGGCGCTGGCCTCGGGCGACTCGATCGCAGCCGCGCTGGCCGGGTTGGCGTGGCCGGCGGCGCTTGCGCTCACCGCGCTCGCCAGCATCGCGCTGCTCGCCTGGCTCACGGCGCGCACCGCGGTCTACACACTGACCGACCGCCGCGTCGTGATGCGCATCGGCATCGTGCTGACGCTCACGTTCAATCTGCCGTTGCGCGCGATCGAATCGGCGGCGTTGCGCGGCGACCGTGACGGCCACGGCGACATCGTGCTCAAGCTCGCAGGCAGCGACACCATCGCCTGGGTCCATCTGTGGCCGCACGTGCGCCCGTGGCGCCTCACCCGCCCCGAGCCCATGCTGCGCTCGATCAGCGACGCCGGGCGAGTGGCGGCGCTCTTGTCCGAGACCTGGTCGCAGGCGACCGGAATTGCCGCGACGCCCGCCGCTGCCGCGGAGCCCGCCGCCGGGCGGCCGGAGCCCGTGTGGCAGCCGAGCCCGACATGAGCGCGACCCTCCGCGCCGTCAAGCGCGCGCCCGACAGTTTCCCGCGCTGGTTCCTGCTGGGTGCCGCGAGCCTGATCGTGTTCTCGCTCGCGAGCGTGGGGTTGGTGAGAATCACCGGCAATGGCCCCGACCAGCGCGCCGCAGCGCCCGTGCAGGAGCGGCCCCTGCGTTTCGAGGACCGCGCCGACGGCGGCATCGCAGTGATCGACGGGCGCACCGGCGAGCTGGTCGCGGCGGTGCAGGGGGAACAGGGATTCGTCCGCGGGGCGCTGCGCGCGCTGGCGCGCGAGCGCAAGCAACGCGGCCTGGGTGCGGAGCAGCCGTTCGAGCTGATCGCCCGCGCCGACGGCCGTCTCACCCTGTTCGATCCGGCCACGGACAAGCGCATCGATCTCGAATCGTTCGGACCGACCAACGCGGGCACGTTCGCGCGCCTGCTCACCGACCAGGCGCCCGCCAGGCGTTGAATGAGGAGCCTTCCATGGAAGCCGTGACGCCCATGATCGCCAGCCCGGAGGAAGCCGCGCGCAAGGCGAAGGAAAACACCCTGCTCAGCCCGCGGTTCTATACCACCGACTTCGCCGCCATGGACCGGATCGACGTCGCGCCGATCCGCGCCGAGTGGGACGCGATGATGGCCGAGTACGAGGGCGACAACAACCACGACCACTTCCAGCGCACGCCGGAGTTCGCCGAGGAAGTGGCGCAACGCTTCTCGCAGGTCCCGCCCGAGCTGCGTCAGGAGTTCCTGGATTTCCTGATCACCTCGGTGACCTCGGAATTCTCCGGCTGCATCCTGTACAACGAGATCCAGAAGAACGTCACCAATCCCGACATCAAGGCGCTGATGCGCTTCATGGCGCGCGACGAGTCGCGTCATGCCGGCTTCATCAACCAGTCGCTCAAGGATTTCGGCCTGGGCCTGGACCTCGGCGGCCTGAAGCGCACCAAGGCCTACACCTACTTCAAGCCGAAGTACATCTTCTACGCCACCTACCTGTCGGAGAAGATCGGGTACGCGCGGTACATCACCATCTTCCGGCAGCTCGAACGGCATCCCGACAAGCGCTTCCACCCGATCTTTCGCTGGTTCGAGCGGTGGTGCAATGACGAGTTCCGTCACGGCGAATCGTTCGCGCTGATCATGCGCGCCAACCCGCACCTCCTGCGCGGCGGCAATCTGCTGTGGATCCGCTTCTTCCTGCTTGCGGTCTATGCGACGATGTATGTCCGCGACCACACCAGGCCGATGCTGCACCACGCGATGGGGCTGGAGTCCACCGACTACGACTACCGCGTGTTCGCGATCACCAACGAGATCAGCAAGCAGGTGTTCCCGATCACGCTCGACATCGACAACCCGACGTTCCGCGCCGGCATGGACCGGCTGTTCCGCATCCAGACGCGGATCAATGAGGCCAAGGCGCAGGGCGGCTTGCTCGGCAAGCTGCGCCAGGGGATATGGGCGGTCGCGGGGGCGGCCACGTTCGCGCGCCTCTACGCGCTCCCGGTGCATCGTCACCAGCTGCCGGCGCAAATGCGCGTCGCGCCGGCCTGGTAACGGCGCGCGCGGCGAGGATCGGAGCCGTCGGATGCCTTCCCTGGCGCTCGCGCTCGTGTTCGCGGTGTTCATCTGGTGGTTCAGCACCGGCCTCGTGCTGCTGCTGAACCGCCTGCCGCGGCGAGCGCGGCGCTGGAGCCTCTTCGCCTCGACCGGGCTCGCGGTTGCAGCGCTCGTGGGGCTCGAACACACGGCCTGGCGGACCGGCGCAGCCGACGCCTATTGCGCCTTCACCTGCGCGCTCCTGGTCTGGGGCTGGCACGAGCTCACTTTCCTGTCCGGCTGGATTACCGGTCCGCGCAAGACGGCGCTGCGGGTCGGGGCGACGCATGGGCACCGCTTCGTGGAAGCCGTGCGCGCGATCCTGTGGCACGAGCTCGCCATCGTCGCCGTCGGATCGCTGATCATCTTCATGACCTGGGGCGCGCCGAACCAGGTCGGCACCGGAACGTTCCTGGTGCTGTGGGTGATGCGCACCAGCGCCAAGCTCAATCTTTTCTTCGGCGTGCGCAATCTCAACGAGGAGTTCCTGCCGAAGCATCTGGCCTACATGGAGAGCTTCTTCCGCAGGCGCGCCGTCAACCTGTTCTTCCCGTTCGCCGTTGCCGCGGCCAGTGCCGCGCTGACGCTGCTGGTCCTGCGGGTCCTCGACCCCGCCACCCCGCCCGCGCAAGCGATCGGCCTGACGCTGGTCGGCACGATGCTCGCGCTGGCGATCGTCGAGCACTGGCTGCTGGTGCTGCCGCTCGACACCACCCGGCTGTGGCGCTGGGCCATGCGCAAGCGCTCCCGCCCCGGCGCACACCGCGCCATGCGCGACACCGCCGAATCCCCGTTGCACAAGGCCGCCGCCGTCGATGAAAAGCTACTTCAACCCCGTTAGCGTCAACCCGATGCCTCCACCGGCCGGGGGTAACTCGAGCCCTGGCGGCGCACCGCTGGCGGTGGTCATCGGCAGCGGCTTCGGCGGTCTGGCGGCGGCGATTCGCCTCGCCTGCCGCGGTTGGCGCGTCCAGGTGCTCGAAAAGCTCGATGCGCCCGGCGGCCGCGCTTACGTGTGGCGGCAGGACGGATTCACCTTCGACGCCGGGCCGACCATCATCACCGCGCCGTTCATGCTCGATGAGCTCTGGGCGCTCGCCGGCCGGAAGTTCAGCGACGATGTCGAACTGCGGCTGATGGACCCGTTCTACCGCATCCGCTTCGACGACGGCACCTGGTTCGACTACAGCGGCGACGCCGAGCGCATGCGCGCCGAGGTGGCGCGGTTCAGCCCGCAGGACCTGCCGCGCTACGAGCGCTTTCTCGAGGAAGCCGCGCGCTGCTACCAGCTCGGATTCGTGGAGCTCGGCAGCATCGCCTACAACACGGTCGGGGACCTCCTCGCCGCGGTGCCGAAGATGATGCGCATGCGCGGCTGGCGCAGCATTCACCAGATGGTGGCGGGATACTTCAGCGACCCGAAGCTGCGCATCGTGATGAGCTTCCATCCGCTGCTGATCGGCGGCAACCCGCTGTCGGTGACCTGCATCTACAGCCTGATCAACACGCTGGAGCGGCGCTTCGGCGTGCATTCGGCGATGGGCGGCACCGGCGCGATCGTGCGCGCGATGGTGCGCCTGCTGGAGAGCCTGGGGGGGCGCATCCGCTACGACGCGGAGGTGCGCCGGATCGACGTCGAACCCGGCCCCCGGGGGCGCGGCAAGGCGACCGGCGTCACGCTCGCGGACGGCGAGCGCATCGCCGCCGACATCGTGGTCTCGAACGCCGACACGATGTGGACCTACCGGAACCTCATCGACGCCCGCTATCGCCGCCGCTGGACCGACCGCCGCATCGAGCGCAGCCGCCATTCGATGAGCCTCTTCGTGTGGTACTTCGGGACTTCGCGCCGCTACGAGGACGTGCCGCACCACATGATGGTGCTGGGGCCGCGCTACGAGGAACTGCTGCGCGACATCTTCAAGCGCCACCTGCTGCCGAAGGACTTCAGCCTCTACCTGCACAGGCCCACCGCCACCGATCCCTCGCTGGCGCCGCCGGGCTGCGACGCGTTCTATGTGCTGAGCCCGGTATCGCACCTCGACAGCGGGACCGACTGGGCACGCGAGGCGGAGCCTTACCGCCGGGCGGTCGCCGAAGCGCTCGAACGGACGGTCCTGCCGGACCTGCAACGTCACGTCGTCACCTCCCGCGTCACGACGCCGCAGGACTTCCACGACCGCCTCCTGTCGTACAAGGGTGCCGCGTTCGGCATGGAGCCGCTGCTGCTGCAAAGCGCGTGGTTCCGCCCGCACAATCGCAGCGAAGACATAGACCGGCTGTACATGGTCGGCGCCGGCACCCATCCGGGCGCCGGCGTTCCCGGCACGCTGATGTCCGCCAAGACCCTCGAACAGGTGATCCCCGATGTCAAAGTCTTTGCCTGAAGCGCCGGCGGCCGCCGAAAAGTACGACGTCCGTGCCTGCCGGGCGCTGATGCGCGGGGGCTCCAAGACCTTCTTCGCCGCTTCCCTGCTGCTGCCCGCGAGGGTCCGCGCCCCGGCGTGCGCCCTGTACGCGTTCTGCCGCCTCGCCGACGACGCGATCGACTGCGGCGACGACCCCAACGTGGCGATGCAGCAGCTGCGGTGCCGGCTGAATGCGATCTACGACGGCCGCCCGGATGCCTTCGAGGCGGATCGCGCCCTGTCCCACGTGGTGCATCGTTTCGCCATTCCGCGACCGCTGCTGGATGCGCTGCTCGACGGCTTCCTGTGGGATGCCCAGGGCCGCCGCTACGACACACTCGCCGACCTGCACGCCTACGGCGCGCGCGTGGCCGGCACCGTAGGCGCGATGATGGCGCTGGTGATGGACGTCCGCTCGCCCGCGGCGCTTGCCCGCGCCTGCGAACTGGGCGTGGCGATGCAGCTCACCAATATCGCCCGCGACGTAGGCGAGGACGCCCGCAACGGCCGCCTGTACCTGCCGCGCGAGTGGTTGCGGCAGGCCGGCGTAGACGCGGATGCCTGGCTGCTCGCGCCGCGCTTCGACGCCGGCATTGCGCAGGTCACCGAGCAGCTGCTGCGCGCCGCGGACTCGCTCTACCGCAAGGCCGAACTCGGCATCGCCGCGCTGCCGCGCGACTGCCGGCCGGCGATCCGGGCCGCAGGCCGTGTCTACGCCGAGATCGGTCGCCAGCTCGAACGCGACGGCCTCGATTCGGTCAACCGGCGCGCAGTGGTGTCCGGACGGCGGAAGCTGGCGCTGATCGCGGCGTCCACCGGCGCGGCGTTCCAGTGGCCGCGCGCGGCGCTCGCCGATCCGACCCCGCTGCCCGAGGTGACGTTCCTGGTCGACGCCGTCGCCAACGCTGCACCGCCGCGGGCGGCCGCGTCCCGTGCCGCGCGGGTACCGCGCCGCTCCTTCAACGAACGGATGCTGTGGGCCGCCGATCTCCACGCCCGCCTGTACGAGCAGGACCGGCACGGCGCTCGCTGAGCGGGACGATCAACGACCCGAGATGCTGGGAGCACGCTGATGGAAGGGTTTCCGCTCAAGCTGCTGGAAGGCCTCGTGCTGCTGGGGGCGCTGGTCGCCTTCGCCTGGTGGCAGCTGCGCGACGTGGCGCGCGCCCGGGAGAAGACCCGCGTGGAGGCGAATCGGGACGCTGCCGACCGCCCGGCGGCGTCGGAGGAGCCGCCGCGATGAGCTCCTCGCTGAAGATCATTCACGTCCTGTGCGCCTGCCTGTTCCTCGGCAACGTCATCGTGAGCGGCACCTGGGCCGCGCTCGCCGAGCGCACGCGCAACCACGAGATCATCAAGTTCAGCAACAGGCTGGTGCTGATCACCGACCTGATGTTCACGGCCACCGGCGCGATCGGCGTGGTCGTCACCGGCCACCTGATGGCCGGCCGCTATGGCGGGGACACCGCCCACCCCTGGATCATGTGGTCCTACATCCTGTTCGGCCTCTCAGGACTGATTTGGGCGGCGGTGCTCCTGCCGATCCAGCTCAAGCAGCGCTCGCTGCTGCGCAGGACCAACTACATCACCCCGGAGTACCTGCACCTCTCGAAGGTCTGGCAGATCTCGGGCGCGGTCGCGACGGTGCTGCCG